>Ga0181569_10000517_pt1 | contig 29846 bp, 25 predicted proteins | sample 101ome_19_FD_132452 | JGI IMG/M metagenome (GOLD analysis project Ga0181569, IMG submission 132452) | Coastal salt marsh microbial communities from the Groves Creek Marsh, Skidaway Island, Georgia - 101405AT metaG (megahit assembly) | ecosystem: Environmental > Aquatic > Marine > Intertidal...
GCGGCAACCGAACGGGTCGAGATCGGTACGGCAATCATCAACGTGTATTCCCGCTCGGCAGCGGCGATCGCGCAGACCGCGGCCGGGTGCGACCTGATCAGCGACGGCCGGTTCATCCTCGGGCTCGGGGCGAGCGGTCCGCAGGTCGTCGAAGGCTTTCACGGCATTGCGTACGAGAAGCCGGTGAAGCGCATCAGCGAGTACATCGACGTCGTTCGCATGGCCATGCGTCGAGAGAAGCTCGAGTACGACGGGGAGACGGTGCAACTGCCGTTGCCCGATGGGCTCGGGACCGGACTCGGCAAACCGCTGAAGATCATCAATCACCTGCCTCGGCCGAGTGTGCCGATCTGGTGGGCGTCACTGATGCCGCGCGCTGTCGCCGAGACGGCCCGCTGTGCCGAGGGGTGGTTGCCCACGAGCTATCTGCCCGACGCGATTCCGCAGATCTGGGGCGATGCGCTGGCGAAGGGAATGGCCGATCGTCCGGCGAATCTGGGTCCACTCCAGATCTCCAAGGGCGCACTGGTTGCGATCGGTGACGAGTACGCAGGCGACGGTGCCGATGTCGTTCTTGACCACGACCGAAACAACACTGCCCTCTACTGGGGCGGTATGGGTGCTCGCACCAAGAACTTCTACAACGACATCGCATGCAAGATGGGTTTCGAGGCGGACGCGCGGCGCATCCAGGATCTCTATCTCGACGGCCACAAGGCCGAGGCGGCTGCGGCGGTGCCCCGTGACTACCTCGAGCGAGCCCACCTCGTCGGCCCGGCATCGATCGTGGGGGAGCGCCTGGCCCGCTGGAAGGACGCAGGTGTGACGCATCTCAGTGTCTCGTTTGCGGGGTCCGACCCTGTCGGGACCCTTCGGAAGCTTCGTTCGCTCATCGAGGAGCTCTGAGCGGGCCGACGAGGTCGAGTCCCTCGACCGGTTCGATCCACGGGAGGGGGCCGCTTCGGAGATGGCCGGCCGTCGGTGTCGGGAAGTGGGTACCGAACACCAAGGTGTCGGTGTCGGCGAGTCGTGCGACCAGTCGTTCCCGAGTTCGCGTTGCTTCGGCGGAGTCGTGGTCGGCGATCTCGGCCGAGACGGACGGGTACGTGAACTGCAGCGGCGAATGCACTGCGTCGCCGGTGATCAACGCAGTGGCGGTGTCGGTCTCGATCGAGAGGCAGACGTGGCCGGGAGAATGTCCCGGCGAGGGAACCAGGCATGTCCAGGGATCGATCCGATGGTCGGTTGCCACAGGGTGGAGCACCTCTGCGTCGAGCAGCGGCCGGATGCTCTCCTCGACGACATCCATGTGATCGTCGGCGAGGGTGGCTGCCAGTTCTGGTTCGGCGACGAGGTACCGGGCGTTCGGGAACGTCGGTTGCAAGACGCCGTCGATCTCGATCGTGTTGCACCCGATGTGGTCGAAGTGCAGGTGTGTGCAGACGACGACGTCCACGCCATCTCGGCCGCCAGGAATGACGGCGCTGAGCCGGTCGAGAAATGTCGGATCGGTCTGCATCGATCGCGGTTGATGGGTGCCGACACAGGTGTCGACCACGATCGTGGTGTCGGGCGTCTCGACCAGGAAGCTGTGACACGACAGGAGGAGGCGCCGCTTGTCTTCGGTGAAGAAGGGAGCCGCCCATGCACCGGCTGCGTCGATCTGTTCCTCGGTGAGCTCGGGGAGGAACATCCGCGCCGAGAACTCGGTGATGCCCTCGACGACCCGGGCCACCGTGATCGGCCCGATGCGCCAATGCAGCACGGGCTCGTCGCACAGATGGAAGGGGGCCTGACGGGGTGTGTTCATGGGCGCAGAACGTACTCTGTGGCCGTGAACGACGTTCGTCTCGCCGGCCCCGAGGATCGTCCGCGCATCGTTGCCACGGTCGTCGCAGCGTTCGATCAGGACCCGGCATTTCGTGCGTTCTTCGGCAACGGTGCCGACTTCGCCGATCTTGCGAGGGTCTACGTGGAGGCGAGTGCCACAAGGCGAATTGCGGTCGGTGGTGTGTGGCTCGGCGCCGGTGGTGATGCCGTGGCGTTGTGGTCACCGCCCGTCGGGTCGGCCGACGCCCCTTCGGTCGTTGCCGACCTTCCTGCCGACGTCGCGGCCCGGCTTGCGGTGTATGACGGGGCTGTGGGACAGGCGATTCCGTCTGCGCCGCACTGGTATCTCGGGATGTTGGCCTCGCATCCCGCCCGTCGTGGTGAGGGACTCGCCCGTCGCGTCGCTGAGCCTGGGTTGGCTGCTGCACGAGCAGACGGGGTGCCCGCCGTGCTGGAGACCACCAACCCGGCAAACGTCGTCATGTACGAGCGCAGTGGGTGGCGGGTGATTGCCGAGGCCACTGATGTCCTCGGCCTCGACGTCTGGGTCTTGCAGGCCGAGTGAGTTCAGCTGCGTCTCAGGTCGACCGCGGGGGTGGCTGGTAGTCGGTATTGCGGTCGATCGTCATGTACATGTCGTTGGCGATCGGATCCTCGATCTCTTCGGCAATCTGCCCCAGAAGACCTGCACAGCGAGCGAGGAGCGCGAAACCTCGCATCACTCCCATCGGAAGGCCAGCATCAGCCAACACGGCGCCACAGACACCGGCTCCGTTGAGCGGCAGCGACCGTCCGAGGATCTCGGGGTGTGTCCGTCCGATGGCGGAGAACAGCTCGAGGTGGGGGCCGAACTGTTCGTGCTCGCGAGCGAGGCTCATGAGCTTCGGTGTTCGGGGATCGCCCTGCTTGTGGACGGGATGCCCGAGTCCAGGAACGAAGCGACCATCCGCTTTTGTCTGTCGAACCAGCTCCGACGCAACGGTGTCCCAACCCTCGTCGTCGGTCGGGTACTCGGGGAGTTGCTGGAGCGCAGCGTTGAGGAACTGGGCACAGTCCTCCGTCACCCCCAGAAATCGGGAACCCCCGCCCAGCAGACCAGCTGCCATGGCTCCTTGGATCGAGTCGGGGGCACTCAGGTACGTGAGCCGGGCGGCGATGGCAGTCGGGGTGAAACCGTGGTCGGCGAGTGCAACCAACACGGCCTCGAACATGACCCGCTGGCCGGCTGTCGGGCGTCGTTTGGTCGCAAGCCAGTAGGCAAGTTCACCGAAGGTGATCTGACCGAGCAGCTCATCGGCGAGGTCGTGACCCAGAAGGGTGATGGAGTCGGCATCGGATACGCCAAGTCCCGAACGGTATGTGGTGCTGTCGGACATAGATCGTTGCTCTCAGGCGTTGTCGGTGAGCCAGGCCCGGATCTCATCGGAGTGTTCGCCGAGACGGGGTGGACGTCGGGTGTACTGGGGCGCAGCGTCGCTGAAGGTGATTGGGTTTGCGATCAGGTCCACCGTGTCGCCGTCGGCACCGACCGTCACGATCGGCTCGAGCCCGAGTGTCTGTGCCAGTTCGACACCTTCCCGGATCGTGTTGATCGGCCCGCACGGGATGCCGGCGGCGTTCAGGGTGTGGAAGAGATCGTCGGCTGACCAGTGGGACAACTTCTCCACAAGGATCGGGTGGAGCAGGTCGCGATTCGCGGTTCGGTCGGCGTTGAGCCGGAACCGCTCGTCCTCAGCCACGTCGGGAATCTCGAGTACTCGACAGAAGGCCGTGAACTGACGGTCGTTGCCGCAGGCGATGATCACGTCGCGGTCCTTCGTGGGCATCGTCTGATACGGATAGACGCTTGGGTGGGCGTTGCCCATCCGGAATGGTACGACTCCTGCTGCTGCGAACCCGCCGCTGTGGTTCACGAGCCCGGAGAGTGCGGATGAGAGCAGATTGACCTCTACGTGCTGGCCGACACCGGTGGTGCGGCGCTGCTCGAGCGCAGCAAGCAGACCGATGGTGCCGTGCAAGCCGGTCATGACGTCGAAGACGGAGATGCCGGCCCGGTAGGCCGGCCCGTCGGCATCACCCGTGAGACTCATCAAGCCGGAAACCGCTTGGACGACCAGGTCGTACCCGGGAATGCCAGCGCCGGCATCGGTACCGAACCCGCTGATCGACAGGTAGATCAGCGCTGGATTGATGGTGCTGGCCGACTCGTAGTCGAGTCCGAACTTGGCCAGGCCGCCGACCTTGAAGTTCTCCACCACGACGTCACTTCGACGCATGAGTTCGTGGACGACAGCAACGTCGTCAGGGTCGCGGAAGTCGAGGACGATCGACTGCTTGTTGCGGTTGATCGACAGGTAGTAGGTGGCTTCACCGTCGAATTCGGGCGGTGTCCATGCGCGCGTGTCGTCACCGCCTGGACTCTCGATCTTGATGACGGTGGCTCCCATGTCCGCGAGCAACATGGTGCAGTACGGTCCGGCGAGGACTCGGGAAAGGTCGCAGACGACGATGCCGTCGAGCGGCCCTTTCGCAGTGCTCGGTTCGCTCATAGGCCGACCTCTTCGTAGGGGAGTTTCGCCAGGTGCTGCCACTCGGTCGAGATGTCCTCTGCCACCTGGAGCAGGCGGGGGAGAACGTCGTTGGTCAGACGGTCGACCGAGGTTTCGGCTGCATGCACCGTCACATTGAGTGCTGCAGCAACTCGCCCGTCGGGTCCTCGGACCGGAGCCGCAATGGAGCGCACGCCGAGCGAGAGGATCTCGTCGGCCAGGGCCCAACCCTGCGAGCGGACCTCCGCAAGTTGACCCTCGAGTTCGGATCGCTCGGGGCTCATCCTCGGAATCACCTTCGACAGTGAAGGAATGGCCAGTGCGTCGTCGAGTTCCTCGACCGACAGATCGGCCAGGAGCACTTTGCCCATCGACGCAGCGATCGCTGGGAGACGGCTACCGATGTTGACTCGGAGGGCGATGATCTTGGGAACCGCGACACGGGCTGCATACACGATGTCCGATCCGTCGAGGACGGCCATGGACGACGACTCCTGGGTGAAGTCGACCAGGTCCCGCATGTGCGGTCCGGCGAGGTCCCACTTGTCCTGTGCTGCGATGACAGCTGTGCCGATGTCGAGGACTTTCGCAGTAAGCGTGAATCGGCCGTCTGTGCTCCGGACATACCCCAGGTCTTCGAGAGTCAGGAGCAGACGCCGAACGGTCGGGCGCGCAAGTCCCGTCCGCTCTGCGGCCTCGCTCACCGTCATCTCCACGTGTGAGGGTGCGAACGACGTCAACACGTCGATTCCCCTCGCCAACGCCTCGACGAAGTCCCGACCGCCGGCTCGGGTTCGACTCATGCGGGTCAGCGGTAGTTGTTGTTCGACGTATGGTCACCCGCCAGCCAGCGCTCGAGGGTTGCGTGAGCGTCAGCACGGCGATCGGCGTTGATGTCGTTGTATCCGGGCGCGTCGACGGTGAATTCGACCAGCATGCCGTTGGGATCCTCTGCATAGAGCGAGCGGCAATAGCCGTGCTCGAGGACGAAGTGACCTTCACGGCCACTCTCGTCGAGGCGCCGTTCGAGGTCGGCTTGCGTGTCGGCGTCGACCTTCAGTGCAATGTGACGGAACGGTGAGGGAAGAAGCTCGGGATCGAAGAGATCCTGGTCTTCCTTGTTCGCGAATTGGAAGAACGCCAACGCGCTGCCATCGGCCATGCCGAAAAAGGTGTGGCAGTAGACGCGTTCGGCTCCGAACAGTTCATCCACCTCGGACCATGTCGCAACGAGCGGAAACCCGAGGATGTCCTCGTAGAAGGCACGGGTGGCTTCCTGATCCTTCGTGACGTACGCGGTGTGGTGGAGGCGCTGGGCTGGAGGTGTCGTGGTCATAACGTGATCCATGTCGGTGGGTTGTCGGTTGGAAAGAGTATCGGCGGGCCCGGTAGCCGGACGACCCGGGGTCGAAACCCGGCTACCGGTCCGACGATCAGGTCAGGCGTCGGCTGAGGCTTCGGCGTCGCTCGGGTCCCAGAGCAATCCGAGGAACGCGCCGTAGATCAGGTGCCACAGCAGGATGCCGAACGGCAGCTTCCAGCCGTCGGGGCCATCGAACAGGAACAGTCCGTAGCCCTGTTCGGGGACGTAGGCGTACGGCACGAGGAGGCCGGCGCTGATGATCGTCATGATCACGCCGTAGGCGAGACCACGGGTGACGTTGCCGCTGATGTACTTCGCGACGTCCTGGCGGAACAGGACGCCCCACAGCACTGCGAAGACGACGCCGTTGACGAAGTGCAATGCGTGACCCACGAAGAACGAATCGGAGGAGACAGCAAACGCACCGTCAGCCACCGCACCGTTGAAGCCATCGACGATGGTGGTTCCGAGAATGCCGTTGTACAGCGGCCACGGCAGCACGGGAAGACCGATCGCCGGGAATACATACCCGAAGTACGTCCCGAGTTGGGTGGCGATGATGCCCACCACGAAGAGCGAGCCGATCGGACTTCGATCGACGAACGCCCGCCATTGGGCTGCGGGTTGACCTGGTTGGCTATAGGACATCTGTTCCCCCTTTGCTCTCGTGAGCAGTTGTCCGTAGAGCGGACTATGGACCACGATGCGGACATTTGCAAGTACCGGTGATCAACGTGCATCGAGCAGTTCGCCGACAGCGGCGACCTCGGTGACTCGGATCCGGTGGTCTGCGTCCTTGGTGATGTGGATCGTGACGTCTGCTCCGGCCCGTTCGAATGCCCTGGCGGTTGCTTCCAGGCGCTCCGAACTGATCCATGGGTCTGCGTCGCCGGCGGCCAGGAGCACTGGCATCTGGGCCAGGCCAGGTTGCACATCGAAGCGTGCGGGTGCTGATCCCATCAGGCTGCCGGTGAGCGCAACCAATGCGCTATAGGGACGTCCGGCCCGAGCCACGTATTCGCAGGCGAGACAAGCTCCCTGCGAAAAGCCGAGGATGACCATCCGCGTCGACGCCTGTTCGAGCTGTGCTTCCAGCCGAGCAAGTTGGTCGAGGGCCAGCTCTGTCGCTGCGGTGTTTGCACGACTTCCGGTGTCGGCTCGATCGGGATACCACGAACCGGCCGCAGCTTGCGGCAACAACCAGGCGATGTCAGTGCGAGCAAGTGGTGAGACGATGTGCTCGACCATGAAGTCTGCGGTTTGATCTCGGCCGTGAAGCGCAATCACCGTCACCCGCGCGTCCGCCGGGTCAGGGCCGACTCGACGGGTGCTGGCGGGGTGGATGCTCATCGCCGGAATGTTGTTGGCGGTGTAGCCACAATGCGGGCAAGCTACCACTCTGCGGACGGTCCGCCATCGTTGACGCGAGGATCCACATGACCCTTGATCATGGTCGCATCCTGACCACGCACACGGGGAGTTTGCCGCGTCCCGACGACCTCGTCTCCATGATGTGGGCTCGCGAGGACGGTGTGCCGGTGGATCCCATCGCCCTGGCAGAGCGGGTCCGCAACGCAGTCGGCGAGACGGTGGCGAAGCAGGTGGCAGCTGGCGTCGACATCGTCAATGACGGCGAGATGTCGAAACCCAGCTACGCCACGTACGTGAAGGATCGGCTGGGTGGGTTCGCCGGGGAATCGGTCCAGGACTACTTCTTCGAGGATCTTGTCGACTATCCGCGCAGCGCAGCCATGGTGTCGGAGAACCCCGGACGTCGGAAGCGGTCGGCCCCGGCATGCACGGGTCCGATCCACGTCACTGACCCGCAGGCGGCGGTCACCGACATGAACAACCTGACATCCTGGGTGGCAGAGACCAACGCAGTCGGCATGTTTTCCAGTGCTGCATCGCCGGGGGTGGTCTCGCTCTTCTTCGGCAACCAGCACTATGCCGATGATCGGTCCTACGTCATGGCGATCGCTGAAGCGATGCGTCACGAATACGAGGCCATCGCCGAAACAGGGGCCTTCGTGCAGGTCGACTGTCCAGATCTCGCAATGGGGCGACACACCGCCTATGCGCAGCTCGACCGCGATGCCTTCCGGCGCCGGATTGCACTCAATGTCGAGGCGATCAACGAGGCAGTGCGCAACATCCCGGCCGATCAGCTGCGCATGCATCTCTGTTGGGGCAACTATCCGGGACCTCATCACCACGACGTCCCACTCACCGACGTGATCGACATCGTGTGGGGGGCAACGCCGTCGACGGTGCTCTTCGAGGCGGCGAATCCGCGTCACGCACATGAGTGGCATCGCTTCGAATCCCTCACCGTTCCCGAGGGCAAGGTTCTCTGTCCGGGCGTGATCGAGCCGCAGTCGAACTACATCGAGCACCCCGAACTCGTTGCGCAGCGCATCGAGCGGTATGCCCGACTCGTCGGCCCGGAGCGCGTCATGGCCGGCGTCGACTGCGGGTTCAGTGTGCATGTCGGATCACACGGAATCGATCCCGATGTGGCGTGGGCAAAGCTCGCCAGCCTTGCCGAGGGGGCGGCGCTCGCCTCTGATCGCCTGTTCTGATCGGACACGATCGACACGCCGAGTTCCCACATTACGGGAATTTCTTGAGACTATTCCCGTAGAGCGGTACTCTCGTTGCTGGGATGGGAACGGTGCAAAGCGTCGATCGAGCGCTCCTGCTGCTGACCGAGATCGGTCGCGAGCCGGGTGGCCTCGTCGACCTCTCACAACGAGTGAATCTTGCGACCAGCACGACCGGTCGACTGCTCGGCACCCTCGAGACGGCGGGAGCAATCGTTCGCGACAACGCGAGCTGCTACCACATCGGGCCCCTCGTTCATTCCATGGTGTCGGCGCCCGAACCCACCGCGAGTCTCGAAGCGATTGTCCATCCGCACCTCGTCGAACTGAGTGAACTGCTGGACGAGGCTGCCTGCCTCGCCATTGCGTCCGGTGACGACACGATCACCGTCGATCAGGTTGATGCCCCCAAGCCGATCCAGGCCGAGAACTGGACCGGCACCCGTGTGCCGATGCATGCCGGCGGCGCCGGGGCGGTCGTGATGGCGACCTGGGACGACGCCGACGTCGAGCGGTACCTCGCCGGCGATCTCACCCGGTGTTCGGCCAACACCGTCACCGATCCCGATCAGCTCTGGGTCCGCATTCGCGATGCCCGTGCACGCGGCGTGATGTGGAGCCACGGTGAGTATGTCGACGGGTTGTCGTCGTGCTCGGCAGCGGTCATCGACGGCACCGGCCGCGCCCTCGGCGCGCTCTACGTGTACGGCCCGTCGTTTCGCTACCCGGCCGACGGCCATGACGACCGCATCGCTGCGGTCGTCCTCGACCGAGCAGAGCGCATCTCGGCCGAACTCGGTTGGAGCCGAGGACGATCGCGCGAGATGACGGTCCGACCGTCATGACCGTGCCCGACCGGTCGAACGACACCGCTGCGCCTCGGCGGCGCCGCAGCGGCCGCCGTGAGCGGTCGAGCGGTCCGAGTACGCCGCCGCAGCGACCGTGGCAGTTGTACCGGCGGACGTTCGAGCCGACCGCAATCGTCAGTGAGGACGAGCTCGAGGCCATCCACCTGGCATCGCTCGAGGTCCTGCGCGACACCGGTATGGACTTCTTGCACCCGCACGCACTGGCGCTGTGGGCTCGAGCGGGGGCGAGCGTCGATGGTGAGCGAGTCCGCTTCGACCCGGAACTCATCTCCGATCTGGTCTCTTCGGTGCCCTCGGAGTTCACGATGCACGCCCCCGATCCTCGCTATGACGTTCGGATCGGCGGTGACAACGTGGTGTTCACGTCGGTGGCCAGTGCACCCAACTACACCGATCGCGCCGGTGGACGCCGCACCGGCAACCAGAACGACTTCCGCACCCTCCTGCGGCTCTGCCAGACGCTGAACATCGTCCAGAGTCATGGCGGGTACCCGGTCGAACCGGTCGACCTCCACGCCTCGATCAGACACCTGGAGGCCACCCGAGACATCCTCACGCTCGCGCCCAAGGCCGTGAATGTGTACTCGCTCGGCGCCCAGCGCAACATCGATTGTCTCGAGATGGTGCGCATCGTCCGAGGTCTCACCGAGGACGAGATCGACACCCACCCCATCGTTCACTCCGTGATCAACGTCAGCTCACCCCTCCGCCTCGACGTTCCGATGCTCGAGGGCATCATCCAGTACTCGGCCCGCAACCAGCCGATCATCCTCACACCGTTCACGTTGGCCGGCGCAATGGCGCCGGTGACGGTGGCGGGTGCTGTCGTGCAACAAAACGCCGAGGCGCTCGCCGGTATCGCGTTCACACAACTCGTTCGTCGCGGCGCACCGGTCATGTACGGGGGGTTCACCAGCAACGTCGACATGCAGTCCGGCTCGCCGGCGTTCGGTACGCCAGAGTTCATGCAGTCGGCGATGCTCGGTGGCCAACTCGCCCGCCGCTACGGATTTCCCTACCGCAGTTCCAACGTCTGTGCCGCGAACGCCATCGACGTCCAGGCGGGCTACGAGAGCGTCTTCTCCCTGTGGGGCGCGGTCATGGGCGGTGCCAACCTCGTCTTCCACGGCGCCGGGTGGATGGAGGGGGGCCTCCACGCAAGTCCTGAGAAGCTGGTCATCGACGCCGACCTCTTGCAGATGGTGGGGACGTTTCTCGAACCGGTCCTCGTCGACGATGACGCCCTCGCCGTCGAGGCCATCGCGGAAGTCGGTCCCGGGGGCCATCATTTCGGCACCCAGCACACCCAGGACCGCTATCGGGATGCCTTCTACAAGCCGATGATCTCCGACTGGCGAAATTTCGAGACCTGGGACGAGGCCGGCCGCCCGACGTCGTATGACCATGCCGAACGGCGGGTCGAGGAATTGCTGGCCGCCTATGAGCAGCCACCGATGGACGACGCAGTCCGGGCCGAGCTCGACGACTATGTCGACCGTCGCATCGCCGAGGGCGGCGTTGCGACCGACTTCTAGGAGACGACGGTGGTGAACATCCCTGTACAACCCGACCTGACCGACTGGACCGACGAGGCAGCATGGCGCGGTACGAGAGCACCGCTGCGTCGGTCGAGCGGTCTCCACCCGTCGGCCTACGTCGACGACCGGTTCTTTGCGCTCGAGCAGCAACTCGTGTTCGAACGGGCATGGGTCACCATCGGTCTGGCCGGCGAGGTCTCCGAATCCGGTCCGCTGCTCGTCCGGCAGCTCGGGCAGAAATCGATCATCGTCACCCGGGGTGAGGACGGTGAGCTTCGCGGCTTTCTCAACGCGTGCCGTCATCGAGGGACCGAGCTTGCGGAGGCCGACTGTGAGGTCTCCGGCATCATTCGCTGCCCCTACCACCGGTGGGGGTACGGCACCGACGGCACGCTGAAGGCCACACCGTTGTTCGACGAGGTTCCGCGCGACGACTTCGACCCCGCCGACTTCGGACTCATCCCGGTGCGGGTTGCCACGTGGGGTCCGCTCCTGTTCGCCTGCCTCGCCGCCGACACCCCGCCGCTCGACCAGTGGCTCGGCGATCTGCCCGAACGTATGGGCGGCTATGGCTTCGAGCAGTGGCGCATCGAGGAAACCGCGGTCCTCGACATCGCCGCCAACTGGAAGCTCATCAGCGAGAACTTCCAGGAGTACTACCACCTCACATGGGTCCATCCCGAGCTGGCCAAGGTCAGTCGGGTCAAAGACCACTACCGCTATCAGGGCCCCGGGATGTACTGCGGCCAGACCACCACGCCGGTGTCGGGTGATGACCGCGACGACTGGCTCGTGCTGCCTGCTGCTGACGGACTGGACGACTCCGACGCCACCAGTGGTCGTCACATCGCCATCTACCCGAACGTCATCTTCTCGGTGCTGCCGAACCATGTCTTCGTCATGCGCCTCGATCCGGTGGCCCCTGGCCTCACCCGCGAGACGTGCACGTTCCTGTTGCCCCCGTCCACTCCCGAGCTCATCGGGGGTGAGCTCGATGCCACCCGTGCATTCTGGTTCGACGTCAACAACGAAGACATCGACATCTGCCAGCGCGGCCAGCGCGGCCTCGCCCGGGGCAACGTTCCCGCCGGCCCACTCGCTCCCCGTTTCGAGGAACCACTTCATCGGTTCCACAACATGCTCGCCGACTGCATGACCGCCGACTCCCTCGCCGGGATCGACGTGCCTGCAGGCGATGATGGTTCCGAAGCGTCTCGCCTCGGAACCGGTCCCAACCCCACCCCACCAACCATCGAGCAGTACTCGTGAAGGTCCTCCCATGAAAACCAACACCCAGGTCGTCGTCGTCGGCGGTGGCGTCGTCGGAGCATCCGTCCTCTACCACCTTGCCAAGGGAGGCTGGACCGACGTCGTGTTGTTGGAACGGGCCGAGTACACGGCAGGTTCGACCTGGCACTCTGCGGGCGGCATGCACACCCTGAACGGGGACCCCAACGTCGCCAAACTGCAGCAGTACACGATCGAGCTGTACGACGAGATCCAGCGCGAGTCCGGTATCGACGCGTCGATGCACATCACCGGTGGTGTCGCGCTGGCCGACACACCGGAGCGGATGGACTGGCTCCGCATGACCCATGCTCGCGGCCGCTACCTCGGGATGGAGACCGAACTCATCTCGACCAAGGAAGCCAAAGACCTCCTGCCGATCCTCGACGAGCAGTACTTCGTCGGGGCCATGTGGGACGCTCATGAGGGCCATCTCGACCCGTCCCAGATCACCCACGGCTACCTCGAGTGCAGCCGCAAACTGGGCGCCGAGACCTACCGCCACACCTGGGTCCGTGACATCAACCGCACCACCGACGGGGGCTGGGAACTCGTCCTCTACGACACCACCAACGACGAGGACAGGGGAGTGATCCGCTGTGAGCACGTCGTCAACGCCGGCGGTCTGTGGGCCCGCGAAGTCGGCCGGATGGTCGGCCTCGAGCTGCCTCTCCTCGCAATGGAGCACATGTACCTGTTGACCGAGGAGATCCCCGAGGTCGTGCAGTACAACCAGCAGCACGGCAAGGAGATCATTCATGCCGTCGACTTCGGTGGCGAGATCTACATGCGACAGGAGGGCAACGGCCTGCTGATGGGCACCTATGAGCGCAACGGCAAGCCGTGGTCGGCCAAGCAGACGCCATGGGATTTCGGCGCCCGCCTGCTCACACCTGACCTCGAACGCATCGCCGAATCACTCGACACCGGGTTCAAGCACTTCCCGATCTTTGCCGAGGCCGGCATCAAACAGGTCGTCAACGGCCCGTTCACCTTTGCTCCCGACGGCAACCCGCTGATCGGTCCGGTCCGAGGGCTGCCCGGTTTCTGGTCGGCGTGCGCAGTCATGGCCGGTCTGTCGCAGTCGGGGGGTGTCGGTCTGTCGGTGGCCAACTGGATGATCGAAGGTGACCCCGGCGCCGATGTGTGGGGCATGGACATCGCCCGGTACGGCGACTTTGCGACCATGGCCTACACCAACGAGAAGGTGCGTGAGAACTACTCCCGCCGGTTCCGGATCACCTTTCCGAACGAGTTTCTGCCGATGGGTCGCAACGTCCAGACCTCACCGATCTATGACCGACTCGTCAGCCGGAATGCCGTGTTCGGTGACGGCTACGGCCTGGAAGCAGCCCTGTGGTTCCAAAACGATGGTGAGGAACCGGTCGAGGAGGTCACCTTCGGCCGATCGAACGCCTGGGACCGCGTGCGCGCCGAGACACTCGCCGTTCGTGCAAGTGTCGGACTGTTCGAGACCACCGGATTCTCGAAGTTCCGGTTCACCGGCCCAGGAGCTCGTCAGTACCTGGACAGGGTCCTCGCCGGTCGTCTCCCGAACCCGGGCCGTATGGCACTGACACCGATGACCAACCACAACGGCAACCTGATCGGTGACCTGACCGTCGCCACGCTCGGCGCAGCGATCGGCGAGGCCGAAGGACCCGAGTCGACCGTGACCGGCGGTGCGACCGGCAATACCCGTTCGCACGAGACGTTCGTCCTCTTCGGGTCGGGAGCCGCCGAGCGCTACTACGAGCGGTGGTTCGACATGCATCTGCCCGGCGACGGGTCGGTTCGCTACGAGACCCTCGGGTTCGAAACCTGCGGCCTCTCGATCTGCGGACCCAACGCACGCGCCGTCCTCGAAAAGGTCACCGATGCCGACGTGAGCCAGGCCGGGATGCGGTTCATGGCGTTCACGGAGATGAACATCGGTCTTGCCCCGGTGTGGTGTGGCCGCGTGACGTTCACCGGAGACCTCGGATACGAATTCTGGATGCCGGCGCGCTATCAGCGATACGTCTACGAGTTGTTGGTCGAAGCCGGTGAGGAGTTCGGCATGCAACTGTTCGGTCTTCACGCCCTCAACTCGCTACGGCTCGAGAAGAGCTTCGGCGGTTGGGCCCGCGAGTACCGGCCCATCTACGACCCGTTCGAGGCCAACCTCGGCCGGTTCATCCGCATGGAGAAGGAGTTCATCGGGCGTGACGCACTGGCGGCGAAGTACGGCGACGGTGGTCCGGGTGGGGCGAGAGCACTCACGACGTTCGCAGTGGAGAGCGAATCGGGTCGCGACGGTGTCGATGTGATCGGTGATGAGCCGATCTGGCACGGTGGCGAGGTCGTCGGCTGGGTGACATCGGGGGGCTACGCCCATCACAGCGAGACATCGGTGGCCCTCGGCTATGTGCCAACTGCATTGGCTGCGTCCGACGGACCGTGGGAGATCGAAGTCGTCGGTGTCAAACGGTCGGCGCAACGCATCGACGGGTGTCTGTGGGATCGCGACGGCGAGCGGATGCGGGGGTAGAGACATGGGCGGTCGCATTCGCCGGTCGGTCCAGGAGGCACTCGACGGCACCGCCGAAATGGCGCGTGCCGCGGGTGATCTCCATCATCTGAACATCGGGCCCGGTGCAACGCTCGAAGCCGAGTGGATCGCAGACGGTCTCGAACTTCCCGATCTGCCGGCGATGCGGCAGTACCGGGTCGACCGGACGGTCGAAGCCCTACAGACGTACCGCTGTGACGGGGTGCTCGTCATGGACCCGATGAACATTCGCTACGTCTCCGACACCACCAACATGCAGCTGTGGGTGATGCACAATGCCGCCCGCTATGCCTTCGTGAGCGGCGACGGCGAGGTCACCGTCTGGGATTACGAGGGCTGCGAGTTCCTCTCGGGTCACAGTCATGTGGTCACCGAGGTGCGCCCGGCGATCGGCTCGACCTACTTCCTCGCCGGGAGCCGCTACGAGGAACTCACCCATCGTTGGGCAGCCGACCTGCTCGACGTCATCGGTGAGCGTTGTGGCTCCAATCCCCGCATCGCTGTCGACCAGTGCAGCTATCTCGGCTTCAAGGCTCTGGAAGCAGAGGGTCTCTCGATCGCCAACGGCCAGGAGATCATGGAGGAGGCTCGCAAGATCAAGGGTCCCGACGAGATCCGGGCGATGCGCTGCTCGGCCCATGCCTGCCAGGCGGCGATGGGCGACATGCGTCGGCGCATGGAGCCGGGGATGACCGAACGTGAGATCTGGGCCAAGCTCCACGAGGGCAACATCGCCCGGGGTGGCGAGTGGATCGAGACGCAGATTCTCTCGTCCGGCCCGCGCACCAATCCCTGGTTCCAGGAGGCATCGGCCCGTGTCGTCGACAATGGCGACATCGTCGCCTACGACACCGATCTCGTCGGGGCCTACGGGATGATGGTCGACATCTCCCGTACGTGGGTCTGCGGCGACAAGGCGCCGACGGGGCATCAGCAGCAACTGTTCGACATGGCCGACGAGATGGTGCGATCGAACGCCGAGCTGCTCACGCCGGGCCGCAGCTTCCGTGAACTCACCTTCGACTCGACCATGCCACCACGGGAGCAGTACCGGCACTACTCGGTGAAGTTTCACGGGGTCGGCCAGTGTGACGAGTACCCCGACATCTATCACCCGTGGGCCTGGGACGAGTGGGGGCTCGACGATCATCTCGAGGTCGGCATGGTGCTCTCGAGCGAGAGCTACATCGGTTCCCGCGACGGCGGTGAGGGCGTGAAGCTCGAAAACCAGTACCTGGTGACCGAGCATGGCCCAGAACTGCTCACCGACTTCCCGGTGAGCCTCGTCGAGTGACCGTCCAGGACCATGCTGGGTTCGACCTAGAGTGGCGTTCATGGCTGTCCCCGATGTTGCGCACCGATTCCTCGCTGCGTTGAACCACGGCGATGTGGAGGCGGCCCGAGGGTGTTACCACCCGGATGCGGACATTTGGCACGACTTCGACGGGGTCACCCAGACCGTCGATCAGAACATGGCGCTGATGGCAGCGATGGGAAGGCGGGCGTTGCATCGCGAGTACGTCATTCGGCGTCTCGAACCGATCGAGGGTGGCTATCTCCAGCAGCACACGTTGAAGATCACGACCCTCGCAGGTCAAGACCTTGTCGCCGAAGCGATCGCGCTCGTTCAGGTGGGCGACGATGGGCTGATCCACCGACTCGACGAGTGGATCAATCCGGCGTCACTCACTGCGTTGTTCGAGTAGCAGGCTCTACTCGAGGCGGCCTGCGGTCTGATCGCCGGGCCGGGCCACCTCGGCGTACGGGTCGTCGGTCATGCCGTAGCTGTTCCACGGGGTGAAGCCGGCGAGTCTGAGCAGTTCCGGATCCATCGCCGTGCGGGTCTCGGTGCGCATGCCGTACGTCAGGTTTGCGAGCGATCGGACGATCGGTGCGCAGAAGTAGGTGACCACACCGAAGCGCGGGTGATCAGAGGTGTTGAGGCCGGCAGCATGCCAGGTCCGTCCCTCCCACACGAGCAAGGAGCCGGCTGGCGCTTCGATTGCAATCTCGCCGTAGTCGGTGCGGCTCGGATCGGGCTGACAGCCGGCGAGGTGGCTGCCCGGCACGATTCGGGTCGCGCCGTTCTCCACGGTGAACTCGTTCGCCATCCACATCATGTTGCAGACCATCGGCGGTGAGATCGGGGAGTCGGCCGGCGTCGGCTCGCCGTACGGTCCCGACGTCCGAGTCAGGTCGCCCTGCCGCACGTGGGGAGTGCCTGGCATCGTCGGCTGGGGCATCCACCACTGATCGAGGTGGAGCGCCATCGGCTTGTTGCCTGGGTGGGTGATGTGGGCATCGACCGACGACAGGATGTGGTCGACACCGAGGACGTGGGTGGCGAGTGCCCGAGCGGTTGGGTGCAGGGCCAGCGCCTGGAACTCGTCACCCTTGGCGAGCAACTGGTACACCCACTGGTTGATGTCGTCGTCTCCGTCGGCCGGATAGTGGAAATCGAGCGCCTGCGAGCGTTCTGCAGCCGCCTGGGCACTGATCCTGTCCGTCAGCGCGGCCGCCTCATCGGCCGAGAGCGCGTCGGCCACGATGCAATACCCGAACTCGTCGAGGTCGGCCCGGTGTCGGTCGGGATCGGTTGACGGCTGCGGAAGCGGCATGGACGCGACGGTAGCGATCAGTCGATGAGCGCGTCGGATCGCACGCGCGCCCGCTCGGCGTCGACATGCTCCTGCATCACCCGGCCAAACAGTTGTCGGGTGCGGGTGACGCGACCGATCACACCGGGTTCGCGGGTGTAGGCGAAGATCGCAGCGTGTCGGGGTCGGCTGGTGGCCGGCACCCGCGAGACCTGGTGGAGACTGTGGCGACCCTGGAAGATCTGCAGGTCGCCGGGGCGGAGGTCGAGCGTGTGAACACCGGTGGGATCTCCGCCGAGCACACGAGCGATGCGATCGAAGCCCTCGTCGTCGGCGCTGCGGATCGCCGGGCAATACTCGAACAGGCCACCCTCGTCGGCTTCCTGCACCAGGACGGTGACGGCGAAGTCGTTCGTGTCGAAGTGCCAGGTGAACAGCTGGCCCGGGTCGAGAATGTTGGCGGTGAGTCCTGCAAGCGGATCGGCGTAGCAGTGGAGCTCGGGGATCTCGAGGCAGTCGGCCAGGAAGCGGGCGAGTTCGGGTGCCCGAAACATCACGTCGGTGGCACAGCCGGGATCCCATGCGTCGCCCGGGATGAAACCGCTCGAGCGTTCGAGGAACGTGTTGACCGGATGGTGGCCGGGAAACTCGTCGTTGACCTCGGTGTGGAAGTACGGGTTCATCATCTGTGTCGAGAAGTGCGTGGTGTGCTTTCGCTCGATGATCTCGTCGTTGAGCAGCCCAACCGCCTCGGGTCGAACGAGGTCCTTGACGACCGCACAGCCAACCGACCGCAACCCCTGGCGTGCAGCGGCGACAGCTGCAAGGTATGCGGTCGAGTCGGGTTCGTGGAGCGGGTAGCGGTCGAGGTCCACGATCTCGGAGAGCTGGTACATGGCCCACAGTGTGTTCGATCATCGGCGCCGTGAAAAGAACCCGTCTCGACGTCGTGAACTGTGACAGATGACCGCTCGTTAGCCGCAGGCCCAGCCCTACGGTTTCAATCCTGATCGAAACGATCGGAATTAGGAGCAACCATGGCCTTCGCCGAGATCAGTGTGCACGATGCCTATCAACTCCTCGCAGAGGACCCCGCAGCAGTGCTCGTCGACGTGCGCACGCCACAGGAATGGAACCTGGTGGGGATCCCCGTTCTCGACGCGATCGGAAAACAGGCACGGATGGTGATGTGGACCGCCTACGGCTCCGGCACGCCCAATCCCGATTTCGTCGAACAAGCCACCGGCGGCCTCGATCCCTCGACGCCGCTGTTGTTTCTGTGCCGCAGTGGCGTCCGCTCCCAGGGTGCGGCGGCCGCAGCAGCGGCCGCCGGCTTCACCACCACCTACAACGTCTCCGAAGGCTTCGAGGGTGATCTCGATGCCAACGGCCACCGCGCGACCGGCTGGAAACACGCCGGTCTGCCGTGGCGGCAAGGCTGACGATGGACCTCGAACACGCCTCCGAGGCCACCAAACTGATCCGAGGTGGGCTCAGCCGCTCGGGCTTCGACGAGACCGCCGAGGCGATCTACGCCACGTCGGGCTTCGTCTATGGCTCGGCCGCCGAGGCCGAAGCGGCCTTCACGGGCGACATCGACCGCTACATCTACGGCCGGTACGGCAACCCCACCGTTGCCATGTTCGAAGAACGGCTTCGTCTGATCGAGGGCGCCGAGGTCTGTCGTGCGACCGCCAGCGGAATGTCGGCGGTCTTCGCCGCATTGGCATGTTTTCTGGGCGCCGGCGACACGCTCGTCGCCTCCCGGGCACTGTTCGGTTCGTGCGCAGTGATCACGACCGAGATCCTTCCGCGGTTCGGCGTCGAGACCCACCTCGTCGACGGCCGTGATCTCTCCCAGTGGGAGGCGGCGCTCGCCGGCGGCGCCAACGCGGTTTTTCTCGAGACCCCCTCGAACCCAGGGCTGGAGATCATCGACCTTCGCGCCGTCAGCGAGATGGCCCATGCGGCTGGAGCCCTCGTCGTGGTCGACAACGTTTTCGCCACCCCGATCCTGCAGCATCCGCTCGAACTCGGGGCCGACATCGTCGTCTACTCCGCCACCAAACACATCGACGGTCAGGGACGGACCCTGGGCGGTGCCGTGCTGTGCTCGGAGCAGTTCCACGACGATCACCTGCAGGAGTTCCTCCGCCACACCGGCCCGAGCCTCAGCCCCTTCAATGCGTGGGTGCTTGTCAAGGGGCTCGAGACGCTCCGTCTGCGCATCGACGCGCAGAGTCGCTCGGCGCAGCGGATCGCCTCCGAACTCGAGTCCCATGCCCGGGTCCGTGAGGTCCGCTACCCCTTCCTCGATTCGCATCCGAGTGCCGAACTGGCGCGCTCGCAGATGGAGGCCGGCGGCACGGTCGTGAGCCTGACTCTCGAAGGCGATCAGGCCTCGACGTTCGCAGTGGTCGATGCGTTGAAGATCTTCGACATCTCCAACAACGTGGGCGACACGAAGAGTCTCGTCACTCACCCTGCCACCACGACCCATCGTCGGATCGCACCGGAGCTTCGTCAGGAAATGGGGATCGGGGAGACGATGATCCGACTGTCGATCGGCCTCGAAGACACCGACGATCTCCTGATGGATCTGGGCAAGGCGCTCGGCGCCTAGCGGCGCATCACGCAGCGGCGACCGCAGCATCGAGCCACTGGTCGACCAGTTCGCGGTTCGAGTCGATCCACGTCGCAGCCATCTGTGACGTCTCGTCGGGCGAACCGTTGCGCAGGTCTGCGAGCCGGATACGGGCCAGCGCAGCATGGACATCGGCTGCAGGGATCTCGATCACCGCCAGCAGCGCCGCTGCAGCCGGATGCCGCTCGAGAAACACGTTGCTCGCCGTGATTGCGATGTCGTTGGTGAGCCAGCCGAGATGACACGGATCGACCGAACAGGTTCCGGGATCGACCGGGTTCGGGACTTGCTCTCCATCATCGTTCTCGACGCGCTGATTCCACGCCGCCGTGATCGAACCGTCGAGCACCGATTCGGGCTCCATGCCGAGCCACATCACGTTCTCGCCGGGAATGAGCTGCTGCATCGCTGCTGACGGACCGCGGAGGAACGCGATGACGGGCTGATTGTCGGCAACGCGACGCAGCGCTTCCTCGGCGAGCGTGTCGCGGTCGCCGTGAACCTGCTCGAAGGATCCCTGCCAGCCTGCAAACCGGATCATCTCGTCGATCTGGTCGGCGCAGAGTGCATCCTCGGGGCAGCCGAGAATCTGGATCACACCATCGGTCGCATCGACCGGTTCTCCTTCGCTACCGCTCCCGTCGTCATCGGCCAGCGCAGGGGAGCGAAAGGTGTCGGCGGCGTCGTATCGGTCGAAGAGCACTGTGTCGGCGACGATCGCATCGAGGGTCAGACCCGGGTTGTCGAATGTGATCGATGCATTGGTGACGAAGCCGGCAACACCGCCGTCGGGGATGATCGACCCGACGATCGAGAGCTCGTCGCGCACACGAATGTCGATCATGTCCTCGGTCGGCTCCGGCTGTTGCACGACGTCGGCGCCGTCCTCACCCTCGGGCGCATCGGACTCGGGAACGACGAACGGCTCGAAGCGGATCACCGCATCGAGGTACGGGTTGTGGGCAGGGAAACGGGCATTGACCCAGAGATCGACCTCTCCTCGGCCGAGTGCGTCGTAGAAGTCGCCTGGCGACAGCTCGACATCGGCTGGATCGGTGACGACGTAGCCGAGCTGTTGGAGGAGTTGACGGGTGACCTCGGCGTGGAAACGACCGGTGGGATCATCGGATCGGGCCATCGTCACCGCAACCCCGCCGCCCACGTCGGCGTACCGGTCGCCAGGTCCGACACCAGATGGTGGCAACGAGTCGTCGACGGTGGCACCGTCACCTGCTGCCGCGTCGGGTGCACGTGTCGATGGCGGGCTCGACACCTGCGGTTCGTCCTCTGCGCAGGCACCGCCGAGGAGTGCAGCAACCAGGACCACGGCCACCCACCGGTTCGAACGGCGCATCACGGAGTGCGACGCTACTGCCACGGCGGGGGACAGGTAGGGTCGCCGTCATGATCGAACCCGAGTATCTGCGATTCGACACGCTGAGCCTCCATGCCGGTCAGCAACCGGACCCCACCACCGGGGCCCGGGCTGTGCCGTTGTACTTCACGACGTCGTACGTGTTCGACGACAGTGACCATGCCGCAGGTCTGTTCAACCTCGAGATGCCAGGCCATCTCTACTCTCGTCTGACCAACCCGACGGTTGCCGTGCTCGAAGAGCGCTTGGCCGCGCTCGAAGGTGGCGTCGGTGCCGTGTGCACCGCCAGCGGCCAGGCTGCATTTTTTCTCGGCGTGGTCACGCTCATGGGTCAGGGCGGACACATCGTCGCAAGTCGAAACATCTACGGCGGCACCCACCAGATGCTCAACGTCACACTCCCTCGGCTCGGGATCACCTGCACGTTCGTCGATCCTCGCAACCCGACCGAGTTCGAGGCCGCCATCACCGACGACACACGGCTCGTGTTCGCCGAGACGTTGGGGAATCCCGGCGTCGAGGTACTCGACATTGCGGCAGTTGCGGAGGTCGCCCATCGCAATGGACTTCCGCTGATGGTCGACTCGACGTTCTCGACGCCGTATTGCATTCGGCCGATCGAGCACGGCGCCGACATCGTCATGCATTCGGTGACCAAGTTCCTCGGCGGCCACGGTGTCGCGCTCGGAGGAGCGTTGATCGACGGTGGGCGCTTCGACTGGGAGGCGTCAGGCCGGTTCGACACCATGACCGAGCCCTACGCCGGGTATCACGGCATTTCCTTCGCCGACGAGTTCGGCCCGGGCGCCTTCATCACCCGAGCACGAGCCGAGGGTTTGCGCGACTTCGGTGCATCGATGAGCCCGGCCAACGCATTCCAATTGCTGCAGGGCGTGGAGACGCTCCCGCTGCGGATGGCCCGCCATGTCAGCAACGCCCGCGCTGTCACCGAGATGCTCGAGGCGAACGACGCCGTGGCCTGGGTCAAGTATCCGACGGCATCGGACCATCCCGATCGAGAACTCGCAGCTGCGCTCTATCCGAACGGCACTGGCGCAATCCTGAGCTTCGGTATCAAGGGTGGCCGCGATGCCGGCAAGACGTTCATCGAGAACGTGAGGCTTGCATCACACCTCGCCAACGTGGGTGACGCGAAGACCCTCGTGTTGCATCCGGCGAGCACGACCCATCAGCAGTTGTCGGCCGACGACCTGGTCGCCGCCGGCATCGGAGAGGACCTGATCCGTGTGTCGGTCGGCATCGAGGACGTGCGTGACATCATCGACGATCTCAGCTCGGCGCTGAAGATCAGCCAGCGGTAGCGAGCGAGGACGCGATGGAATTCGACCTCGACGGCAAGACGGTTCGCTACGCCAACGGTGGCCGCGACCACGATCCGGCGCTTCCAGGTGTGGTACTCGTTCACGGGTCGGGGATGAACCGCACCGTGTGGCAACTGCAGACCCGGTACCTCGCCCATCATGGCTACCGGGTGGCGGCGGTCGACCTACCCGGTCACGGGGGCTCCGACGGCCCCTGTCTCGAGACCATTCCCGAGATGGGTGGGTGGGTCGGACGCGTCATCGACGAGCTCGGCTTGGGTCCGGCGCACATCGTCGGTCATTCGATGGGCACGTTCATCGCCATCGAGGCAGCTGCGCAGCGCCCCGAGGCCGTTGCCTCGCTCGTGCTGATCGGCACGGCAGCAGCGATGCCGGTGCATCCCGAGTTGCTCGACTCGGCCGCCAACGATGTCCCACACGCCAGCCGACTCATGTCGTCGTGGTCGTTCGGCGACCGAGCGCATGTCGGCCGCCACGCCACACCCGGCATGTGGCAGATCGGGGGATCGCAAGCGCTGCTCGACACATCACGGCCCGACTCGCTCGGTGTCGACATGGCGGCGTGCAACGTCTACGACACGTCGCTCATCGCTGCAGCCGATGTGACCTGTCCGGTCACCTACGTCTTGGGCACTCGCGACAAGATGACGCCGAGCAAGCGGGCAACCGACCTGATTGCTGCAACGGCAGGCGCCGAGGTCGTGATGATTGACTGTGGCCACATGTTGACCGTCGAGGCGCCCGACGAGACCCGGAACGCAATCGTCGCTGCCCTCGACCGGTCGAGCGTGACGGACTGAGTTGATCGGGAACATCGGAGCACCCGCTAACGTTCCCTCCGGTGCCGCCTTACCGGTGCGGCTGTCTCGTGGAGGTCCACGCCGTGACCGATCCGACGCCGCCGGCGATCACCGATGACGACGAGATCGTCGAGGGTGGGCCGTGGATCGAGGACAGTCCGGCCACGGCGGCGCGGGCCCTGTTCGTCGGGATCTTGCTCCTCATGGCCGGAAATGGGCTGCAGGGCTCCCTCATCGGTGTGCGATCCGAGACCGAGGGTTTCTCGGTCACCGTCGCCGGGTTCGTCATGGCCGCCTACTTCGGCGGCTTCCTGGCCGGGAGTCGCACGGCCGAGACGCTGATCGCCAAGGTCGGACACATCCGTGTGTTCGCAGGTCTCGCCTCGATGGCATCGGCTGCCGTGCTGATCCACGCGCTCTTCATCGATCCCGTCACCTGGGGCCTCATGCGTTTCATGACCGGTCTGTGTATGGCCGGGCTGTACGTCACCGAGGAGTCGTGGCTGAACGATCTCGCCACCAACCAGACTCGCGGGCGACTGCTGTCGATCTACATGGTTGTGACGATGGGCGGCATGACGATCGGGCAGTTCTTGCTCGACGCCGCCGATCCGGATGGCGTGAAGCTCTTCCTGCTCTCCTCGGTGCTCGTGTCTGCATCGCTGATCCCGGTCGTCCTGTCGGCGTCCAGCAACCCGCCCCTGGCTGCCACGGAACGAATGAGCCTCCGGGAACTTGCGGTCATCATCCCGACCGGCATCTTCTGCTCGTTCTGGAACGGCGCAGCGATCGGCATTCTCATGGGTCTCGGCGCCGTGTATGCGGTGGCCGTTGACGTACCCGACTCCCGGCTTGCGTTCTTCCTCGCTGCTCCGCTCGTCGGTTCGATGCTGTTGCAGTGGCCGATCGGACTGCTGTCCGATCGCGTGTCGCGTCGTGGTGTGATTCTCGTCGTCGCCGGGATTGCCCTTGCGGCGTGTGCAGGCCTGGCCGGGGTGCGAGAGGGGAGTTGGACAGCGATTGGTCTGATGGCACTTCTTGGGGCGGTGGGATTCCCGATCTATTCGTTGACCATCGCGTACACAGCCGACTGGTTGCCGACCGCCAAGCTCACGGCAGGGTCGGCTGCATTGGTGCGAGTGAACGGCGTGGGTGCCCTGTGCGGTCCGCTCTCGGCCAGTGTCGTGATCGGTGTCACGTCGCCGGTCGCCTACTTCTGGACCATGGCCACCTGTTTCGGCGTCATTGCGGGCTATCTGGCCTACCGGATCGTCGTGACCGATGCCCCCGAGAGTCGACGGCAGTTCGTCGCCTTCCCGGCCCGAGCATCGGCCACCGCTGTCACTCTCATGCGAGGCCAACGCAGCCGTATTGTCGACTGAGCGCGATGAGTGGCCCACGACCCCGTCACCGACGAGCCATCAGTGGTCGGTGATCTCCCAGGGTGCGATCCAGTCACCGTCCATCCGAAACGAGAGCTGATTGTCGTCCTCGATGCGCTTGGCAACATGGAGCTCGCCGACATCGCGCCCGTAGCGTTCAGCTGCATCTTCGAAGACGTCGTGCGCAGCGGCGGTCATGACCAAGGGTGCGTCGAGCGAACCCTCGAGTTCGCGGACGAGGCCGAGGTCCTTGAGGCAAAGATCGAGCGTGAAGCTCGGGTCGTAGTGGCCGGCGAAGATCGACGGTCCGTCGTGCCTCGCCACGAACGAGTCGCCGACCGAGTCGCAGATCGCGTCGTAGAGCACCGACAGCTCCACACCGTTGGCCAGGCCGAGGGCAAATCCTTCGCCGATCGATGCAGCATGGATGAACCACAGTTGGTTGGTCACCAGCTTCACCACGTTCCCGGTGCCGAGCGGTCCACAGCGGATCACGCGACCGAGGTTCTCGAGCACCGGAACGACCCGTTCGAGGTCGGCTTCTGCGCCGCCGGCGAACAGGGTCAGCCGCTTGTTGCGGGCTCCGTCCACTGCACCGGTGACCGGTGCGTCCATGACGGTCACACCCGGGGGTGCCTCGTCGGCCAGTTCCTGCACGAACTCGCGCCGATTCGTCGTGAGGTCGGCCCAGACCGATCCGGCCCGGAGTGCAGCGAGCGCGCCGGCGCCTCGCATCACGGCAGCGACATGGTCGGGTCGGGGGAGCGAGGTGAGCAAGATGTCGGCTTCGGCGGCAACCGATGCCGCATCGGCTGCCGTGCGACCGCCCGCAGCGGCAACCTCAGCGACCGGTTCGGGCCGCAGGTCGAAGGCAACGACGTCGAATCCGGCATCCACCAGGTTGAGACACATGGGGAGCCCCATGTTGCCGAGACCGATGAAACCGATGGTGTCGGACACGGCTCGCTCCTAGTAGGTCGCGTCGGGCATCGACGCCTTGCGGCGGCCGATGTAGTCCAGGAGCTCAGCATCGATCGCGTCGTCGAGTTCGGGGCCCTCGTACTCGGCGAGCATTCGTTTCCAGGTCGTGTTGGCTCGTTGGGCCGATGTGCGTGAGCCTTCGTCGATCCACTGTTCGAAGCTGTTGTTGTCGGCTTCCGACGATCGGGCGAAGGCCGTTTCGAAGTTGGCCAGGGTGTGGGCGTTGCCCAGGAAATGTTCGCCGTGGGGGTTGGTCCGGAAGGCGTCCATCGCCTGACCGTTCTCGGTGATGTCGATTCCCCGGGCGTAGACCTCCATGAACCCCAGCTGATCAGCATCGAGAATGAGCTTCTCGAAGCCGAGTGCAAGGCCGCCCTCCTGCCACCCGGCAGCGTGAAGCACGAAGTTCACGCCCGACAGGATGGTCGGCAGCAGTGTCGAGGCCGATTCGTAGGCGGCTTGGGCGTCCGGGTACTTCGATGCTGTGAACTGTCCACCGGATCGGAAGGGCACGCCGACCCGGCGGGCGAGCGAGGCCATCACCGAGATGGCCTGGCCGGCCTCGGGCGTTCCGAAGGTCGGTGCCCCGGTGGCCATCGACATCGACGATGCGAACGTCCCGAAGATCACCGGTGCTCCCGGACGAACAAGTTGGGTGTACGCCATGCCCGACAGGGCCTCGGCCAGTGACTGGGCGGCCAGGCCGGCGATGGTGACCGGCGACATGGCGCCGGCGAGGATGAACGGCGACATGATGCACGCCTGGTTGGCGCGGGCGTACTCGGTGGCTGCACCGAGCATGGTGGCGTCCCAACGCAGGGGTGACGATGCGTTGATGAGCGATGTCATCACGGTGCGGTCCTGCAGATCGCCGCCGAACGCGATGCGACTCAGTTCGATGGAATCAGCGGCGCGCTCCGCCGCCGTGACCGATCCCATGTAGGGCTTGTCGCTGTACTTGATGTGTGCGTACACCATGTCGAGGTGCCGCTTGTTCACCGGCACGTCGACGGGCTCGCACACGGTGCCGCCGCTGTGGTGGAGGTGGGGGAGCCCGTAGACGAGCTTGACGATGTTCTGGAAGTCCTCGATCGTGCCGTACCGGCGGCCGTTGTCCAGGTCCATCACGAACGGCGAGCCGTAGTTCGGCGCAAAGACCGTGCAGTTCTCGCCGATCTTCACGGACCGTTCGGGATTGCGGGCGTGCTGCACGAATGACGTCGGGGCGCTGTTCTGGACGATCTCGCGACAGAGACCTTTCGGGAAGTAGACCATCTCGCCGTCGACGGTGGCTCCGGCCTCACGCCAGAGCTCGAGTGCCTCGGGAAAGTCCTGGAATGCCACACCGATGGTGGCGAGGATCTCTTCGGCATTGTCCTCGATCGCCGAGAGTCCCTCGTCGGAGAGCATCTCGACCGGGGGCATCGTGCGTTCCAGATAGGGCCTGGTCGTGACGGCCAAGGATCGAGCGGCTTGTCGACCGGCTCGACCGCCGCCACGGCGCCCACTGCGTCGGCTCGCCCCGGGTTCGGGGTTCAGTTCTTCGCTCATGGATCTACCTTTCGCTGCTCACTCGGCGCCGGCGCCGGTTGCGGCCGCCGCCCCCTGCGGAATCGATGCGTTCGGGGAGCGCCACGATCTCGGCGAGGTGCGGGCTCGGTGCGGTGGCGTGGGGGAACGCCATGGCAGCGACGAACAACTCTTGAAAGCGAGGTTCGGTTGCCGTCTCGATCTTCTCGACGTCGCGGACCACGGCGGCGATCTCGTCACGCTGTTTTGCGTTCACCAACATCCGGACCGTGCCGGCCCCGGCGGCGTTGCCGACCGCCGTCACCCGTTCGACCGGACAGTCGGGAACCAGGCCGAGCACGAGCGCATACACCGGGTCGATGTGGGCACCGAATGCCCCGGCGAGTCGAACGTCGTGGCACTCGGTGATACCGGCGTGCTCCATCAACAGATCGATCCCGGCCCGCAGTGCGGAACCGGCGAGTTGGATCTGGCGAACGTCGTTCTGGGTGATGGCCAACTGCGGGTGGGTCGTGCCGTTGTCGTCGGTGACTTCGGGACGAATCACGTAGGTGAACGTCCGCTCATCGGAGACGACGCAGCCAGTCCTATCCGTGAGGTTCTGGATCACGCCGTTGTGGTCGCAGACACCGGCCAGGTAGAGCTCACCGATCACTTCGATGATGGCCGAACCGCACAGACCGGCGATGTCGAGGTTGGCGGTCTGTTCGGCGAACCCAGCTTCGTCACTCCATGCGTCGGCGCCGATCACCTTGAAGCGGGGTTCGAGGGTCTCTCGGTCGATCCGGATGCGTTCGATCGCGCCAGCGGTTGCTCGCATACCCGATGAGATCTGTGCACCTTCGAACGCCGGTCCGGTCGGAGAGGACGCGGCGTAGACGCGCTCCGCAGTGCCGAGCACGATCTCTGCGTTTGTCCCCACGTCGACCAACAGTTGCGGTTCGGCCGTGGCGTGGGTGCGCTCGTTGAGCAGTGCCGCCGCAGCGTCGGCACCGACGTGTCCGGCGATACATGGCCCGATGTGGGCGCGTGCGAACGGCAGGTCGAGGTCGAGGTCGGTCGCCCGCAGGTCGACCGGCGCGCCGATCGTGAGCGTGAACGGCGCAGCGCCGAGTGGCGTCGGGTCGATCCCGAGCAGAAGGTGATGCATCACCGGGTTGCCCACCAGCACGATGTCATGGATGCGGTCCCGGACCGACGCCTCGTCGAGTTCGGTGTCAAGTGCATCGGCAAGGTCGGTGACGAGTCGGTCGAGCGCCGTGCGGATTGCGGCCGTCAGTTCGGCATCGCCGCCCGGGTTCATCATCACGTAGCTGACCCGACTCATGAGGTCTTCACCAAAGCGGATCTGGGGGTTCATGGCCCCGGCGTCGGCGAGCACGTCACCGGACGCAAGGTCGACCAGGTACCCCGCGAGGGTGGTCGAGCCGACATCGACGGCGACGCCGTAGACGACCTCGTCGAAGCCGGGCCGAACGGCGAGCACCGTGCCGTCGCAGTGCACCACTGCGGTGATCGCACGACCGCCTTCCACGATCGCCGGGTGCAATGTGGGCAGAACCCGACCCTCGACGGTGGCGTGTTCGATGCCCCAGTCGGCGGCGAGGGCTTCACGGAGAATCTCGTCGTCGGCTCGTTCGTCGCCGAGTTTCAGCTCGGGGAGTTCGACATAGCGAGCGGTGACGAGCGGATCGAGGGTGAGACCGGGAAGATCGATCCTCTTGCGAATGACCGGACGGTGAACCTGACTCGCAGGAGGAATGTCCACGACGACATCGGCGAGCACCCGGGCCTGACAACCGAGGCGGGAACCAGGCTCGATCGTGCGGCGACCCTTGTAGCCGGACTCGCTCGTGGTCCACGGTGACACGGCGGAGTCGTCGGACGTGATCCCCCACTTGGCGAACTCTCCGGTCGCCGGCGTGACCTGGCACCGGCCGCAGAGGCCTCGTCCGCCACAGGTGGAGTCGATGTCGACCCCGACCGATCGGGCGACATCGAGCAGCGAGGTGCCGGCTGCGGCCACGGCCTGCACCCCCGACGGGGTGAAGACCACGGTGACCCGCTCGTCGCCGAGCATGTTGGTCGTGCCGGCCAGGTCGGTCATCGCAGGATCATCCCCTGCTCAACTCGCGGTCGTGCGGCGGCGGCCACCCCGCCGGCGACCGGCTCCGGCACCGGCCTCGCCGGGCTCGCGGTTGGCTTGGATCCAGGCCGCACAGTTCTCGTCCTGACCGTTGAGGACGTCGGCGGCCATGATCGCCGTCTTCACCTCACCGTGGAGCGGATTCATGATCGCAGACGTCATACCTGCGCCGATCGCCATGGCCAGGAACGTACCGGTGATGTGGTGACGATTGGGGAGGCCGAACGACACGTTCGATGCACCACAGGTCGTGTTGACCTTGAGTTCGATGCGCAGTCTGCCCACGAGTTCGAAGACCTGGCGGCCCGCAGTTCCCATCGCACCGATCGGCATGACGAGCGGGTCGACGACGACATCGGAAGCTGGGATGCCGTGGTCGCCGGCGCGACTGACGATCTTCTTGGCGACCTCGAAGCGGACGTTGGGATCTTCGGAGATACCGGTCTCGTCGTTGGAGA
>Ga0181569_10000523_pt1 | contig 29656 bp, 32 predicted proteins | sample 101ome_19_FD_132452 | JGI IMG/M metagenome (GOLD analysis project Ga0181569, IMG submission 132452) | Coastal salt marsh microbial communities from the Groves Creek Marsh, Skidaway Island, Georgia - 101405AT metaG (megahit assembly) | ecosystem: Environmental > Aquatic > Marine > Intertidal...
GAGGAGGACGAGGAGGACGATGAGGAGGACGATGAGGAGGACGATGAAGAGGACGATGCGGATGAACGTATCAAAATAGTGAATGTAGAAACGGATTTATCTACTATCGATATTCCAGCAGAGTCATTTGAAGAGGAACCTAATGAAATCGATGAAACAACACTAACCGAACTCCCTCTAAATGAAGAACTTGCTATCACGGTTTCCAAATCATTGGAAGAACCTGTAATAGAGGATACTAAAGAAGAACCTGAATCCAAAACCATGTATAAGGATATGAATATGACACAGTTGAAGGCCCTTGTCATTGAGCAAGGATTAGTGTCAAATGCAAATCGTATGAAAAAAGCTGAACTGATAGAAGTTTTAGAAAATTCAGAAAAGACTACATAAATAATATATCAAGAAGTAGTATAGATATAAATGTTTCATAAACTAACAAATAATATTCAGAATTTTTTTACTCCCCCTGAAATTCCTCCTACTTCCTTAGGTTATAGCACAAATAATAAGTATCCTGAATTTCCTCCCTTAATGGCTGATGGACGCTCTCTTATTTCTAACTGGCAACCTGAATCTCATTTAAATGACAAATTAATAAAGAAGAATAATATTCAGTCAAACTGGGAATATCGTCGTTATTTACAACAAAATGCCAACCAAATAATGAGCGAAAACTTTAAACAAAGTTCCAATGATACTGGATTTATGTTCAGCCCCGAACACAAACCATCCATCCAATCAAACAGTTATTCTCATTTAGAAACATTTCCTTATTCTTATCAAAGTATCAGTGACACATCTAAGCCCAAGGGATATGTACTAAGCGATTTAAAGCAAAACTACTTAACCCGTGAAGAATTAGAAGCAAGACGTGTTGCACCAACCATGTCTAAGCAAATGTAATAACTTACCAATTCATTTGAAATATCATTTCAAATGAAAGAGACCTAAATACGAACATTTGTTTATTAGTATAAAATATGAAAGTCATTAGTTTTGATGTTGGTATTAAAAACATGGCATATTGTATTTTTGATTGTTCTCAATGTATTTCTATTACAGATTGGGACGTGTTGAATTTAGTTGACGACGAAACAACTATTGACACTCAATTATGTAATCAACAAATGAAAACAAAAACGAAAACATGTAACAAGAAAGCAAAATATAAAAAGGGAACCCAATTCTTCTGTAAAAAACACGCAGAAGACAGCAAATATTTACTTCCTTCCAAAGAAAACAGCATAACCAAAATGAAACAAAAGAAAAAAGATGCTTTGTTATCATGGGGTAAACAACATTTTCTATTTTTAGATGCTAGTATGAATATGAATAAAAATGAATTAGTAGACACCATTCAAACTTTTTTGAACACTAATTGTTTAGAACCCATAGTGATTAGCAAGAAAAATGCTTCCGAATGTGATTTGATAACCATTGGACGAAGTATGTCTGCCAAAATGGACACAGTGAATTTGGAAGATATCAAAGAAGTTATTATTGAAAATCAAATTTCCCCGATTGCAAACCGAATGAAGACCATTCAAGGTATGTTGGCTCAATATTTTATTATTAAACATGAAGACAGTAATATATCCTTCATTTCTTCTGCAAATAAACTGAAACCATTCATAAAGAAGGAAAACTCGTCATCTAATGTCATTACCAACGACAAAGTAAACCCAAATTATAAGGAGCATAAACATGATAGCGTACAAGTTTGCAAAAAATTAGTAGACCATAATTTTCCTTCTTGGAAAGATACATTGACAACAAAAAAAAAAGATGATTTAGCAGATGCTTGTTTACAAGGATTATGGTTTTTGATGAACAAAAATAAAATATCTTATGCGGATGATTTAAAAATAAATAGTGTTTCCTTATCATAAATGGAAGTAGTAAATTTAGATGCTCCTATGTTGTCAGAATTACCTCCTCTTGAAACCTCATCGGCTGGTAGTGGGTTAGAATTATTAATGAATGATAAAAAGAAAAGTGTTTCGGTTGGCAATGCGCATTTAGGAGAATTAGATAATTTAGAGAAAGAATTAAACGAATTGTCCGGAAATACTGGAGAGTCAAAACCTATTGATGGATTTACTAGTAACATGTTTGGTATAAACACATCCTCTACAAATGAAATTGACATTGAACCTTTGGATGATATTAGACCTGTCGACGATATTGGATTAGGTCAAGCTACTGCAGATAGTGGAAGTGGTAATACGAAAACTTGGGATGGATTTATGAAAATGAACGATATCCCTACAAAGGAACCTCTAAGTATTAACAAGGGATTGTCTGATCGTGAAAAACGTCGTAAAAAGCGCCATATGATCAAAAAGATGGAAGAATGGCAAGAAAAAGGCTCATTCAAGATGAGCGACCGATATGACATGGACTCCAATTTTGAGGAAGTTGAAGATGAATATGAAACTGCCATGGACGAGAAACGTAAAAAGGATAGTGTAAAATTACAGGGATGGTGGTTTATGACAATGATTAATTCCTTGGAATATGCCAACACTGTATTCAATCCATTTGATTTGAACTTGGACGGCTGGGGAGAGCAGGTTAGCGAGGATATTGATAGTTACGAAGATATTTTTTCAGAGTTACACGAGAAATACAAGGGTGGAAAAATGGCTCCTGAGATCTCATTGCTTCTTCGTGTTGGATTTAGTGCAGCTGTGCTGAATTTTTCCAACAAGGCACTTTCCAGTGCCACTCCGGCATTCAATGATGTCATTAAACAGAGTCCCGAGTTAATGAAAATGTTTACAGATGCTACAGTGAACTCGATGTCTCAAGATTCACCAGGGTTTGCTATGGCCAATCAGTTTATGCAAGATTCAGCGCGTCCCAAAGGACCACCTCCACCAGCACCTGTAGATACCCAATCTGCTCCCCCGCCACCTAAACCAGGAATGGTGTATACCAGCAATCGTTCAGATATTAATGCTAGCAGAGGAGCAATGTTCAAGGAGCAAGGCGTATCCCTAGATAAGCCTGTTTCTATTGAGACACAAGAGAAAAGCACTCGTTCCATGCGTCCAGAAATGAAGGGACCTCAAAACACAGATATTGACAATATTCTATCTGGATTGAAAACACGTAATGTGGATATTCATTCCAAACCAGAAATTTCGTCCAATGCTCCCAAAGAATCTAGTCAGAATGATTCGCTCATTTCCGTATCTTCATTGAAAGAATTAAATACTAAAAATATGCCAAAAAGTTCACGTAAGAAGAATGGTTCTGCCAAAAACATTATTTCCTTAGATATTTAATTTTGTTGTATAACAACAGATAGAAAATCCTATCTCTTGTTATTATGCTTTTTCATACATCTTTAACATCTGTTCTTTGGCTTTCTTATAATCTACAATAGGAGCAGGATATTTTACTTTTGGATAATTTTTATTGGTGTCGTTCCATCTATGAATATCTCGTGATGGTACATCTTTTAGTTCAGGAACCCATTGTTTTATATATTCTGTTTCTTGGTCGAATTTTTCACTTTGGATATATGGGTTCATATCACGAAAATATGGTTTCATATCCACACCTGTTCCGCTGATTCCTTGCCAATTGCCATTATTAGAGGCAATATCATAATCTGTCAACTTTTGAGCGAAATATTGTTCTCCAATGCGCCAATCCACACGCAATGTCTTAATCAATACACTTGCGGCGGTCATACGTCCACGATTATGCATATATCCAGTTTTATTCATTTCTCTCATTGCAGCATCTACTAATGGAAATCCCGTTTTACCTTCTTTCCATCTTTTTATATGTTCTTTATCATTTTCCCAGTCTAAATTTCTATATTTTTCTTGATATGCAGCACCAACCACATTAGGATAAGAATGTAATACGTGTGCAAAGAATTCACGCCAAAACAATTCGCTGATCAACCCGTGTTTTTTTCCATATTTTTTGGCAAATCCGTGATATACTTCACGAATAGAGACACAACCAAATTTAATATACGCAGACAAATGACTTGTTTTCTTAGGAAAGTAATCTCTGGTTTGTAAATATTGTTGTTGGTTCGCAATAGCTTTTTTTAAATACTCCATACCTAATTTCCGTCCACCATGAACCAATATATCAGGATTAAAAATCACAAACTTTTCATTGGCATTTACTAAAGATATGGTATTCTGTAAAGATGTAGGTAATTTTGCTAATTTTTTTCTAGGAAACACCATACTAGGTGTTACTGGATAAGTGATAGCTTCATTGTAAAAAGGAGTGTATTTCTTGTATGCTTGTCCGCTACTTTTTACCAGTATACTACCTGGTTCTTGTAAATAATAATCACTATAATCTTTGCAAATTACTTGTCTACTATCACATACTTGTTTAATCGTTTCATCGCGTTGTTTTGCATAAGGACTGTAATCACGATTGAATCCAACATAGTCCAATCCCTCTGATTTAATCAACTGTTCTACAATGTCTTCTTGTTTCCCATAAAAGCATAATAATTTGCCTTCTTTTTCATGTATTTGTTTCTCCAAATCTTCTAAACTTTCAATCATAAATTGAACGGCATTGTTAGATTTAAATTTGTTCTTTTCTGATACTTGTTCTGGTGTAAATATAAAACAGGTATATAACTGCTTACATAAATGTAAGGACTCAATCAAGCCAATATTATCATTCAGGCGAAAATCCCTACGGAAAATAAACATACCTTTACTATATTTTGGTTCATTGCCCATATAAAATATTCAACGAAAAAGATATAAAATATCTTTCGTAATTATTTTATATTGATTTTGTAATGGATTTTTCTATCTACTGGGATGCCATGATTATATTTTTAACTCCTTATTTTTCAACCATATATGATACTGTTCAAAAGGAATTTCATGCGTTTTCTTGCTCTAAATTTGCAATTAACTTATTCCAATTATATGTCTCTGTATATGATAATGTAAAAACAAATGGAGAGTATCTATACAATAATTATCCTATTGTTACAAAATGTACTGACAAACTCGTTTACCAATACAATTCGCTACATAGCAAGTTAATTGGGTATGAAATCGAACCTTTTTCCAAATTTTGGACCTCTACACGCTTTCTTATGATTAACAATATAAATCAATTGTCTTACGACTCCTTTTTATATATGGATAAATACAATATATTACAAATGGGACCTCATATATCCAAGACTGCCATTGAAAAGAACGGAGAGTTTTTTTCCAAGTTGTTGGATTCCATGGTGAATAGCAGTGTTCAAATACAAGAAGGAAACTTTGTTATGAAACTAGATAATGCCTATATTAGTCGTTCTTATTTCAACCAATATGATAGTATTAAAAGTGACATAGTTTATCCTTGTGTTGAATGCCCGAACTTTTTTCTAAGTTTGGAATATAGTCATCCCAAAGTAGATAATATTATATCCTTCGAATTGACAGGCTATTATTATCAAGGGAATATTGTCTTGTCTCCTTTGTTTTTGAAACATTTGTTAGCATTACAACCATTGCATTACATTATTGATGACCAATATATAGTGCGAATTGTGGACAATAATGTAGAAACAAAAGATATTACATACAACCATTGCGTATTATTTCATAAAGACAGTTACGAAGTCATTGAATGGAATACAATTAATAATAAAAAAACAGAATAAAGATGTTGTTTATATAGTATGTATAAGCTGTCTTGTATTATGACAAGTAGTAAATCTAATCAATCCACTTGTCATAAATTACATGATACATGGAACTTATATTACCATCTTCCCAATAATACCAATTGGGAATTATCAAGTTATATCCCCGTAATAGAAAATATAAACTACGCAGAACAAATTTTGTTGTTGAATGAAAAATTAAACGATGTAGTTATTAAAAATTGTATGTTTTTTTTAATGCGAACTAATATCACGCCTACATGGGAAGACAAAGCGAACCGAAATGGAGGATGTTTCTCTTATAAAGTAATGAATAAGTATATTCATGATATATGGAAACGATTGTTTTTCTTAGCGTGTGGCGAAAGCATTTTCAAACAAAAAGAATATAATGATAATGTGAATGGAATTACCATCTCTCCCAAGAAACAGTTTTGTATTGTTAAAATATGGATGAAAACAACAGAATATCAAGATCCTACTGTAGTTACACATATTCCAAATTTGATTACCAATGGTTGTCTTTTCAAGGCACACGAACCTGAATATTAGAAAATTGATAATAGATTATATTTTATGTGATGTAAAATATACTCAACAATGAAGGCAGAACATATTAGTATTCCTTGTATTGGTCAGTCCATCGAATTTCGTATTGGGGAAAACGCCCAAGACAATTTTGATATTATTGATATGTCATCTCCGGATGATATTTGGTTCCACGTCAATGAAATGTCGTCTTGTCATGTTATAGCAGTTATACCAACTGATATAAAATTATCTCGTAAACAACTACAAAAACTAATTACACAAGGAGCATTATTGTGTAAAATGAATTCTAAATATAAATCAGTAAAAAAATTAAATATAATTTACAGCAAACTAAGTAATATTGTTAAAACAGAAGTAGTAGGTCAGGTAAATGTAGTAGATGGGAAAATTATTGAAATTTAGTTAAGCTAACTGTTTTGCACTTACGAATGTATATACCGGTCCACTATTTCCCAATCCACATTGGACCTGGACGACTTTATTTTTCATCCAAGCTTTGAAAATATTTTCTCTGATTTGTCCATTTTTTATGAAATCTATTTCACAATATTGCATATTTTCCTCTCTGTGATTGAGACAGCAAGTAGGGTCTTGGTAAGTGTGATGATTCATACTCGCAGAGTTTTTGCAATCATGAACTTTACATTTAAATTGCGGAATGACTTCTACCGTTGACATAACTTTATGATAATCCATATATAGTTCATCGTCTATTTCCGTGTCTAATCGTTCATCATAATAAGGAATCTCAATATGCGCTTTCACTTCTACATATTCTATCCTCCAAATGGGATTTGAAGGATTTAAATAATTGCTACATAGGTCAGTAACAACTGTTTCAATTGACATGTTAGATGATGACATGTTGTTTTACTTATTTAGATTTGTTTAGATGCCTTATGATAGTTCCATGAAATCGGTTTCAATTTTGAATCTTTACAATGGAGGCAAAGGAACCAAACATAACTTAATTTCTCCTAATGAAGCAACATCATATTTGACAATCAATGGCAAATCATTACCCAAATACATTTCCAAATGACTACAAAGAGGAGTACATTTAATGAAATGACTCAAGTATTTTAATGAAAATTCTCCTTGGAATACATCTGATACTCCTGCACGTTGAATAAAATTCATATTTCCATCGGATTCAGAACGCAAAATTTTAGAACTGGCAAATCCACCTTCACAAGAAAACATTAAGTCATTTCCTGTTGATTTTATTTCAATACGATCCGATATAGCATTAAGGTCACGGACAATCTTCTGAAAATCTGTGGATGGCATATTGATAATGGTTGAATATTCTACATCAGGAATACGCATTTCCTCCATATCAGGTTCAATTAAACGCAACTTTTGATTGTAACACTGACGAATGTCTCCATTATCATATTGCAATCCCAAATGGGATACAATACCATCATGATAATCTGACTTATCAATGTAAATAGACAATGTATCATCGTTTGACATTGTAGAAATAACCTTGAACAAATGAAGAGTGTTCGCGCAAATAATAATTTTATCTTTCGTACAAACATACTTCTCAAACTTTTCTGCTCGTAGAAATACATTCACCAAAATTGTATGGGTTTTATCAAAGTTAATGATCTTCATTCCCTCTTTAGTGAATGTAATAGTGGCATCAGTCAAAATATCTTTAATGGCAGTAATCATATTTCGTATAGGTTGAATTTGAACGGATTTTATGGTTAACACATTATTTTCTTCATTCATCGCGTTCAAATATTATGTAAATTTAGTAGATTGTTTTTATGTAGATTGCGTTTAAATTCTTATTTTTTCTTTCGTGTGGTTGATTTTTTAGATTTATTTTTGATAGAAAGATTACCGCATTTCTTTTTTTGTGTATTACACGTTTGTTTAGCAAGTTGTAATGCCTTACTTGATGGACTACACCCTTCTTCTAATAAATGGTAATCAACTATACTGGAATTTCCACCAGTAATTGCACTTCCTAATCGTGCTAATCCCCAAGATTCGGCGGTTTGATTTGGACGTGAACCACTAGAATAATAAGCACCACGTCCTTTATTCACAATCTTATTAAGCGTATCTAACGAACATTTAGTAGAATCTGCTAATTTACTGTTTGGTTGTAGGGTATCTACATTATACATTTGTTTAGCTTTTTCAACGTGTCTAGAAGGTTTCGATTTAAACGATTTAACTCTAGGACGTTGAAAATATTTATTTTTTTGGTATTGTTTTCTTGAACGTTGTATATATTGCTTTTGTTTTTTCTTATCTTTGTCCGTCAATGTTTTAGGAATATAATGAGACGGAATGGAATTATTCATTTAAAATAACAAAAGATTTTATTACCTTATACTATACAATGGCAACTGCGCTAAATAGTGAAAACTATAACTTGTTAAACAACACAATTATTGAGGTTATCAAGAGTGGAAAGCGTGCTTTAATTAGTATTTACACTGATGCAAATGCTTCTACTCCAGCCACTGATTCTCGTGGACCTATTATCAACCGCGAGGTTCTAAGTGCTAGTTATACTGCTTCCTATAAGGATGATGAAGGTAACATGACCAACCCTTTTGTTGTTGTCAAGTTCAGAGAAGGACAGTTTATTGATTACTTTACGTCGGTTGACTATGTAGAGGATCATTGGTTTTCTTTATCTAGCACTAATATTCCTGCTATGCAATTTTAAGTGAATATTATTTTTTTGAAAAAATTAACATAACAAAATTGGTTTTTATGTTAATTGAGTTTTTCCAAAGTTACTTCTTTTAACACATTCTTTACGATACGTTGTTTGAATTTATCATCTTCATTATTGTTTTTTCCACCTAAGGCTTTACACGTTAATTCTATAAATTCATTACACTCTTCTGAATCCATTGTCATATAGTTTGGATGTTCTTCTTGCCATTTAGGTAACTGCTGATAATTTTTATTGGCTACGCGATTCACAATAGACTTTAATTTATCTTTACTATGATTGTCCTTTTCCCATTGATTATCATCTTTAATGTAAACTGTTTCTCGTTTTATATCGGTACAATGAAGTGGTCTTGAATAGATATCTAGTTCTTGTAACTTGTTAGTAAATATACGAGAAATTCCTTGGACGAACCCTAAACGTTTGGTTTCAGTGAGGTCTTCTAATTCTAGTTGTAAGGACGCAATAAAGTCTTCAATATTCATAGCATTTTTACATTGTTCATTCAAAAAGAAATTGAGATTGAAACTTTGATTGTTATTGGTTATGGTATTATTGGTCGTTGTATTTCCCACTTTATTGGACAATTCTAATATTTGTTTACTTTGTTCTGATATAAGCTGTTTAAATTCATTATTTTGTTTTAATAATTCTAATACGATAGAAGAATCTACTATAGGTGATTGACCCGCAGGGACTTCTGTAGCACATAGTTTTTTGTGTTTGTGTAAACCCTGTCTATATTTGAAACTTTTTCCACATTCACAATCAAAATAGGCGTTTTTTTTGTCATTCTGTGTCATTCTTATATGTTTTTGGGTTGATAAATGACGATTAAAGTCGCTTTGTTTATAGCACGAAAAGGAACATTTTTCACAATAAAAATTTGTTGGCGTTTTCAGCGTTTTTTTTGTAATCATTTTGACTAAAATAGGATGACAAAAAAAACGCCTAAATCAACCGAGAACGAAAAATAAAAAAAAAGTTATGCTAACAAAAATGATGAACTATTTTCGTGTTTCACTGCGTTACCCTGTAAAATGAACTAAGCTAATAAGCGTTAGTAAAATTAAAACCGTACTTTTCCAAAATGGACATTTTTAAAAATGTCCATTTTCGATTTTCGTGAGTACAAATTAGAAAACGCTTATTAGCTTAGCTCAGTGATATTCTATAATTAGTTAGTATAAATTATATAATAATTATCAAATAGAGGAACCAAATAGTTTACGAATATTTTTGGTTTCTAGGTCATTTTCTTGTTTTTCGAAAAGGGATTGTAATATTGAATCGTCGCGAAAACGAATAGTGTAATCTTGTTGAATGTTGTTACGACCAATGCGTCCCATTGCTTGCAATGTCTTTTGTTGGGTCATATTGGTCAGATCTTTACCAATGAACCCATGACAGAACTGGTAATTTGTTCCGTAGATGTAGTCGGAAGAAGCAATAATCATGTATAATTGTTGATTGTATGCAAGTTTTTTCATCAGCTCCTTATACTGAACATGATTGCTTTCCAAGAACAACCCAATACCAAGTAGTAATAGAACTTTCAAGTAGTTGTCAATCGGTAATGCCATAATCTCACAAGTAATAGGTTCATCAATGTGGGATACAAATGACTTTTCATTGATTTGTTGGGTAGGGTTCCATAGTTGCTGATGTTGTCTAGTGTTAGGAGAATATACAGGATCCAATGTGACCGTTTTGATTTGCTTGCGGAGCTCTTGAATCTCACGATGAAGTAGTTTGGATTCATTTGACAACTTATCCGTATTATTGTCTTTTTTTTTACTGTCATTATTTTCGTCTTTACTGGTGTTCGATTCTTTTGCCTCAATAATACGTTCCAAGGAATCTATCTTCTTGGCCAGTTCGTCATTTTTCATAATCTTGCTCAAAATACCTTGGAATATTTTCGATGGTATATCCGACTGTTTAATGTAAAATGAACCAATACGTTTGACATCTTCACATAAATATAGGGTAGGTCCATCTGTCAATGTATGCGCATCTGTTGTGGTTGCTAATACACCACTGGATGTTAGAGAAGAATGAGTAGATGTTGGCACTGCGATGCTTTGACTTCGTTGAAGTTCAGTGGAAGATGGTTGGAAAACAGAGTTAACACTGGATTGTCTTGTTAATGGTGCAGGAAATCTTCCTTTGTGTAGTTGCTGAAAGTATTTATATATAGAACACCAATTTTCTTGTGGCAACGAAATCAATACCTTCAAATAATACTCTTTGATACTGTTCATTGTAATATCCTTCATATAGTCTTGGAAGTATTCGTCAATGTCCAACTCTTCTTGTAAAACATCATAATCGTTAATGGTTGTTAAGAATTTGATGATGTCTGGTAGGTGGAAATACCTCAACAAGGTCTTGTTTTTCTGGCAATACGAAACGCAGCTTTGTAGTTCGTCATACGATTCATACATATAATGAGGTAGCACTGGTTTTCCATTCTTATCTAATATAGGGATTGATTTGCGGCAATCATAACTTTCAATGTAATGAATAGTAGCTCCGTTAAAACGATGTTTGTAGTCAGTAAATGTTGTGTCCATTTCTTCATGTTCAGGTAAGGTGGCAGATGACAATACCATATTAGGGATTTCATTGTAGACCCAATTGTTTTGAATTGTGCTATGTAAGTCGTGATGTTCGTAATCCATAGTAATGGTTGGTTCATCCCAATAGGTAATAATCGTTTCCTTTTGATTAAACTTCAACATATACTTCATGGCAGTAAGATAGGAATGAACGTCACAAATCATAACTTCTACATTTGTTCCAATACTATTGTCTACTTTTCCAATACCACCAGATTTGTAATGCTTGGTATATTCTACTGCGGAAAAGTAATGCAACCGAATATCTGTCTCACTATCACAACCAAATGCAAATGCAACCTTCTTTTCCACGGAAATACACGACTTAGCCAATGCTAATCCAATATGTCGTGCTACACACACGAATATAATTCTGTATCCTTCTGATAGTCCAATAGGAGTAAGAGTTTTGCCTGTGCCCGTTGGTGCCGTATATAATACCAATTTAGGAGTAGTTGTTTGTTTTTTGAATAATTCGAATATTTCTTTTTGGTGGTTGTATAGAGTAATATCTTCGTATTGCAATAAATAGGGATTTTGTTCGATGTAAGTATATGCGTTTTTCATCATATCAACCGCAGTGATTTTTTTTGTGGCATAATCTAGATAAGGTTCTATGGTTTTCAATACGTGAATATTAATGTCGTGTATCGATGTTTTTCTAAGTTGAATGATGGTGTAAAGAGAGTTAGCATAATGTTCGTTGTTTTTGTGAATTCCTTTTAATAGGTCGTGAAAGAGGTCTAATAGTAAGTATTCAAAGATGAATTGTTTATTTTCAGTGATGGATGTATCCAGGTTTTGGATACGGATCATATCGGCACTTTTCAGTGATTTCAATGTTCCTTGAATAGCAGATTGATAAGGGGTGACAGAAGTGATTGTTTTTGCGTATTTTTTTATACTTTTTTTAAGATGCTCCTCGAAATATTTTTGATACAACATCAGTTCCGTAGAGTCTGTTTTTTCGATCTTTGTAAAGGAGAAAAGAGAGGTATGTTTGTTAGAAAACGTGTTAGTGTTTTTGAAACCAGTCTGAATTAATTTGAGAATTTCCTTTTCCGAAGAAGCCACTGGAATCTCAATATTGTCCCATTCTTGCTTAGATAGTTTTGATTGAGTTAGATCCATGTTTAGAGTTATTAGGTACAATTATCTACATCCAATGTTTAATTCAATTTTTGTGTGAAAGGAAATAAACTTATATCATTTACTATAGTATCATGTTATGCTGAATAATTGGTTTACAAAAGAGGTAAAACGGCTATCTTTTGAAGACATTCAATATATATTAAAACATCCATCTCAATACATATTAATAAATACATTATCTACGAACGAGCAACATTGTCTTATTCCATATACGTTGTCTTATGTAGAAGAAGAAAATGTAATTAATACAATGATTAAAGAGTATAATTTTTATAACAAAACATTGATTGTGTATGGAAAACATTGTAATGATGATACTTGTAAAACAAAATGCGACCAATTAGTGCGTTTCGGTTTTTCAAATGTTAAAATGTATCCTGGTGGAATGTTTGAATGGTTATGTTTACAAGATATTTATGGAAGTGATGATTTTCCAACCACAACGAAGGAGTTGGATCTATACAAATATAGACCTTCATCTCAATTATAGTACGTCATCTTCTCTTTCCATTTGTTCGACTTCTTGTTTTTCTAAGTCTTCTGACGGTTCCATTTCTTCCACTGGATGTTCTATCTTCTTTTGTGGGTCTACTGCATTGTATTGAATTTTACGTGTTAGATAAGCAGATAAAAAAACATTCTTAGGTGTATGTATAATGTCATATACATCTTTGAGTTTTAATGCCATAAATAAGACATTAGTTATGAACACGGTTAATGTTTTATCATCCAAATAGTGTGTAAATACAGTATAACCACTCAAACCAGCATTGATAACGAAAGCAATACTTGCAATACCACCTGATAGTTGGTATAGTCCATCTAAGTAGATAATCGTTTCGCGCTTATCAGCAGGAAGTAATTTCAATTGTTCTCCAACCGCTTCATTATCACGAGGTAAAAACTTATCTACTTCTAGATAATTAATCATCTTATTTTCACGTTTAATTTCTACTAAATACATTATAAAGAACATAGACGCAGTAAAAAGATTAATAGAAAAATTGGTAATGTAGATGGGATTACCTGAGTATAAGTGTTCGGATAATCCACAACTATGGTCACCACATTTTTGTGGAACAAAGACAATGAGCATGGAACCCATCATGACACGATATAGTTCAAAAATAAAGGCAACATATGCCCCAGATTTTTGCTGAAAGTCTTGGTCTTTCATTAATTCGGTAATGCTTTCGCGTGAAGAAGACATTATTATAGTATTCTAGCATATATTTTTTTAGCAATAATTAACTATATAAAGAGTTGTCATTTGTATATCTTAGTAATACAAATGACACCATTAATAGTCTCAATAGAAGGAAACATTGGTGCGGGTAAGTCTACCATCTTAGAAATCATACAGAAGGAATATGGAATTACACAAAATGGTGTTGTATTTTTGAAGGAACCTGTAGACGAATGGTATAAGATAAAAGATAATAATGGACGAACCATGCTTGAAAATTTTTACGCAGACCCTCATAAAAACGCATTTGCTTTTCAGGTAATGGCATGTACTACTCGAACAGCCATGATTAAACAAGCATTAATAAATAATAAAGATTGTAAATTGATTTTATGTGAACGTTCCATTGAAGCAGACGCAAAAATCTTTGCCAAAATGTTGTTTGATGACAAATTGATGAATGAGCTAGAATATCAGATTTATCAGTTGCTATACAAAGAAAATCATAAAATGTATCCATCAGACGGGTTTATTTATATCAATACAGGTGCTGATAAATGTTATGAACGTGTAAAAAAAAGAGATCGAACCGGAGAAGATAACATTAGTATTCAATATCTACGTCGCTGTGAAGAATATCATCACCAATGGTTTTTGAAGGACCGTATTCAGGACCCAATTTTGTTCCTAGATACCAGTGAAGACATTGATCTCAATGATTCCACTCAATATGAGAAATGGAGTAACCAAATTTGTGATTTTATTGATAGACTTTCGTCCATAAAAATGAATTCCTCCTAATTAAACTTAACAATAATATTAACGTCCTCTTTCTTTATACATTTACAAGCAGATACAGATAGTTCTTCCCTTTTTTTACGGGTTTTATTCGAATGATTTACAGGACTTTTTTCCTTTTTCGCAGAAGAATTACGTTCGGTCATATCTTCTTCGATTTCTTCGTAATGAGATTCAATATAATCAATAACCTTATTTTGAATTGCCCACTTGAAAAAGTTAAGTTGCCCGAGTGTAGTTTCCATAGAATGACGTTCATCAAAAGGGATTGTTATTCGTTCCCTACGACAAAATGGATCGAATCTTTTTTTTGAATAAGCTTTTAATTTCAACTTGTAATCGTTATGCACTTTAAATCTATAGGTTTCTTCACTATTTTCGTATGTTTGTTCGTATACAACAAAATATTTTTTGGCATAATTAGTAACAAACCAATCTACTATTCGCAGTGAGATTCGTGATTCCCCGTTAATAATTTTCATCATTTTTGTCAATTGATTAGTATTATTGTAATAGTCCATTAAATTAGACAACAATAGATTGTTTTGCGTAGATGTTGTATGTAAGGACATTAATAAAAAGTATATACACCATTTTAAATGCTTTTCTATTATAACTGTTTTCAATAATTACAATGTATTAGGATATACACCGTATTGTTGACATAATAAGGTTCCTTCGTTTGGTTGTACACGTAGTTTACAAAATCCGTGATCCCCCCATTTTACTCCCCAAGAATTTTGAATAATCCAATACATTCCTTTTTCGTCATAATCAAATCCAACTAATAATACAGCATGATTGAGTGATTTTGAATAATTTTGTGGAACATCAATGACTCCACTTTTATAGAAGCGGAAAAAAGGATTGTCTGCGTCCAATGCAATGGTCACAGGTGTTTTAATTACACTGAGTTTCATATCTAATACTGAATTTGGAATAACAAATTGATAATCTTTTAAATTGGAACCAATTACATTTGTCATCTGTTTATTAGAACAGTTTTGGTCCTTTCCTTTATAAGGATAATTGTCATGAGATACTAATCCTTTATTATCAATAATATAATCAAAGGCCAAATGCATGAGTCCGCCATCACAACCATAGTTTTCTTTGGAACAATCTACCAATTCTTGTTCTGATAAGCGAGATACATTATATCCATTAATACGCATAAAGGTCTCCAATGATGTTGTAGATGCAAACGCCCAACAAGAACCACATCGTCCCTGATTTTTTATTGGACTCAGCAACCCAGTGTCATTCCAATTATAGGTAATTTGTTTGTTTTGATTTAAAATGGTTTCCAAGTAAGGAAAGGGGGACTGAAATATTTTTAGATAAGTAGACGGTCGGAACTTTTTGTCAATAATGGGATTGGTCATTAAATCAGATGGTTCTGATTCCATATCAATAGAATCCATAAATTCATTGAGACCCAATACAAGGGAACTATTTTGTTGTTGTAGTTCTTTATTTGTCTTATTGATAAGATGCCAATTTTTTACAAAAAGATTGTATTTTCCTTTATTTTTTTCAATAAAGGTCTCCAAATTAGGTTTTGTATTTGAATTCTTAATAAGCGGACTTCTAAATTGTTGGTAATATTTATAATATTCTTCAGATAGTTCATATTTTTTTGAAAAGAGACCTGTTAATCTAAAAGAGAACAGAACAGGCTTTGTAAAAAATTCAATACTATATAATGGAAAACAAAAAATATACAAATAAAATAGGGAAAACATGTATAATAACAACATATTTTTCGTGGTGTTATTAAACGATGCAATGAAATAATTCATCCAATACATGACGATTGTTTTTCGTATCGTTATATCCTTGAATATATAATTCAGTTAAGTTGAGTCCTAATCGTGTTTCACCAAACTGACCATTTGCAAATCCTCCCACAGTATAACTTGAATTCCACATAGACGGACTTATTTTTAATGTAGGAGGAGTTGTATTCAAATAAGGATACTTAAAAAATCCACCATCAAAACAATATTTATTGCGATACCTATGTAGTAATCCACCGGTAATAAATGGAATATGGGAACTGGCAATACACGAATCCACAGCGTCTTCTAAGGTAATGAAATCATTGTAAATAACTAAATCAAATTTCAAAAATCGTTTCATTACAGCAACACCTACATTGAGTTTGTCTAAGTCAAATTGTTCTTGTATATAATTATCAAGCAACATAGATTTCATATTTTGTTCTAATTCCAATACTGAACTTACATTGTGAATATTGGAACGCAATAAATTATCAATAAACTCGGTATCATTTCCCTTAAATGATAAAAACAATGAGTTCCATGCACCAGCAGATGCACCAGAATATTTATAATCACTCAAATCATAGTGTGCTTTTATAAACGATGTCACCCCTAAAAGATAGAACCCATGTAGACCACCAGGAGTGCTAATAATAAGTTTGTTGGGAAGGGGTTTCGTTTTTATTTTATAAGGTCCTTTTTCTTGTTTGATTAATAATTTCTTGTAAAGAGAAAAAAACGTATTATACATAAAAAAAGAATCGGTCATAAACAAATTGGATATAAATAATAAAAAAATTGGTCTTAGTGTCATTTACATAGTGGGTATATAATTATTTACCGTTTACCAATAAAGTAAGCAAATCCAAAAGATTTCCAATCATCCAAGGTTTTATTAATGTGTGCTATGAATTCTTCAGGTGTATTCACATCGAACTGTTTCCAATCATCATCACCAGCATCATAATGCTCTTTCCATAGGGGAGGTTTCTTTTTTGGTCCTTTAATACGATTTTTTATTATCTTTATCAGTTCTGGTTCAAATTTTTCATTGGCTAATATTCGTTTGTACATATCTACCATTTTTTGCTGTCTTTTTTTTAATTGTGTATGATGAGTTTCGATAGGAATGCCAAGATAAGTCATGATAGAATAAGATTGACATAAAGTATCATTGGTATCCCTGATAGTGTTTTGAACCAATTCCTTTTGTGTTGGTGCGGTTGCGCTACATATTTTTTCTTTTGTTTTTGTATTTCTAAGATAATGATGAATAGAATCATCCGAAACAATAAACCCGTCTCCTTCTGATACTGGACCGTGTTCAAATACCAAATCTTTGTTTTTACTGGTTTTGTATAACTTATGTATGATTTTTCTTACTTCTTCATCTCCAAATACTTGGTTAATATAATTATAATGGTCTAAACCGAATAGGTTAAGGGTATCTTTAGTAATGCGTGTTTTTGTTGACATTGTCTATTATTATATGCTTATGAATAAAATAATAGGATAAAAAGTTTTCAATTTTATTTCTTCTTTCCCAAATAACTGTCAATATATCCAGGAACTAAAGGACACTTAGACTGAACAACAGTGATGGGTCCAAACGCATCTGTTTCATTTTGATTGGTTAATACATCGTTGCAATACACATCCACTATTTCATCTACACAATTGTTGTCCAATGCATATTTACCAATCATCCACCAATCATTCATTGTTTTTAAACGAAATGCATCAGGGTCCATTCCAATACGTCCAGCTTGCATTTCTACTAACTCCGTTTCGATTTGATCAATAAAATTAGCATAGCTATCAATCTTACCTTTTTCATTTTTTATCGCGTAACTTATTTGATGTTGCATAATCCGTCCATAAGGACGAATATATCGGTTAGCGCAACTTTGTAAAATAACAAATCCCATACTGTATGCGCGGTCGGCAATACAAGACAAGTTATATTTTTGTACTTCCATCATTATTTTGCTTCCACTTTCCACGGAACCACCGGGGGTATCTAAATACACATACACACCTTGTTTACTGGATTTTTTATTCAATTCATAAATAAATTGAGTAGCAGTATCGTCATCAATAGCATCTCTAATAACGATGACATTGGAACTATTCAAAAAGATCGGGTTCAATAAATGAACAAATGGTAAATAAACTGACAATAAAATAAGGGGGAAAATAGACGCGTTCATAATGTAATATACACCAACATTTTTTTTGAATAGTAAAGTATTGTATATCCTAAATAGAAATTATCTTTTAGTATATTTTGTCCAATTTTACACCTTTATACATTTGAAACGCAGATTAAAAACGTATAAAGAGTAAAATAATCGGCGTTTCAAATGTATAAAGGTGTAAATGTCCGAAGGTGTAAATCTTCAAGGGTGTAAATTATTATATTACTCGTTTATTTTATTTAACTATTATACAATTTATTATTATAATGAATTGTATTTTTATCTGTGTATTTAACCAAGAAAAATATGTTGATATGTTTTTCCTTTTGTTAGAAAGTATACTTATTTATGGTAATTTAGATGATAATACACATATATTAGTATATACATCTACAACATTTATGAACATGATTAAACAAAGTCATCTATTTAATAATGAAAAAATTAAATTTGAAATAAATGATACATACGACAATATAGATAAAGCGTGTAAGGCAAGATTAGATTTTTTTAATTTACTTTCTATAACAAACTACAATAAAATACTTTATTTAGATACAGATATTTTAGTTAAAGATAATATCAACAAAGTATTTGATGTATGTGAAGAAGATATTTTATATGTATTAGAAGAAGGAACACTTGACATAAACTGTACTACTTGGGGTAGACCACTATTTGGAAATGAAATAAATAATTATAACGATAAATCAGCATTTACAAGTGGAATAATATTGTTTAAAAATTGTGAAAAAATAAAAGATTTATTTAATAAAATTAATGAAGATATTATTAATAGACCTGATATTGATTTTTTTTTTGACCAACCATACATAGTATATAATGCATTCAAGTATAATTTATACAATAATAAGATTTTAAAATCACTTGTTGTAAATAATGATCAGAATATTCATAGTGACAAAGTTATACACCATTTCCCAGGAGGAGTGGGTGTTTATCAATATAAAATAATTTATATGACTAAATTTTTGATTAATATAAGAGAATTTACTATAGTAAATAATATAAATGAAGCAAAAGCATATATTGATAGAAATTTATTACCAATTATTCATAATTGTGGTGAATTATTAGAAGAAAATATATTTATGCTACATCATACAATGAATTATACAAATAAATTTTTAAATAAATCAAAAAATATTAGTAATTTAGTATTAAATAAAAATATAAAAAATGTAATGGAAATTGGGTTTAATTCTGGTTTCTCTACATTGTTAATGCTTATAAGTAATCCAAATATTCATATATCTTGCTTTGATTTAGGAGAACATAAATATGTAATTCCTTGTTATGAAAAGTTGAAAGAAACATTTGGTGATAGAATTAATATAACAATTGGTGATAGCACAAAAACATTACAAAATATTAATGATAATTATGATTTAATACATATAGATGGAGGACACAGTACAGAAGTTGCAAATAGCGATATTATAAATTCATATAGATTATCTAAACCAGGAACAATATTAATTATGGATGACTATGACTTACCGAACTTACATAATATATGGGATAGTTATATTGTTAAATATAAATTGAAAAATTTAGATATAAGTTATTATAGATCTCCACATCACGATATTAAATATGTGTAAAAATATCATCGATGTGCTATTCGAATCATTATTTATATGTAAGGATAAAAAAGGTTAAAAACTTATCATTATTAATTGATAATTATGAAGCGTGAATTACTAAAACACGAATTGATTGACAAAGTAAATGAACTTGAACAACAAAATAAAGAGCTTTTGGAGATAAAGAAGCAGTATGATAGAGTATGTGAGCGGAATACAACATTGGAAGACCAGAACGATGAACTACGTAGTATGACCCAGCGGTTGTTGGATGATTTATATCATACACGCAAACAACTAGAGAAGGCAAGTTGTTATCCCATACCTCAATTTCGTAAAGCAACTCATTTTATTCATAACAAGTTCAATAAGCGTGTCTTGTTTAAAAACAAAAAAACAGAATTAATTGGTCTCCGAGAGGAATATGTGAAACGTTGTAAAATAAAAGCAGATACTAGAGACATGTGTGGTGATATGACTATGGTTCCTTCTCATAATATAGAGGAGATTGCTTTGGATGACAGTGAAAATATGGAGTACATAGATGAAGAATCGGTAGACTCTGAAAATGTTATTACATCATTGAATATAGAATCATCCCAACCTATTTTACAAGATTTAGTAATACAGTAAATAAATGTCAACTTATTATTACAGTTGATATTTATGCAAACCAAGGCCAATAAGAAGGTCGCCCCCCATATAGATAAGGGGCATAATAAGGATAAAATCCTCCATAGCCGTAGAACCGAGGATAATATCCGTGAAAGCCACCATAATGTCTATGTCCATTAAAGCCACGACGTCCGTGTCCGTGTCCGTGTCTATAACCCATGTGTATATTATAGTATTATATAATGAAAAATACAAAAAAAATGACTGCTTAATGTATTGAACTCAAAAATTATAAATATTATAACTGTAATTACAAATTTACAAATAAAAAAGTTTGTAATTTAGTGAAGAAAGCATCCCAATATATAGTATATGAGATTACTTTGGGCAACTTTGTTTTTAGCAAGTATTCGCAACACTTATCCAAGTTCTTGTGTATGTACCACCGTTCAATGTCCCGTAGTAGGTGATAATATGCTGGTCATGGGAAATGGACACGCTGATATGACCTATAATTACATTCAACACGGAGATTATGTTGTAGTATCCAATGTAAAAGGCACGATTACTCCGGAATCCCTTGATAAGGGAAGTGAAACCACCAGTTGTACTCAAAAATATGCTCGTTTATTAGAAGATGATGGTAACCAGGATTGTGATGCAGGACATATATTAGCAAATCGGTTAGGTGGTTATGGAAATGAACCATTGAATATTTTTCCACAAGATGCGTCTGTGAATAGAGGTGTATATGCTCAAATGGAAGGAAAAATATACGATTGTATGCAACAAGCAAACCAAGGACATTTATCTTGGAAATTTTCATATGAAAATTCTTCCAGTACACAACCATTTCAAGTGGAATACACTGCTGAATTTGACAAGGGTTGTCCAAAAATGCAACAATTATTTTATAATTAGATTTTAAAACAAACCACATAAATAAATAGACTTCATTTATTTATGGACGAATTACACCAGTTACAAGAGAAAGTAGCAACATTAGAAAAAGAGAAGAAAGAATTAGAAGAAGAACTGAAAATTACAAAAGAACATTTAAAGCGGTATACTTGTCCTGCTCGTAGCAAACTTTATTACGAAAAAAATAAAGAGTTACAAAAACAAAAATCAAGGGAATACAAACAGCGAACCAATTATCATGCTAACTTACCCAAAGAGAAAAAGAAGCAATATGCCCGCACTGCATACTTGAACAAAAAGGCAAAATTACAACGTTTGAAGGAAGAATCAGAACAGAATAGTTCTTAGTCCATAAATAACGATGGTTTCAATGATAAGGTATGTCTGGCTGGACAAGAATTATATTGTTCAATATTGACATCTAGAGAGGTTAACACTTCTTCATCAAGGAAGTTTTTACCAGTACATTCCATAGGATTTGAGGAAACAATAGATTTAACTGCGTCTCCCATAATGGAAGGATGTCTAGAATTAAAAATTAGTTCATCGGAGTTATATACACATTTATGATTTGGAGTATTCAATACTACGGATGGCCATAGTGTATTTACCCCTATTGTTTTAAATTCGCTACTCCAATGCTTTGCCATTAGAGAAATATTACTCATACTCATTGTATAAAAAAAATGAGAGGACCAATACTTATCCTTTGTAAATAATCCCAATGGTGGTGAGATTGTAATAACATGACCTGAACGTTGTTTGTTCATATAGGTAAGACATTTTTTTCCCAGTATATAGGTGCCATTAATATTCACCCTACTGAGTTTATGGATGTCATCAATATTAATCGTTTGGGTATTTTTCAGTATCATAGAAGTGGTGTTTAATATAATCCCATCTAACCCACCATGTATGCGAACCGTTTCATTGACTACATGTTCAATATGTTGTTCATTTTCTAGATTACACTCCATTCCAATACAACTATGAGATTGCGTATCCTGTGTAATTGTTTCAGCAGCAGTATAGATGTTGTTATGAAGTTCTTTATTTTTCTTTTCAGGTATTCCTGTAATGGTTACATTTGCTCCATTCATTGCTAATGTCCTTGCAATGGTGAATCCTAATCCACGAGTAGCACCAGATACAATATACGTTTTATTTTTTAGTGTATCGATCACAGGACGCAACGATGGGTCTACTTGAAACTTTCTTAACATATATGAAGTGGGACGCATTAGAACCATTTACTTTATACTAGAGTAAATTGTTTATATTTTTTTATTGAGTGTAATTGTGTAATTATTTTGTAATGTTTAAAGATATTTTTAAGTATTCATTTACATTACTATTAAATGTTTAAAGATATTTTTAAGTATTCATTTACACTACTATTAAATGAGTGTGCTTTATTTATAAACACAATTTTACAATTATGTGAACCAATAGAATGTACATTCATAGAGATAATATGATAAGGAACAAATCCAAGATTATTGATGATAAATAGGTCGTCTGCTAATGTTTTATTGTTCATCAACACTGGTAGTATTACTCCTTCAACGTTTTTATATTGTCTAACAGTATCAATTGGATAACAAGAAGATATTGAATTACTACGAGGAATAGAAACTGATTTTATAACATCTAGGTCATCATTAAATAAATCTTTATAATACGATTTAACAGCTGGAATATTTGGTCCCATATAATTATCATTAATGATAGAATAAGGTATTTTATTTTTCCAAAAGAAACTGAAATCAAGTGTCGTAGGTTCTATACTTCCATTATTAACAAGGGATTGTTCAAAATCAATAAAATTCAACTTAGGATAACCTAATAATTGATTATTTTTTAATGTATATATCCAACGATGATGAATACATCCTGTATATTCACCTTCTATCTTTGATAATTCCATATATTTACTTGGAACCGCGATGAACCCTTCTAATGCTATTTTATCAACATAATTTAATAATACTTGTGGTAAGGATATATCTTCAATAATATGAGAACAAATACAAAAATCAAATTTACCATGTTTTGATACATAATCAAATAACTCAGTCCATTCCGTTTCATGACATACATTAAGTTTAAAATATTGGATATTTCTATCATTTTCTTGTGGTTCATTAATATCTACAATATAATCAATAATTGAATAGGACCAACTGGTATAATTTGCACTAGCACCTATATCAATAACTTTGTAATTTGGGTTTTGTCTTTTCTTTTCTTTGACATAAGTTATTACATGTTCTCTATGAAATTCACTCAATAATACAGAGTGAATAGTAGGTTGAATAGAAAACCTTGTAAACTCATCACTATTTATATTTATAAATAATAAGTCTACTTGCATATTAAATCCATTTATAATATGATTTTCAAGAATATCATATAATTGAAATCCAATAGATTCCATATAAGAAATATGTTCTGAAAAATTAGGAACGTCTTGATTATACTCACCAAACAAAGGGGCTTCTATTAGGACAAAATCAGTAGTTTCTAGTGTTTTTTGTGCTCCTTTTAAAATAGGAATTTCTGAACCTTGAGTATCTATTCTGATAAAGCAACGTTGAAGTGGTAGAATATCGGGTTTGGACAGTAAAAAAGTATCCAAATCTATGGCATCTTTTTTGATTGGTTCACATTCGTCATAGACAAATGAGTTTTCTTTAAAAATAGAGTCTCCGGTCTCTTTCATTTCATACCAATCTACTTGTTTTTTACAATCACTAAGAATAGTTGAATTAAAAATATGAATATTTGAAACACTTTCAAAAGTATATATTTTTGAATAGTCTAATGCCTCGATAAGTATATATTTATTGTCTGGATAAATTTTCTTCATATCAGAACTCCATTTTCCCGTTCTGGCTCCGATGTCAATAATAGTGTCTGGTACATATCCATTCTCTTTAAGGAATGCAAGTTTGGTAAACATAGTTTCCATTTTATCAGCATTATTATTAGAACTTGATATTTTTACCTTTTTATCAGCATTATTATTAGAACTTGATATTTTTACCTTTTTATCAAAGCACCAATGAGTTAATAAATGTTCATTATTATAATAACAATAGGTTGCTTCTTGAAAGTCAGAAGGTATTGCTTCTTGCAACAAAAAAGTATTTTGATGTTTTTTTAATTGTTGATATATATCATAAAATTGACAGCATAATAGATGATATTTACGAATCAAGTCATAATTATTAGTAACATAACATTTTTTCAATGCTTTATAAATTATTGGATTAAACTTTGTACAAGCAATGAAACCATTAAATAATGATTTATATGTAGTAATACATGATTTTACACTAACAAAAGTATTATTTTCGAAATCAATTTCTTTTTCTATCATTAAATCATCATCCATAAATATACCCCCATTTAAGTATAACCAATAATATCTAAAAATATCTGCTTTATGTTGCCCTCTAGATAATGATTTAATATGATTGATTATATTAGGGAACTCTTCTAATTGGTTATTTTGTATATATCTATACATAGTTTCATCATTAAACCAAAAATAGTTATCGATGTTTAGAATTGTTTTAATTCTATTTACAATGTCACTATCAACAGGATTATCTTTTGTTACTTGTAAAATATTTTTTGAAATACTTGGAGTATATGTATCATTTTTTTGAAATATATAAAAAGGACACCCTATATTTCCTTTTATTCGTTTTACTAGATTAAAATTAGGATAATTATCAAAAATATTTTCAATAAACTCGCGTTTTTTCACATGTATTGCTTCGTCATAATTAATATTTGGTGCATAAATGATAACATATTTGTTGGACATTAAGAAAAGATTATCCATATATTCCTTATATACATGGTCTTCTATCAAATGGTAAATAACATCACAACTTAATACCAAGTCTGCTTTCAATTTATTATCAATATTATCAACATGAATAAATACCTTTGTTTTATCATCTTTAAATTCTTCTTTACATTTGGATATAATAAATTTACTTACATCAATGCCAGTATATATCAAGTTTTCTGTATTAATTAATTTTAGTTGATTACCATCACCAACACCATAATCTACTATTGATTTGATTTGATTTTTCCCGATAAAATTATTTATTACATCTGCTTTAAATTTAGCGAAATCGTTATAGCTTCCTGAACCAGAATTTCCTCCTTCTAAATATCTGTTATTCCAATATAGGGTTGAGTTAAACGTTGCGTCCATTATAATTATATAATTATATTGTTTATATATTGTTTTTTCCTGTATTATATTGTTTGTATCCATCGTTGTAATGATGATTTACTACAATCAAAGATTTTACAGGTTTTTCTAATATTGTCTTTATTTTTCAAATAATATTTAACCGCACTAATCTTATAATCATCACTTTTATGCTTCATAATATAATACAAAATTATTATATTATTTAGGTATTTTGTCCCATTATAATTCTTCAAAGGTTTAAAGCGTCGATATTTTATCATAATTAAATAATATAAAATCCAAATGATAAAAATCGTTTATAATTTCTATTGATTCATTATTCAAATAATTATAATAATTTATTTTATTAGAGTTTTCATTTATATGAACATTAAAATCAATGTAACCTAAATTTTTCATTTCATTTGTCAAATTTTCAGTTTTTAAAATGTGAACGTTTTGTATAATTTCTCCTTTATCATTTGTTATAAATTTGTATTGGGGTGTATTGTGATTATCACACGCATCAATATCAGCCACTAAATATATATCTTTTAAAGTATCAAATACTTCTTCTTTTGTGCTATTAATTGTGATTAATGACAAAAAAAATAAATCACTTACAACACGTTCATATGGATTTCTAACAATAGTAATTATTTTAATATTATTAAAATCAATATTGAATATTTTACTGTATTTAACAATTTGATTATATGTTATATGTTGTAATGATGTATTTATTTCAATATTTTCATTTAACAATTGGTCGTCTTCAATACAACCACACAGACATTTATTATTTAATGGAATTTCAAATTCTGAAGAAAAATATGATTCCAGTGAAGACCCACCTGTTTTAGGTATATGTATGAATAACACATTTATATCATCATTTTTAAAATAAGGCATTTACATATCCAAAAATTTTATTTTTAAGTAATTTCGTTCATAATACTTTTTTCTACTTGCTGGTGCTGTATCATTATTTGGAAGGTTAAGTCAGCATTTTACACCTTTGAACATTTGAAACGCCGACTTTATACATTATATTTAAATATTCTATGGAAAAAACATTTTTTTAAATTATCGGAATAATCTATTTCTTTTATGAAGTTGTTTTCACAATATTTGTTTATAATTTGTGAAATATGATGGGCATTTGTATCATCAAAAATCATTAAGGTATCTTTGTGAGCAAATTTTTTACAATTAATTAAATCATTTATAACACATTCTTCATAGTGACCACCGTCAATATGTATAATATCATATTTTTTATCATTATTATATTCTTTAACCGTAATTAAAGAATCACCTTCAACAAAATTAAAATTATATTTATTTTTATAATAATTAGCTATATCTTTTACATAATTGTGCTGACATATATCAAATGATAAAACTTCTAATTTAGGATTTGATAACAAAAAAATTGCCATAGAATGTCCACCATTTAGTCCTATCTCTAATATATTTTTGGCATCTTTCACAATATTAAAAAAGTTATTTCTTAATATTAATTTATTATCATAACGATGGCCTTTTTCAAATTGTATAAAGTTACTTTTGTGTCTGTATAAGCAGTTTCCTTCAACTATGTTTGTATATTTTTTTATAATATTATTAATATTAATTATGTCAGTTTTTTTTTCTAATTCTTCATTTGATAAGTTCATTTTATAATTTATAAAATTAAATTTATAAATACATCCAAACTCATTAGAATTGTTAGAACATTCTTCAAATTTATCAACTAAAAATTCTTCAATTTCAAATGGTTTTATATGTAGATTTTTACCAACCCATTTTAAAGATGACAGATTTGAACTATGAGGTTCTCCTTGTTTATTCTCTTTTACTTCATGATGTGTCAAAAAAACAAAACAATTTGAATTATTTTTTAATGTATTTATAAACTTAATATTATTATCCATCGATAAATGCATCATTGTATGACGAAATATAAATAAATCACATTCAGGTATTTTATCCGAATCTAATATGTTGTTTTGGTAAAAAGAATATTTCTTATATTTTTCTTTATTTATATTTATTATTTTATTTGAAATATCATATCCAATAAACTCAATATCTGGAAATTCTTTTAGAACTTCCATAATCCATAAACAATCACCACAAGAACCATCAACTATTTTTTTAATATTTTTCTCTTTTATAAAATTAATTAGAAAACTAATACAATTTTTCGCATATCTTAACTCAGAACCAGGACCACTCAATGTGAATTTATTATTTCCTGTCCACATTTTTTTTTCATAAATTGTATCAAAGCTATTTTCTAAATTTTTAATATTATATTTGGGTTCTTCTCTTTTAATATTTTTAATATCAGTCCATTTTATTTCTTTTATTTTATCTTTATGTTTTTGTGAGAATATACTCCAATAAATTTGACATTCTGGTTGTTGATGTTCAATACATTTTTGATAAACATTATTAAGTAATTCTTTAATTTCTTCTCTATTAATAAATATTAGTAATCCCGTATTACATATTCTAACATTTTCATCAAACTCTTTAGTTGCTATAATATCCTTAATAAAATTTTTTGTTTTATCCATATTTTTTACATATCTTGGTTGACCCATCGCTGCTTTAATTTCATCATATACACTCGTTTTATTTGAAGGTGTCTGTCTAATTATTAATGATTTGTCAAGATTATTATTTATTAATAATTTTATTTCTTCTATTGTAGCAGAAGACATATTTTCCTTATGATCAAAATATATGATTGTTTTTGCATTTTGAAATTGTGGAAAATCTTCTAAAAATTTTAAAAACTTGATATATTTAGATTGTAATGATGATATTATAATGTCATCGCTTAATACTTTATTTACATAAACATAATTCCATCCTTTATTTATAATTTCATCTTTTAGTTCCTCATTATTAGTAAAAAAATAACTATTTTTGTTATCAGGAGATGAATGAACATATTTAAATTGTTCTCCAAATATACAACTTATAATTAATAAATTATTCATTTATATATAATATTTTATATACACCTATTTAAGTTATTTTTGATAAGTGTACAATAGTGTCTGGTACATATCCATTCTCTTTAAGGAATGCAAGTTTGGTAAACATATAATAAAAATACAATCATTATCTTTAAATGTATATATTTATACTTGATTATGTATAAACAAATCCAATTCGTAATCTTCTAATTCTCGTGGAACAATAGGTATATCTTGAGGAATATTCACAGAAAGTGTATAATTAGCTATTTTAATATTATTATAGTTGTAATAATAAACTACTAGAAGGTAATAATAAATAAACATATTCATAATCTATAGCAATTGTTATAAATTATGTTCATATAACAGCAATTATCAATTTTTCTTCCAAACTTGGTAGAATTCATCACGGCAATGAGGGAAATATCCTGGATGAGTCAACAATAGTTCTTTGTAAATAACTGAAAACCCGTGTGCGATTAAAACATTATCTATAAACTTTTTGTGTTCAGGATTATAGTAATCATTTTCCATTAAAATTAAATTAATATTGGTAAGTATTTCTGGCATATCAAGTAAAATGTAAAAAAATGCTCCTTCACAATCTAATACCAATGTGTCAAACTGGA
>Ga0181569_10000524_pt1 | contig 29650 bp, 26 predicted proteins | sample 101ome_19_FD_132452 | JGI IMG/M metagenome (GOLD analysis project Ga0181569, IMG submission 132452) | Coastal salt marsh microbial communities from the Groves Creek Marsh, Skidaway Island, Georgia - 101405AT metaG (megahit assembly) | ecosystem: Environmental > Aquatic > Marine > Intertidal...
AAATCTGGATGATCTATCACTTCTTTAACAATTTTTCTGGCAAATGTTCCTAGGGATACGCCTTGAAATTTAACACCGGTTTTGCTGGCCAAATTCGCCGTAAGTGAATTGGTGCCACCAGACAACAATTGCGCCACTTCTATCTCTTTTTTATAAATCAGTGTATTGGTTTTCTTGCGCAGCTTCATATTGAACCTCTTGTTCAAAACATCAGCAGTTGCAATCGCTTGCAAGGTTGTATTATAGTCATCTTCGCCACCACTCATTGGGTAGCCATCTGACTGTATGATTAATCGATTACCCGCAATTTCTTTGGCCTTAGCTACACGATTCTCAAAACTAAAATTAGATAAATGCAACCTGTCTAGACACATTGAAATGTGATTATCTGGGTTCACTTCTGCGATCATCTGCCATTCTTGCATAATCGACTCGTCTTCCGCCACTGCAGCATGCAATTCAATTTGCTCAGCACCAGCCTCTAAACACTTAGGCAATAATTTTCTAAGTTCTCTATTATTATGCTCATAGTGAATAATATCGGACTTTGGACAAATGGCACTGCAGTTTCCGCAACCAATACATTTGTCTCTAATCACCACCAAACTCTCAGGAATTGCCTCTGTAGGGCAAACAGGAATACACAAATCGCACTTCAGACAAGTATTAAGATCAATGACTGATTTACGCACATGATGATCACCAGGCATGCCCACACTAACCATAATGAAGGGTCTAATCATAAGATTAATGCCTAACTCTTTGGACAGCTCAAAGGCAATATTAATGCCTTCAACACACGCCTTAACCACCTCAACATTGGCTGAAACATCCATCCCCTTTGCGCCAGCCAATGTATAGAGTACAGTTAATCTCTTCACCTCTTCTGCATCTTCATTGCCTGCACCACATACCAACTTAAAATACTTTGAAGCATCTAAGAGTGCTTTCATTTGTTTGAATCTATTGTTCTTCATATTAATCTATTATCAATTGTTCTTTAATTGGGTAAGAAGTGGGTGTTAAAGAAAATAACTCTAGTCGAGTTTTTGCATTAAAGTTGCTTATCTCCCTTAACATAATATTTTGTTTTTCATCTGAAGCTATATATCCATCTATGCCTGTTATGAACACCCTCTTTGCCTTACTTTCATTAAGTAAATTAAGGGCATAAATTAATACTAAAGGAGAACTAAGACAACAGCCATATTCTGACGAGGTAATATCAATATCTGAGATACTCAAGCCATAGTCTAATGTTTTTACACCATTGAAGAAAGTCCTTATCTCCTCTGGGATTCTAGAGCTTGGAATTATAAGAGGCTTTCTAAGAGCTTTATATAATTTTAGCTCCATTGCTATTCTTGATTCATGGCAAGCAACATAATAATCTACCAAGGTATCAGGAAAATCTTTATTTACATTTAGACACAATACAAGAGGTTTATTTGTTTTGATAAATGTTTTGATTTCTTTCAAATACTTCTTCGAACTTGGGCCTGAACCAATTATCAGAGCATCACGATTACTACAGAAATCTCTGACTGACCAGGAGCCAGTTTTCATAGAAGTTCTTGATAGAACATTTAATAGATTTTCAAAACTATATGAGGATGAAACTTCATTAGTTAAAACTTTAATAGCCTCAAGGATCTCTACTGAAGAATATCTTCCATCACTGATCATTTCCTGAATATAAGATGGATGAATTCCATGAACTGCGGATAGATAATAAAAAATACTTGATCCCCAGTTATATTTGTCTTTTAAATCTTGGAATTCATTAAGGGCTACTAAGAAAACTGCCTCAGGTTCATAATCGCCAATTTTTTTGTCTTTTAACTCAACAAGCAAATTTTCTGTTTTAGTATTTCCTGCCCCTCTCCCCATTCCCTGAATAGTAGAATCGATATAATTTATGCCAAGATTTAGTGCGCAAATTGAATTCATGAGGGCGTGCCCTTTATTATCGTGCGCATGAATTCCTATATCCTTATGCCAGTACTTTCTGATGATTTTTATTGTTCTGTTAACCGACGATTCATTCATATTTCCGAAAGAATCAGCAAAATAAAATGTATTAATAGTGTCCCAACTAGTTATTTCTTGAATAGTTTGCTTTAAATCTTCTTCAACAAGCAGATCAACTTGCATTAAATTCAAAAAGACTTTGTACCCTAGTGATTTAAGACTTTTAGATATTTCATAACAAACATTGAGATTCTCAATATTAGTAGCTATACGAACAATATCAATTCTACATTCCTTTGCCAAGGTAAAGTTTGAGCTGATAATTTCATCAATAGAGGGATAAAAATTTATGAATTCTTTAGCATCAATCATTACTGCAACCTCAAGAGAGCTTGAAATATCAAAAGAATCTAAGAATTTATTATCTGAATATGCAAAAGGACCGAAATCATCTACTTTATTTAAAAAACGAAATCCAATTTCAATGATATCTATTCGAGAAAGTTTAATAGCTTCTATATAATTTTTTACTAGAGAAAAATCAAAGTTCCAATTATTATAGTAACCTCCATCTCTAAGGGTGCAGTCAAGAACCTTAACTGATCGATTAGCCATTATTTTATTGCCTTATCTTGCCTAGACATTAAACTGACCTTTGATCAAGTTTTAAAATAGATCTTTCAAATTCATTAACAATACTGCTATATCCAGATCTCAATATTTCACAGTCAACTAAATGAGTTAGATACATTACTCCCATATTTACAAATTGCTGTAATGATTCAAAATCCGTAGAAATTGAACCGACATATTTTTTTGCAGCAGAGGCCTTTTCTATGATTTCAGATAATTTTTTTAAAACTCTCGGGTTTTTTACATCTCCAGGAATATTCAAAGATTTGCTAAGGTCAAATAAACCTACAAAAATAATATCTACTGATTCAACCTCCAAAATTGAATCAAGATTCTTGATTGCATCTTGACCTTCAATGTTTAGAACAACTATGGTATTCTGGTTTGCGATCTTTGTTAACGATTGTGAACTTTCAATTGAATAATTGCCAGCTCGAACAAACGGCGAAAAACCTCTATTACCCAGAGGGGGGAACTTAGAATACTCTACGACATCCATAGCCTTAGATTTAAGATCAATATTAGGAACCTGAATACCGTGCACGCCAATGTCAAGTGCATTTTGAATGAACTGCTTATCTATATCACCAACTCTCATTACAGGTGATACCTTTCTTGATTCACAAGCAATGCTCATCTCTTGAGCAGTTTCAAAGGAGATTGGACCGTGCTCTCTGTCAATAATTAGAAAATCTATACCGCTTGATGCAATAATGTCAGAAGTGATAGGTGATGGTATCATTGACCAAGTTCCAATGGCAGGACGACCTGATTTTAATTTTGAAATTAAAAAATTTTCTCTAATCATATTATTTAATAGAGGAAAGTTGTAATTAAATAATTAACTCATAATACCTTTTTTCTACTTTAGTTAAACTAAGAAAGGAAACTAAAATATGAGTTAAATATATTATAGAAAATTTCTAAGCCAAGAATATTCCTCATCATTTGGAAAAATATACTTTTCCCAGCTTCTTTTATTGGCTTCAATTATATCAAAATTACTAATTATGTCTGCAAGTTTGGCTTGGAGTAAATTCCTATCTGGACAATAAAATGCTGGTGCATCATATTTACCTATTGCATTGAGTAAGCCAGAATCTAGATGTCTATACTTAGATTCTGGATCATATAAAATTATTGGAATTTTATTAAATAATGCTTCATCAATAGTTGTGGATGAATAACTAACTAAGATATCTGAAATTTCTAAATATTCTGAGAAAGTTTTATCGCAGTAAATACCAATATTTTTTGATTTCTTAATTAGTGCATTAAAGGATTCATATGAAAGAAGTTCTGTAGGCCTAAAGCGAATAATAAGATATGTTTCTTCAAGACAATCTATAGCGCTAATCAAATCATTGATATTTCCTATGTATTCATCAATTGTTTCATATATCCATGGTCTGAATGAATTATCTCCCTTTGGGGTGCTTGCATGAATTATTACCCTTTTATTTATATTCTTTTCTCCAATAAGTTGCTTCCTTTTCGATTTAATACTGAAGTTATTCAACTTAGGAAAAAAAATAGGGGCGGTTTGAATTTGTTCTGGTTTTGCGTTAATGAGGCTTTTAAAAAAGTTACTAGCCAAAGGTGATTGTATCAATGAGTGTGAATAATGACCTGTTAAAATTGTTCTTGAGTGATATCTCCATTCCTCATAAGCTATTGAGTCTTTATCTTGTGGAACATGAGAGCCATGGGAAATTAAAATACTTTTGAGTCCTTGTAATGAGAATATTTCTCCTAGTGCATAACTATATCCAACAGAATGCTGAGAAATTGCCAAAGAAGGCTTATAAATACCGATAACTTTCTCAATAAAATTTGCATTTCTTTCTGAAAAAGAAATTTCCCTATATAGATCAATTAGAAAGTATTTACTAATAAGGTTATTAATCTCAACATTTAAAAAACTAACAGAATTCTCTGGAAGATTAATCTTCTCCTTAAATTTCCTTTTTGCAAGAGTTAGTTTTTGGGAGTCTTTCCAGTAAAAATCAGCTCTTTTAAAAAAAAATTCTTCAAATTTAAAAAAATTCTTCAAAATCTGCCCAAGATTTTTATGGCTGAAGTTTAAAAAAACAGGGACAAAATCAGCTTTATCCCTAAGTTTTCTGATGAGACTTAACATTCCGTATGTATCATCAGCGACTATGACGATATGTTTTTTATTTAGATAAGACCTACTAAAAAAGAGTAGTAATTTTGTTAGAAAATTTAATAAAACTATTCCTATATTTTTTAGGATCTTACTTTGAATTTTATGGGTCTTATTCTTTGTTGGTATCTTAATTATTCGAATTTTTAGACCATTCGATTCAATGAAGCTTTTTAATATACATTCAAAAATTTCATATCGACCAAATATCTCAATATCGTCTGAAATATATATTTCAGATGGTCTGTGATATTGAATTGCGCTATCAATGATGTATAGGTATCTCAATATAGTATTTAAATTAAATCTTAGATGAAAAGATAAAGTTTTCTTATAAGTTTGCGATAATGAGATCTTGTCTTGAAAATCCCATAAATTCTCAATTTTTTTTATAATTTTTAATGAGTTAATTGAAACCTCTTTATGACCGTTTTTACCAAAATAATTCAATGTATTCTCATATGACAAATTCATATCAGTAAATTGAACTTGTTTATCTATACTTAAAGCAATATTAATAGCTTCTTTCTTGATTAACTTATGCTTTGGTTTGGATGAGAAATTAATGTTTCTTTGCATGTTTATTTCTTAAACTTCTCAAGAATAAGATATTTAGAAACTTGTTTTGTAAAGTTTGATTGAATATTGCTTATTATTTCTCCAGCTCTGATATGAGCTTTGCCGTCATTAAAACTATCCAATAACTTATAGTAATTTTGAGCGCTCTTTAAGGTGATACCTTTTCCATTAATTTGTTTTCTGATTGCATTTTCTAGACTTTGAATATCTCTAAAAACAATTTTATCTATTGCCGGATTCGCAAAGTTATTATTTAAAAAACCGGTTAAATCAGCATGCAAAGAGATAATCCCTGAAAAATTACACTCTGCAGCAGCGGTACTTATACCCATACCCAAGGTTAAATTACTTTTTGAAGCAACAATATGAGGCATAGCCCTATGAGAATCAGGCTCAATTATGAATTTAATTTTTTTATTTTGAAGGTGCTTATATGATATTTGAGATTTGAAGTCCTCCGAGTAGTCAAATCCTCTTTTCGGCTTAACTTGTATAACAATATTTGGATATGAGTCAATTAACCTTGAAAACATATTAAAAATTTCGAACTGCATATTTTCCGAGTACCCTATGTCATTACCAACGATATTATCAAAATATGTAATTTGGAAAATTTTTGAAGGTTTGACTAATTTTTCTTTGGATGTTTCTTTAAAAATATAATCAGAAATATAGCCAATATTCTTACATGTAGAATTCTCAAGTCCATTAAAGTGAGACTTTGAAAAAAAATCTCCCCAAGTCAGAATTAGGTCAGTAAATTTTTTGTTTATTGCTGTCCTAAGAGGGTATAAACTCCAGTGTGATGATATTGAAACTCCACCTATATTCTTAACAGCTTGAATTTTGATTAGCTTCTCTGAATCTATATCAAGCATAGTCCAAAAAATAGCCAAGTCTATCGATTTATATATTGACTCCCAGTATCTCACCCTAACCAAAAATTGTAAATATAGAAAATAAAACCACTTCTTATTATTATTCATGAATAACAATCTAATTAACCTAATCAGAATAAAAAATGATTTTGCAAAATAAGTGAAGTTGGCAGATAGAAATAAAATAGATCGAAAACACTTAATGGTCTTAATTGGTTCTCTAAGAAATGAACTAACTGGAGCACACAAATTTACGCCCTTTTCCAAAAAATAATTTTCAGACTTAGTATCCAACTTTTTATAAGATATTGCATATACAGACTCTGGTTTGATATTAGAAGCATTAAGCCAAAATAAATCATCGAGACTATTTTTTTTATAGGTGTTTTGAGAAAGCTCAGCCACAATATTATATTTCTGATTAGGGGTGTATTTTTTTACCCACGGAAAAAATATAATTTTGGTCAGAAGTGCTTGAAGCCATTTTGAAAAAAGTATCAATATGTTTCTTGAAAAACTTAAGTAATGATATAAATACCTATCATTAAAATATCTCTCCCTGCCTGATATAGCTTGAGGTATATGTAAGGAAAAATTATAAAATTTTAGCTCTTCACCACTATAAACTTTTCTTATTATTTCATCAATATGGCTGTTCTTTAATAGATATGCATTCTTTCCAGAGGCATTCACACATTTAGACATCTGAAAAATTTCTAAAGGGTGAAGAATTAAATAATAAGCACTCTCTTTCAAGTATTCGGTAAAGTTAAAAGAGAAATTCTTTGAGATTTTTGAATTAACGGGCAAACCTCTTTGAACAAAATCCTCAGTAAAGCTTTCATCTAAAGTCTGAGAGATTAGATTCTGGATTGACTCGTATAGAGATATATTTCCAAACTTCAGCTCAGACTCTACAGTATCTCTTATTCTACTAAGAGGTAAGTTAAAAAAAAATTTAAATATTAACAGAAAAGGTTTTGCTGGCTTATAGAGGCTTATGTATAAAACCCGATCATACAAATCCCTTTTCTTAAAAATATAAAACAATGAACTTAGGCAGATTACGTCGACCCAAAGTATTTTTTCGCTAGATTGTATGCTCATATGGTTCGCTGTATATTGAAATATCTACTTTACAAGTGAAAATTTATTTAATTAATCCCATGTAAAGGCCAGCATTTTGAATATCATTTAAAACCAAACTATTGCTAGCAACCTTAACATTATTGCAAATTTTTACATCTCCTAAAACCGATGAACCTGAATAAAGAATAAAGTTATCTCCAATTTTAGCACCCTTATTTTCTCTCTCGGTATGGCCAATAGTGCAAGATTGATAGATTTTGAAACCTTTGCCAATTGTGTTTCTAGAGCCAATTACGGTGCCTAGACAATGAATGGGCATAAAACCTACTCCAATTTTATTATTGAAGTAAATTTCTGAAGAAAAATGCATCTTCATTGCTGCAGAAATGATTTCTAAAGATTCAGAGTTTGGATTAGTACTTTGAATTAGATTTCCTAGTCTATACAAATATACTAAAAGCGAATTGGAGTATGTTGTAAGATTATTTTCAAATAACTTCAGCCCTAGTTTTGGATTGTAAAAAGTAGCATCTTGATAGGCCAAGTTTTCAGCCTCAGCCAAATAATCTTTTGAGATAATGCCATCTCTATAATGGTAGAAATGACTAAAGATAAAATTAGTAAAGTTGTATATTTCTGAACGCATTAAAAACAATGCTCCAGTGTTCTTGCTTTTTCATCCTTAATCAACATAGAGTAAATAATGAATCCTCCATACTCTGAATAAAGTGTGAAATATCCAGGCTCCCCGCCTAGAAAAGAATCGCATCCATCAAAAATATTTTCTAATTTTTTACCTTTATTCCCTTTAAATTTTGAAAAACTAACATTTGTTTCAAGAAAAGCATTTGAATTACTTGAATAAAGTCTGAGATTAATTTGTAATTCAGGATCGACCTTTCCATAAAACTCTTCATAAGGCAAAACAAAAATTTTTGACTTAATATTTTTATTGGAATAGACAAGCCCCCACCACATCCTTTTCTCAGGTCTATTCTCATTCATAAAGCCCAATGAACATTCAAAAGGCAATAATGCTTTATTAGAGCCTGAAAAACCAGTCACAATTCTTGTTGGAAGAGTCTTATCTACTCTTCTCACAGAAAAGACATTCGATTTTGGACTAACACTTATAACTTCTCCAGTACTGAAAGTAAACGAATCATCACTATTTTCTATCACGTATTCTCCAGGCGAAGAATCTGGATAAATAATCATTTGTGGATTCTGAATTGGTTCATTAATAATTTGCATGATTCCAGGTTTTTTATTAGAGATTTCGTCAGTTGAGTGTTTTGAGTAATTGAAATTTGAATGTGTGACCTGAAAATCATCACCTTTAGAACTTTCATGTCCAACCAAGAGACGAGAAAAAGAGTTTTTAAGCTCAAAATCTATACTCATGTTTCCTATCTTATTATTTAACTTACCACTCAGATCTTTAAATAATTTTGAAGGGTATAGTTTCAAAGTCTGATATGGACTTAATGCAGGTATAGAGATTTCCTCTTGATAAATAGACTTTTCGGAAGTGGTTAAAGTTAAATTAATCTTCTGTTTTTCTGCTCTTTCAGACCCATTATGCATTACGCAAAAAGATCTGTTAATTTTATTATCGCGGATAGTCCAACAAGATTCTTTACCTATACTTATCGTCCTATTTTCTTCTATTTCATGTTGAGAGTATGTTCTTGTATAACTATGAACCATACTAATTGATTTCTTAGATTCGTATACGGCCATAACTGCGGCATAAGGGATTACCATATTTGTAACACTAAAAATTTCCAATTCTAAACTTCCCTCAAAGAAGTCGTAAGCGTCACTAAAATCAATGTTTATGACTTGATTTTTATCAAAGTCCAAGTCAAAACGCTCTATAAGACCACCCTTCATATCTCTGAGTGATGCCAATATTTTTATGTCAATATCTCTTTTTAATTTCCAATAATTTAGGAAAGAAACAGTTGTTTTAAACTGGTTTAATTTGTCTAATTTATAATAGAATATTGCAGAAGACCTGAGAACTATTCCAAAATTCCCTTTGTAGTTTTCTGATTGTGAAATAACTTTTGGCATAATTCCTTATACTAAATATTTCATATAAATTTCAGCAATATCAAAATCAAATTGATTATCAATATCAACACTCGTGATCTTGTTCATTATATAAGCATAGGAATTATTCGATGATATGAAGCTTTGATCCTTTAAGAAAATAGGTACATTTATCAAAAAAATTGCGCCATTAATAAGATATTTGGTTGGAAAAAACTGGCTTTGTTTATTTAAATTCTTGTTTTTCAAGAAATTTGTCATTTTATAATCATCATTGATTGTGCTTGACCACTCTACAGGATGGTCAAGCTTAACAACTGAAGTAACGCTTTCTGCATTTCTTTCTATTAAAAGATCGATTGACTTATCTACATCATCTGAGGATCTAAGTGGTGAAGTTGGTTGCAAAAGTATTAAATAATCATATTCTGTAGAAATATTTTCAATGCTCCTGAGAACATGATTCACAACATCTTCACTTGATGACTCATCACTTGAAAGTTCATTAGGTCTTAAAAGGGGATAATCCACTCCGCAATTTTTTGAAAAATTAATAATTTCCTTACTATCTGTAGTTACAACAACCTTATCAACATATTTAGATTCTTGAGCTGCTTTAATTGTCCAATAAATTAATGGTTTACCACAAAAGCTTTTGATGTTTTTTCCTGGTAGTCTTTTGCTTCCTGCCCTAGCAGGAATAATTGCAATTACCTTAATCTCTCTCATCTTGAAAGTCTAATTCTGCCTGCTTAAATTGATCTATTTGGCCAATATCGATCCAATACTCATGAATTGGAAATATATTAACTTTATTCCCCTCTTTAATACAATCCTGCAGAAGGTCTGGCATATCTAAATACTTATTTTTCTCTATCTTCAAGAAAATATTCTTATTTAGCAAATATATTCCTGCATTTATAAAGAATTCATGTATTGGTTTTTCAATTATGTTCTTAACCAGATTATCTTCAACTTCAATAACTCCATATGGAACTTTAAATTCATACTCCCTAACACATATTGTTGCTATATTGGCAGTCTCTAAATGACTTACAACTAACTCGCCAAAGTCGACCTTTGTGAGTAAGTCTCCATTCATTAATAGAATATTTTCGAAACTCAATTTACCTTTAAGAAAACCAAGTGAACCAGCAGTCCCTAGCGGCTGATCTTCTTCAATGTAAACAATATTTATGTCATATTTTGAGCCATCACCTAGAAAATTTTTTAACATTTCTGCTTTGTAATGTACTGAAACAAAAAATTGTTTAAATCCATATTTCTTTAACTGAAGAATTAAATTTTCAATAATAGGTTTGCCCCCAATATTTAGAAGTGGTTTGGGCGTAGTTTTAGTTAATGGCATAAGTCTTTTTCCAAAACCTCCGGCCATTAAAAAAACCGGTATATCTTGATAATTCGCAAAAATATCTAGTTCTTCGTCTAGTGATTCAATTCCGACAATCACTCCATTATTAGTAATAGGAATAAATTTTATTCCCCTTTCTTGCATTATCTTTTTATGTGATTTATTCGAATCTTCATAATCAATAATTACAGGGGTTGAGTTCATGAAGTCTTTTGACAGGGAGTCAAGTGACAGATGTTTTATCAATGCTCTTCGGATATCGCCATCAGTAATAGTGCCAACTAATTTATTATTTTTGTCAGTTACGAAGAGAATTTTCTTGGCAACTTTATCTAAAGTTAAAATGACTTCAGATAAACAAGTTTCTTCTGGAATGATGTTTTCTTCAATATTAGTCATTTTTTTTCCCGATAAAGATATATTCTTCAACAAGTTCATGATTTGGATGAAACCTAGCTCTTGTCAATGATTCAATACTCAGAGTTTCATATACTTCCATGAGAGTCTTCGCATCTTTCATAGAGGTAAATCTTATTTTGCCCATATTGGAAAAAATTCCGTCCTTTGGTGCTATGAATAATGACGTTGAGGAGTCTAGACAAACAGAAGAGAACATTTTAGTAAAAATAAGTCCATCTTTTTTTAAAACCCTTTTACACTCTTTATAAATTTGCAGACTTGATGTCAAATCATTACAAGAAATAGCCTGGACATCAATAACGGCATCGAATGTTTCATCGTCAAATGCAAGTTTTTTTGAAAAATCTCCAATTTTGATTGAACCACTCCAGGATGGAACTTCTCGATTGATTCTTTCTACAGATTTCTCAACCGCAATTTTACTTCCATCTATTCCGTATATACTGAACCCTTCTCTAGACAAATACCATAGATTGCTTCCTGTTCCGCAACCAAGTTCTAATATCTTGATTTTTTTTCTATTACGGGAGCTGTAAAAGTTCTTCGCTATAAATCTAATTAGTTCTTCCGATGGATATTTACCCCATGGCTTTGAAGCAAAAACATCATCCCACTCTTTATTCCATGCCATAATTATTATTCATTTTTAAGTATTTTATATACACTTTTAATTACGCTTATCATTGAAAATTTTTGTTCAGCTGATTGTCCAACTATATTTACATTGATGAAATCACTTTTATAAGAAGTTAACAATTTTTCCTGATCTTTAATATTTTGATTAGAGAAAACTGGAATTGCTTTTTCTTTTATGCGAAGATCCTTTGATTTACAAAGATTTTTTTCCGTAATGATACCCATTTGAAGAAGTTCACTGATTATTATATCTGCTGAGGGTAAATTATCGGATGAGTCTGTTAGAACTTCAACAGTACAAGTGTAAATATCTTGTTTTGTCATATTCTGATAAAGTGTAACTCTCCCAGAGAAAAAAGAGGGCTCATAAACATTAATATATTGTGAATCACTCAAAAGTGGCCTCTGAAAGAGAAAAGCATACAAGCCCACATCTAAGATATGAGGAGGAGTTGACTTTACGCTCTTTCCAGACTTAATCATTAGAAGAGGAGCAGGAAGGGACCAAACTAGTCTATCTAAATTAATATTTTTGCCTTTAACAATGATTGATTTAACCTCCTTTCCTGATAAATTAACCTTCTCAACACTAGAATTAAAATGAAACTTTACTCCTAACCTGGATAATTTTTTTATTAATATATCTATGTAGAAACTCATCCCACCTTTTTTTGGATAATAATTTGTTGATCCATTTATTTTTTCTTGATGCCCAAGACGATCATCAAAGAAACATGATTTTGTTAGCTCCGACGATATTTCTTTGCTAAAAGCTATCAATCTATTTGTCTCATAAAAATTTGACATATTGTGAGATATCAATTTAGGATCTTTATGGAAGTATTTTAGATATACTTTTTTAAAAATTTCCTCGTAGAAAGTTAAACCAAATTTTGATAAAGTAAAATGCTCGAGGGATTCATATTCTAGGTCTTTTAAATGAAGAAGATCTAGGCAACCCTGAAGGTATTTTTTTTCTTCAAGCGAATGAGAATTTACATAGCCACTAATATTGCTCAATTTACCTTGAAAATAATTTGAGTTATGAACTATATTCTGAATATTGAAATCATTTTCATCTAAATCTCCTAATAAAAAATTATCTAGAAAATCAATCCCTGTGGGACTTATAAAATGAGTGCCAATATCGAAATAGTTATTCGCAAACTTGTAGCTTTTAAGCAAACCTCCGGCTCGATCTTCTGAATCAAAAATCTCAACCTTGTTCCCTTTTTTTGCCTCAATATAGGCAGCAACTAAGCCTGATATACCTGCGCCAATTATTAGAACTTTTTTTGACATCTATATCTCGATTAGTTCATTCTCAAGGAACTCTTTTTTTGCTCTTTTACCCATAACATCATCCCACCGGGATGCTGAAATACCTGTCAAAGTTCTTTTTGTAGTAAGATTTTTTTCAGTAAAAACTTCACCCTCCTTTATTAATTTAGAAGCAACAATAAACTTTCTAACAATGTTTATATTTTTTGCTTCACTTTTAGAAGGTTTTTTTTCCTTAACTCCCATTGCAAGCTCAATATTTCTTATGGCGCTTACCATTTTCCTGAATTCTATTGGCTCTATACTTGCCTGGTGATCTGGTCCTTTCATAGACTTATCGAGCGTCAGATGTTTTTCAATACATGATGCTCCTAATGCAACAGCAGCTATGGGAACCTCTATTCCAACAGTATGATCACTATATCCCACTTTGATGTTTAGCTGGTCTGATATATTTTTCATGGCATTCAGATTGACATCATCCATTGGTGTTGGATACTCAGTATTTGCATGGAGAATGGTTATATTATTTTTCTTTGTTCCTGAAGAAATTAGGATATTTAGGGCTGTTTCAACTTCGTGAAAAGTGCCCATTCCTGTTGACAATATAACTTTCTTTTTATAAGAGCCTATTTCTCTCAACAATAAAGGATTATTTAGCTCACCTGAACCTATCTTAAATATATCTTGAATAGAGAAAAGAAATCTTGCGCTTTCAATTTCATCAGGGGTTGATAAAAACAGAATACCAACACTATCACAATATCTTTTTAGCTCTATAAAATCTTCATATGTGAGCTCAAGACTTTTTAATAAATCATATTGAGAGTTATCTATATTTTTATTTTGATAGTGAGCAGATAGGGCATCTTTTGTAACAATAAGGTCTGTTTTCCATGTTTGGAATTTAACAGCATTTGCTCCTGAATCATAAGCGGCATCAATTATTTTTTTTGCTGTCTCGACTGAGCCATTATGATTAACACCCGCCTCAGCAATAATGAAAACACTCATCTATATCGATAGTTAAGGAAAAAGTTATTTGCTGTGCCACTGCTATGTTTATATATTCTATTATATGATTCATATTTTTTATTGATAAAAATCATACCACCTGTAATGAACGGCTCGCTATAACTAGAGAACTTCTTTTTAAATTGTAATAAATTATCATCTTTGTCTGGTGAAGATCCACCACCTAAAATCATTTTTTGCAATCCATTGCTTTTGAATTTCCTGATTACTTGATCTAGTAAATAAAAATTTGCATTTAACTTATAACCTTGTGGTGTATTTGCAGAAAGATAATAATATATATTTTTATTATCCAATAAAAAAATCGCCATAGAAACGACTTCTCTTCTTTCAACAACTTTAAACATCTTGATAAAATTTAATTTTATTAAATTTTTAAAAAACGACTCATCAAAAAAATAAAATGAACTGGCATTATTTTTATTCATGGTTTGGTAATATAATTCTATAAATAGATCAATATTATGACTCCTGGAAACTTCCAGATTTTCAGAAGCTTTTCTAATTAAATATCTTGCTTTTTTTTTGTAGTTAGAATCAATATCAGACTCTAAATCCACTATCACATTATCACCAAATGACTTGTAGTAATCTAAAGAATCTGAGAACTTATTAGCAAAATTATTAAATGGGCTAAACCTAATAAACTCCGCAACTATTTTTTTTTGAATACAATCTTTTTTATACTCTTGAATAGCTCTTTTAATAAACTCTTGATCTAAGCTGTTGGAAATGTAGCCGCTATAACCATAAACTGACTCTAGATCAAAGTAGCCCTCATCAACGGTCTGATCTAATACTTTATCTATAGGTCTCTTTATTGACTTATTGTAAAAAAAGTCATCTTTCTCTTGATACCTATACTCATATATCGAGTCATTTTTACCCAAAAAAAGTGAAATATATTCATTCGAGTAAAAGTTTGAGAGAGGGTTTTTAATTCCATTAATTGTCATAATCTATGTCAAAAAATTTCTTAAATTTAAGATTTGAAAAATCAGTATTAGTTAAAATTTTTATAATTCTATCAACCGCTCCAGAATGCTTAAAAGGATTGTCAGAAGTCTTTATTTTGTTTCTAAATTTTGGATCCAGTAATTGCAAGATGGCGTTCTTAATTTCCACTTCATTGCAAGAACAGTCAATAATACTTTCTGCTCGTAATCTTCCATGTTGTCTAATGCCTATATTGACGCTTGGAGTTAAAAAGTAAGGAGCCTCAATAATTCCACTTGATGAATTGCCAACAACCCCATCAACAAGAGAAAGAGCCGAATAGTATCTATGCTCTCCGAGGGTAGAATAAACAACAGCTTTATGAGTATTCGCCTTCACATAATCTCTAATAACTTGATTTATTCTCCTGCCTCCATTATCAGCATTTGCTTCAGTAAATATTAATCCAACATTCTTAAAACTGTCTAAAACGCTTATTATGGTTTTAATTGAATTTTCAGGTAACTCTTCAGACAAGGTTTCAGGATGATATGTAATAAGAAAATTCCTATCTTTCATCTTAAAGTTAATCGATTCCTCAAACTCTAACCTATTCATCAAATTCAACGAAGTTATATTATCAATAGCGGTTGACCCCACATTGAATACTTTCTCTGGGTCTTCACCCATTTGAATAACTCTATTTTTGTATATATCAGTTGAAGTTAGATGAAGTTTTGACATCTTTGTTATTGAATGCCTAAAAGCATCATCATAGGCTCCAAGTGTAACCTCGCCTCCATAAAGATGAACGATAGGAATTTTTAATAAAGTTGCCGATATAGCTGCACTTAAAGCTTCATACCTGTCCCCCAAAATTACTAAAAAATTTGGCTTAAAATCTAACAAGGTTTTAGTAATTTCAGTTACAGCTATAGAAATAGACTTCGCTACCCCTAATTCATTATCTTCTTGAGTTAATATTGGAATTTTTTTTGTAATTTCTACTTGGTCTTTCTCAATGATTTCAATGGTCGAGCCAAATTCCTCGGATAAATGAGCCCCAGTAACAATAAGGTTACATTGAAAATTCTCTCTTTGACAGATCCCAAGAATGATAGGTTTCAATAGCCAGTATTCGGCTCTTGTTCCAGTGATAAAACAAATATTCTTAATTTGCTCCATTGACAATTAGACGTTATAAATGCCAGGCTTGTACTTCATTAGATTATTTTTGTTAGAAAACCATTCAATTGTTTTTTGTAATCCAGTTCTAATATCAACTTGAGACTTAAAGCCAGTAATATTGGTTATTTTTTTGTTGTCACAAACCAACCTAAAGACTTCTGATTTCTCTGGTCTAATCCTTCTTTCATCTTCTAAGAATGTTACATTAGAATTCATCAATTCTTTTATTGTGTTAAGAGTATCTAACATAGAAATTTCATGTCCAGAGCCTATATTAATTACTTCGCCAATTGATGCTTCGGTTTTCGCTATTTCAATAAACCCAGAACATGTATCAGTAACATAATTAAAGTCCCTGGTTGGAGAAAGATCGCCCAATGATATTTCCTCACAACCTGAAGAAATTTGGGTGATAATTGTGGGAATAATTGCCCGAGCAGATTGTCTTGGACCATAAGTATTAAATGGTCTAGCAATTGAAATAGGCTGATCAAATGAGTTGAAGAAACTCATGGCTATAGAGTCTGCACCAATTTTAGTGGCACTATATGGCGACTGAGCTTGTAGGGGGTGGTTTTCATCAATGGGTATGTATTGTGCAGTTCCATAAACCTCACTTGTTGAAGTATGTACAACCCTTATGTTTCCATTGTTCTTTGCAGCTTGAAGAATATTTGAAGTGCCTGTAATATTTGTCTCAATGTAACTATCTGGAGCAATATATGAAAAGGGAATGGCTATAAGAGCAGCAAGATGAAAGATGATCTCTACATCTTTAACAATTGTATTGCAAAAATTTAAATCTCTTATATCACCAGAAACCACCTCAATTTCATCAATGCAGTTTATATCCTCAAGCCATCCCCAGTTATTAAAAGAATTATATTGTGACAGGGCCTTAACAGAATAACCATTCTTGAGCAAAATCTCTACAAGATGAGAACCTATGAAACCATCCGCGCCAGTAACTAAAACTTTCATAATTTTCCTTAAATTGATTCGTAACTAATTATATACAATAGGGATTTAAACACCCAATAATGAGCTAAGAAAAATGAAAACACTAAACTAGCGAGATAAGCTAGAACTGATGAAAAATTTAAGAAAAAACTTTTATTCCAAAACTTAACCGCAAATAATATTACCGATAATATTAATATAGCTTAGTAGGTAGAGGTTAGGCTTGAGATCTTATAGCCAAATAGACTAAAAGAAATTTTATAAAAATCTATGATTCCAAGGTCCTCTCTTTCAAGAAAAGATTTTGTTGAATTATTTTCTATTTTCAGAGAGGAAAGTATATTTTTCAAATCCATTCTTGGTAATTCACTCTTATTATTTCTATATCTCTACAAACTTTGATGATTTAGAAAAATATCTAGTAAATTATTTGATCCTGTATAACCAGTTGTGTAGCCTTTCAACTCACTAATGGCAATTGACATAGGAACTAGTGACATTTCTACAGGTTCAGGAATTATGTTCTTTAATTCTAATTTGCTTGAACTTTGATAACTCAAAGAAAGAAACAAAAAGATCAGGATTAGATAAATGGTCTTTAAGTTTTTAGGAATAACCTTTTCTTTCATAACTGCTTAAAGATATTAATTTAAATTTCTTTTTAATTGTTTTTCTTATGAAAAGAAAGTATGAATTTGTTTTTTCTCTCTAACAAATTTTCATAAGAGCCATGATCAATAAATTTCCCTTCAGATAACACTATAACATTATCTGCATTTTGAATTGATTGAAGTCTGTGCGCTATAAGGATAACAGTTGTATTATTTTTAATATTATTTAAAGATTCGTTAATTTTCTTTTCAGAGCCAATATCAAGAGAACTGGTTGCCTCGTCAAGAATAAGAATTGCAGGTTTTCTTAAAATAGCCCTAGCTAAAGCTATTCGCTGTTTTTGCCCTCCAGATAACTTAGAACCTCTATCGCCAACAATTGTATCAATACCATTTGGTAATCCACAAATAAATTTATCAATATTAGCTAGCTTAAGGGCATTCCATAATTCATTTTCTGTGGAGTTAGGACAAGACCAAATTAAATTCTCCCTAATCGAAATATTGAATAAAAAACTCTCTTGAGGAACATAGCCAATTTTTTCACGATAACTATGAATATCTATTGAGTTTAGACTTCTATTGTTTATAAGAATTTCACCATCAAAAGGTCTTTGCAAACCTAATATCAAGTCCACTAAGGTTGATTTTCCCGAGCCAGAAGGTCCAATGATGGCTGTAATTTCAGATTTTTTTATGGAAAGATTTAATTTGTTGAGTATTTTCTTTGAAATATTGGGATAGCTAAAAAATATATCTTTGATTTTTATATCTTCATCTAATTTCTCAAAAATTATATTTCCGGAAGGTTCTTTCATTTTTTCAGCTTTAGAAAGGAGGTTATTAAGTTGCTCATAACTTGGAATAAAATTATTAATACTTACATTAGTTTGAAGGAATGCAGATAAAACGGGCATTAGTGATAACAAGCTCCACAAAACTGCAGATAGTTCGGAAATTCTTCCGCCCAAATCTAAAGAAATACCAAAAGCAACTACACTGCCAAAAATACCCAAAGGTAAAAAGAAGTTTGGAACAATATCGGATAAGACCTGAGATTTAACAGTAACTTTTACATGATTATCAAAAGCATCAATATATCTTTTCTTTGCTTCTTTTTTTCTACTAAATCCTAAAATAATTCTAATAGATTGAAATACTTCATTTAGCACACCCATTTGAACATTCGATGTTTCTGTATTCCTTTTTCCAAGATTGTAACTATATTTATTCAATGCAAGAAAAATGGATGAGAAGAAAAAAGCAATAATTATTGCTATTAGAGTCATTCTAAAGTCAATGAAAAATGGGATTAATGAATATAGAACTATTTGAACAATTTGTGAGAACTGGGTAGCTAGATGCCCAACAGTATCTCCTACGATTGATAATTCCTTGTTGAGTGTATTTATAAATTTGCCATGATTCTCTGAATCGAAAAAAGAGTATCTTGCAGATAAAAAACTATCTAATGTTTTTTTATACAGTCCTCTAAGAATTGAGTATTTTATTTTTAGAATTTTGTACCTAATAAAGACCTTAACAAAAGAGTTTGAAACTGTAAGAAAAACGAAAAGCAATCCAAAAGTCCAAAAACTCCTTGAAATCTGATATGAATCAGTTATTGACAGAATATAGGATGTTACAACGCTTGGGCTAGTTAAAGTCTGATCTAATAAATAATCCGTTAAGGGGATAATTGAAATTACTGTAGCGGTTAGAGTTATGCCCTCAATTAGAACTAGGAGAAAGAGAATGAGAACTTTCTTTCGATCACTTCTGAAAAAGTCACCAAATATTTCAAAAGTTTTATTAATGTATTTCATTAACTTTATTATCTAATATCTGATAGTTAGTCAAGCCAAGATGGATTTAGAGTAAGAAAATTTGCGCTATATCTTGTTAGATTAGAACCGTGAACCTTGCAACCTTCTAGTTCTACATCAAGAATGAACTTTGAATTAAATTTAGCCTGTTCAGTTGACAAGGGTTTATTAAAGTCAATGTTTATTAATTCTTCTACCTCATTTGCCACTGCTAAAACTTCCTCTGGTGAATTTTCTTTTAATTCAACCCCTTTTTCAAGGAAACAATTTTCAGTTAAACATGAATCAACCTTTCTATTGTATATTTCAGAAATAGTTAGAGTTTTTTTGGTTTTTATGTCGACATGATTCTTGAGAAGCACGACTGATTTTCTCAGAAATGTAGGAATGTGAAATAGAGGTGAAAAATTAACGATGCCAGCAGGTTTTCTAAAATTAAAAATTGAAGGCGCATCCCCTCCATTGCCAGTTGTTATAATGAAATGACACCTGTGAGCTAAAAAAATATCCATAAAATCAGATCTCATACCGTTAAAAGCATAATCAATCACTTTATCATTGTTGACATTCAACGGCTCTTTTGCTGTTACACCCATTCTTAAAACATAATATCCTTTTTTTGCAAATTCATTAGCAAAATGACTGAATTTTTTTATTTCACAATCTCTGTAATCATGATAAGAAAAATCAACCATAGGTTGAAATTTTGTTAGGTAAGAGCTATCTCGAGCAAAAACCAAAATCAATTTTGTTTTTTGGGGTATACCCCACTCTATTAACTTTTGCTCGCCAAATTTTAACTCGTCCTTAGTGAAGTAAATATGCTGTCGAGAACTCTCTAAAATATTTTTAATATCTCTATCGGAATTAATTGGTTTCGCTATATGTTTTCCTAAAAAATTAATTTTATTAGATAGTAATTCAAGAATTAAATTTATAGAACTTATAAGGTCATTCAAATAAGGCGGAACTATTTTTATAATTCTCTTGAACATTTTTAATAACTGTTCATTACAGACATTTCCATCCTGTAAACAAAAAAAATCTAGTACTTTTCTAGCGGAATAAATGTGATCCCTTTCACAAAGATACATTTCCGTATTTCCTGCGAAATGCCCCAATCTCGAAGATATCAACTGACCTACCCTAATAAGAACAAATGGTCTTAAAATAACCATAAAAACAATTAATGGAAAAGCTACAAGAATAGAAAATACTTTATAAATCTTGTAGATTATCTTTCTTGGATTTAAAATTAATTGAGATAGTTGTTCTTTAAAGAAATTCATCTTTTTTAGGCCTAGTAATAAATGAATTAGAGGTTTCTCAATACTAGAAAATATGGACTCTATAAAAAGAAAAAACTCTATTTTATGCTCTAAAGGTATTTTTCAGGATTACTTTTTTTTGAGGAAGTTTAACATAAACAACATGAAAAAAGCTTGGCACCCTGATTTGTTCCCAAATAAGAAAGATATAAAGAGTCATTCGGGTTATTCTTTCTTTTTCCAATTGAAACTTCATCAATCGATTCCGCATATCACTTTATAATTTACACATGAAAATTTTGATAGGGAATTCTGTAGATTTCTAGTAATTATCAATTCTAATAAAATAGAATAGATTCTAATTTAGATACACTCTACGTAATACAAAATCATGTATTTACCATTAAAACTTCTTCTTGGAGTAGTTAGATATTAGAAAAGTTACATATGAACATCTTAAAAACAATTTAAATTTGAACAGAGAATCAGATTGAAAAATAATGTAATAAAAAAGAGAACAAATTGTCGTGGATGTTTGTGTGACGATTTAGTAAAGGTTTTCCATCTTAATCCTTCACCTATTGGTGATGAGTATCTAGATCTGAAAAACCTTCGTCAAGATCAACCATCCTATCCTATTGATCTTTATCTTTGCCAAAGATGTGGACTTGCTCAATTGATTGATGTGATAAATCCAGATGTGTTATATAGTAATTATATTTACAAGACTGAAAGTTCAGTTGGTCTCAAAGATCACTTTGCTGGTTATGCTAATGAAGTAATAAAAAAGATTGGGCTAAATATCAATAGCAATATATTAGATATTGGTAGCAATGATGGAACATTGCTAGGTGAATTCAAAAAAAATGGTATGAATGTAATAGGCGTTGAGCCAGCATCAAAGATTGCTGATTATGCGAATCAAAAAGGAATTACAACACTTAATTTATTTTTTGATGAAAAAGAAGCTCTTTCTATCAAAGAGCAAATTGGGACTTTTGATTTAATTACATCAAATAACGTTTTTGCAAACATTGACGATATAAGATCATGGGTTAAAGGTATCAATCATCTTCTTAATGAAAAAGGGGTTTTTGTTTTTGAAAGCTATTACCTTTTAGATGTTATAAATAATTTAGTTTTCGATTTTATATATCATGAGCACCTCACCTCTTTTTCAATTTCACCAGTTAAGAAATTATTTAATGAATTTAAACTTGATCTTTTTGCGGTCCAACATGTTGATACTAAAGGCGGCTCATTAAGATATTTTATTCAAAGAAATGGGGGAATCTTTCCGCATGATGGAAGTGTTGAAAAATATCTTAAAATCGAAACTGAGAGAAAAATTTATTCTTTCTCCACATATAAAAAATTTAGGAGCGATATTGATTTACTCAAAAAACATTTGATAAGAAAATTGAGCTCTATAAAAACCAAGGGGGAAACTATTGCTGGTTTCGGCGCTTCAATTACAGGAACTACCTTGATATATGATTTCGAAATTGGAGAGTTTTTGGATTTCCTTGTTGACGATAATCCAGATAAGATTGGAAGATTTAGTCCTGGCCTGAAATTGCCGGTCCATTCATCCTCTTCATTACTGGAGAAAAAGCCAGATTACGTGGTTATCTTAGCTTGGAGGTTTGCAAAGCAGATCGTTTCCAAAAATAAAGACTACATAGATATAGGTGGTAAGTTTATAGTTCCTGTTCCTGAATATTTGGAAATTAAAAATGGCTAATTCTTTAATAATAGGAGGCAAAAGTGGTATCGGTCTTGTTGTAAAAGAAGTTCTTAAAGACAGAGGTGATAATGTATATACCGCTTCACGAAGACAGGATAAAAGTGACCGTAAACATCTTCTGATTGATCTTCCAGACTCGTTTAAGAGTATTTTGTCAACGAAATGGGATAATTTAATTTTTACTCATAGATATCGTGGAGATAGTTGGGCTAGTGAATTTGATATCACAGTTAAATCAATTAACCTAATGGTAAATTCACTTAAAGAAAACCTTAATGCTAATGCGTCAATTGTTATACTTGGCTCACAAGCCAGTAGGTATATATATTCTGAACAGGGGGCTGCATATCACTCTAGCAGAGCAGCATTGGAAGGCTTAGTAAAATTTCTTGCAGTTAACTTAGGTAAGAAAACAATAAGATGCAATCTAGTAAATCCTCCAACTCTTTTGAAGCCTGAAAATAAGAAATTCTTTCATTCTGACAACAAAACTAGGCAAGTATTAGAACAAATTACTCCTCTATCGAGAATGGGACGTTCTGAAGATATTGCAAATCTTATAGAATTCTTATGTAGTGATAAATCATCATTTATTACTGGTCAAAGTTTTAATGTAGATGGTGGTTTATCTTTAGTTGCCCAAGAATCTGTTGTAAAGCTATATGAAAAAGGGGGGAAAGAATATACGCTGACTGACTGAAGTTTGACTTGCTTGAAAGTCTCTGTTCTTCCAAAAGATTAAACAAAATCTTCAACCAATTTTTTGACTTCTTTCTGATAGGCTTGTATACCCAATTTATCCGATTCCTCAGGAGACCAGTCTGGAAAAAATGTCTTGCTCTTATTGAAAGGTCCTTCAGTTATTTCAAGAAAAACCAGCCATTCAGATCGAATAATCATTGTATGGAATATACCATCTTTATTATTAAAATAGAACGGGCGTTTTGAATGTAAATCACCCATTTTAATAACTTCAGTTATATTGCCAGAATTGTCAAAACATACATAATCCGCCTTTCCACTAATAACCATCATAGATTCTATTTTATTAATATGCTTGTGAGGCCTTATATATTCCCCTTTTTTATGTACAATGAACATTTCGTGAATTAAATCTTTAGGTGATGAATGAGAGCAAAGCCTTACTCTGCGTCTTTGATTAAGATTTGCCAAATTAACTAATTCATCAATATCAGTTTTTTTCAATGAAAAACTTGATTCTAATGAATGAAAAACTTCATCATTGAATTTAAATTTCTTCATGAAACCTTTATAACACTATTCAAAAAAAATAAACTCATAATCTCCCTTATATCCATAATTATCAAAGATGTAAAGCCATTCATCTGGCTCAAAAAAAGATTCTGCCGTCAAAGCCCAGCACTGTAGGTTAAATAACTCTTGGTTATTTCTATAGCTTTCAACCATTAAATATTTGTTTTTTGCAACCCTATTCATCTCAGATAATGCTATCTTCAATTCATAAATTTTTAGATTATGCAAAGTTCCTAATGACACAACTAAGTCAAATTCATCATCTTTAAAAGACAATTCCCTTCTTAGATCATGCCTTATTAGAAATGGCTGAATTTCTTTCTTTGCATTCTGAATAGCGTATGAAGAATTATCAATCCCAACCACTCTGATGGATGGCAATATCTTCTTTATCTCATACAACAAATAACCCTTTCCTGAACCCAAGTCTAAAATGCTTGATTTTGAATTTAATTTGTAATTTTCAATTAAATTCTTTGCAACACCACTCCATCTTCCGGGAATATATTTATAACCTCCATAACCAAATCTTCTGTCGCCATCCCAATAATCATAACTGTATTTCTTAGCAATCTCCATACACTGTACTTTATTGTCATTCATTCTGGAAACAACATCCCTACTTGTTGAATTATGCAGAAAAGATATGAAGTTTTTATTTTTCGACATTATTTCTTAACAAATTTAAATCAAATAAATTTAAATTTTTCTTAACTTTCCAGATATTCTCAATTAGGTTTATGTCTTGATGATTCTTAATAAATAAATTCTCTATAGCAAAGTGAAGTTCAATTTTCTTATTCATTGCTTTTTTGAATAAGTCCAATCTTAGATTTTCATCTTTTGGCAACTGAAAAAGACTATACATAACTATACCATCAACAATATCATCTTTATTAATGGTCTTATTAAGTACTAGATAACATTCTTGCATTGCATATTCAGTAGTACTCAAATATAGAATATAGTCATTCTTATTACAATAATCTTTTAATATAATATTCTGAGCAGATTGAGGTAACCGCTCACCCATAAATACCCTACTAGAAAGGTACCCTCTAAGTTTCTTCACTAAAATCTCCAGGTAGAGAATAGTTTAGTCCATTAATAGTGGCTGGCTTAATAGTGATTGGTATAAAAAATTCGCCCAATTTTTTATCGTTGTATGGTGAAAATAGGCTTTTAAAGCGACAGTTCATTGAAATTCTAGTTTCACTTTCTAAATTTACTCTATTTCCGTGAGGTAATGATTGATTAAAAATCATGAATTGTCCGTAATTAATTTTAATAAATTCAACATCCTTGGAAATAGCTTCAAAGAGCTGATCACTTGTGTTTCCAGCATAGTCAGAAAAATTTTCATTTAATTCTTTAGATTTTTCAGGTGATAGTAAGTACTTTGATTTTGTTTTATAACAATCAACTAATGGAAACCAAACTACAACCTCATAAGGCGAGTCTCCTGACCATGTATCAGCATGAGTTTCCAAAAGTGAACTTGAATCATTAGGAAACTGAATAGACAAGTTAATATTTTTTTGCATTACAAGCTCGTTACCAACAATAACTGAAAGAGCATCTCTTGCAATATTAAAGTATGCTAATTTAAAATCTTGATTTTTATTTAACCTTTTTAACAGGTCTATCCTGATATTATTGAGATTTTCAATCTCTATATATTCATGGAGACTATTAAGGAGTTTCTGGGGGGGTTTTTCTGAAGTTTTTATTACATTATTTAACTCAAAAATAAAAAGATTAGAAATAAACTTAAGACTTTCAATATCTTTTATTTCATTAATAATATAACCTCTTTCAAGAAATTCATTTGCGATTTCTATATTATTTTGATCTAAAAATTTGTTATCAAGATTCATTTAGTTTTTTTTCCATTAAAAAAGCCAATTGGGTGGAAGTAATTCCCCAATAACCTAAAAGCTCCTCTTGCGAACCATATTTATCTGAAAATTTATCTGGTATTCCAATTCTCGAAATTTTATGGGTTTCCATTGGGATATTATCGCTACAAACTTCAAGTATCGCTGAACTGAGACCTCCATTCATAATGTGCTCCTCTGCAACAACAACTGCATTGACATTGGAAATAAGATCCAAAATTAATTCTGTGTCCAATGGCTTTATCGTGTGAAGGTGTAAAACACCACAATCTATTCCATTTTTAGACAATATCTTAACTGCCTCCATGGCTTTCTGAGAAATAACTCCTGTCGTAATAAATAGACCCTCTTTTGGTTCCTTTAGAACTATGCCTTTACCAATGCTAAAGCCAAAACTTTCTTGACTAATTACCTTATCACCACCTTTAGCAAATCTAATATAAAGAGGATGAGGATATTTTTCAGATTCAGAGATTAATCTTTTCATTTCATCGGCATCACAAGGGGCTACAATTGACATATTCGGAATAGCTCTTAAGATTGCTATATCTTCAACTGCTAAATGCGTAGGACCAAGAGGGGCATAAACAACACCTCCTCCATTAGCTAAAAGCCTCACAGGCAAATCATGCAGACAGATATCGACTAGAACTTGTTCATAGCATCTTCTTGTAAGAAATGGTGCTATTGAGTTCACATATGGAATAAAACCCTCCATTGCTAGCCCGGCAGCCATACCAATAATGTGCTGCTCACTAATGCCCTCCATAATAAACTGATCAGGCAAATCTATAGACATATTTTTTAGTGTACCGGCACCAAGGTCAGAACCAATAAATAAGATAGATTTATTAGATTTTGCAAGATTGAAAACTTCATTTAAAGCAGTATTTCTCATGACTTTTCTTACTTTATTGCAAGGTACATCTTTTCAATTTCATCATCAGTAATTTTTGACTTATGATGCCATTCGATATTATTTTCAGCAAACTCAAAACCTTTGCCCTTAATGGTATGTGCTATGAAAGCCTTTGGTTTATTATTAGATGATGTGCCATTTAGCGATTTCTTCATTTGTTGAATATCATGTCCATCAAACTCACTAGCATCGAAGCCAAAACTTTTCCATTTGTCTAATAGGGGTTCAAGGTCTAGTATTTCCCTATTTGGGCCATAAGATTGAAACTTATTGTAGTCAACTAATACAATCAAATTTGAGAGCTTATGCTTTGATGCCGATAGTGCTGCCTCCCAAGTTGATCCTTCATTTAACTCTCCATCACCTGTGAGAACTACTACTCTGTGACTTTGCTTTCTGATTTTAGCAGCCAAGGCCATTCCAACAGCAATTGGAAGACCATGACCAAGTGCGCCAGTAGATGCCTCAATTCCAGGTATTTTGAACTTCTCAGGGTGGCCCCCAAACTTTGAATCAAAGCTGCAAAATGACATTAATTCCTCCTTGGGAAAAAAGTTTTTGTCTGCAAGAATGGAGTATAAAGAAAGGCATCCATGTCCTTTACTCAAAATAAATCTATCCCTATCGGCCCAATCAGGATCTTTATTATCATACTTTAGAAAATGATCGTACAATACTCTCAATATATCTATGGATGACATAGCTGGCCCTAAATGACCTCTCCTTTGATCGGCAAGAATATCGACAATTATTTTTCTTAGATCCTTTGATCTCCTATCCATAGAAGATTCCTTTAAGATAATTCATTTTTATTTTTTCTAATCTGAATCTAGATTCAGATAATCTATCATGAAGAATATTTTCTTTCTCCTCGATTAATAGAGAGTTTATAGAAACCTGTTTAGACCAGTTATAATCTTTATAAACATTCATTAAAATCAGACACCAATTTAACGCATACAAAGGGAAAGAAAAATTCAGTCTTTTGGTAATTTTGTCTCCAAAAATCTGAGTCGCTCCAAGATGCCATTGACGATATTCTTTGAGATTAAGTTGCATTGCCGGATGAAGAATGAAATCTGAAATCAATTTTACTGGATCATCCCAACCAAAATACTCAAAATCTATGAAAAATAGGCCGCTGGAAGTGTTAATTATGTTATGTAATCCAAAATCTGAAGGACTTAAAGTTTGATCACCAACATCAAGTGGATTTTCATATAAGCCATAACTCTTTCTTGCCCATGATTTTACTTCTTGAAAAACTGGCAGAAATTCGGAAACAAGAAAATTGCTTAACTCTTCATTATTTTGAGAAATTAGCTCTTCAAATCTTCTTCCAATTTGATTCTCGATAGAAAGCATAGATAGACAGGCATCAGATGCATTACCAATTTTAGAAAAAACTTCATGATTTTTATTTTTATAAAGTTGGTCAATAAAATCCAACATACAACCGATCATCTCAGAGTTAGCATAATTAATACCTGTTCCTTGAATCCATTTGAAAGCCGCCAAGCCATAAGTCTCATTAGAATTTATCAATGACTGTACGTTTTTTATTCCTACCCTATGAAAAGCATTTAACGCTCTTATTTCCCTATCAAATCTCATATTTCCCCTGTCTTGAGAATATAATTTAATCACTATTTTTTCTTTATCAAGATACGAGGAAAAAACTTGTGCGTTTGCCCTTCCTTTCAAATTACTAGTTTGAGAAAGAGACAGGCCAAGAAAATCAAAACAGTATTTGTCAACTATATCTGGATCCATAGGCGGAAATACACTCATGGATATATGTTCCCAATTAGAATAATTTAAGAAACTAGTTTTCTCTTTTGATGGATTGAATAGGATTTTCTTTATTTTATTAGAATTAATAGACTTTAAGACCTCTTCAAGATCATCGATTACCAGATCAAAAGCTGAATTCTCCAGATATTCTATTTTCTTTTCGAGTGTTGAATAGAAGACTATCTTTTTTATTAACCCAAATGATTTACTACCTAATTTTTCAAAAAGAAAAGATTTAGCAGAATCTCGTAAATTAGTTCTCGTTTCATCGTAGTGGCCATAAATAGTTTTATGACTTACTATCTCTACATGAATTTGCTGACTATTGCATCTCCACAAAAATTTTTGAAAACCCGGAAAAATCCAAGCATCTTTTATATATTTTCCATAGACTGATCCTTGAAGTTTTTGCCAATCTTTTTCACCATCTTGTCTATTTCTAATCTGATCTCGAAGAGTTTTTTTTGTTAAGATATTATTTGTGGTAATTAATTTTTTTTTTAATGCAAGATTAAAAAAAACCTTATCGTAATTAATTATTGTATTGTCAAGATCAATTCCAATTTTGAATAAATTATTCAATTTATTTGAACTAAATGAAATTTATATGGTCGATTTTTTGAGTTATGATTGAATCAATAAATCTGTTGGATTCATCCATTCTACAGTTTAATCTGCATTCTGAAATATCTAATTTATTTTCAACTAAATCAAAATTCTTTTTTCTTTTTTCTCCCTGCCAAATTTCTTTGAAGGAGTTATTGTTTAAATTTCCCAAATTAAATCTTTTATCCAAGAGATACGCGCTACAACTATAAACACTACCATCTGCCATAACATATGCCCATAAATTAGGAGTTGCATAACATTTCTTATAACGATGCTCTTCCCCATATATATACTTTTTCATTGTCTTAGCTCTGAAAATTACTTGAAAATCTTTACTTGATAAAGCGCTAAATTCCTTTTCGTAGTGCTCATATTTAGTATAGTCGATACCTTCATATGTATGAGTTAAGCTGAATTTATGCTGGGAATATGGCTTAATAACCAAGTAGTCTAGTCCAATTTCCTTACATAAATTAGCTAAAGTTTTCATTCCATTCACA
>Ga0181569_10000530_pt1 | contig 29435 bp, 29 predicted proteins | sample 101ome_19_FD_132452 | JGI IMG/M metagenome (GOLD analysis project Ga0181569, IMG submission 132452) | Coastal salt marsh microbial communities from the Groves Creek Marsh, Skidaway Island, Georgia - 101405AT metaG (megahit assembly) | ecosystem: Environmental > Aquatic > Marine > Intertidal...
CGGGTACCGATGGTAATGGTGATGGGTTAGACTACGACCATACCGAACGTAGATTTATGAAAGCAAAAAGAAACAGATCTAAAAAATGAAAGCTAAGAAGTACGAAAAGGGAGGACCAGTAAACCCACCGCAGAAGAAACCTGTATATGGACCACCGAAACCTCCTGGGTATAAGTATCCTACTAAAGAGGAGATGGAAGAGAGACGTGGAGAGCGTGCGTACCTAAAGAAACGTAAGGAAGCGGATCGTGCATACCGTCAGGCAATTAAAGAGGGAGCTACTGAAGAGCAGGCTACTAAGATTGCTGAGAAGTACCTGGACAGCTTTAAGAAGGGTGGTATGATGAAGTACTTAAAAGGCGGACAGTTGAAGCTTGACGCTAACAAGGACGGTAAGATCACAGGTGCTGACTTCATGATGCTTCGTAAGAAAAAGTAATGAAGGCTAAGAAAAATAAAATAATGGTCAAGGCTCCCTCTGGATATCACTGGATGTCTGAAGGGGGTCGCCATTACCTTATGCCACACAAGGGGAAGTTCGTTCCTCATGAAGGTGCATCCCTAGAAGCACCATTCAAGGTTAAGTCGGCACATTAATCTGTTCCTCCCCCTCTAACTTGCGGTAATACCTCTGCACCAACAGCCTCGCCTTTTGTGTGATGGCATACCTAACTCTATAAGTCATCTTGCTCTCTCTAAATACAGCTTCTTCATATGTAGACGGTGCAAGCTTATCGTAATACTTATATATGTATCCAAGGTTTAGTAGTGGATATATAATTCTCTCACCGATCTTTTTCTTGCTGTAGAAATAATCCTCAGATGCTTTGTCTAACGTAAAGAATTTGTAGTCGTAAAAGAAAAGTAGGAAGTTCATCTGTGACTCATTGATCTCATAATGCGTAGACATATCACGCATCACTAATCTACTGTATTTTAGGTAGGTACGTCCTATCTTGTCCGAGTCTTCCATCATGAAGTCTCTGAACATACCTTTTCTGGATCGCTTCGCCATTTTTATTAAATTTGCATAGAATACAAAGATACTCAAATGGCAACTCTTTCAGGAAATAAAGTCAAGGACACCTACGAATCCCTATTAAAGCTAACAACAAATGGGGCAACAACAACACTCAAGTCTGTAGAGGACGGTGCAGGGGTTGCCACAGCGATTAAACTATCCACAGATACTGTTGAAGTGGATGCATTATCGTTTTCTGCAGCTCCATCAACGTCTACAACAGAGCTTACAGGTCTATTCTTAGACTCAAACAACAATGTGGTAAGTCGTGAGCTAACAAGCAACGCATTTTCTTCTCAGTACGGTGTATTTGAAGAGACCTTCATCGGAACCAACCCATCAGCACATAGTCTAGCGAATGCCAATGACTCAGACATCGTAGCTTTTAACACGCCTACAAATACTGTAGACTCTACGAGCTTCCATTTTGGTAATGCGCCAGCTAAATTAGAGCTAGACTCAGTAAATGGTGAGTACATTCAGAACATCTCTGGTGCCTCAGTTCCTGTATTCGTAGATATGTCTGCTACAACGGAGGTGTCTACTAACAATTCAAGCATTACCTATACACTCCAGAAATGGAACGGTTCAACTTGGATCGATGTTAAGTCCGCTACCCGAACCAAATCAACCACAGGGTCATATATAGACTCGTTCTGGGGTGTGTTTATGGTTGGCGATGACGAAAGACTTAGAATTCAGGTGTCATCTACTACCGGAGGTATCGCACTATCTGCACAATCTCAATTTAAATTCGTTGTCAAAGAAACTGGCGACATACTATAATATGACTGAAAAACAAAAAGACTGTATTCTAGAAATTCAAGATCTATTGCTAGCTATTAACGAGGTAGTAAAGAAACACGGGCTTGAGAGCGAGTTTTTATCGTGCCTAGCTGTTGGATTTGTGGATATAGACAATTCCTACGTTGATGAAGACGGAGACGAGCGTGCTAACATGAGTCTGTTATCGTCATTCTCTGTAGCTGATGAGGACGAGCTAGACGATATGCTATCATACTGTGTAGAGGCGTACCGCATGCAAGTGGAAGAGGAAGAAAAACCGAATCCATCAAGCATAGACTATTGGATTAACTTATCACGAAGAGACGGGGACATAAACTAAACCCTATTCTCTTTACAATTGAATTAAAATGATTAGAAAGATTATCATCGGGCGTGACCCGAAAGATGCTATGGCATACTACGTAGGTATGCGAGCAGGTTCAGGAAAAGTAGTCGCAATTGCTGAAGACGAGGCGCATTTACACAAGTTCTCTAAAAAACGGTATCTCATTTACATTGAGAATGAAGAAGGTACTATGCTATGGAAGTCTATAGATGATATGCCTTGTATTCTAGAGTACGATCTAAACTTTGACTGATATGAAGCCGTTGCATCAGTTCCTAGTAAAACTACCCAAGAAGTTTAAAGACGAGATAAAGTTGTCCGATGAGACAACTTTAAAGCTTGTAACCAAGTTTAACGAGTTTGAACATAGGTTCAATTATGGGGAGATTTTAGGCTGTCCTAAAAATTGCCCGTTAGAGAATTGTGAAGGTGGTACGCTGTACTTCCATCACCACGTAGTAATGGAAAAAGTATATGACCTTGGAGAAGACACATACCTGGTTAATTATGACTCCCTGGGAGGATATGGCAACCACGCTATCGCATACGAAGATAAAGATGGTGATATTACTATGCTTGGCGATTGGTGTTTTGTCTTACCACCCGATAAACCGAAAGAGGAAACAAGTGCTTCTGGCATTGTTCTTAGCCTCGCCAAAGAACCTGAACTGGAAGGACAACTTCTGTGCTTACCCCCAGATTCAGAATGGATTGGAGCGAAGCCTGGTGATATGGTGGGTTACACGAAAAATTCAGAATACGAGATGGAACTTATGGACGGCACAAAGGTCTACCGTATGAGAACAACAGAATTAGTCTATGTCAAGGAAGAAAAGTAAATTCACTACTGTTGAGGCCTCTACTAGACTACTAGCTTCTATGGAGATAGCCATCAATAATATGATTGATGAAATCAGAAAACCTGTAGATGCAGAACTGTCTGGATCACAGCGTAAGGCTGAACTACAAAGTATTAAACAAACAGCAACAGATGCCAAAGAATTACTCATCGAGTACCAGCGACTTGAACAAATGGTCAGAGAACTCAAAGAGACAGGTGGAATTGAGGAAGAAAAAGACTACTCTGGAGGATTCGCAGAGCGATTCTCAAAGTAAATGGAGATTTCTTTATTGGGAATAAAATAAAATGGAATGGCAGGACTTAAAAAAGTTAAAGGGTATGATGAGTACGTTGTCAACATATGTCCCAACGATACGGATGGAGAGGTCATTGAAATCGGTGGGCTTAACATTCAGCTTCCCAAAGCTCCTAAAGACGAATACATACTCAATAATGAAAGGCCTGTACATCTGCAAATGTGGAGAAGACTTCCTGTGCCAGAAGAGCTGCGTAGGATTCGCAGTATGGATGAGTGGTATGAAATGCCTTCCGAATTCAAAAAACGCTTTTCTCCGTATATCGAGCAGGAGTTTAAGCGTAGGCGTGAAGGTGTTTGGTTCTGGAATAATGGTGAGCGTGTCTACATTACAGGGCGACACTATATGATGCTCCAGTGGAGCAAGATGGACATTGGCTATGCCGACTACTTAGAATTCCAGCGCAGACTGTTTATTCACTTCGCAGCGTGTGAGTCTGACCCAAGATCTATAGGTCAGATGTACACAAAGTGTAGACGTTCTGGATATACGAATATGTCTGCTGCTATACTAGTAGATGAGGGAACACAAGTAAAAGACAAGCTGTTGGGTATACAGTCTAAGACGGGTAAGGATGCACAGGAAAACATATTTATGAAGAAGGTAGTGCCTATGTTTCAGTCCTACCCATTCTTCTTCAAACCTATTCAGGATGGTACTACCAACCCACGCATGGAGCTTGCATTCCGTGAGCCTAGTAAGCGTATCACAAAAAACAACAAAACATCTAGTAAAGGTGAGGCACTTAATACAATCATTAACTGGAAGAACACCACTAACAACGCATACGATGGTGAGAAGCTCCACATCCTATACTTGGATGAGGCAGGTAAATGGGAAAAGCCTACTGATATACGAGAAGCGTGGCGTATTGAACGTACTTGTCTCATTGTAGGTAGAAAGATAATCGGAAAAGCTCTAGTGGGGTCTACAGTAAACCCCATGGACAAGGGCGGTAATCAGTATAAAGAAATATGGAGGGACTCAGATCCAGAAGACAGAAACGCCAATGGAAGGACGAAGACAGGACTATATAGACTTTTTATTCCTGCATACGAAGCACTTGAAGGGTTCTTTGATGAGTATGGAAACCCTATTGTGGAAGACCCTGAAAAGCCTGTTAAAACGATTGACGGGGACTTCGTAGACATCGGTGCAAAGACGTACCTCAAGAATGAAAGAGAAGCACTGAAGCACGATGCAAGGGAGCTAAACGAATTCATCCGACAGTTTCCATTCAGCGTAGAAGAAGCAATGCGAGACAGTATTGAAGGTTCTACGTTCAACATCGGAAAGATATACGAGCAGATAGAGCATAACCAGGAGCTGTATCCAAATCCAGTGGTACGTGGAAACTTCGCATGGAAGGAAGGAGTTAGCGATAAGGAAGTTGTTTTTAACCCGGATCAAAACGGTAGGTGGCGAGTAGCCTGGATGCCTAAGCCTGAGGACCGTAATAAGTACGTAATTAAGTACAATAAAAAACATCCTGCAAACGATCATATTGGTGTTGGTGGGGTGGATAGTTATGACCTAGACTCTACTACAGATAACCGTGGGTCTAAGGGAGCCTGTCACTTATATAATAAGTTTAGCATGGCAGCACCAGCAAATATGTTTGTCGCTGAATATGCCTCACGCCCTCCATTAGCACGTATCTTCTATGAGGATGTATTAATGGCTGCAGTTTTTTACGGATATCCACTTTTAATAGAGAACAACAAGTATGGCATCGTAAGATATTTTGAGTCAAGGGGTTACGAAGAATATGTGATGAAGCGTCCAGATCACTTAAAGACACCTGGGTCTGTAAACGTAAAGACTCGTGGTATCCCTTCTAACTCTCAAGATGTTATTCAGGCACACGCTCATGCCATTGAAGCGTTTATAGAAGAACACGTAGGGATCAACTCTGAGACAGGTGAGATGGGTAAGATGTACCTTAACAGAACACTAGAAGATTGGATTGGATATAAGATAGATAATCGTACCAAGTTTGACCTTACCATTAGCTCTGGACTAGCGCTACTTGCAGCTCAAAAAGTAAAGACCGAAAAGGCCCAGTCTAACTTTGACGACAAGCGTTTTTTTCGCAGATATACCAAGGAGATAAGACGCTGATTCGCAGTGCTTTAATTTCGTATATTTGCAAGGAAGTATTCTGCGAAACGCTATATGTACGATAATAACAACGACAAAGGGAAGTACGGTAATTTCCCTGATCCATTTGCACACTATTCAAAAAAGACATCTAAGTCTTACGGATTAAAATATGCCCAGGCTATTGAAAAGCAATGGGGTCATTCTGACGATGAGCGAAGTTTATTCAGACGTAGACTTAAAGATTTTGAAACTAACCGTGACTATGCAAACGGTACGCAAGATACTTCTATCTATAAACAGATTCTTAACTCACTTGATCCAAACAACGGTGACGGTACGCTGTTGAACCTTGACTGGTCTCCAGTACCTATCGTTCCCAAATTTGTAAAGATTGTTGTAAATAACATTCTATCTAGAAAGCCTTATCCAAATGTAAGAGCTATTGACCCGCTATCTCAGTCTGAAAAAGACCGTAAGCGTGCCGAAAAAATGTTTGAGGTCAAGAATAAGCAGTTGATCGAGTCTCTTAACATGCAGGGTGTTGACACAGGAACAGATACACGGAATATACCTGAGACACCAGAAGAGGCTGAGATCTTCATGGATACCAATATTAAGACAGCTGCTGAGGTAGCCGCTCAGGTTGGTACAAACATGACGCTAGAGTGGAATGACTTTGATCAACGTGTTTATCGTAGAGCAGTTACCGATTTGGTAACCTGTGGTATGGGTGTTGTGAAGAGAAACAACGACCCGAATTATGGAATCACAGAAGAGTACATCGACCCAGCATTCTTCTTTCACAGTTACACCGAAGATCCTACATTTAGCGACCTTATATACGCAGGACACGTCAAAAAAATTAGTATTTCAGAGCTTAAACGTATCGCTGGCGATGAGCTTACAGAAGAGCAATATGAAAAAATCGCTCAGAAGGTAAAGAACAAATACCAGAACCGTGCTGATAAGCTATCCTATAAATACTACGATGAAACGCTTGATCGCACTACATACGGATACGATGAGTTTATCGTTGAGGTGATGAGCTTTGAATTCCTTTCTACGGATGACATGATGTTTGAAGAGAAGGAGTCTAGATTTGGAAACTCAAACTTCTACTACAAAGGGTTTGACTACTCTCCACCTAAGGAGTCTGTTTATGACAGAAAGCCTAAGTCCATGAATATTCAGACTGTCTTCGGAGGTAATTACATTGTGGGTACAGACTACATGTACGACTACGGACAGAAAAGAAATATCCCTAAAAATGCCCACGACCTTACAAGAGCTAGACTATCATACTCTGTGATTGCTACGAACTTACGTAGAATGATGCCTAAGTCTTTAGTGGGTTCTGTTATTGGTTTTGCAGATCAACTGCAGCTATCTCACCTCAAACTACAACAAGCTATCGCAAAGGCAAAGCCTGATGGTTTGATTGTAGACATTGAAGGTTTAGAAAACGTACAACTAGGAAAAGGAGGGGACCTACAGCCTCTAGATATACAAGACATCTATGAACAAACAGGTGTATTCTACTATCGTTCAAAGAATCCGGAAGGTGGATTCCAGAACCCTCCAGTACGTTCTCTGGACAATAGCATTAGGAATATCAACGAGCTTATTGGTATCTACAACCATAATCTCCGTCTTATCCGTGATACTACGGGCATTAACGAGGTAATGGACGGAACATCTCCGAAAGGCGAACAACTCGTTGGTGTACGTCAGCAAGCTCTTTCCGCTGGTAACAACGCTATTTATGATATAACAAACGCAGCCATTTATCTTTACTCTAGAATCTGTGAGGACATTGTAAAATGTTTGCAAATTCTGCCTAAGGAGTCTGTGTTGTTTAAGGCATATGAGCGTGCTATCGGTAAGTCTAACATGGAGGTATTGTCCTCGTTTGGTGATCTACCTATGTACAATTTCGGTGTTAAGGTTCAGACTGAGATGGACGAAACTGAGAAAGCCTACCTAGAGCAAAACATTCAGATAGCCCTAGCACAAAAAGAGTTAGACTTAGAAGACGCTATTGCCATCCGACAGCTTAAAGATGTAGATCAGGCAGAACGATTGTTAATTATCAGACGCAAGAAGCGTATTCGTTTGCAGCAACAGATTGCTCAGCAGAACTCTCAGATGCAAGCACAGATGAACCAACAGACTGCAGCTGCCGCCTCACAGGGTAAGCTTCAAGAGCTTCAAGCTCAGACTCAGTCTAAACTAGCAGAGATCCAGGCAGAAACCCAGGCCAAGGCTCAGCTCATGCAATTAGAATACCAGCTCAAGGGTCAGTTAGAGTCTATCAAGGTTCAGGCTGGTCAGCAGTCTAAAATGCAAGACATGTCTTTCAGAAAGAATCTTGAGGATATGAAGGAAGATCGTAAAGACGAGCGTGTTAAGAAGCAAGCTGTTGAACAGTCCAAGATGATCTCTCAGCGTCAAGGACAGAGAGGAGAGTTAGAAGATGATTCTGATGACCTGATGGAACTTATTGGTAATCAATGATTTAGTAAATTTGCAATATGGCAACCAGCATAAACTTAGACATAGCAAACAGAGTAGACATCACCACAAGACGTGGGGACAGCTTTACCCTAGAACTAACATTTAAAGATGAAGAAGGAGTTGCCATTGATCTCTCGGATGGTTACGAGTGGATGATGCAGGTTCGTGAGTCAGACACATCTGGGTCAGCATTGCTTGATGGAGACTCTAATGACGATAGTGCGAATGACTTTGGTTTCACAGGAGATAACAACGGACTGCTAACTATTACCGCCTCTTCTGCTACGATGGCTACGATAGAGGGTGGTATTTATGTGTATGACCTACAGTCCTCTCAAGGTGCTACAGTCATTACTTGGATGTACGGAATCTTTAAAGTGAACGAAGACGTAAGTGAGTAATATAACCGTAAAAAACCAAGAGAGCATTAGTGTAACCATCACACAAAGTGGTTACAATAAAAGCACGGTCATCAAGCAACCTGTAGAGAACCAGATTGACATTCGTGGTCTCAAGGGTGGTGGTGATAAGAACTACGTTCACGTGCAGGATACTCCTTCTGCGGAATGGACAGCTTCTCACAATTTGGGTAAGCGTCCAGCAGTAGTGGTGGTAGACTCAGCGGATGATGTAGTACACGGAGAAATTAGATATATAGACGATAACACAGTAACCCTAACTTTTGTCGGAGCGTTCTCAGGCAAAGCATATTTTAACTAATTATGGCGATTAAGTACCTATCAAGTATAAACCTCAGTAAGAACGAGATTCAGAACGTAGTCGTTCATAATCTTGCTTCAGCACCTTCTAATCCTAAGGAGGGTCAGATCTACTACGACACTACCTCTACCGAGGTGTATGTGTGTATTAATGAAGTTGGTCCTGTATGGCAAAGTATGAAGGGGGATATCACAGCTGTTACTGCTTCCACTGGTTTATCTGGTGGTGGTACTGACGGAGCTGTGTCTCTAGCGTTAAAGAACAACGCTAACTTCACCAACAACACCATCCTAAAGTGGGATAATGGGAACGGTCAGTTTACAGACTCAAGCATCACGGACGATGGTACTACGGTAACCATTACTGCTGACCTTACTGTAACTGGTACAACGACTACAGTCAATACGGAAACCATCAACTTAGCGGATAATATTATTCTATTGAATAGTAACCTCGCAGGTGATGCTGCTCCTTCACAGGACGCAGGTATTGAGATTGAGCGTGGTACTGAGTCTAACGTACAGTTTATCTGGGACGAAGGCTCAGACTACTGGAGTACGGTAGACCAGAAGTTACATATCGGTAGCATTGATGATATCACTGCTGCGGATACTAATCAGCTGTTGGTTTCAGACTCAGGTGTCGTTAAGAAGGTTGACGCTTCGGATATCTTAGACTTGATTAACATTGATACGGAAAGCGGTAGCGCTAGTCCTTCTGCGGGTGAGCTTACTATTGCAGCAGGTGAAGGTATCAATACTTCAGGTAGCGGATCAACAGTAACTATCGCAGCTGAAGAAGCTAGTGCTACTAATAAAGGGGTTGTAGAGTTAGCTACTGATGCTGAAGCTATTGCAGGGACGGATACTACACGTGCTGTCACTCCTGCGGCTCTTGAGGCTCACTACGATAGCAAAGGCTACGCTTCGGATATTACAGCTGCGGCTAGTGTAACGGTAACGCACAACTTGGGAAGCCGAGATGTAGTTGTACAACTAAGAGAAACAAGCTCTCCATTTGCATATGTAATGTGTGATGTAGAGGCTACAGATACAAATACCGTTACTTTGCGATTTGGTGCTGGTATTGGAACAGAGTATAGAGTAATCATTCAAAGAATAGGCTAATGCCGTATTTAGGTTATTTACTTGCCCAAGCATTAAAGGCTGGGGAAACTATTGCACAGGCGATAACGAGTGCTGCCAGCTATGTAACAAAGGTTGGTGGCTCTGTCGTTGATCTAAGCCCTAGCGTAGAAGCGTTGAAGAGTCCTAGTGAAGGTAGTGGATATTTTAATGGAAGTAGCAATTACATTACCGCTCCATTTGCCATTGACCCAGAAGCTGGTAGTGTTTCCTATTGGTATTCAACAAATGGAAATGGATCTAATTTATATGATGTAGTGTCTTCTGGAGCTAGTGCTGATGACTTTAGAATGATTCTTGATGGTTTGCACGGATTTTATTTAGGTAGTGAATATCGTGTTTCATTTGGGTCTTACGCTAATGACTTTAGCTGGAATCACATTATGCTTACTTGGGATTCTTCAGGCACTAAGATTTACCATAATGGTAATTTTCAAAATGAAAATACCACATCACCGTCTTCAGCAAATTGGAATAGTACACCAACGCAAACATTTATAGGTGCTAGGTATAATACATTAAATAATTACCCAGGATATTTATGTAATGTTGCTTTTTGGTCAAGAGCCTTATCAGCTTCAGAGGTACGCTCAGTAATGAACAAGTCATACGATGAGCTTAATGCGTCAGAGACTAAAGGATTAGTATCTTGGTATGCATTAGATGATATTAGTGGAAGTACAGTCCCTGACTCTCACGGTAACTATAACGGAACAGCAAACTAATGGCGGTATCTAGCGTAACACATAACAAACCAGTTCTTCCAAGAACAACGGATGGTTCAGACTTAGGTTCTAATAGAGCTTCTATATACTCTGGTAAGGGGTTAAGCTTTGATGGGGTGAATGATTACGTAGAGGTGTCTTCTCCATTAATGTTTAATAAACACACTTACCTTGGATGGTATTACCGAGATAGCGCAAGCAATGATGATTGTTTATTTGATAATAGAGACGCAAATGATGATGGTGTAAGAGCATTGCTTACAAATGGCGGTAATATTTTTTATCAGTTAAATGATACAGATGTTTATACATCGTTTAATGAGTCTGGTAAATGGATGTTTTTAGCGTTTACTTACGATGGAACAACAGCATCTATATATTATAACGGTGAGCTTTTTTACTCAGCAAGTGTATCAGAAACATTCTCTGTAACAACCAATATGAAGCTTGGTGATTCTACTTATGAGTCAAGGCTGTGGGGTGGTGATATGTCTGATTTTAAAGCTTTTAATTTAGCGTTAACCGCTAGTCAAATAAAAGAATTATACAATAATCCAGAATTAGTAGTTCCCACTGGAGTTGCTAATACAAGTTTATTTATGCACCTACCAATGACGGAGGGTTCTGGATATGTTTTACACAATGCAAACGCAAACGCTATAGGCACAGAGCTTATCTCTAACGCAGGGTTTGACGAGACTTGTCAGAAGTGGGGAACTACAGATTCCTCTACCGTAGAGATTGCAGGAGGCAAGGCTATATGGACTAACGCTCCATTATCAGGATCATTTGTAGAGCAACCGCTAGACTTAGAGGTAGGCAAGTTCTACCGAGTCAAGTTTGACTACACCTCAACAGCATTCAACATCTTTGTAAACCTAGGAGATACACAACAAGCTGTTCCTTTAGGTAATGGTACGTTTGTATACGATATGTACTACGGAAGCGGTAGCAGTAGTCTAAAGTTTAAACACGGATGGACTACTAACTCATCAGCTACTGTAGACAATGTATCTGTTAAGGAAGTTGTGCCTAACTTCTATAATGGTACTATCAATGGTGCTACTTGGGTAAACAAACTTCCAGAGCCATTACCTCAGACCGCTTTGATGGATTGGAATAAAGCGACAAACCGAAGTGAGTATAGTGAGGATTTAACACAAAGCGCCTGGACTAAAAATGGTGTAACGGCTTCAGAGGTCTACACTGACAATCCACTAGGTGGAACTAATGGTGTATTCAATGTAGTTCCATCAACAACAAGCGCAATTCACCTGATTCAAGATGGTGGATACCCTGTTGCAAATGGAAGTTACTATGTAGCGTCAGCTTGGTTTAAATCAAACGGATATAGATATGCATTTCTAAGTTTTAGCGGTTACACAAACTGGACAGGTAGCAATGGTGCTGAAGTTTTATTTGACCTGCAAGAAGGAACTGCTACACCAACAGGAGGCGTACCATACGATTATGGAATTGAGGCTTATCCAAATGGATGGTATAAATGCTACACAATTGCCCAAGCAACAACGTCATTTTCAACTAACGTAAATTTCTTTGTAAGCAATATAACAACAAGCACAAGCTTTTCTGGGGATGGAGTATCTGGACTTTATATGTTTGGATTACAGACTCAAATATCAACATCTGTTGGAACATACGTTCCTACATTTGCTAATATTCACACATCTCCTGTTCTAATACAAGAAGGCTCAACAGCTGGTAAAGACGTGTTTGGTAACACTATCTCTAAACCTCGTGCATTAGGTGCTTATAACTTTGATGGCGCTAGTTATGTACAGGGATTAAATACTGGATATCTACCAACAGGAGACGAAGCTCGTAGTTTAGAAGTATGGGTTTATCGTAAATATAAATCAACCACACAAAGCCTTTTAGAAATAGGTAGTGGTGCTTCTACTAACCAAAGATTTGGAATCTTAGTGCCTACAGGTGGTGCATTATATCTAGTAGGTCAGGGTAACGACAATAATTTTACTGGTTTTTCTATTCCTGAAGATGAATGGACTCATATTGTAGCTACACACGATGGAACTACGCTAAAGGTTTATAGAAATGGTGTGCTTAACAATAGTGTATCTGAAACATATGCAACTATAGATGTAGGGTATAGGATTGGTTTAGAAAATAGATCAACTAGCACAACGTCACTTAGTGGTTGTACAGAATATTCTGTATCTCAAGTATCAAATCCACGCATATACAACTACGCCCTTACTGCGGAGCAAGTAGCAGATAACTATAACGAGAAGGCTTCTACCTTTGGAGGTACTAAGGTTGCTTCAGAGCTTGATGCTTACATTGAAAGAACAGCTAGTGATGGTGCTACAGTAGAAGCACACAGCTGTTTAGTGAATTACCTAACTGAATTAGACAAGAAGTAATATGTCATTAAAAGATAAAGCATCGTTAATATTTAAGCCTAGCCGTTACAAGTCAGGAAAGGCGTACAGCTTTAGAGGCGGTGATTTCTCAACTGTGGGTTCTAGTATTAGAACAAGAGTTAATTCACAAGGATTAATTGAAGATGTGGCAGCTGGTGTACCTCGTATAACATACGACCCATCAGACTTAACAAAATGTCCTGCCATATCATTTGAGCCTGCTCGCACAAACTATTCTCCATACAGCCACGCTACATCGGGATTAGATATAAACTCAGAAAACAACATTACTTTTCAAAATGATGCAGCGGTATCTCCTGACGGAACTCTTAATGCTTTTAAAGCTACATATGATGGGACTGGATATTCTTATTTCCGTAGATTTAACTACGGGGGGTGGGGTGTTTTTTCGGTATTTGTAAAAAAAGGAAACTGGCGATACATTGGTATTCGTGTAGGATATTCTTCAGGTGTACACTCTGTATTTGATTTAGATGAAGGGAAGTTTACCACAAGTCTTACAGGTCATACATATACTGTAAAAGAATACCCAAATGGTTGGTATAGAATATCAGCAGCTGTAGATTCATCAACGTACCAAACAAACATTCAAAGTATATGTTTTTGCGGAAGTGCAACTGCTGGAACTGAATTACCTTCAGGTGTGTTAGCTGGGTCTTATATGTACGTATATGGATGGCAAACAGAGGCTAGCTTACTTGTTCCAACTAGTTTAATAAAAACTACGGGATCCTCAGTAACTAGATCTGTGTCTCACGCTGTAGCTACAGTACCTGACCATACAGCTGGAACCTTCTTTTTAGATATTGAGACCACTACCGCTGCGCCAATTGTTTATGGTGCTGTAGGTGGTGCTACAGGTTATCAAAACGCAGTTATTATTGAAAACTCTGGATCTTTAAATAATCTTGTAGTAGCCGTGTATAATGGAGGGACTTCTCAGTTAAGTGGATTTCCTGCGTTTGCTCATAATCCTTTCCAAAAAATAAAGATTGCCGTAACGTATAAAACAGATGAGATAAAGATTTATATAAACGGTGTTTTATATCACTCAGATACATCGGCATCTATTCCAACTCTTGACGGTGTAGGCTTGGCAAGATGGGTAGTATCTCCTGTAGACGCTAGGGCTTTTTCAACTATATATGAGGCTATACAAAGCGACATTGTTCTTACTGAATCCGAAGCTATTGCTCTCACATCATACGATGATTACCAAGAGTTAGTAGATCGCAATGACCTTACTTGGGAGTCTCCTACTATTACAAACAACAGATTAACTGCATTAAAAGAACTATAATGGGTAAGATATACGACAAGGCAAGTTACATTATCCCTATGGGTATAGCTTATACAGAAGCAGAGGCTTGGGCTATAACCAACCCTAGCATTACTGATAATGGTAAGATGACCTTTGACCGTAATGGTATCACTCATCGTACTACAAGCTGTAACATTGAAGAGATTGCTGCACATATCCCACGTATTGATTATGAGGATGGATACAGCCATATCTCTATGCAGGCATACAATCAAAACTTGCAAACATACAGTGAGTTCTCCACAGGTTGGACTACAGGTGCAGCGACATTAGCTCTTAACGCTGGTGTATCTCCAGATGGTCACATCAATGCTGCGGCTATACAAGTAAATGGCACAGGCACATATGGTGAATCTAGCTGTAGACGTTCTGCTGGTAGTTTATCTGCAGGATATTATGTATATAGTGTTTACTTAAAGGCACTTAATGATTTAAGGTATGTTTCTATACAGATATGGACAGGAAACAATGCTACCGACCTTACTGCTACATTTGATCTTGTAGACGGTAAAAAAGTAACTGGGGCTGGAGCTTTTCCAGATAATGGTGAAGGTACAATTCAAGAACTTGCCGATGGATGGTACAGAGTTAGTATTAGCGGTAATGTTGCATCAGCATCTACTTTAACGCAGTACATATACTTACGTGAAGATACATCAATACTTGGTGTAAGTGATTTTAACGACAATGGTGTTTATGCTTTTGGTGCAATGCTAGAGCGTGTAGCTCCATACAGCACATCCTACCCTGCACTTCCTAGTGCCTACATTAAAACAACCTCAGCAACTGTTTCTCAGGTAAGAGATCAAAGTTATATTTCTACATTTACTCCTGAGTCTGACAGAGTCACAGTATACGGATGGATTCGTTTGCGTAGTGAGTGGGGTGGAGCAGTCGCAGAGCAGGACAATAACTACAACATCTTTGGATTTGTAAACGGAACTACAAATCAATATGGTCTTTATTATTGGGGATCTAATGGAGATAAGTTTGGATTTAATAGCTGGAATGGTGACAGCTATGGAATATCTGGAAGCACAATTCACGATGGCGAGTGGCACAAGGTGGTAGCTGTATTTGATTTTAAAGACTTTACTCAAGGCAAGTTATTTATTGATGGTGTAAAACAGACCATAAGTCAAACACTATCAACTACACTACAGAGAAGTCAAGCTCCATTTGCATTGTCTGCACCAACAACTAGCAATCAATCACCAGTATGTGATTACCGTGAGGTAGTAGTATTTGACCAGGGATTACCTGATGATGAATGTATAACACTAAGCACTTTATAAAATGTCTAGATTTTTAAAATATCAATTTGAATCTAAAGAGGCGTGGGATACGCTAAAAGCAACTATCACAGAAACTGAAAACGGGTTAGAGTCTATTCCGACTGCCACAGTTGTGGAGTTAGGACACCTTGTTGTAACCGACCCTGTATTTAGCGAAGACGGTAGAGAGGTGATTACAGAAGCAGTATTGGAGACTACATACTCTGTAGACATCCTATGGAATGAAGACGAAGCAGAAAGCTTTGATGCATACCGCATCTACTGTGACCCTACAACAAAGGCACACACCTTCTACGGACTAGACGATTTGTACGAACAAGAATACAACAACCAACCATCATGAGAGGCAACGTATACATAAGCATCCCTAAAGCGGATATAAGCAACGAACTCCCCGCAGCGATAACAACATACGACTGGACAGAGAGCGTCTATGACGAGGCTTCTATGGAGGTCACAGAGACGATTAACCATCATCCTACTTGGGAGCAATACGGAGAACGTAACACAACTAAGTTTGGACAGCCTATCACAGTAACTGTAGATGAGGTTGAGTACGTAGTCTACGAGATGGAAGTATCTTGGCAGAACAGTGAGGTAAGCTCTTTGATTGCATTAGGAGCGGGTCTATCAGCACCAAGCTACACGCTGATGACAAACACAGAAGCTAAAGAGTTTATTACTAGTAACTTACCACAAGAATAACTGCTAGACATCAACAGCTATACAAGAGGAGTGACGAGAGTTGCTCCTTTCTTTTTTGGTATCTTTGCATAAAATGCGTTAACATATGAAGTTCCTATCTAGGTTAGATGACTTTGAACACATCGTAATTGACGGTAGTGTATCGGGTACAGGATTATCAAGTTTATATCTCAAAGACACAGCAACACCGATTCTAAGAATTGGAAACAATAGCGGTGATTCATTTATAACTTATGACGGTAGTGAGCTGTCTATCTCGTCTGATGTAGACTTACGATTGACCACTCCTACGGATCAAGATGTATTCTTGATTACATCTACTGGGAACATCATTACAACACAAGCTGGAGGTACATTTACTATCGGAGGTGGGTTAACGCTACCTGCTATTACTGGTGGTTTCTTGAAGACCGATGCTAATGGTGTGGTTAGTGTAGACACCAGCTCTTTCCTTACTAACGAGACTGATACGTTAGACTCGGTTACAGATAGAGGTGCTACTACGACTAATGACATAGGCGTTGGAGCAATAACATTGTCTCAATCTTCTAGTATTAGTGGTGCAATGTTAACGCATTACACTAACAACTATGTTTATTTACGTGGTGGCACAGAGGGAGCTATATTAAGCGATAACTCAGGGAATAATACCGTACAGGTAAATGGAGCAGGAAACTACATTCGTTTTGAAACAGCAAATGGTGCAGAACGTATGCGTATTAACAGTTCAGGTAACGTAGGTATTGGAATTACTAGTCCAGGCGCTAAGCTAGATGTAAAGACTGGTACTGCTCCTTTTATTGGACTAAAAATAAGTAATTACGGAACTAGCCCACAAGCCTTGTATGCTGGTTCTATAGATGATACTTCTCTATTTTTTGGGAGTGGGTATTACTACAACAGTAATCAATACAGAACTTTAGGAACATCTGCGGCTATAACTAGATACGAAGGTGGAAGTTTTAAAGTATTTACAGATAGTAACTTAACTGCAAATACAGATTATGTTCCGTCAGAACGTATGCGTATTACACCAAGTGGTAACGTAGGGATTGGTACTACTAGTCCTTCTTACAAACTAGAGGTACAAGGCGATTTCTATGTCAATGGAAGTAATGGTGCGTTAACAACAGCTAATTCTCAAAGTAATCTATATCTTCTTAATCTAACAAGAACATCAACTTCTTTAATAACAGCTGGAAAAATTGAAGCAGGCGGTGATTTAGAGTTTACTAAAGCAGACGGCATTCAAATCAAAGCTAAAGAGTCAATGATATTTACCATTGATTCTGACGATAACGATACTTCAAGAGTATTTCAGTTTAAAGACGGAGACGGAGATGTCTTAATGACAATTGGGGACACTGGAAAAGTAGGTATTGGCACAACAGGTCCAGAAGATAGTTTACATATAGGCTCAGGTCATCTGCTTTTAAGTAATGGAACTGAGCTTCGCTCAAAAGACACGGGTGGCACTGTTAGAACTATCGCCAGAGTAAACGGTTCTACTAACGATTTAGAATACGGATGGTCAGGTGCTGGAGCTGTTAAGTTTATGGGTGGAGGCGCTTACACAGAGCGTATGCGTATTCATACTAACGGTAACGTAGGTATTGGAACTACTAGTCCTACAGCAACTTTAACCGTTGTTGGAAACCAGTTATTTGACGGAACTGGAATAAACCTAAAAAGAACTGGAGTACTAAGCGGAAGAACTTGGAATTTGGGAGTAGACAGCAATGGATTATCAATATATGACGTTACAAGTTCTGCATACAGGCTAACCATTGATTCTTCAGGTAACGTTGGTATTGGCACTGCGAGTCCAAGTGAAAAGCTAAACATATACACAGCCACAGGTAGAAACTTTAAAGTCAACCAATCAACTACAAACGTAACTATTCTAGAAAATGATTACGAATTAGAGCTGCGTAGCGGTGGTGGATACGATCTCAAATTAAATGCTAACGGGTCTTCTACTTATGGTGCTGTAACACTTAGAACAAATGGTTCTGAAGTAATGCGTGCCGCTGCAAACGGCTACGTAGGTATTGGTACTACTACTCCAATAGGTCTGTTAACAGTACAAGGAGACGATGCTGATATTTATCTTAGGTCAAATGATTATACGATAGCTCGTATTATCAATAGAGGTTCAAGTGGTACGAATCTAGATACAGGTCTGTTCTCGTTAATGAGTTCAGATGGTACTAATAATAACGTAGAAAAAGTTCGCTTAGATGCTGGAGGTAACAGTTGGTTAAATGGCGGTAACGTTGGTATTGGTACTGCTAGTCCCACAGCAAAACTACATATATCTAATACATCTGGTGACGCAAATATAGTATTAGCTGGTTCTTCAGGACAAGTTTTAAGCATTGACCAAAACTCAATAAGAACTACTACAGCCTCACAGATTGCTATATTCACAAACAGTACTACAACTAATGGTCTCTATATAAATTCTGCAGGGAATATTGGTGTTGGTACTACCTCCCCATCAGAGAAACTACACGTTGTAGGCAATGTCCGCATTGAAGGTGACCTTACAGTCAACGGATCATACACACAGATTGATACAGATGTAAACACTACAGAGCAATGGAACGTAACCAATGATGGTACTGGTCCAGCTGTTACAATCAATCAGACTGGTGCGCAGGACATTATGGATGTCCAGGACGATGGTACTAGTGTGTTCTACATTGAAGACGGTGGTAATGTTGGGATTGGTACTACGGATCCAGCCTCTATATTACATATATCCTCTAGTACACCAATACTTACGATTGAAGGTACTAGAAATGATATTAGATTAATAGAAACCGATACGACAGATACAAATACTCTTCTTCGCCATCAAACAAGTCTATTTAGAATAGATACAATAAATGATGCAGAAGATACTATTACAAGAAGATTTACTATTGACCATTCAGATGGTAGTATTCAGTTTAATAACTACGGCTCTAATTCCTTCACAGGCACAGCTGCATATGCCCTAGCTGTAGATAGTAGCGGTAACGTCATTGAAACTAGTTACATCCCCTCTTCTTCTTCAACAGACTTCGTAGCTGTTACTGGTGATACGATGAGTGGAGATTTAAACTTTGAAGATTCTAATGGAAACACTAGACTTACTATTGGTAATATTATAGGATCTCCGTATCAAGCTACAATAAATGCAAGTAACTATCATTTAGTTCTTCAGGCAAAAGGAACTGGTCAAGGTCAAATAAGATTCAACACAGGGACTACGACAGCTACTGAAAAGATGCGTATTCTTGAGAATGGTAACATTGGGATTGGGACTACTGCTCCTCTTTACCCGTTTGTGATAGCAAGCAGAGGACCAGCGAATCAAGAGCAGCGTTCTTTAGCTATTGGTAACACTAATAATAGTGGAACATTTATGTTCCTTGGGACTTCAGCAACCACAGGAGGGTATAGTGTCATTCAAAGTATTTCAAATGAAGGTGTATCTTACGGAAACTTAATATTACAACCTGATGGTGCTAACGTTGGTATCGGGACTGATAGTCCTAGTGCTAAACTTCACGTAAGCGGTAATGGATTTGATGTATATACTGATTATTCTTCTGTTAATAGTTCTATAGGTATATCTTCTTTAAAAAAGACAGACGGTATAAATGCTATTGTTTTTGGAAGATCCCATAGCCAAAACAATTCATCAGTTCTAAGATTTAATTATGTTGGAGACAATAATAGCTCTAATTACTTAGGACTTGGTTTTTATGCTAATGATGATTTATTAGTTATAAAGCCATCTGGCAACGTAGGTATCGGCAACACTGCTCCAAGCAATACCTTTACCGTTGGTGCTAATCTAACATACAGCTCTTCATTTATCCACGATTCACTTATTAAGAATCTAATGGTTAGAGGTAACGGTTCTGCTCCTGCTAACCTATGGTTGCACAAGGATGACCAAACAATACTTGATACCAATGATCTTGGTAGCATCAAATTCTCAGGTCACAATGGTACTGATTCTGTTGTAGGGGGTAGAATTTGGATGGAAGCTTCGGAAGACTGGAGTGGTAGTACAAACTCTACGAGACTGAGTTTCTCTACTGTTGACGGAACTACCTCAAATATAGGACTTGTAATTGAGTCAGATGGAGCAATACAGCTTCCTCAATACACGGCAGGGTATCTAAAGTCAGACGCTTCTGGTAACATTACAGTAGACACTTCTACTATTGAAGATACGCTTCAGTCTGTAACAGACAGAGGTAATACTACAACTAATAATCTTAGAATTAGTAATTCATCTCCAGACTTATTCTTTGAGACAGGAGCGACTCATTATAACTGGATGCTTGCAGCGCAAGAAAATGTAGATGCTGCATTTGAAATTTCCGTTGGTAGTCAAGATGCAGATTCAACAGATGATACTTGGTCACCTTTATTTGTTGTAAAACAATCAGGAAACGTTGGAATCGGTACAACTGCTCCAACTACTAAACTATATGTAGACGCAGGAGAGTCCACATTTAACAGAGGAAACTCTGATGGAGCTATTGCTAGGTTTAGAGGTAAGAATGCAGAAAAGGCGGTAATAGGTACTGTTGATTCTTGGTTTAGTAGTAACGTTGGTATCGGTACTACGAGTCCTAATGCTAAATTAGATGTTGTAGGAAATACAAGGCTAGGAAGTGGTACTATGCATGTATCTACAGACCAAACATTTGGAACATCTTTTACGTATTCATTTAGAGATGCTGTAGGTATTCTTAATCCAAATGGAAGTTCAGCAGCAGCAGCCACTAGCGTTATGTCTATTGGTGCAATGAGTAATAGTACATCGTTAATTACTACGGGAATTGTTGGTATAGGAACTGACAGTCCAGATAGAGGTCTTACCATATCAGGAAGCAATGGATATGCTTCTCTTAATATTTACAAGGCTAATACAACAAATCAAATTGTTTATTTAGGCACTGGCTCTGGTGGGGCAGATGATGATGCTATCCTGCAATTATTTGACGAAGCAACAGAAAAAGTAAGAATATTTAGCGCAGGAAATTCTTGGCTCAATGGAGGCAATGTTGGAATCGGGACTACTAGTCCACAAACTGAACTCCACGTTAAAGGAAATAATGGATGGGGTGAAGTAAGAATTGAAGGACAAACTTTTGCTAGTGGACACGGGGCTTCTTTAGAGTTTTACTCTGAAGGAACAGCTTTAGCAGATATCTACTCAAGTACTGATAAGCACTTGTACTTTAGGACAAATGGTACTACAGAACGTATGCGTATTACCGCTAGCGGTGATGTCGGTATTGGGACAACAAATCCAGCTTATACATTAGACGTTAAAAAAGATGTTGATACTTGGCTTGCAGGTGTACACAACACCGGTTCTGATGCAAATGCCCAAGCGTTGTTAGTTCGCTCAGATGCTACTTCAGCTCACGATGCAGCTGTATTAGGTGTTTATGCGGATAGTGAATACAAAATGATGGTTAGGTCTACTGGCAATGTTGGTATCGGAACTACATCGCCAGCTCGTAAGTTGCACGTACAGCATTCAAGTATAAGCCCTTCATCTGTATACGGTACAGTGCTAGTTGAAGAAGTTAACGAGGCTTCTATAGGTATATTAGGTACTACTTATTCTAGTGTTTATTTTGGTGATGCAGCTTCTCCTTATACTGGAGGAATAGTATACGCACATAGCGATGACCATTTAGAGTTTAGAGTAAATGGTAACTCCGAACGTATGCGTATTACCAGCACAGGAACTGTTGGTATCGCAGTTACTAATCCAACTCAGAGGCTTGATGTTAACGGTAAGGTAAGGGCTAGAAGCTGGTTTACTGGAGCTGATGACACAAATACACTATGGTCATCTACCGCTTTGGGAACGTATTTACAAGCTGCTTCCTTCACTGGAACAGGAAGTGAAATTGCTTTCAGAAGAACTGATGGTTCAGTAAGAATGCTAATAGATACAGAGACTGGCAACGTTGGTATCGGGACTACAAGTCCTACAAAACTACTTACAGTAGGTTCTGGAGCTACAGCAAGTGGAATTACCAATAACGGTATATATGTAGCTGTAGATGGTGGAGCAGCAGTTACTGCTAGAAACACTACTAATGAAGTAGAGATACAATTAAACGCAGAAGTCTCTCAAGGTACTTTAGGAACATTTACAAACCATCCTTTAGCTTTTAGAGTAAACAACTCTAACAAGATGTGGATTGATACATCTGGTAATGTAGGTATTAATACAACTAGTCCAAGCGAAAAGCTTGACGTACTAGGCAACATTAAAGCTCAATACAATGGAAATAACTACTCAAGAGTAGGTCAAAATTCTAGTGGAGGATATTTGCAAGCTTATAGCGGAGCAGTAGAAAAAGTAATGCTTCGTAGTTACGGAGACAGTTTTATTAATGGAGGCAATTTAGGCGTTGGCACAGCATCTCCAGCAACCAAACTCCACGTAGTAGGAACAGCAGAGACACGTTTACGTGTAGGCTCTTCTAACGCTTCTTCTAATGTAGTCCTAGAACTTCGTGATGAGAACACTCCTACAGGACAAGGTACTGTTATCACTTACAACAACAGCACAGGTGAGACGTACTTCAACAATGCAATGTCTACAGCAACAACCGACTTCCACTTCCAAAGCGGTGAGTACGGTTCTGCTTCTGACTTCTTCACTCTGAGCAACTCAGGTGGTAATGCTATCCTACATCTAAAGACTACTGGTGGGGACAGCTTCATTACTTACGAGAACGCTACTAATGAGTTAGCTGTTGCCTCTGATGGTGACTTGAGGTTGACTACTCCAACAGATCAAGACGTGTTCTTTATCTCTAGTGGTGGTAACATTGAGACTACTCAAGCAGGAGGTAGCGTGTCTATGGGTGGTGATCTTGTGGTAGATGGAGAAGGTATTTTCAATAGCAATGTAGGTATTGGTACTACTAATCCTAGCTCTTTATTACATCTATCAAGTAACAATTCTACCTATGAGGCAAATGGAGTTTTAAGTGTTTCTGGAGGAGTTAATGCTATATTTAATTCAACAGAAAGATTTATATTTAATATAGATTCTGATAATACACAAACAGATAGGACATTTGATATTGCAGCTAACAGGACTGGATCTTCTGGTGGAAATTTATTATTCAGAGTCCAAGAAAATGGCAACGTAGGTATCGGGACTAGTAATCCTTCTGAAAAACTTCAAGTAACGGGAGCGATTGTCTCAACAGGTGCATTACAGTTACATAAAACTAATGCTGGTACTTTTGAGTACGAATCTAATGGTGTAGCAATCCGATCTTATGGAGCAAATGATGGGGATGGATTCTTTAGACTTTTAACAGGCGGAGGTGGTAACGCAGCCGCAGAAGAAGCACTTAGAGTATTAGGTAATGGCAACGTTGGTATTGGTACTACTAACCCATCTTACAAATTACACATAGACAATGATGCGTCAAATACAAACAACGCTGCATTATACGTTAGAAACCCTAACAGCAGTACATCAGCTGTTATTGCGCAGTTTGTAGGTGACTCTGACGCTATTCAGATTAAAAACATCAATACAGGCGACTACGCCATCTATAATACTCAGCAGTCTAACGGTATTGCATTGTACGATGGTACTGGTGGTGTAGAGATTCACTATAACGGATCTACAGTACTAGAGGCTGATAGCAATGGTGGTGTTAAGGTAACAGGACAGCTTAGCGCTACAGGTGATGTAGTGGCATACTCTTCAGATGAGCGACTCAAGGAAAACATCAAGCCTATAGAGAACGCTGTAGATAAAATCAAGCAACTCAAGGGGGTAACCTTTGATTGGAACGAAAAGTCTGAGGAACTAGGATTTGAGCCATCAACCAAGACTAATGATGTCGGGGTTATTGCCCAAGACGTAGAGGCTGTATTCCCACAACTTGTACACCTCGCACCTTTTGATATTGGAAGTGATGAAGAAGGTAAAGCTACAAGTAAGACTGGCGAAGACTACAAGACAGTAAACTACGCTAGGCTCACAGCAGTACTCATTGAGGCTGTCAAGGAACAACAGCAACAGATTGACGAACTAAAGGAAATCATCAATGGCTTTACAAAGTAGTGGAACTATAAAGATGTCGGAGATAAACACTGAGCTGGGGCGGTCAAGTACCGCTACCATCTCTTTGGATAATGCTGAGAATGGTACATACGCTACAATAAATACCGCATCCGCATCCTATCCTAGCGCTAGCAACCCAGCCTCTATGAGCGAGTGGTACGGCTATGACCATAGTGCTAGCAGTTCTTCTGGATACGAAGGTACACTCTCTAGAGATGCTTATACTGAATCTGGAGAGGCTTGTTCTTTATCCGCTGTAGATACAGTGTATAAGGACGGAAGTAGTTCATCACCAGCCTCTGCAGATCAACTGTACAGCGACTCATCACTAAGCACAAATTTATCTCCAAACCCAGGATTTGGGAAATGGTATAAGTACATTGATGTAGATGGCGGGAATGTAGAATACATTGTATATCTCCTTGAAGGAGGTAGTGGTGAGTGCGTCATTGAGACTTACGAGCCTTGTTAAAATTAATTATCTTTGTAACGTTATAACATAAACATTTTAAAATGGCAACAACTTATTCTTGGAACTGTCGCACAGTAGATGCGTATCCAACTCACACAGACGAGAACGGTGTAACCGAATCTCAAGTAGTCTACAATGTACACTGGCGTGTAACAGGATCAGACGAAACAAACTCAGCTACCGTAATTGGTACTCAAACTCTTGAGACTGCTGACCTATCAGGCTTCACAGCTTTTGATGCAGTAACTCACGAAAACATTGTAGCTTGGACTCAGGCAGCGATGGGTGCAGAACGTGTATCTGAGATTGAAGCGTCATTAGATTCTCAACTTGCAGAATTGGCATCTCCATCGTCAGTTACTTTGACTATTGCTGACGAAGTGACCGAAGATCCTGCTGAATAAGGATTTTGCATTATCTTTGTAACCAGTTAATTAACTTAAATATTTAAAATTATGGCTGACAAAGCTAAACTCACGGAAGAGGAATTGAAGGCAATTCAGACTGCTGTATCTAACCTCTCGCAATCAAAAAGCATCCTTGGTGAAGCAACCAATCAAGCCCACAAAGCACAGCTTCAAGTAAGCGCTATGGAAGAGGCAATGGTTTCTGCACAGAAGGAGCTTGAAGACAAATACGGTTCTATCACTGTTGACCTAACTACAGGTGAATACGAAGAAGTCGTAGAAGACGCTGAAGAGGTTAAGGAGTAACATTCTTACCACGCTTACACTCAGAGGGTTACAGAAATGTAGCCCTCTTTTTTTATATCTTTGTCAGATGAAAGCAAAGAAAGATTCACGTTTAGCACGAGCAGGAGTAAGCGGGTATAATAAGCCTAAGCGTACTCCTAATCACCCTAAAAAGTCACATATCGTAGTGGCTAAGGTGGGCGACAAGATCAAGACCATACGCTTTGGAGAGCAAGGAGCAAGTACTGCTGGTAAACCTAAAGCCGGGGAGTCTGATCGTATGAAGAAGAAACGTGCTTCATTTAAAGCTCGTCACGCTAAGAATATCGCTAAGGGTAAGATGTCCGCTGCGTATTGGGCAAACAAAGTAAAATGGTAATGGGTAAGAAAGGTCTGGATAAAATCAAGGATTTATTCTGGTATAGCGACAGCGAACCTAACGAAGTGTTGATAGCATTCTGTCACATCTTTGCATTGCCTGCGGCTCTATGCGTAGACTTTGAAAATCCATCATTCATTCTTATTGGTGCTGGTATCCTTGCTGGCAGTTTTCAGATGTGGGCGGTACTATGGAACGGCACACTAAAGATGAGATTAATAGCTGTCCAAATTGCTGCATTGATTGCACTAGGTACAGTTGAAAACTTATTTGCTACAGGTCTTATGAATGGATCTCGTGTAGGATGGGCAATCATTATGCTGTTCGCTTTGTGGAATACAGTAAGGGTATATAAAGAAAAACTAGACAAAGGTGCTTAAACAATTACAACAGCTTTGGAAGTACAGCGACAGCCAACCTACAGAGATTACTCTGGGTGCTGCGCTTATGATCCTAGCGCCTATCGCTACAATGATAGAGTTAGGATTTATGCCGTTCTATCAACTAGCGCTTGTCTCCGCTGGTGCATATCAACTGCTATGCATCTCTAAGGGTGAACTTCAATGTAGATTGAGAGCGTCTCTATTTACGTTTGGATTGTACAGCTCTACATTGGCGATGTATTTGCTATCTATTGGTTTACCTACCCCATCACACTACGGATGGGTGTTATTGGTTATATCTTCTTTTGGAAACTTAAAGAGATTAAAAACAGAAGAGATATACCGAAATGGATAACATAACACAAATAATAATTACCGTTGCTACCGTTGCTGGTTCGGCAGGGATATGGAAGTTCTTTGAGGCTCGCCTGAGGGTTAAGTCTGAAGAGAAGAAAACAGAACGAGAAAATAGTGACGGAGTGCAATATCGAGACGATTTAAAGAACAGGGTAAGAAACCTTGAACAACTACTTGCAGCTAGTGCTGATGAGAAGGACGAACTGCGTAATCAAGTGTTAGCCCTTACTCAAGAAGTGTCTGCGCTTCGTGTTAAAGTGGAGTTCTTGGAGCGTGAGAACGACAGACTCAAGAACAAATAATTTGTACCTTAGCAGCTCGTTTTTGTCTAACTTTTTACACCCAAAATTATGAGCGACAGCTTTGCAGATTTCGTCAACGAACTAGAAACAGCAGAACAACCAACCTGTTCAATGGAGAACCCAGAAGAATGTGAAGCCTGTGGCAGCTAAGTAAGCTATGAGTACCGCTAAAAAATCAAATCCTGGATTATGGAAGCGCATTGTTGCAGCTGTAAAGGCTGGATCAAAAGGCGGAAGACCTGGGCAGTGGTCAGCTCGTAAAGCACAGATTGCTGTATCACGGTATAAGAAATCAGGAGGCGGTTATAAAGGGGCTAAGAAATCATCCAACAGCCTAAGCAAGTGGAGTAAGCAAAAGTGGAGAACCTCAGACGGAAGTAAGTCAGAGGGTAAAAAGCGTTACTTACCAGATGCAGCGTGGAAATCATTAAGCCCAGCGGAAAAAAGAGCTACTAACAGAGCTAAAGCAGCAGGTAACAAAAAAGGAAAACAGTTCGTTAGGCAACCTAAAAAAATAGCAGCTAAAGTAAAGCGTTATAGAAAGTAGTCTAACTGACTGAAGAACAAAGGGGTACAGAAATGTATCCCTTTTTTATTTAATTTTGTACAGAATTCTAATTTATTTGAAATGAGTGACTTAAACAAAGACCTTGAAGCTTTGGTGGGAGATATGGGAATGTCCGTATCTGATGAAGCGCCAATTGCTGAAGAACAGCCTCAAGAGGAACCGGTAGAGAATGTACAACCCGATGTACAAGAACCTGTAGAGAATGTACAACCTGATGTACAAGCAGAACCGACTCCAGAGCCTGTACAGGAACCACAGCCTGAGGCCGCTGCAGAAGAGCCTCAAAGTTCTTTACAAGAAGAAGAGATTTCTGAGGAGGAAATGGAAGCTGCGATGCTGTCGTACCTAAGCGAAAGGCTAGGACGAGAAGTTAGCAGTTTTGATCAAATCCAAGGAACTCAAGATACGTCTGTAGAAATTGATGAGCGTGTAGCTGCAATCAACGAATTCGTTAGACAGACAGGTCGTGACCCTCAAGACTGGTTTACCTACCAAGCTTTAAACCCATCCGAAATGGATGATGTAAGTGCGGTAAAAACTCAGTTAAAGAGTCAGTATGGTGACTTGTCAGATAGCGATTTGAATCTACTCATTGAGAATAAATACAAACTGGACGCAGACTTGTATGACGACAATGAGGTTCGTTTATCGCAGATCCAGCTCAAAATGGATGCAGACAAAGCTAGACAAGAGATTGAAGCTTTGCGTTCTCAGTACCAGGCCCCTGTAAGACAGGAACAGCCTGTACAACAAGAAGAACCAGAAGGAATCGTCAACGATGAATGGTTAAACACTATGTCTGCTGAGGTCGATGCATTAGATGGCATTGAGTTTCAGGTATCAAAAGACAAGGCGTTTACATTCGGAATTGAGGATAACTACAAGTCTCAACTCAAGTCTAAAAATGAGAATATTGAAGACTTTTTCTCTGAATACGTGGACAACAAAGGTCAGTGGGACTTTGAAAAGTGGAATATGCATCAAGCTGTTTTAGATAATATTGAAACAATAGTCAAGACAGCTTACCAGCAAGGACTTGGAGAAGGCCAACGTGGATTGGTTGATAAAGCTGCTAACGTACAGTATCAGCAACCAAATGAAGCCACAAACACTGGACAGAATGTGCCAAGTATTGAGGATCAAGTACGTCAAGCTCTCGGATTGAATGACAATGGACTTACGTTCAAGATTTAAAAAAGATAAAAAATGGCTACATTAGGTAATGTAACGTATGGGTTGGCTGGTTCTAACCCTGCTGGCAACAACTTTGAGTTGCAAAAATTAGATGCAGCGAAATACATTTCGTTGTACGACTTGGTAAATAAACCAGATAACCGTGATGCTTTAATCAAGACTTACGGTAATCAAGGTATCACTGGATTCTTGCAGTTAGTAGGCGCTACTAAAGCTGTCGCTACTAATGACGAAGTACAGTACTGGGAAGAAGAGCGCTTGCACAAGAAGCAGGCTGGTACTCTTTCAGCTATCACATTGAATGACGCAACAGCTACTTTGACTGCTGCTTCAGCTGACGATGTGATTGTTCGTTTGAATGATGTTGTATTGGTTAATGGTGCAGAGCGTGCTATGGTAACTGCTATCTCTAGCGCTACTATCACTCTTACTGCTCTTGCTACTGATGGCTTCTTGGCTGATGGCGGTGGTACCGTTGAGTACACTGTCATTGGTAACTTGTACGGACAAGGTACTGACCAACCAAGAGAGTACTTGGAGAGCAACGTTGTTAAGCGTACAAACCCTTACATGATTGTTAAGGAAATCTTTAAAGTAACGGGTTCTCAAGCTACCAACATCGGTTGGATCAACTTGGGTAACGGTGACTACCGTTGGTACTTGAAGTCTGAAGCTGATACACGTCAACGTTTCATGGA
>Ga0181569_10000547_pt1 | contig 29002 bp, 19 predicted proteins | sample 101ome_19_FD_132452 | JGI IMG/M metagenome (GOLD analysis project Ga0181569, IMG submission 132452) | Coastal salt marsh microbial communities from the Groves Creek Marsh, Skidaway Island, Georgia - 101405AT metaG (megahit assembly) | ecosystem: Environmental > Aquatic > Marine > Intertidal...
AAGAATTAGTCGAGCTCGCTGAAGAAGCACATGAGCCAATTCACCCCGGGAAAGTCTACGACCGGGAGCTGACGAATAAGGATCATCGCCAAGCCCCGCACGGTAGGAATGTGGAATACTTGCGCCAGTCTCTCCCCAGGTAGGAAGAGAGAAACGCTTATTTCAGTTCGACTGAGATAGGATCGCTTCCGACTTTCGCGGACTCGGCGACGACTTTGTCTGGTGCGTTCTTTCCGGCTTTCACAGTAAAGGCTTTTCCTTTCGGTGCTCCGGGTGTGAAAGATTTCCCGTGGGCACGGACGGTGTAGAGAATTTCTTCTGTCTGTGCATCGATCAACTGCACGACCGGGTCTTGGATGTTGAAAGTTAGTTCGCCGAGCTTGCCCCAGGAGGGTGGGTTGTAGTTGTCAAATTGAGAAATCGTTCGCGGCCAGCCGGGAAATTGCTTCGCCGACGAGGTGGTGATGTCGACGTTGCGCGGCCAGCATTCCATCGTGATTTCACGTGTCGTCTTATCGAGACGGACGATACCCCATCCGGCAGAGCGGGTATTGAGAATATTTCCAGCCGGATTCTTTTCGGGATTCGCAGCAGCGTAGTTGGTGACTTTATTAGCAAATCCATCGAGATGGTCGCCCGTGTAGTCAGGGGCTCCGTCTTCGCGATTCGCACCCGGCTCGAGCGGCTCCCACCAGCGCAGATACAAATTCGCGATCGAGGGAACGCAGAACGACCAGATCGCATCACGGTGCTCGTCGATGCCGTGATGGAAAATCGTGGCGAGGTGCTGGTCTCCGGCGTAGTGGAAGGCGAAGCCTTTTCGTAAGCTGGCGAGAGCGCGGTTTCGGCCTGCCTGCGGCCAGCCGTTGGAATCCATGTCGGCGTGCAGTCTTCCATCCGCGGATCCGTGGATGTGTGCGCCGCCGCAGAAAATCGTCGCGGAGAGAGCGACTTTCATTTCGGCGTCACTCCAGTCCTGCGCCCAGCTATCGATGAATTTGAGCTGGCGTTCGCCGAGCAGAATCGCTCCTTCGATATCGACACTGTCTGGATCGTATTCTGGATTACGAATGTGATCGGGACGTGGCCCCTGCTTGGGGACGCGACCAGCGGGCCCAGTTTTAAATTTCCGATCTTCGAGAACGGCGAAATCGATTCCGCCCCAATTCAAGTTGGTGAAATAGACGCCAATTCCCTGTCCGATTTTCCCGGGGTCGACGGGATCGGGAAGATGACTGGTCTGAGCGCGCTCGACTTCCTGAACGTAGTCGCCGGGCTGAATGTATCCACCGTCGGAAGCTCCGGGAAGAGTCGAGACTTTTCCACTTTCTCCCCAGAGGTTGGGCTGACCGGCATCGTGATCATCGGGAAGAGATACGGTCGGACGATCCTTAATGATTTCTCCGAAATCGCGACCGAATTTCAGCCAGCCTGCGTAGTGGCGGTGATGATCGTAAACCTGGTCGCCGGAGAAAAAGAGAACATCAGCGTCGACTCGCTTCACATTATCGATCAGGTCCTGTCGGGAGATGTCACCACCATGGGCGGGATGAATGGAGTTTCCGGTGTATCCCGCGACGATGATTACCTTTTTATCGACGGGGTTTCTGCGAACGATTCCTTCGTAAAATGCCTCGGTTCCATGGGCGACGCGATATTTGGTCGCCTTTGAGTCATCCCAGTTTTCAACGCGGAAGGGAGCGGTCCAGCCACGTTCGATGACATCGATTTTTGCGATCTCTGTCCATTCTCCGTCTTTTTGGATTTCGAGGCGTACTTCGCGGGGCTGTCCTTCGGGAATGGGATAGAGTTGCGCGGTCAGCTTGAGTGTTTTGTCATGAACTGTGTAAAGCGCGAAGCATATGCGATCCTTGTCAGCCACTTCAGGAATTGCCAGCACGGCGCGGCCCTTCTTTCCCTTGCCTTTGTTTTTCTGCTGAGCATCAAGGCTGGCAGTTCCGGTGGCAATGAGAGCCACGAAAACGAATGCGAGAAGTTTTTGGAATTTCATGAGGTTTTGCAAAGTTCGTTAACGGTGGGGCGGACCACCAGTCAGTCAAATGGTTCGTGTCTCGGGTGGTAGATTTCTTTGATCTGAATCCGGCGATTTTTTCCAGAGGAAAAAGAGAAAGAGCGGAATGATAAAATGAGGAGTCCGCAGAATTGACTCGTGCAGATACCGGTCGGCGCCAAAGAAGTTCAGATCCATATCCATACCCGCAACAGGACGTGCCAACGCGGTCAGGAATCCCCAGATCGCAGCGTAGAGCAGGCAGGCGCGGCGAGTCCACGGAAGAAAAATCCCCACGCAGATTACAAAATCGAGAATGCCGACAATCAGCAGAAAGATTTTCGCGGAATTTTGGTCGATTCCGAGAATGACGCGGGTCATCCCGTAGAAATGAGCCGGAGTTGGCCAGTAAATGCCGAGCGCGTAGGCTCCGTGTCCGGCAAAAGTTGTTATGATGGCGACGATCGTGAGAATCACCGTGGCCCGGTGACGAACTCCTTTGGCCAGCGCCGTGACGAGAATCGCCGGCATCAGCATTTGCCCGCCGTGTTCGACGAACATGGGGAGTTGCTGATTTGCCGCGAGAAATTTGGCGAATGATAGAATCACGAGCAATCCGCAGCCGCCGAGTAGCGCAAGCATCTGCCAGCGCGAAGACTTGCGAACGGTGAGAGAAAGAATTGCGCAGGCGATGTAGGGCCACCCGATCCATCGGCTCAATTGTTGGATCAAGCCATCGTTTTCGCCGGAACCTACAAACTCGTCCCAGCCCATCCCAAGTTTTTCAACGAGAGAAAAAACGCTGCCGTTCCACAGCAGTTTTCCGTAAGGAGCCTGCCAGTAAAAATGAACCCACGTCCATCCTGCAAAGCAGAGAAAGGAGCCGATTCGGAGCAAGAGGATGAGACGGGCGACTGACATAAGTGTAAGTGTCGGATATTTAGCGGAACATCTGCGGCGTCGCCAATGTCGTTTTTGCGTTCGGGTAATACTTTCCGAATCGGCTCACACTGAGGTAACAGGGTTGGATGCATGGGGCAACCCTGTTGGGTCAGGGAAATATTGACCAGGGCTTTCTCGTCTCGAATATGGAGAAGGCAACACCAGTTCTCACGAGTTTGGATCTGAAAGACGTCTTGATCGATAATTCCCCTTTGAGCGCGGTAGTGCTGAGTAAGGTGTCAACCAGTGCGAATTTGACTGCTGCGGATAAATTGGCTGTTCTCGCGGCGAACGGCAGTGGTGGCGGGTCCGGTGGATCTAAAGGCGGAAGCAAAGGCGGAAGTAAAGGCGGAAGTAAGGGCGGGAGTGAGGGCGGGAGTGAGGGCGGGAAAGGGAAGAGAAAAGCTGGCTGCGTGGGAAGCTGAGGTAGACAAAGTGCCTCCGCCGATCTTGATTCACTGAATCTTTGCTGCGTGAATTTCTGCGCACTTCTTCTCATGCATCCCAAACCCCGCTTCGCCGAGCTTGCCTATAGCGAGACACCACTTGGAATTGTCAGCCTTCGCTGCCGAACAATCCTTTCGCTAAACAATCGTGAAGTCTACGAAATTCTACTCGGTGAGGAATATCTCATGTCGAGTCTATTCACCGCAGTCGAGGAAGCTCTGGCAGATCTTGGGCTAGCGAAAACGCGGGAGCAGTTTCCAGACGCTGACTCTCTCGATGTCGTTGTGGGTGGTCTTGGTCTGGGCTTCACCGCGCAGGCCGCTCTCGCCGACGATCGTCTCGGATCGCTGCGCGTCGTAGATTACTTGGAGCCGGTCATCGAATGGCACCGCGAAGGTCTCGTTCCGCTCGGGCCGGAGCTGACTGCTGATCCGCGCTGCCAATTTGTTCATGGTGACTTCTTCCAGCTTGCCTTGGCCGATCCAGCAGATACTGGTTTCGATCCAGAAGACTCCACGAAGAAGTTCCACGCAATCCTGCTCGATATCGATCACTCGCCGGATAAGTTGCTGAACGAAGCACACGGCGACTTCTATTCTTCGGAAGGACTGCAAAAGCTCACAGCCAAACTTCATCCCGGGGGCGTCTTCGCCATGTGGTCCGATGATCCGCCCGAGGAGAAGTTTTTCGCAGCTCTGGAATCCGCATTTCCATCATGCGAGTCGCATGTCGTTTCCTTTCACAATCCGCTGCAGGGACGTGACTCTGCGAGCACGATTTATGTGGCGGTGGCGAAATGAATGTGAAATCGGAGTTAGGATTTCATCCGGCGGAAGTCTTGGAGTGATGAAATTCAGATTTCTCTAAATCATGGCAATTGTGCTCGCGGCCTCATGCTTCGGGGCACTTTCGTCCTTCGTCACTCCCCGCGATTCAGGTCCTGCTCCGCTTCTGATTTGAGACCAAGCAGCTTTTCGTCTTTCGGCTTCAATGCCAGTCCATTTTCCGCCCATTCGAGAGCTTTTTCGGGACGGCCATTTCCGAGGCAGGCTTCCGCGGTTTTTCTAAGGAGCCAGACTTTGCCCGGGCTCAGCTTGATTTCCAGTTCCATGAATTGGATTCCTTCGTCGACATTCCCGTCTTTGATGAGTTGCTGCGCCAATGCCATCGTCGTACCTCCCCAGGCAGCCTTTCTTCCCTTTTCCTTGAACCACTCGATCGCTGTATCAACGCCCTGTTCTTTCACCATCGCATAGAGACGTTGATCCTGAGTGAGCCTGGCTTTACCCGGCATTCGGAAGGGTTGGTCCGTGACGACATGGATCAGTTCTGCGCTCAAATTCATAACCGCATTCCAGACGTCCCCGCTTCCGAAGGAATCTCCCTGATTGCAGAGAACGATAACGAAAGCATCGTCGTCGACGAGTCTGTTTTCCATCGCTCGAAAGCCGTTGATTGCTCCTCCGTGGTTGATCACTTTGGTACGATGTTTTGTGACGGGATGGGTTCTGGTGTAGATCTGCCACCCATAGCCATACCGGCTCTGAGCTCTCCCTCCAGCGGCCTTCACTTCCGGCACATCGCGATTTGGAGTGAACATGAGTTCGCGGAAGTCCTGTTTCAACAACTTGTCGGTGTAGAGGGCTCGATCCCAGAGAAACATATCTTCCACGGTCGAGTAGAGAGCACCAGCGGCTCCGGGTGAGGAATCCATATCCATGTAACTCGCCTTGGTGTAGGCAAAGGGGCCGCGATCATATCCGCTGGCTCTTTTTTCGAGCACGTATTCATTCCGGTCGTAGCCGCTGTTTTTCATGCCGAGAGGCTCAAAGATTCTCTCGTGGATGCTCTGCTCAAAGGTTCGGCGGGTTATCTTTTCGATGATTCGACCGAGAATGACGTAGCCCGCATTGCAGTAGGAATAAATCGTGCCTGGCTCATCGGCAAGGTCACCGCTGCAGTATTGCTTTATGAATTCGTCCTTTTCGAACGGGAGTCGTGAAATGGTTCCTCGGTAATCGAAGCTCGAAGTGAAATCAGGTATCCCCGATTGATGCGCCATCAGATGATGAATCGTGATTTGTTCCCCGGTATCTTTTCGGTAGTAAGAAAGGTGATCGGCAATGGTGTCGTCGAGCTCGAGCTTGCCCTCCTGAACCAGTTGCATGATGACCATCGTGCAGAATTGCTTGCTGACGGAGGCGAGCCGGAACTTCGTATCTGCCGTGTTTGGGATATTCCATTCCCGATTTGCGAGACCAAAGCCTTCGCTGAAAATGACTTTTCCCTCGTGAGCGACCAGAACGGCACCGGAAAAGAGCCCGTTATCGGCAGCCGCCTGACACAATTCTTTCAGAGCAGCGGCTTTGTCGGGTCCCACTTCTCGGTAGCCCTTGGGCAGCGGGGTGTTCTCTTCCTGGGCTGAAGTTAAACTGCCGAGTGACTGGGCCAACAGAAGTAGTCCAGAAAGCAGGTGGTTACGTGATCCCTTCATGCATCGAATGATTACGACATTCGGTCGGGGAGCGTCTATCTTTTCGTGATCTGATTCAGGGACGCTTTTTGTAACTTGTTTGTTGTCTGTGAATCCTGTTGAATCGCTCCCCTAACTCCATGAATCACTCTTTCGTTATCCTCCTCGCGCTTTCCGGCCTCCCTCTATCTATTTTGGCGCAGGCAGATGCCGAGGCCGAGCCCGAGACGGACGAAAACTTTTCCACACGTGTCACGACGCAGCAAAAGCCCTGGACCAAACGCGCATTTCGAAACCATCCAAAGGACTTTCAGTTTGCGATTGTGACTGACCGCACAGGAGGTATGCGACCCGGAATATTTTCCCGCGCGGTTACGAAAGTGAACGAGCTGCAGCCTGAGTTTGTAATTACCGTCGGAGACTTAATTCCAGGAGGTGGTTGGCAAAAGGACGAGAAAGAAATTCGGCGCCAGTGGAAAGAATTCAACGGCTTCGTTGATCGATTTGAGATGCCATTCTTTTATCTGCCCGGCAACCACGATGTCAGCAATGGACTGATGGATCGGATCTGGGATGAGAAATACGGTGTGCGCTACTACTCTTTTGTTTATAAAGATGTTCTGTTCCTCTGTCTCAATACACAGGATGGAGAAGGTTCCCTGCCTTTTATCGGTAACGAGCAGATTGAATGGGTGAAAGAGGAACTCGCTCACTACTCGGATGTTCGCTGGACAATGGTATTCATTCATCAGCCCCTCTGGGTATTTGAAGAGGGGATCATGCGAAATGTGAATGGGGAGCGTGTTCTCAAGAAATCCAAAACGGGGTGGCCCGAGGTGGAGGCTTCTTTGTCAGGGCGAAAGCACACGGTCTATGCGGGCCATGTTCATCGCTACGCCAAATACGAAAGAAACGAGGCTAACTACTACACGCTCGGAACGACGGGTGGTGGGAGCGCGTTGCGAGGTAGCCCTTTCGGAGAATTTGATCACGCCAGCTGGATAACGATGACGGATGAGGGCCCACGCATGATGAACCTGACTCTCGACGGCATGCTCCCGGAAGATGTCACAACAGAAGCGGATCAGAAATTCTGGCGGGGATTGAAGTTCAGCGAAAATTTTCGGGAGACCTTTCCGTTCCGGAACAAGACTCTGACGCTACCTCTTTCGAATCCTCTCGAGACGCCACTTGTCTGCCAGTTTTCATGGATTCTCCCCGTGTCCGATAATTGGACCGTTAACCCGCGCCGTTTCTCCGTCGAGTTGGCACCCGGGGAAAAGAGAGAGTTGCAGTTCACTGTGAGTCATGTCGGGGACCTCTCCAACTATTTTCCCCTCCCGCGCATGCTTTCTCATTTCCATGGAGAGGAGGAGCAATTCCATCTCGAGAGAACGATTGCGCTGCCCTTGGACTTAACTGATCACGTGAAAAGATATCCTGAACAGTCGAGACTATCGGCGACCGAGGTTGAGCCGAAAATCGACGGTCAATTGCTCGAGAGTTTGTGGGAAGGGGAGCCAACCGTGACCCGCCTGATTCCGCGTGAGGTTGATGGATATTCTCCGGTGGAAACGCAGGCCTGGATATATCACGATAATTCGAATCTCTACGTGGGGATCCGGTGTCACGAGCCACTGCTGCGCGACATTCTCAGCGAAACCAAAACTAGGGACGGGGAAGTGAGAGAGGACGATTCGATTGAAATCCTTCTTGATGCGAACAACGACAAGAAGTCGTTTCATCACCTTGCCGTGAATTCAGGTGGTGTGCTCTTCGACGCACTTTTGAAAAACGAAAAATGGAATAGCACCGCTGTAGTCGCTACCGCGAAAGAGGAGGGTGCCTGGACCGTGGAATTGGCTATTCCACTAAAAGAGATCAACGCGGATCTGGATGCGAATCGCGAGTGGGGATTCCAAATGGTCCGCAATCGACCTCGTCTCGGAGAGAGGAAATCTTATCAGTGGTCTCCGACGTTTTGGTATGGAAACTACCTCCCGAGCCTCTTCGGAAAGCTGGAGGTTGAGTAGGGTTGTTTCGCAAAAATGGTCGGGACGACAGGATTTGAACCTGCGACCCCCACACCCCCAGTGTGATGCGCTACCAAACTGCGCCACGTCCCGATTCGACCATTTTCCCCAATCTCAAATGCGATTGGGCCGGTAAATTCCACGAGAATCTTCGGAAATCAAGCCGGTATTTTTGCTGGTATTGCCAAGGTTAAAAGCTCTCTCGTCGCCCTTATTACTTGGTTCCAGTGAGGTCCTATCTGGGGTCAGCCTCATTGCGGATAAACCTAAATTATAGAAATTATAGTTTCATGGGCACGCAATATTCTCGCTTGAGTTATAATTTCCATAAAGAAAGTATTAGGGTGATTGACACCCACTCCACCAGCTGAAGGCCCCAATCCTGACGAAAATCATATCTGAAGCGGTTCTCGACCTTAACTGGGAACGCTCAGGAAACCGAGAAAGAAAACTCAAATGAATCTCTTTGCAGCCGTTCTCGCTGCGGTTTCGCTCTTTGTAGCGTGCCTGAAGGCGGGACAGTTCGAGACCGGCTTTGCCGTGAGTCCGAAAGGCTACCTCGTCACATGCCATGATGTGATATGAGGCGCAGACCGAGTTGTCGTTCACACTCCTGAAGGACAAATGCCTGCAATCATCGTCGCGCTGGATCCGGCAAATGATCTCGCCATTTTGAAGATTGAAGAATGAAACGGACGCACGCTTGGACTCGCTCCTTCATCTGAAGCGCACTATGGCTCGCCAGTCATAGCAGCAGGTTTTCCGGACCCCACGGTATTAGGGAAGCTACCGAAAATTTCTACTGGAGTCGTCAATGCTCTCTCTGGAGTCCGTGATGACCCACGGCTCCTGCAAATCTCCGCTCCGGTTCAGCCAGGTAACTCGAGAGGTCCGGTGATCTCGCAGTCGGGTCGAGTCATTGGTGTGGTCGCTTCTGGACTGAACTCGATCGAGAGAATGAAAAAGGGTGGCTACGTTCCCCAGTCGGTCAATTTTGCTGTGAAGACGGTGCTCGTTCTTCCCTTGCTTTCCCGTAGCGAAGTCGAACTCCCCGTTTTGTCTCGAAGACAAAAGATCGGCAAAAGCAAATTACGAGAGCGCTGCAATCGATTTTGCTGATCGATAGCCTTAACCGCGGTCAGGCGCCTGTTCAGCTAGCTCAACAAAGGGCTGCTGCCGTGGGTGCTGCCGTGGGTGCTGCCTCTTCGCCTCGTATTGCTGCGATTTCTCCTGCCGCTCAACGAGTTCCCTGAGTGTTCCCTAATTCTCACGCTTGCGTTCTTTCCATCAACGAAGTGAGAACGCTCCATCAACACGCACTGTGGAGGGCTCGAAATGAAATCTATCTGCGCCGTGGATTTCATTTTGCCACTCCCGAGTGGCAGCATTTTACGCAGGAGTTTGGATCGGCCTATCAGCCGAGAACTGCATCTGTGGAAGCGGTCCAGAAGCAGCTCTCTCCTGTCGAGATTGCCAATCTGCAACTGATCGCGAGCCACGAGCTGGCAGCCAACTGAGAGCAGGTTTTGCTGTCGTAGTGAGACTGGCAATCCTCCGGCACGTGGCTATACTTTCGTCGTGCCGAAACCCACACATTCACTTGGGGAACGATGGTTTCTCCGGACACCTCGACGTATCTTCCGATGGCTGCTCCGCTTCCTCGGTTGGTCGCTGGTCGCGGTTGTTGTCGCGGTCGTGCTGGTTGCAATTTTCGCAGTTGTTCTCTACGCGAATCGCGAACGGGTTGTAAATGAAGCACTTGCTCGCCTTGTTGAGCCTTTCGAGGTATCCGTAGGGGCGCTCCATGTTCGGGAGATCGGCAAAGTGAAAGTAGAGCATCTGCACCTCTCCCCACGCGGCACAGATAGCATCGCTCCCATGGTGCAAATTCCGGAGCTGAACCTCACCTACGATTTTGATCGACTGCGGCGACACGGCGAAGTCAAAACCGTAGAGTTGGACAATCCGGAAATTCTCCTGACAAAAGAATTTCTCGAGGCACTGCCAAAATCCGATGCGGAGGGGGAAGCCGATCCCGAGTTGATCGACTTGTCGGCCTTTTCCTATTTTAAGGAAAGTCTCGAAGTTCGAGACGGCATCATGACGATTCGCTTTCCAGGCATCCCGAAAATTTCGACGGGATGGAGCGTATCGGCAAGTCCGTTTGAATTCGATGAATCCGGCGCGCCTGAGAAACCCATCACGATTGCGCTGAAGAACCTGAATGTGGGGGAAGGAGAGAAGAAGGGACAAATTGAATCGGCAAAAGCGGAGGTTCTCATTTATCGAGATATTTCGCGAATCGATATACCATTTCTGGATTTGTCAGGAATCGAAGCGGAGATCACTCCGAGTTGGTTTGCTGACAATGCGTCTGAGAAAACTGATACGAGATTGCAGCCAGAGGAATCCCCGGAATCCGCAAGCCTACCGGAGATGCATTTGAGAAAAATTAGGATCGGTCAGTCGGAGTTTCGTGCCACTGGATTCGACGGGAGCAATGGCGGTTTGTCGTTCCCAGACCTGTCATTCGAAACAAAAGTCGAATTCCTCGATGTAAACTACACCGATGGCAGATGGAAAAGCCCCGAGCCATTGCAGGTCGAGTTTTCCGAAGTTGCGATTGGACGGCCAACTTCCCAGCTCGCATCTGTTGATACCATTTCCGTGAAACTGGAGAGTCCGGGTAAACTCATTCATGACCGAACCGTTTCGGAAATTTCAATCGAGGGAGTTGACGTGCTCATTTCTGACAATTCGCTCGCTCGATTCCGTGTCGAGAAACCTGAAGTAGCTGAGGCTCCCAGTGAGACTTCCGATTCTCCCGTCTGGGTTCTCGAATCACTACGGGTCGAAGATGGGACATTTCTCATGCAAAACGCTACCTTCGGCGGTGAACCGGCTCCGAGGGTTGAAACTTCTCTCTCGGGAAATTTTACTGATATCCAGATTGGCGGAGACGATGGATTCGCTTCCAGTGGGATGCAGCAACTCACGCTTGGCCACACCACCATTCGTGGGCCAGATGTGCAGGTCGGAAATGATCCGCTCGTATCGTTCGAGTCCGGGGAGCTCGGTTTTCGCTGGTCAGATTTTAATTTCGATAGCCGGATCGATTCGCTTACCTTACGTGAGCCGAAAATCACCTTCACCGACGAAGCGCTCGGCGCGTGGATGAACCCCAAGGAAAAAGAGATCGTTGGCCCGGTCAATCGACCGGTCTATAAGGTGACCAATCTCGATATTGTTGATGGGAGATTCGAAGCTGACTCGCAATTTGCGGAAGGACGCGTCCCGAAAGTATACTCAGATTTTACGATTCGGACGAATCATGAAGAGGGCGCCCCTCCGTTTTCCTACGAGATCGAGTTGGAAAATTTTGAACTACGGAATCATCCTATCTTGATTGAGTTCGAGGGGCCGCCTGCACCCCGTGATCCGACGCTTTTTCCTGATCAGCCAGTTAACGAATTTGGGCCTTCTCCGGTCGCGGAAGAGGAAGTGATGTCGATCAAGAGCATCGAGATCGCAGCAACCGCAGACCAATTGCAGAGGACTCGGCGTATCGAGACTGTCATAATTGATGGCGCTGAGATGAAGATTGGCGATGGATTGAAAGCAATTGTCGACAAGAGCAAAACGGAGGAAGAGCCGTCTCGGCAGACACCGGAGGAACCTCGCCAGATCGCCGTGAACGAATTTCCAACGTGGACGCTGGAAGAGGTGCAAATTACCAGAAGTCGCGTCTTTTTCGAAGCCCTGGTGCCTCAGGTTGAGGGGTTGGAGTTCGACATCGAAACCGTTCTCACGGATGTGCCACTTTCCCCTGATGAATTGCTGGCACAGGATAAGATGCAGAAGATCGAACTGGCGGGAATTGAGATCAAAGACCCCTACGATTCATTCATCACAGTGGCGACGCTGCCGACCATCTTTGTGGAGTTTTCTCTCGCAGGACTGGCAAGCCAGGAAGTTGAGAAAATTGATCTGATCGGACCGTCTCTTCACGTTGGTCAGGGCCTCTTCTGGTGGATCGACTACCAGCGGAATTTTCGGGAGCAGAACGAAGGAGCCAGTATCGGATTTGAAGAGGACGCCTTGTTCGACGAGGCAGCCGCCAGTCCCGATTGGGTGATCAAGACGATCAATGCGACTGCGGGAAAAATTGTGATCGCTCCAACCGGGATTCCCATCGGCATAGTCCCGTTCCCATTTAATGCGACCACGAGCATGACCGCAGGGAAAACAGAACTTAAGCTGTCTATCCCCGACGAGGACTACGTGTATCGCTTTCCCGATTACAAAGTGGATCTCTACGGCCTTACGGGAGACGTCGAATTCAACGTGCCGGTGGAAGACGTGAACAACAACCTTGTCCAGACATTCAAGCTCGACAGGCTCATCTGGAAAAAATACGAAGCGGAAAATCTGTTCCTCACCGTGACCTTCGACGAAAACGGAATATACGGAGCGCTTGGTGGCGATGCTTACGGGGGCTATGCCGAAGGCGGGTTCAACTTCTACCTCAATGACGATGGAAAATGGGACGCGTGGGTCGCGGGTACAGATATGGAGGCGATGCCGATCACGAGCGCTCTCGCTCCCGAAAATTTCCAGATGGATGGTCCGATTTCGCTCAAGATTATTTCTGAGGGACGAAAAAAAGCCCTCGGCGAAACCACGGGCGAATTTCAGACCAGCGCTCCCGGGTGGTTCGATATCAAGAAGTTCGACGTCATTCTCGACAAGCTTCCCGAGGACTGGACTAATATTAAAAAGAGCCTCGCCGAGCTGGGTCTGGTCGCCGTGAAACGATTTGATTATGACAAAGGCTCCGGTAGCCTTTATCTTCTCGGACGTGATGGAGAACTCGACCTTCGTTTTGTCGGACCATACGGTTCGCGCGAACTGACCTTTCACCTTCACGACGATCGGGCGCCGAACACGGCCCTTGCGGTGACCGACCCCGCAGTCGAAACAGAAACACAACCCGGCGATGAAGTCGTCGCCGATCCTTCCCAAGCAGCCAACCAACCAACTCCAGAAGCCAGTGCACGTCCCATCGCTTCGCGCGGGCAGTAACCGATGTCGCTCTTCCGACAGATTCCTTTTCTTTTTGTGGCGCTCACGCTAATCACATCGTGCAAACCATTCGACGTAAATGTGGCAACGCCAGAGCCGATCAAAGTTGATCTCGATATGGATGTACATGTCTATCAGCACGGGAAGGTAGACAAGAAAACCTCTGAGCAGCAGGAGGCTTTCCGTTCTGCAATGGATGCCCGCCGCGCTCGGATGGAAGAAATTCAGGAACTGAAAAACAACCGTCTCGTCGGTGAAAATCATGAGGGCGAATTATCAGTCCGGACCAAGCCTGCTGGAGAATATGGCGACTACGTCGTAAAAACCGTTTCCGACGAAAATCTTGACCGAGTCACCTTGATGAAAAAGGAAGCCGAGGAAAAGAAGGTATCTCTCGATCAGGTCCGAGCTGAGCAGTGGAAACACTGGCAGAGAGTGTCCTTCCCCGGAGAGTGGATCGAAGTCGAAGGGGGCGCCGCGGGCGGTTACACTTGGGAGCAGAAAAAGAAGGCTGGTGGATAGTTTCAAGTGTGAAGCTTCAAGAATACTCCACATGTTGGTTCTTGAAACTTGAAACTGAAAGCTTGACCACTACACTCCAGCATGCGGCAAATCCTCGTCACATCAGCTCTTCCCTACGCAAATGGCCCGATTCATATCGGCCATCTCGTGGAATATTTGCAAACCGACATCTGGGTCCGGTTTCAGAAAATGATGGGCAATCGCTGCATCTACATCTGCGCCGATGATACCCATGGCACTGCAATCATGCTTAGTGCGCAGAAAGAAGGCATTTCTGAAGAGGAGTTTATTGCCAAAGTCAGTGAAGCGCATCAAGCTGACTTCGCGGGATTTGGAATCGAGTTTGATCAATATGGCTCGACCAACAGCGAAGAAAATCGCATGGTCTGTCACGAGGTCTGGCAAGCTCTTCGTGACGCTGACATGGTGATCGAAGAGGACATCGATCAGCTTTTTGATGCAGAGGAGGGCGCTTTCCTCGCTGACCGTTTTGTTCGAGGAACCTGTCCGAACTGCGGATCGAAAGATCAACCTGGCGATAACTGCGGATCCTGTGGTACGACCTATACCCCGGCCGAGCTCGTTGATCCTGTCAGCACGCTTTCCGGAACGAAGCCTGAGATTCGCTCGGCGAAGCACCTCTTTGTTCAAGTTGAAAAACTGCACGGGTTTCTCGATGAGTGGACCCAGTCAGGGACTCTTCCATCCGAGAGCGCGAACTACCTCAAGAATTTCTTTCTGAACGAACCGCTTCGTGATTGGGACATTTCCCGCCCGGGACCGTATTTTGGATTCGAGATTCCCGATTCTCCCGGCAACTACTGGTATGTGTGGTTCGATGCTCCGATCGGCTACATCGGGTCCACGCAGCAGTGGTGCGACGCTAACGGAGAAAAGCTCGATGACTGGTGGAGAAGTGACTCCACCGAGATCCATCATTTTATTGGAAAAGACATTCAGTATTTCCACACCCTCTTCTGGCCAGCTATGCTGAAGACCGCGAAGTATTCTCTGCCGACCAAAGTCCACATCCACGGGTTCCTCACCGTTGATGGAGAAAAGATGTCAAAATCGCGTGGCACATTTATTCAGGCCGAGACCTACCTCAAACATCTCGATCCTTCCTATCTTCGCTACTACTACGCGACTCGGCTTTCTTCCCGCGTCGAAGACCTCGATTTGAATCCGGAAGAATTCGTCAGCAAGATCAATAGCGATCTCGTTGGCAAGGTCGTAAACCTCGCCAGCCGAACCGCAAAATTCGTCCAGGGAGTAGGGCTTTCTGCCGAATATCCGGATGACGGCGGTCTTTTTGAAACCTTCGCGGCACGCGGAGACGAAATTGCGGATGCCTATGAAGCCGGGGACTTTGGCAAGGCGACGCGCATGATTATGGAGTTGGCCGATCAAGCCAATCCCTTCGTGGAAAGCAATGCCCCGTGGGAGCTTCGCAAAGACGAGTCGAAGGCGCAGGAACTGCAGGACGTCTGCACAGTCGCCCTGAACCTATTTCGCACTCTCTCGATATACCTCGCTCCGATCCTCCCTGAACTCGCGCAGAAAGCTGGCGAACTTTTCAGCGAAGAGCTTACCTCATGGGAGAAGTCGAAGGCACCGATCTCTGGTCGTGAGATCGACAAGTTCAAGCACATGATGCAACGGGTCGACCCGAAGAAAATCGAAGCCATGATCGAAGAATCAAAAGAACTTGCCGCAGCTGATGCTCCTGCGCCGGTTGGCGAATGGGACGACTCCGGCGATGCACTGGCCGCAGACCCCATTGCCGAGGAAATCACGATCGATGACTTTTTCAAAACCGATCTGCGCGTGGCCCGCATCGTCGAGGCGAAGGAGGTTCCCGAAGCGCGAAAACTAGTTCAATTGACCCTGAGCCTAGGCGGTGATGAAACCCGAAACGTATTTGCCGGAATCAAATCCGCCTACGAGCTCGAAGAATTGACGGGACGACTTGTCGTCATGGTTGCGAACCTGGCGCCGCGGAAAATGAAATTCGGTGTTTCCGAAGGCATGATTGTTGCCGCAGGCCCCGGAGGCGAAGACATCTTTATTCTTTCGCCTGACGAGGGAGCAGTTCCCGGTCAGCGCGTCGGATAGAGTGCTGGCAGGGGTTTTTCGTTTGCCTGATTCATTCTCTCAACGCCATAATCTCGGCATTTGATGGAGAGGTCGTAGACAAAGCACCAATGTAGAGGTTCGACGTGGGCAACGCGGTGGTAGACGAGACGTTGCCATGAGAGGAGGTTTCGGAATGATCCTGATTGTGATCGTCATCGCGCTTCTCGGCGGCGATACTTTGCCGAAGCGTTGATCATTATCGACTTGGAAACAGAAATAGCTGACATGGGAAAAGGATGAGAGAAATCTTCGTCTCCTGCAAGCGTCGTTCTAGATGCAAAAGTGTGGACCTGACCCTGTTGAACGAAGGGCATAACAAAGTCAGGTCATCGACTCGAGAGGGTTAGGGCGGCCCCGCATCCCGCCACATATTTTTCTGTTTCCCTGAAGCCGGCTCGGCATAGTGTATTGTCATGGAAGAAGCTCGTTTTGCAGATCAAGTTGCCATCGTTACTGGTGGTGCCGACGGAATCGGAAAAGCTATCACTCGCCGTCTCGCTGAGGAGGGAGCTCGTGTTACCATCTTTGACGTCAGTGTTGCCAATGCAGAAGCAACCGCGGGTGAGTTGGCGGAGGCTGGACTTAGGGTCGGAGTCGAGATTGTCGATATCGCAGATGAAAATGCGGTCCACTCGGGAATCGAGTCAGTCACGGGTCAGCACGGGAAGCTCGACATTATGATCAACTGCGCCGCCATCGTTGGGCCGACTTCTACGAAAATCACGGAAGTGACGACCGAGGAATTTGATCTGGAGACAGCGATCAATCTGCGAGGCACATTTCTGATGACGAAGTTCGCTCTTCTGGCGATGGAGAAAAATGACTACGGGCGCATTCTCAATTTCGCATCCATTGCCGGGAAAGAGGGGAATGCAGGAATGAGCCCCTATTCCGCTACGAAGGCGGGTGTAATCGGGCTGGTGAAATCTGCGGGCAAGGAATACGCCGAGACGGGCATCACCGTTAATGCGGTTGCCCCCGCTGTGATACGCACGCCAATGGTCGAGGGCGTAGACCCTGCGCAGGTCAAATACATGACCGATAAGATTCCGATGAAGCGCTGCGGTACTCTCGACGAGATCGCCGCACTGAGCTGCTGGGCAGTTTCGCCGGAGGCGTCGTTCTGCACCGGATTTACCTTCGACCTTACTGGAGGAAGGGCGGTTTACTGACTGCCTTTGGATCGGCCTGCAACCGTGTAGCGCTCCCTGAGAATTTCGCGGGAGAGACAAGTTGGAATTTGCAGGGCTTTCCTTCTGCAGTTCTGGCGTGCCGTCCCAGAGAAGTTTCCGACAAAAGAAACGCCTTTCACTTTCGTGCGGACGCGACCGCTGCAGGTAACACGCTTTCTTCGGCAGCGAATGCGATTGACGGTCCCGGTAACGTCACACCGGATTCCAAAGTTATCGACTTGAATGACAATGCTGCGCCAGTTCCTGCGAGAGAGGCGAACGCGCCAATCGTCGGGCTACTGATTCATCCTCGAATCTGCCGGAAAAGCTGCCTTCATACCATCTACCTAAATCTCAAAGCATGGCCCGATCACTCGCCTGTGCGAAATTGGAGAAGAGAGAAGAAGTAATGAGAAGGAAAAGGGATCGAATCGTTCTGATAATAGCGGGTTAGGCGTCCTGTATGATACCGGGATTTTTCCAACGTGAAAAGTGGGAAGGTATTGCTCTGGCGGGTTGCCGAATCCTTGAGGGCGGAAGCTGAACCTCTATTTCGGCAGTGCTTTCACCGGTGGCAATGTCTCAGCCATACCGGCTCCGTGGCTACGGAGTTTTTCGACGGTTTGCTTTCGCATTTTCATGACGCGCTCGTTGTGCTTGGGGGAGAGTGCGAGATTGGTTAATTCGTCGGGGTCGGTTCCAAGATTGTAGAGTTCTTCCGGTTCATCCGGGACGAGGGTTCGGATGTATTTCCATTCGCCGTCAAGAAGGGATACCCACCATGGAACGGCACCTCTCATGTAGAGCTTCTTTTTCGATGCCTCATCGGTGGCGATGGGAACTTTGTCGCTGGCGGAGCCATAGCTGTCTCCGGTGAAAACGGTCAAAACCGCTTCGTCCCAGTCATCTCGCCCCGGCTTTTCCAAGAGCGGAGTCAAATCGCTACCATGCATCTCCCATGGAAGGTTAAGGCCTGCGACCGAGAAGATCGTCGGCACAATGTCGACTCCGCCGACGGGGTGGCGACAGACTTCTCCAGAGGGAAAACGTGACGGCATCGAGATGACCATCGGTGAACGAATGTTGGCATCGTAGGGTGCCTTTTTGACCTGGAATCCATGTTGGCCCCAGGCAAATCCCTGATCGGATGTCAGGATGATGAGGGTGTTTTCGTATTGGCCGGTTTCTTTCAAGGTAGCGACGACTTCGCCGACGCCATCATCGAGCGAGCGAACGGCCTGGTTCACCTGGCGCACCCAGTTGGTCAGCGTCTTTTTTCCGTCGGCGGAGATGCCGCCTTTTGTTTTTCCACGGACGAGAACAGGCTCTCCGGCGGGCCCCTTTACCCATTGCTCGACTAGCCGCGAGTAGGTCGGTTTTCCGGGCCGAGGTGGATAAATGTCTGCAGGATCAGCGATCTTGATGTCAGCGTATAGATCGAGATGTCGTTCTGCAGGGGTGAAGGGGCCGTGAACGCCGCCGTAACAGAGCCAGAGATACCAGGGCTTGCCCTCTTCTCGACCGTCCTTCCCACGAATGTAGTCGACGGCCCACTCGGTGTAGTTGTCGGTGGAGTAGCCGGGCGTCATGACGGGGTTACCCCCGTTTTTCTCGATGAGTTGATTGTAGTAGTAGTTGCCGGAATTTCTCTGGTAGCGGGGGCGGTTCCAGACGAGTTGGTAATCCCAGTCACGTCCGTAGCCGGTATCGGTTCCGGTGTGCCACTTTCCAATCTGGGCAGTCTGGTATCCGGCCTTTCGAAACTCGGCGGGCCAGAACCGACATTTTTCCGGATCGTAGGCGCTGCCGGGGTATTCACCCTCCATCCGCATCGACTCGATTCCGAAGCTGTGATGCCCGGTCAGCAAGGTCGCGCGCGATGGCATGCACCAGGTCCCAATCGTAGCGTGGTGAAAGCGGATTCCGCTCTCCGCGAGGGCGTCGATGTGAGGTGTATCGATCCAGTCGTAGGACTCGGGATAACTTGAGACGGTTCGGTAGGAGTGATCGTCGGTGTAGAGAAAAAGAATGTTCGGCTTATCTGCAGCAAGAACTAAAGATGAGAAGCCAACGAGTATGAGAGGCAGGAGGAAGTTCCACATGCTCTTTTCTGCCCGAAGGTGCTCTGCCTGACAAGTCGGAATCACTTTTCGTACTTGTCCGGAATATCGTCATAATGCTCCAGATAGAAGGCGGTCTGCACGACGTTGAGTCCGTAGTTAGCAATAAGTTCGAACTGATTGTTCATTTCGATCACGACCATTTCCGCCTTCACGGTGGTTGGATCGGCGCTCATACGATCCATCGCCGCTTTGTTTTGCTGCTTCCGCAACTTGTCGGTCTCGTCTTCGAGGTCTTGAGCCTGTTTCAGTTTTTCTTCGTCGGCTCCGTTCTCGAGCACGTCCATATAGAGGTCGATCAATGCGAGAACTTTTTCCGCAAAGGCGATGATATCTTTTGCCACATCCCCGGTCACCATGCGGTCTTTTTTGTATTTCCGGTTGGTAATTTGAATGAGGCGATAGATCGCATCAGAAACTTCTTCCAACTCGGCTACGATTCGGAGCATTCGTCCGATTGAGCGGGCGTTTTCTTTGTTCAATTCCGCCGCTGACGTGCGAACGAGATACTCGGTGATGTCGTGGGTGAGAAGGTCGGCATCGTCTTCCAGTTGCTTCAATCGCAAGACCTCTGCCCCAAGATCACTTCCGGGATTCTTGAAAACATGAATATATCCGCTGAACATGTCTTTGGTGATTTCAGCCAATTCCATGGTTGCTTTTTCCGCCTCGGGAATATTCAGCTCCCCGATGTCGACCATAGCTCGAGAAATGAACTGCAATCTTGGTTTTTCGCCAGCTTCGGATTCTTTTTCGGGAACCCATTTGGTGACAATCTTCGCGATGAGGGGAACGAATCCGATCAGTAGGAGAATATTGCAGAGATTGAAGAGCGAGTGGAAAATGGCGAGAGTGAACCCAATCGGAGTATCATGTTTTTCCGTTCGAAACGATTCAGGTAGGGCTTCGCTTAAGGTTGTGGCCATACTGGAAAACGGGAAAAAGAGTATCAGTACCCACAGCACTCCTAACATGTTGAATAGGAAGTGAGCCCGCGCCGCTCGTTTCGCGTTTGTCGTAGTTCCTATCGAAGCCAGCCATGCCGTCACGGTAGTTCCGATGTTTTCCCCGAGGACAATGGCTGCGGATTCATGGAATCCGATCCAACCTTGAATCGCGAGGGTTACGGTAATGGCCATCGCAGCCGATGACGATTGAACCGCCAATGTCAGGACGACACCGATTATCAAAAACATGACAATGGAAAGGTGACCCTTCCCGGAAATGCTGGCGATGAAATCGCGGATTTCCATGGCCTGCGCCTGGAGGATGGGGTCCGTGCTCGCCAGCATGCTTTTCACATCAGGGACGGAATCCTTGAGCAGGGAAAGTCCGTAGAATAGAAGGCCGAATCCGATGAGAACTTCGCCGATGTTCTTCCACTTGTTTTTCCCGGCGAAAAAGAAGGGGAGGCCAATTCCGATGATGGGAAGAGCAATTTTAGAAAGGGAAAATTTTCCGATCGAAGCGATGATCCAGGCAGTCAGGGTCGTGCCGAGGTTGGCTCCCATGATTACTCCGATTGATTCGACAAGAGTCAGCAGTCCAGCGTTCACAAAGCTAACCACCATAACGGTTGTAGCCGAAGATGACTGAATCAAACCAGTAGTGACGAGGCCAGTCGTGACGCCCGCAAAACGGTTGTGTGTCATCGTCGCCATAATCTTCCGCATCCTGTCTCCCGCGGTGCGTTGAATACCTTCGCTCATGACTTTCATGCCGAAGAGGAAGACTCCGAGGGAGCCGAGAATTTTGAGAATGAATGTAAGTGTGTCCATGGATCGAGGTTTTCGTCGACACTCCAGCAAATTTTACGAAAAAGTCACGTTCTATCTTTAAAGGAAACGCAAAAAAGAGCAGTCTTTCGACTGCCCTTTTTCCGGTTTTTGCTGTTATGGGGAGGAAAGCCCTTACTATGAGAACGTTCTCGTGTAGGTGCGGCTGGTGCCGTTCGAGTAGAAGTCCCGATATGTCACCACGGTGACGTGGTAAGTGTAGGGACGCCCGCAGCTCGTGTAAGCCGTTTTGCAGATGCGACGACGGCAAATCACCTGGGTGCTGATTTTGCGCGGCGAATAGCAATGGCCGTGGCTGCGGAAGTTGTGTCCGACGTAGGAATTGATGTGAGGCCTGCCTCGGTTGTGGAAGTGTGAACTGTAGTGTCCGCTGTGACCAGAACCGATGCTAAAAGAGAACCGAGGTCCCGCATCAGCCTCGGAGGTGAGTCCGACAAGTGCGCCGATAGCGATGGCGAGTGAGAGGATTGTTTTTTTCATGGCAATAGGGGAATTGGGTTTTTGCGCCAGCGGGATGCCAGCGGCATGGTGAGTAGACGCGCGAAAAACGCGGCCTATTCACTTTTTCCCTTACCTGTTGATTGCCTCGAATTACTTTTGCCCCAGCCAGAAAAGCAGGTCCGAGATTTCTCCATCAGACATTTGGAGAAATAACCCCGGTGGCATCAGGGAAACCGGGATGCGGGTGCGCTCCACCATTTCGTTGTAATTCGCCTGAAATTCGTTTCCGGATATATCAGAGAAAAAGCTCGTTTTTCCTTTCTGGCCGTAGAGAAAACCGACCTTTTCAGTGCCGTCGTCCAAGGTGATCTGCCAAGGCTCGTATTGAGGCGCAACTTCGGCTCCGGGATCGATGATGGAGCGAACGATGTGTTCCCGTCCGCGCTCGTTAATGTCTGACAAGTCAGGTCCGCCCTGTTTTCCGAATCCTCCGAATTGGTGGCAGCTTGCGCAGTGGCGGTGAAAAACGAGGCGTCCGTGATCACTTCGCTGAACGGGATTCTTTTCGGCGGTATCAATCGCGTCAATGTATGTCAGCCAAGCCGGGAGGTCATCAGGAGCGGGTCGTGACTCGCTGTTGGTAACGGAAGTGGCAACGGGCGCGCTTACTTCCCGAGCAAAACGAGTGACACGCTCAAGCGTTTCTTTGTTCTCAAGAATTTCTTTGGCAAAAGCGACTGCCTCTTTTCGCTTGGGGTGGGTCAGCAGAGTCAGCATGACCTTGATGCGAAGATCAGCATCGCCGGATTCATAAATTTGCCGAAGGTCATCGATGGAAAGAAAATTCTCTCGATCTGCGAGCACCTCAAAGGCAGCCGCGCGAACCTTGCTGCTGGCATCGGATTGACGAAGCCGCTCACCAATCAGCTTTTGCACTCGTTTATCAGCGACCTCTTTTCCGTCAATTCGGGCGAGGGCAGTAATCGCCGCGAGGAACAGCTTCGGCGTGGGGGGATTGTTGACCATTGCTTCGACGGCGTCCCGGCTTTCCTGCAGTTGCAAATCGCTGATCCACTTGAGTGCGAGCAACTGAATGGTGGGATCTGAATCAGCCAATCCTATAGTTGAAATTCCCTCCAGATCTTCCGGGTCAGCATTTCTCGCGGCGAGGAGTCGGAGGGCTCGTCGATGCGGATCGGACTCGGCCCGTATTGCTGCCGCATCTCGATCGGCTTCTCCCAGCTCTCGGATCAGGGCAGGGGAGAGACGTGGGTCCGTCCAGTAGATATCCTGTGTCGGATCGGCTTTCATCAGGGGAATACGAGCTTCAGCTTCCGGCATGGGGTAGAGGTTGGAAGCCCAGCCGGTGACTTTCCAGATTGCTCCCTCGCCGTGAAGCTGGTAGTCGCTCTTCACCCAGTCGCTGCAATAGAGACTGCCATCGTCGGAGGCAGCAAAAGCGACGGGGCGGAAATTTCCTTCTCCACGCACGAGTATTTCCTGCTTCGTGGAAAAACCGAATCCATCCCACTGGAGGTGGTAGCGTTCGATCCGCCTGTCGGCCCATGAGGCGACATAGAGAGCGCCATTGGCGTAAAGGATATCGCATGGTGCTTCGCCGGTTCCGTGCAGCATGGGCATAGTTCCCGGTAGCTCTCCGTCCCAGGCGATAAAGGGGTGTTGACCGCTACGACCATAGCGGTATTGATAACCATAATCTCCGCCGTAAATGACGAAGTGGAGGCGACTTGGCGGGCGGGAACTCGGGTCGTTGTCGGTTGCGAAAATAAATCCTCCGGGTGCGTGAACGACGCCAAATGGATTCCAGAACCCTGTCGCAAAACGTTGCAAAGAACTTCCATCTGCCTGCGCCCACCAGATGTTGCCGCCCTCTCCCTGATCAGAAATCTTAGTTTTTCTACCTCCAATGATTGTGTAGGGCGCGCCAAGGTTTTCTCCCACGCCAAAGATCAAGTTGCCGAGATCGTCGAAGGTGAGGCCCGAAATCCCGTTGTGAGGATAGTTGCCCTCGGTTTCGAGAAAGACGAGTCGTCGCTCGACGCGGTCTGGATCAGCAACGCCATCGTTGTTATCATCCCAGAGGCGGATGATCTCGTTTCTAGTAGCCACGTAGATCGCTCCTGACTCCGGGTGAACCGCGATGTCCATCGTCGCGACGAGCTCATTCTGATAGAACACTGACTTCTGATCAGCGATGCCATCTCCGTCTGTGTCTTGAATCCAGAAAATCTGATCGGTTTCTACACCCTCGTAGTCATCCGGTCGGAAATGAGTGTTTGATTGAACTGCGAGAAGCTTCCCTGCATGAGTTATAGCAAGGCCGGTTGGCTGTTTGATTAGGGAAGAATCAGCAAAACGCTGGATGCTAACGCCTTCCGCCACCGGAATCGGGGCCAACTCGACCGGCACTGAACGAGGCGCGGGATCTTGCGCCGTGGCGATGGATCCTGACAGGAGAAAGGAAAAAAAGAAAATCTCGGATTTCATATCGATTCTTTCTCGGGAGATCACGCTACATCCTCGTCGTCTTTTGCCAGTTCTGGCTCGAATTCAGGTTCTTCGTCGAGTCCTTCCTCGATTTCCTGTCGCCATTTGCGAGAAATCCAGGGGCGGATCAATCCATAAATAAAGTAGCTCAGGAAGATGATGAGGGGAACAAACTCGACGAAATTCACCGCGCAAACCAGGATGAGAACCGCCGCGAACAGCCACACTAGTGAACGTCGTGCTTTCCAGTTCATTGCCTTGAAGCTTGGGTAATTGAACTCGCTCAGCATCATGAAAGACAGCAGGAGCATCAGGACGAGCAGCACATAACGCCACGCCCCGATTTCCAGTTTCCCTTCGTTCAGCCAGAGAATGAATATCGTAAGCGATGCGATGAGGCCAGCCGCCGCAGGGATGGGAAATCCGACAAAATCTCTGTTTTTCGGTTCATCCGGGTTTTCCGCTTCCGCTTGAGCAAGGCAGTTGAAGCGCGCGAGGCGCATTGCTCCGCAGAGCAGATAGATGAAAGCAATAGTCCAACCAAGTCGATTGTCGAAGGTGCTCAACACGATATCCATCACCAGCAAGGCCGGGGCGATTCCAAAAGAAACAATATCCGCTATCGAGTCGAATTCCCTTCCGAACATCGACTCCTGCCCTTTGATCCGAGCGAGGCGTCCATCCAGCGCATCGAAAAAACAGGCTCCGAGAATCAGAAAAATAGCGAGATGGAAATCTTTTGCCCCGCCAGCGTCATCACCCATTCCCTGGAAAATCGTCAATACTGCGCTGAAACCGCAGGCCAGATTTCCCGCCGTCATCAGGTTGGGCAGCAGATAGACTTGCGGATCACTCCAAGGGCCGGGCACGTGGCGTTTCATATCGTTCATAATCGACCCAGATCGGGATTTTCAAAACGCAATTTTCCCATGTAAATCTGGCGTGATCGGTCTACCTTTGTGGCAATGGCTGAACTTGCAGAACCTCCCTCGATCGATGGCAGCATCACTATGGCTGAAGTCCTCGCGACTTTCCCTGGTGCTAAACGTGCCCTTTTTGCTGAATATCATATTGGCGGATGCCAAAGCTGCAGCTATGACAACGAAGAAACTCTCGCGCAAGTGTGCGAGCGGAATGAAGAACTTCCCGTCGATGAAGTGATTCAGCACATCCTCGCAGCTCACGAGAATGATAAGAAGATCCTCATCGAACCAACGGATCTCGCTGATTTACTGAAGGAAGACTCGCCTCCCCGTTTGCTCGATCTGCGCACTCGCGAAGAGTATGAAGCAGTTGCGCTCCCCGGAGCAGAGTTGTTCAGCAACGAACTCCTCCAGGAAATTTTCGGAAGCGAAAACAAAGAGCGAGCGATCGTTCTCTATGATCACACCGGTGATAAGGTCCTCGATCCAGCAGCCTATCTTATCGGGCATGGGTTCAAAAATACGCGTGCGCTCCGCGGCGGCATCGATGTCTATGCGCAGGAAGCCGATAGCAGCGTTCCGAGATATAAACTTGAGTTCGAGTAATTTGAACAAAAGCGGACACGATCCCGTCTGAACTTACCGTATGCTTTCACCGTTAATTGCGAAGCACTTCTCCTATGACCGACAGCGAATCAAAAATTGCCGATGCCATTGCCAATCCTCAGAATATGGGGGAGATGTCCGATGCTGATTCCGTCGGCACGGTTGGCAATCCTGAGTGCGGTGACATGGTTCGCATGTGGCTGAAGTTTGATCAGAAGAATGGGAAAAAGATCATCGACAAAGCCTCCTTCCAGAGTTTTGGCTGCCAGACCGCAATCGCCGTGGCAAGCATGGCTACGGAAATGCTCAAAGGGAAAACTGTCGAAGAAGCTCAGAAGCTGAATTCCAAAGATTTGTCGGCCCCGCTCGGCCCCTTGCCTCCCATGAAAATCCATTGTGGAGAAATGGTCGAAGGAGCTCTTCGCGATGCACTCAACGAAGATTCTGAAAGTTCAGAGCCCACGCAAACGTCTCAGCCTGCGACCAACACTCTACTTGGTGATATGAACGAGTCTTCTCTCAAATCCGGCAAGCTCAAGGTCGTGAAAATCGACGATTAATCCCCAACTTTTCACCTTTTACCGCGGCTCAGCCGCATCACATCATGCACGAAGAAATTGAACTCACTCGCGAAGTCGAAGCCATCCAAATTCCCAGTGGGGATCTTGTTCATCTACCTCAAGGCACCAAGGTAATGATCACTCAGGCTCTCGGTGGAACTTATACGGTTGCCACCCAGTCGGGTCTCGCTCGTATCAAATCGGAAAATGCTGACGCCCTCGGAATCGATCTCGAAGTCGAGAAGGAAAAGAAATCAGTCACCGCTCAGAAGGTTGCCGACGGCGATTTTCAAGGTGCTGTATGGGACCAGCTCAAACTCGTATTCGATCCCGAAATTCCCGTTAACATCGTCGACCTTGGATTGGTCTACGATTGCTCCATTAAGGAAGAAGAAGGCCAGCAGAACGTGGAGATCAAGATGACGTTGACCGCTCCTGGATGTGGAATGGGACCAACGATCGCGGCAGATGCGCAGTCAAAAATTCTCATGCTCGAAGGAATTGACAATGCCCAAGTCGACCTCGTCTGGGACCCTGTCTGGAATCAGGACATGATTTCCGAGGAAGGGAAGATGAAGCTGGGGATGATCTGATTTTTGTGACCAAAATCAGATCTGTAGAACGGTGAGAAAGTAAAAAGTTGATCTCTGCCGATCATTTGCACGATGACGCGACCTTTTATCTTCTCACGTTTTACCTTTTACCCAGCTTCGCCGCTTCAAGCGACTCGGTCAAAGTAGAGATATCCGCAGTAGGCGAAATAGCCAAGGAGAAGGACCGCTCCCTCCACGCGGGTAATCTTGCTTCCCTTCCACAAGATGGGAATTAGCAGAACAGTAAAACCGATCATCACATAGAGATCGGCTATTTCGATTCCCGAGCTCGCGATCGGCTTGATGATCGCGGTCATGCCGACCACGCAGAGAAGATTGAAGATACAGGACCCGATCACGTTTCCGATGATGATATCTCCTTCTCGCTTCAGCGAGGCGACAACGGAGGTTGCCAGTTCGGGAACGGAAGTGGAAAATGCGATTAAGGTGAGTGCAATTACAGCCTCGGGTACACCGAGACGCGTCGCGAGACTGACTCCGCCGCGTTCGAGCCAATCGGCTCCAAAATAGAGCCCGACCAGTCCGGCGAAAATGAGCAGGATGAGAACAATAATGGGAGACTGCTTCGCCTCATCTTCTGCGCCGAACTCCTCTTCAAACTCACTTACCACTGCGGGGTTCTTTACCTTCTTCGCCAGTACCAACTGGTAGAGGGTGTAGCCGATCACAGCCGCAAAAAGAATAATTCCCTCTGTCAGCGAGACATCTCCATTCGCAAGCATCCAGCAAAAGGCCAGCGTCGCGATCATTAGCAGAGGTATATCGCGCAGCAGAAGTTCGGTTTTCACATGCATCACGCAAATGAAAGCGCTCACACCAAGTACCAGCCCGATATTGCAAATGTTCGAACCGATCACGTTTCCGAGCGACATGTCCGGTAGGTTGTTCGTATTGAATCCGATTGAGACGAACAACTCGGGAGCGCTCGTTCCGAAGGCCACCACGGTGAGTCCCACAACGAGCGGGGAGATTCCGAAACGAACTGCCAGTTTCGCAGCTCCGCCAACCAGCCATTCCGCTCCAAAGTAGAGGGCAACGAGGCCGGCGATGAGCCAGAGCAAATCAATCAGAACAGGCATCCGGCACTGTTGCAGGGTGCCACATAACTGCCAGAAGAATTTCTTTCATATTTTCGACTTGCGTGAGGTTCCTTTATCCGCATATTGGCCCCCCGCGCTTCGGGACATTCTCGTCTTAAAGTTTTGCGTCGAACGCGACCCGTTCGTCTAGCGGTTAGGACTCCGCCCTTTCACGGCGGCAACACGGGTTCGAGTCCCGTACGGGTCGCCATCTTATTGTTTATCAGGGTGTTGCAACTCTAATCAGCGCAGGAGAACATCCCGTATGGGTTACCACCTTGATCAGAACACGAGCTTTCTTGCTCGTTGTCGCGCCGGACGCGGAAAATTGGACATAGCCGCTATTGCCCGCGTTTTCACTCAGCCAACGCCTCCAGCGCACGCTCGGAGAACTTCACTGCACCCGGCGAGGGATTCTTCTCGTCGACAACTTCGGGATAGCTGCGGAGAAAGTTGTTCTCGTCGATGAGATTCAGGAAATAGTGCGTCGTTCCTTCCGGGAGTCTGGCAAAGACCTTGAAGTCCTCTTCGAGCCGAGCCGGAACCCGGAACCACTCTTCGTAACGGGCTCCCCCGTTGAGCGTGTAGATGAGGTTGGCACGCACGACCTTTGCCCCCTTTTCCCGGTAGGTGAACTTCACCGTATCGTCGGATTGATGATGGGAAAGAACGGTGCAGACCTTCTTCTTCGCTGCCGGGGCGCGGTGGGCGTATGGATTGTAATAGGGGTAACTCGCCTCCATCTCCGTGAGGACACGGGTGAGGCGCTGGTTCAGCTCATCGGCTTTTCCAGGCATGGCATCGACCAGGTTCTTCTGCTCCTCGATATCGACACGAACCTGTTCTCCATCTTCCGAATCGTAGAGCCGGTAGAGTTCCAGTTCGCGGTTTTCCGGGTGGTTCACGTGATCGTAATTGCGGACGAGCTTGTAGTCACCGACCCGGATCGTGCTTTCCAGCGCGGCGCTGTTGGGAAAGTGCCACACCATGGTGTCGCGCACGCTGCCATCGGCTTCCCGCACCAGCGAGGGGTCGGCGGGGTCTTGCCTCAGCAGCGGTGCCAGGTCGAGGCCGTCGAGATGCTTGCCTTCGGGGTGCTTGGTTCCCGTCAGGGAGAGAATTGTCGGATAGAAATCGAGGCCATTGACCATGACGTCGGACTCCACGCCCTCGGGAATGCTGGGACCGGCAATGATCAGCGGGACGCGGGTGCCTCCTTCCATCAGGGAGATCTTCCCACGGTCGAGCGGGTAGTTGTCGGTGATGACCTGGGTACGACTGCCTTCCATCCCGCCGTTGTCGGAGGTGAAGATGACGTAGGTATTTTCCGCAAGCTTGTGCCCGGGCCAGCGCGGGTCATCGGTCTGCTCGAGGTAGTCGAGGAGCTGGCCGATGTAGTGGTCGAGTTGCTCGACCATGGCGCAGTAAAAGGGATTGGTCTGACCTTCCTGCATCCAGTTCGCTTTCGGATCTTCGGGTAGCTCCACTCCGAGCTTCTTCACATACTTGTCCAGCAGAGCCTTGCTCCGGGTGTGGA
>Ga0181569_10000564_pt1 | contig 28626 bp, 28 predicted proteins | sample 101ome_19_FD_132452 | JGI IMG/M metagenome (GOLD analysis project Ga0181569, IMG submission 132452) | Coastal salt marsh microbial communities from the Groves Creek Marsh, Skidaway Island, Georgia - 101405AT metaG (megahit assembly) | ecosystem: Environmental > Aquatic > Marine > Intertidal...
GAGGCCCTACAAATCAGCATCATCCAAACCCTGGCTGAGTGGGAAAGCAAACTGCTGCCCCAGGCACTTCTCTGGGCCAGGGAGAAAGCGTCTGGTGATGTCCTCAATCAGGTGGCTCCACTCCAGGCAAAACTCAGCCCTGAAGAAGCCATAGGCCTCTTTGCGGTCGACCTGAGGCACGGCTCGATACCCGCCAAGCAGGCTGCCATGGCTGGGTTGGCTGCGCTCAACACCGAGGAGGCATGGACTCAGCTAGAAGATCTCTTTGCCTCGTTGGAAAATGACACCTTGCCATCGGAGCTGCTTCTGGAATGCCTTGAATTGGCGAAGTCAAGCTCCCGGCCTAACGTCAGTCGAGCGTATCAAGCCTGGATGCAGCAGCACAGGCCAGCCCAGGGGGAGACAGATCATCAGGAGGTGCTTTACGGGGGCAGTGCTCAACGAGGCCGCCGTCTCTACATGGAACGCCAAGATTTGGGCTGCATGCGCTGTCACGGAATCGATGCCTCACAAAGCCAAATCGGTCCATCGCTGATCGACCGTGAGACGCCCCTGGATCGAACGGACATCTTGGAATCCATCCTCACGCCCAACAAAGCAATTGCACAGGGTCATGAGTCGGTCCATCTCGAACTCGCAGATGGGACTTCCCTATCGGGCATCTTGCAAAGCACCTCGGCCGAAGGGTGGATTCTGCTGACACCTGATGGCCAAGCCCAGGAGATCGATCCGGCCCAGGTGGAGGAACGTCGAAGTGGTCTCTCGCTCATGCCAGAGGGTCTGGCTGAGATGATGACGCCAAGGGAACTGAGAGACCTGATTGAGTTCCTCGCCAACCCAAAACCCTGAGACCTGCTCAGAAAGCCCTTCAGGCATGGACCGGTTTGAGTGGGAAAAAAAACTGACTGGGCAAGGTATCGCCACCTTGATTGGCATCGACGAGGCCGGCCGAGGCCCCCTGGCAGGGCCCGTCGTGGCTGCTGCCATTCATTTTCCCGCCATCTGGTATGAAAAGGGTTTACCCGACTCGCTCCACGCGGTGCATGATTCCAAACAAGTAGGTGCCCTTCGCCGTCAGAAACTCTATAAGGAACTCACCCAACATCCTCAGGTTCGCTGTCGGATTGCCGAAGTCGACGCCCCGATCATCGATCAGATCAATATCCTTAAGGCCACTCACAAAGCCATGAGCATGACCACCGAAAACTGGGAGGAGCCGGTCCCTGAGCATGCCCTGGTTGACGGGCTGCCCGTCAAGGGCCTGCAATGCCCGCACACGGCCTTGGTCAAGGGGGATGCCAGAAGCTTTTCGGTGGCAGCAGCGAGCATCTTGGCGAAGGTGCACCGAGACAACATCATGCTAAAGTGGGATGCCATGTACCCGGTTTATGGGTTCGCAAGGCACAAGGGATACGCTACGGTCGAGCACCGTCGCGCTATCCTTGAACATGGCCCTTGCCCGATCCACCGACGGACCTTCTTGGGCAAACTCCTGGCCCCCAACCAAACCACCTTCACATGGGATGGCTCAAATTCGTAAGCGGTTGGTTCCCGGCCAAGGCTTCCAAGGCAGCGCACTTGAGGACCGGTGCCAGAGGAGAACGCCTAGCCTGCCAGTTTCTCGAGAAAAGGGGCATGCGCTGGCTCTACTCAGGTTACCTCAGTCGGCACGGTGAGATCGATTTGGTTTTTCGGGAACAACAAGTCCTGGTTTTTGTGGAGGTCAAGACACGAGTCGGAGAATCCTGGCAACGCCCCGCAGCGGCCGTCGATCGGGTCAAACAAGCTCGCATCCGGCGCACTGCCTCAGACTACCTCGGGGAACTGGCCTCCCCCCCTCAGCACTACCGGTTTGACATTGTCGAAGTTGTGCTGCATCCAGATCATTCCGTGCAAGCCATGCGGCATTTACCTGGAGCTTTCTCTCCTCTGACAAACCTCAAACCCGTGAACACGCGGGATACCACTGCATAAGCAAACCATGCCAGAGCTGCCTGAAGTCGAAATCCTCTCTCGCCATTTGGACCAGCAAATCAGGGGGTGGACCATCCTGAGCGCCCAGGTCCTGAGACCACGGGTCATACGGCCTGAATCCTCGGAACATTTGATTGCACGCATCCTTCAGTGGCAGATCATCAAGGTGGCAAGAAGGGGCAAGTATCTGGTCCTTGAGTTGACCCAATCTCAAGGCAAGCAGGATCTCATTGTTCACCTTGGAATGACCGGAAGACTCTTTACCGGTGACTTCGTGCCACACCCCCATACGGCCATGCTCTGGAAATGTGACCAGGGAAGCTTAATTTTTCGGGATGCGCGCACCTTAGGAAGGGTCTCTCTGGATACAACCTGTCTGGATCGCCTGGGGCAGGACCCCCTGAGGGATGGTCAACCAGAGGCGACTTATCTCAGAAAGGTCATGGGCCGCAGTCGGGCATCGATCAAATCCCTGCTCATGGATCAGTCCAGGCTGGCAGGCCTGGGCAATATCTACGCATGTGAGATCCTCCATCGGGCCGGGGTGCACCCGGCAAGGCGGGGGGACAGCCTACTGAACCATGAGTGGGAGCGCCTGAGCAAGGCCATCGACGAAACCTTGAGTCAGGCACTGCAGCACGGCTCGAGCTGCGAACTGGACTGGGAAGGGGGGCTGGATCGGAGCAAATTCTTTTATTTTGGTAGCGCCGGAGCACGCCGTTCGGTTTCAGAGGAACGATTTGGCGTTTACGATCGCGAGAAGGCTCCCTGTCGACAATGTGGCCAAGCTGTTGAGCGCATTGTCCAAGCCGGCCGAAGCAGTTACTTCTGCCCAAATTGTCAGTCACTCAGGGGGAGCATCCTTGCCTGACCCAGCAATGGGGCCGCTGGAAGGATGGCTACCCAGTTGCAAAATCCCATCCCAGATGTAAAGGCACCCTGATATTGCCGTGCACGCACCGGCTGCATAGATGAGCGGTGCAAAGAAAACATCAGGCCCCTTGGCCAAAACGTGCAGGACAATAAGCATCTGAAAGAGGGTGGCGGCCTTACCGATGAGTCTTGGTTGAACCCGAATGCTACCGAAGGTGTAATGAATGAGGATCAGCCCCAATACCAGCAACACATCGCGACTGAAAATGAGGGCCGTCAACCAGATGGGAACCTTTGCCAGGTAAGGCCCATTGTCTAGGCTGAGCAGGATGAAGCCCGCCACCAACAACATCTTGTCAGCAAGCGGATCAAGGACTTTACCTAATTCGCTGATCTGATCAAAGCGACGGGCAATGAAACCGTCCACCGCATCACTGAGGGCAGCCAACCCAAATACGGCCAAGGCAAGCCACCTGAGCCATTCACCGCCACCATGGACATGATAGAGCAGGCTGACAATAAAAGCTGGAACCAGCAGTATTCGAAGGATGGTGATCTGGTTGGGAAGGGTCATCTCAGCCGGGGGGCCACTGCAGTGGTCTTCCACCCAGCAGGTGGCAGTGAAGGTGGGGGACGGTCTCACCACCATGCTGACCATGGTTCATGACCAGTCGAAATCCATCTTTGAGCCCCAGCATCCTGGCAACCTCTCCGGCCTTGAGCAACAGGTGTCCCAACAGAGCCTGATCAGAGGCCTCGGCATCTCCCACTCGAGCAATGGGCTTCTTGGGAATCACCAAAACGTGAACCGGAGCCTGAGGGTGAATATCCCTGAAGGCCAATACCTGTTCGTCTTCGTAAACGATGTCAGCCGGAATCTGACGCGCAATAATTTTCTCAAACAGGGTCTGACTCATGAGGTTTATGGGTGAAGCACCAGCGAGTAACCAGGGCCTGCAGTTTGGTCAAAACACTGACGGATGAAGCTGATGAGTTGATCGTGAAGTTGCTGGCATCGCCTACCCCATCGCTGGGCGCCGAGGTGTTGTTTGACACAGGAGCGCAGGCCATGCACCCACAGAATGCGAGCCCTACCAGAATGGATTTGCCGATGCAAACCAGCCCGTAATCGCTGGTAGAGGATCAACTCCAGGCCGGCATCCTGGATCTCCCCCATCCATTCCATCACATGGGTTTTCTCAACCTGAGGGAGTTGATCGGTCGCGCCTTGGGATGGCAAATTCAGCCCGAAACCAACCAGCACTTCTTCGAGGACGCTAGCAAATTCATGAAGGGGGACGGTGGCCTTGCCCTCCTCTTCGCGCAAATAGGTCATGACCGCGCCACAAATATCGTTGAACACCTCGGCATCAAGCCAATGAGCCTGTTCGCCCAGAAGCTGCAGGGTGAGGGTTTGCACAGAGCAAGGGAGATGATCCCCCTGATCACAGGTAATGACCACACAATCTGGATTCAACCTTATCATGGGATGGTCTCTAGTTTTTTCACTTCCTGAACAAACTCAGTGGCCTCAGCAAAACGTCGGTAAACACTAGCAAAGCGCACGTAGGCAACCTGGTCGATGACCCGCAGACCATTCATGATCCTTTCTCCAATGATCATGCTGGGGACTTCGCGTTCGTATTCATCGAGGATGCTGCTGTGGATACGATCGATCAGTTCGTGAACGACTTGCTGGCTGACCGGACGCTTTTCACAAGCTCGATGCAAACCACTGGCAAGCTTGTCCTTACCAAATAGCTCCCTGCGCCCATCACGCTTGATGACCATCAGGGTGTCCCGTTCGATTTCCTCATAGGTCGTGAAGCGGTGCCCGCAATCCAGGCACTCCCGTCGCCTGCGGATCACAGCACCTTCCTTGGAAGATCTGGAATCCACCACCTTGTCATCAAAACAGGCACATTTGGGACACTTCATAGGGTCAAACCACTATTAGAGGTATGCCCGAAATCTTAGGCTACCAAATATTGTGACGTCAAGTATCCGCCCTTGTTTTTTATGGTCTCACCAGAGGACGCTCGTTCCTGCTTGGAAGCCTCCCGGCAAAAAGATTGATTTTTTGTCCGGCTCAGGTGCTTCATGGACCTGGACGCACGCTGCCCATGAAACATTCATTTTTTCCTCTTAAAACCCCCTTGCTCCTGGAGCTGATCTGCCTGATTGCTGCCACAAGCATCCTCCAAGGTGGTGAAAACTGGGAACCGGTTGCCTCGGTAGAGGGCATCACCGAATACCGACTGGAGAATGGACTCCGAGTGCTGTTCTTCCCCGAACCCTCTCAGCCGCAAGTCACGGTCAACATGACCTACTTCGTCGGTTCGCGACATGAAGGGCGCGGTGAAAAGGGAATGGCTCACCTGCTCGAGCACATGCTTTTCAAAGGGACCAGCAAGTTTGGCAACCTGATCAAACTCCTATCCAGTAGGGGGGCTCAATTCAATGGCACGACCTGGTTTGATCGCACCAACTATTACGAAACCCTCCCCTCAAGCCAGGAAGACGCCCTGGCCTTTGCCCTGGAGCTGGAATCCGAACGTATGCTGCACAGCCTGATCTTGGCCGAAGATCTGGCCACAGAATTTACTGTGGTGCGCAATGAATTCGAGCGAGGCGAGAATAATCCCATCCAGATCCTCTACCAGCGCATGATGTCGGTTGCCTACGACTGGCATGCCTACGGGTTTTCAACCATCGGCTCACGCAGCGATATCGAGCGAGTGCCCGTTGAAAATCTTAGGGCTTTCTATAAAAATTATTATCAGCCAGATAATGCGATGTTGGTCATTGCTGGTGACTTCGCGCCCCCCAAAGCAAAAGCTTTGGTTGAACAATTTTTCAGCCCTATCCCTCGCCCGGAGCGCAAGCTGAATGACACCTACACCATTGAACCTACCCAGGACGGCACCCGCGAGGTCTCGCTGCATCGCAGTGGCGATGTCCCGGCCGCAGGCCTGCTCTATCACGTCTGTGCGGGCTCGCATCCAGACAGTGTGGCCTTGGAGGTGATGGCAGCCATGCTCACCGAGCCGCCATCGGGGAGACTCTATCGAAGCCTCGTGGAGCCGGGACTGGCCAGTCAGGTGAGCGCCCTGTTCTTTCCCACTCGTGAGCCCGGTGCGTTCCTTCTGATGGCAGAGGCCCCCAAGGAAAGCAAGGCAAGCGATCTGCTTACTAGCCTGGAATTGGAACTGCAGCGCTTTGCCCAAGGGACCGTGGAAGAGGAAGAGGTCAATCGAGCCAAATCCAGACTGCTCAAGCAATGGGAGTTGGCTTTCAAGGACAGCCATCATATCGGCATCAACCTGACCGAATCAGCCGCCATCGGCGATTGGCGCCTTTTCTTCCTTGGCCGAGATTGGCTCGAGCAAGTCGATGCCAAGGACATCCAGCGGGTGGCCACCCACTACCTCAAATCATCCAATGCCACCCGGGGTCTGTTTAATCCGACCAGCCAGGTCGATCGCACTCAGATCCCTGAGACACCCGATATTGCCAGCCTGGTTGAGGGCTATCAAGGCAGAGAGGCTATCGCCCAAGGCGAATCCTTCGAGGCTACCCATGAAAACATCGAATCCAGGGTTCAGCGCATGAAGCTCGACCAGGGAATGGACCTGGCCATCCTGCCCAAACAAACCCGCGGAGCCAGTGTCAGCGGTCGACTTGACTTTTATTGGGGTAGCGAGCAAGCCCTAAGCGACCCCATGACGCGCCTGGCGGCAGACTTGCTACCTGAGCTCATCATGCGAGGATCCAGCACCCTAAATTACCAACAGGTGCAGGACCGTTTGGACGCCCTCAAATCTGTGGTCACCATGAGGGCAGGAGAATGGGGGGCTTCCCTGTCGGTCCAATTTCAGACCGACCGTGAGCACCTGCTGCCTCTGTTGGCATTGTTGGCAGATTTACTCCAACACCCGAGTCTTCCAGAGGAAGAATTCCAAGTCATCCGCCAGCAGAGAAAAACCGATCTCCAGAGCCGCCTCTCCGACCCGCAGGCCTTGCTCTATCTCAAGCTACGTCAGCGTCTGAACCCATACCCTCAGGATTCCATCCACCACGTAGCTTCGATGGAGGAGGTAATCCAGCGCCTGGACTCAGTTGCATTGAGTCAGCTCAAAACTTTCCATCAGCACCATTACGGCAGTGATCGAGCGTGTTTCAGCCTGGTTGGAGACATGGATGCAGTGGCCACCAGCGCAGCCCTCAAGGCTCAATTTGGAGACTGGAAGTCCGGGGCTGGCCATGAACCCATTCGTAAGCAGCATATCCCGATTGAAGCATCGAAGGAGCTGCTGCTCACGCCGGACAAGAAAATGGCAACGATTGCGGCAGGCACGACGGCCGCGCTCAACGATACCGATGCCCATTACCCCGCCCTGCTCCTTGCCAACTACATTCTGGGAGGCTTTGCTGAATCTCGCCTGTTCACACGACTGCGGCAGGAGGAAGGGCTCTCATACGGAGCCTACAGTGGGTTCAGTGCCCGTCCGGAAGATCGGGTTTCAAGCCAGTTTGCCATGGCGATCTGTGCACCGGAAAATGCAGTGAGGGCACAGGCCATCCTCAACGAGGAATTAAAGCGCTGGATGCAAGAGCCCGTGGCGGCTGAGGAATTGGAACTGGCAAAGCAAAGTTGGGCGACAGCCCAGCGCAACCGATTAGCCGATGACGCCGCCATCGCTGGGGACCTCGCGGAGGGCCTTTACCTAGGGCGCACCATGCTGTTTGACAAACATATTCAGGACCGTGTGAGCACCTTGGATGGGGCCTCATTGCTTAAGGCCTTGGAGTCCTGCTTTTCAGGTCAGGCCTGGGTTCAAATCGCCGCCGGCGACATCACCGAATGATCGGCCTAGCAGGTCTGCTGGAAGCGGTGATTGAAAGTCCCAGATAGTTTAGAGCTCTGAGTAGCGTGCTCAAGCCTCACTTGAGTTCTCTCTCCGAGAGTCGCCTGGTGGCAATCAACCCAGCCAACAGTTGCTTGCCGCAGAAGGCACACAAGCCTATAAGGAAGCCATGTCGACGCCCGAAATAATTCGTCAGGGAGGGCCGGTAATGTGGTTGCTCGCTCTGGCAAGTGTGTCCGCCATCTTTGTCTTTCTCGAGCGACTGCTTCATTACCATCGATCCCAGATCAACTCCATGGAGTTTCTCAACGGTGTGCGCAATGTGCTCAAACGTGACAATGTGGTGGAGGCCATTTCAATTTGTGAAGCCACTCCAGGCCCGGTAGCACGATTAGCCAAATCAGCTCTCATGAATCGGGAACATGGTAAAGAAGGTGTTCGTGAGGCCTTGGAGGAAGCTGGGCTACTTGAGGTCCCGAGGCTTGAAGAGAAGCTCAATCTCCTGGCAACCGTAGCACAGATTGCCCCGCTCATCGGGTTGCTTGGTACCAGTCTAGGTATGATGGATACTTTCAGTCACATCGCCCAAGAAGGGCTCTACGCCAGAATCCCCGAATTGGCAGGAGGCATCTGGAAAGCTTTGATTTGCACCGCTGGAGGCATTGCCGTCGCCATACCGAGTTATGCGGCCTATAATTATCTGGTCAGTCGGGTCAATTCCATCGTGCTGGATATGGAGAAGGCTTCCTCCGAAATTATCAGCATGGTCCAGGATACCCTCCAGGCCAGTGATGGGCAGGAAACATGAAATTCCCTCGCCACGCCAAGGTCTTCCGCGGTCAGCTAGACGTTGCCGCATTTGCCGGGGTCTTTTTCTGTCTCTGCCTGCTTCTGGTGTTCAGCACTTTGCTGGTTCACTCTCCAGGTGTGGAAATTCAGTTACCGGAGATCCAGAGTGCATCCATCCGGGGGGTAGAGCCTCCGGTCATCAATATCGCGATCGATGCCAAGGGAAAGATATTTTTCGAAAGCCAAATTATAGATCAGGAAGCGCTGCAGGCACGTCTGAGCCGAGTCGTGAAGCAGTTTGAAAAACCACCCACCTTGGTGATTCAGGGCGATGCCAATGCTGAACTCTCCACAGTCATCAGCCTGTGTGAGCTGGCTTCCAAATCAGGGGTGGCACGAACCTTGTGGGCGACGCGTGTTCGCCCTTTTGAACCCACATCTTCCATGCCTTGAGGCGGCAGGGTGCCAGCGAAGAATTCCGACCATGAGCCATCGCACCCGCATCCTGCTGATCCTTGGCATTATAATGATTCACGCTTTGGCTTTGATCGGCTACCGCGATCATTGGCAAGACTCCATGAGCCACGGGGATGACTCAAGGGATTCCCCAGTGATCATGGTGGCTGGAACCCAGTTGAACGCAAGCGTCACTCGGCATGTCCTGGTCAGGGACCCAGAACTGGTTATCCGTGTGCATGACAAAGGATTCACCGGCCGCCTCTGGAAGGGCACTTTCCCAGTTGATCATCCAGAGCTGGTCCACCAGGAACCTGACCGTTACCTGCCACAACCCGCTGGGCGACTCGGCAAGCCCATGGTGGATGTATCCACTGCCTGGTCCCAATCCATCGCACCCCTTCCTTTGCTACCCGCGATCGCATTGAGTGACCCAAACACAATCCCCAAAGCCTTACCGGCCACCACTCAGATCGTTTTCAGCTCAAGCCTTGAAGACAGAAAGCCAATCCTGCCTGAAAACCTTCCCCAATGGCATGGCACCGAACTGTTGCCAAGAACCACGATCGAGGTCGCTGTTAACGCCAATGGGCTCGTCGAATCAGCTCGCTTGGGCACGGCGACATCCTCCAGTCAGCAAACCAACCCGTTGCTTGAAGAGGTGATCCCTTTGGTCAAGCAACTACGCTTTGCCCCGCTACCCACATCCACCGAACAAACCCCTGGACTCTGGACCTGGGGATGGGTCGAATTCCTCTGGGGAAGCCCGCCTCCTGGTGGCAATCAGCCTTCTCAACCACCTGCAACCCTTTCCGAAACCAGGCCCTGATGACTGCCAGCACGCTGAGCCATTGGATCCTAGCCTACGTAACCCTGCTGCTGCTCATTATCTTTCTGTGCAGCCTCTACAGTGAGGTGCGCCGACGGCGGTTCGACCCCAGGCCCAGTGACGATCGGATTTTTCGCTGCCGAGACTGTGCCTACGTTTACACCGATGACCCCACTGTGGACCGTGCTCGCTGCCCGCACTGCGGCTGCATGAACGATCCATTCAGTTTCTAGCTAAGGTCCATGGTTCAAGCCTCGAACGCACCTCATCGCAATGGCTTCTGGCATAGGGGATTCAACCTGGTCCTTCCACTAGCCTGGATGGGGATCATTTTCCTGTTTTCGACCGACTCATTTTCCGGTTCGCACACCTCTCGATTGATAGGTCCATTACTCCATTGGCTATTTCCAGGATCTGATGCCGCTTTTTTGGACAGCCTGCACTTTGCCATACGCAAATTTGGGCATTTAAGTGAATACGCCATCCTGGCAGGGCTTTGGTATCGATCCCTTGGAGGAGGCTTGTTCAAACCCCAGTGGCCCTCTCGAAAACGGGCGCTGGTTGCTGGAACCATTTGCTTATTATTCGCCATGTCAGACGAGTGGCATCAAACCATGACCCATCATCGCACCGGTCATTTGACTGATGTTGCCCTGGATACCTTGGGTGCCTGGGTGACCTTGGCCTGCTTCCACCTGAAGCACTCGATCAGCGAGAGAGGCACCTAGAGTGCATCGACCCATGTTCAAGTGCTGCCTACTCTTTGGCAGCGGGATATGGCTTGGCTCCAAGCTCGGCCTGCCGCTCATCCTCTGGTGGGCAGCCACGCTTACTTGCGTCATCCTTTTCCTTGTCGCAAGGCCTTGGCGGCCTCAAGCCCTAGGCTGCCTGTTGGTTGTCTCAGGCGCTACCATCCACGCCGTTAACGCCTATCCCTTGCATCCTGAGGATTTGCGCCATTTGCCGCTGGGGATGGGGATGCATGGGCGATTAAGCGGCAAGCTGATCAGCTCTCCGAGCTTGGGGGGCAATCCCCAAGCATCAGGAGGTGCTACCTGGTTCGAGGTGGATGTCGAGGCGAGTCATTGGTCTTACCTTCATGAGAAGCAACCCGCTCACGGCAAGGTGCGAGTCAAAAGCCAAGGTCGCCCGGATCCATCGCTGCAACCCGGAGTGATGATTGAAGTCACCGGTGTCCTCCAAACCCCTGCGATACCCTGGAGCCAATCCCTATTTGATCAACGCTCCTACCTGAGACATCAGGGCATTCATACGGTGCTGCAGGTCGATGCCACGGCGGATTGGCAATGCGTTGCGTCCCAAAAAGGCCTTTGGGAGCGGTTCATCAACTCACTCAGAAAGCGCGCTCAAGAGCGGCTGGCCTTGGGCATGCCTCAGATTGAACCCATACACCTGTTGCGAGAGGCCATGGCACTGGGCACACAATCAGAGCATGAGGATCGTCTGATGGCTGCTTTTGAGCTCACAGGCACGCGGCATCTATTCGCCATCAGCGGCCTGCATGTGACGCTGGTTGGGGGCATGATGGTGGGGCTGCTGCGCCTGTGTCGTCTTCCTTCGGGACCAGCTTACTTGATAGCCATCACAGCCTTGTGGCTTTATACGGTGATCAGTGGTTTGCAGGTATCAGCCATTCGCGCCAGCACCATGATGACTTTACTCTTGTTGGGGCTGTCTCTTGGACGGCCTGTCCAACACCTCAACTCCCTCTACGCAGCCGCCTTCATCGTGCTGGCCTGGGATAGCCATCAGCTCTTTCAATTGGGTTTTCAGCTCTCCTTTGCTGTCGTCACGTCCCTACTGGCATTGACCTCTCCCATCCGGCTGCGCTTGCTCAAGTGGTTTCGCCCAGATCCATGGTTGCCTCCACGCCTGTATCACCGAAGACAGGCGCTGCGTGCCCGACTTGCCTCACCAGTGAGCACGGCACTGGCTGTCAGTGTGGCAGCCTGGCTGGGATCCTTCCCTCTGATCTGGTCGGCCATGGGCCTGATCACACCGCTGGCGCTGCTGCTCAACCCTCTGTTACTCCCGCTAGCTGCCTGCGTGATGGCTTGTGCCATGGGAAGTCTACTCACTCCCTGGGGGATGGAATCAATTGCCGAGCTGCTGAACCACAGTGGCTGGTTCTGGATGGCCCTAATCCAGGCACTCTGCGAGGCAGCGGCCGAACTTGATTGGGCCTATGCCAGACTCGCCCCCCTCAAGGCCCCCATGGTAGTGACTCTCTATGCAGGGCTGCTGTTAGGTCTCTGGGAAGGCCTGGCCCGTCCATGGTATCGCATCACCCTACATACCTGCTGGATCCTGGCCTGCCTTTGGATCATGGAGGCAGGCTATCATCGACATGGCAGCCTCCAATTAAACATTCTTCCCATGGCTGGCGGGGATGCAATCTGCATGCGACCACCCGGCAGCGCGGCTTTTGATCTCATCGATGGCGGCTCGGATTTCTGGATGCGACAAACCACCGAGAGATTTCTTCGCGCTCGAGGCATTCATTCACTACACACTTGGTGGATCAGCCATGGAGATGCCGATCATATCGGAGGCGGTTCAGCGATCTTGGAGGGATGGCATCCCAAGCGAGTCAAGGTCGCTTCCAATCAGTATAAGTCCCCGTATTTTTTCGCGCTGAAGAAGCAGCTCAAAGCAATGAATATCCCCATGGAGCTGGGGGCGGATGCGACCCATGGGCCCACTGCGCAGCTGCTTCATCCACCCGAAGACAGGCTATTTACCCGAGCGGATGACGGCAATGGGGTGTGGCTCCTCACCCAGGGTCCCTTCAAAATCTTGCTGCTGGGAGATCTGAGTCGGGAAGGCATGCGGGAGCTTGCTAACCAGCACCCTCAACTCAAGGTTCAGGTGGTGGTCTTGAATCGACCCAGCGAGGAGGTGACACCCAACGGGTATTGGCTAAGTAGTCTCGATCCATGGGTCCTGATCATCAGTGGCATCCCCGCCGGAAGAGAGGACTCATGGTTCAACCACCTTGAAACCATGCCGGCATTGGATCAGGCAAAGATTCTGAGCACAGGACGGAGCGGGGCCATTACCCTGAACATCACCCAAGAAACCCTCAGGGTTGAGCAGGGCTTGGGCCCAACCCTGCAATGGAGGGGGTCTGATCATCCCCACCCCCAAAAGGCCTCACCCTGACGACCTCTAAGGCTGGTTCGGCTCGATTATTTCCAGGGAGAAGGGGTCGGTTCGCAGGCTATCAGGCCTTGCTTGGGGAAACTGATTAGCCTGGTAGACAAACTTGAAATGGTAATGTTGCAAGGCCCGTTTTTGATCCAATGGAATCAATGCTTCCCATCGATGGTGGGTCACTGGCACGGGCTCCATGGGATATTGGACCCCATCCATCACGACGAATGCTTCCAGCGATTCATCAAGTATGGAGCGCTGATTGCTCTCCCAGCTAGCCTCAAATCGGTAGAGCCCCTCTGCATTCCTTGGCAGTGAAGGCGGCGTCAGATTCACGATGGTCGAGGTCGTGCAACCAGTTTGCATCATGAAAAGGAGGCAGATAAAGGCAACTTGTTGAAAAAAGGCACGCGACATGATCAAGCGATACCCAAGAGCCTTGAAGCTGTAAAGTTGTTTCACCCTTGCTTACGAGGAGACCATGCCGTGTGGCTGGCTCCATTTTTGGATTTGACCTTGCGAGGTCAGGGAGGTTAATTTTCGCCTCTTTGACGCGAAAACAAGCATCGACTTTGTCCGTAAGGAGCACAGCGGTAACCCATCAATTTTTAGACTATGTTTGCAGCAATTCGAAAGCGCCAGGAAAAGGTCCTCTGGCTGGTGATCATTGTGGTGGTCATTTCATTTGTGATCTTTTTCACGCCGTCGGTCGGCACCAACCAAGGTGGTAGCCAAGGCAATCCGGTCGTCGGCACCTTGGACGGAACCTCCATCACCCAAGAGGATTACAGCAATGCCTACGCCGAGGTGGCTCTACAGGCCTTCCTGTCCATGGGACGATGGCCGGAGCAAATTGGGTACGACATCACCCAGGATGTCCCCAATCGTCTGATGATGCTCCACCAACTCGAGGCTCAAGGGATCACCGTGGGCCCCGAGGCGATTGCCAAATGGAAGGTCAATGCCTTTGCCGATCAGCAAACTGGAAGCTTCCAGCAAGAACTCTACGACAACATCCTGCTTGCTCTTCAGAGCCGGCGCATGAGCAGCGAAGATCTGGATCGCTACATTGCGCATCAAATCGGCATTGGCCAGCTGACCTCTCTGGTCAGCCTCAGCGGTGAGCTGGTTACCCCTCAAGCTGCAAGGCGCTCTTACAAGCAGCAAAACCTGAGCGCCTCGACCATGGCGCTGATGTTTTCCCAAACCAATCACCTGAGTGCAGGCCAGGACTTGATTGGGCTTGAGGATTACTTCACCAACAACATGGCTGCTTACAGGATTGAGGAAAAACGCCGCCTCCGAGTCGTCAAGTTTGCTGCGACCAATTATCTGAGCGAAGCGGAGAGCCGCATGAACCAATCCACCAACCTGCAGGCAATGGTCGAGGCCATTTACCAGGATAAGGGAACGAACTCTTTCACCCGAAATGGGGAAATCCTCAGTACCGAGGAAGCCATGGAGGAAATCAAGCAAGAGGAGCTCGAAAAAGTAGGTCTCGAAATCGCGGTGGAACAAACCAAGGCATTCATGAAAGGTTTTGCCACGGTTGAGGCTCTCTCACCAGCTGCTCTGGAGCAGATTGCGGTGGACCAGGGACTGACAACCATACTCAGTGATGCCTTTTCAAGCCGTCAGGTGGTTCCCGGCCTGGGCGCTCCATTTACCATGACTCAACAGGCTTTCCAGTTAACCGAGGAAACCCCTATTGGATCCCCTATCGAGGCCACTGACGCTATCTTCGTCATGGCACTGGAGGAGATCATCCCTGATCATCCCCCCACTCTTGATGAAGTCCGTCCTCGAGTCACCGCAGACTTCAAGCGAGATAAAGGCCTGGATGCAGCGCGAGCGGAGGCAAGCAGCGTGTATCAGGCAATCAAGGCTTCGATGGATTCAGGCAAAGGCTTTGAAGAAGCCTGCGCTGAACTTGGGCAAACGGCTGTTCAGGTTCCAGATTTCTCACTGGCAAGCCGCAGCCTGGATGGTTTCTCCGATACCCGCATCACAGTCAGCTGGCTGCAGGATCTGGCCTTTGCCTTGGAAGCAGGTGAGTTGAGTGAGGTCAGCAATACGAGCTCCGGGGCTGGCATCTTGTTTGTCAAAGGCTTCAAGGAAGCTGACCCTGCCAAAATGGAAGAGGAACTCGAGGCCCATACTCAGCAACTCAAGCAGTCCGGACGCAGCCAGACCCTTTCAGCCTGGGCAGGCGAGGAAGCAGCTTCCATTCAGTTTTTTACGAGCGGATCAGAAACGGGTTCAGAAAGCGCAGCAAATTAACCCTAAGCGAGGCATCCCTCCCACTGACTTCAAAACAGCAAAGGCCTTCCCTTAGATGGGAAGGCCTTTGTGCTTGCTGTGGGTGGCTCTCCAGTCCCGGTTTGAGGTTGACAGATTCAGCTCAAGAGAACACAGCTGAATCATGCCATCTACTATCGATCGAAGATCGGAGGGATTTACGCTAATCGAACTACTTGTCGTCATCGCCATCATTGCCATCCTGGCTGGCATGCTACTGCCAGCGCTATCCAAAGCCAAAACCAAGGCCCAGGGTATTGCATGCCTCAACAATCTCAAACAGCTGCAACTGGGTCATTTGATGTATCCGATTGATAACCAAGATTATTTGACCAAACCGGGCAATAGCGGCAGCGAAGAGGGTGCTTGGGTCGGGGGTTGGCTCGATTTTAATCCGGCAAACCCTGACAACACCAATATTCAGGACCTTTTGGATCCCAGAAGAGCCAAATTTGCTCCCTACCTTCCCTCAGCAGCAGTTTACAAGTGCCCTGCGGACAAAAGCTACGTCACCATTGCAGGAGCACGCATGGCGCGGGTTCGCAGTATGGGAATGAGTCAGGCAATGGGGGGACCGGGGGGATGGCTTCCTCCCGGCGGCTCCTACCAAGCCAACCAGAGCCGTTACAAGATTTTCATCAAGGCCAGTGATCTGGGCCATCCCGGACCCTCTAACCTCTACGTGCTGCTGGACGAACATCCAGACAGTATCAATGCCGGAGGGTATGCCAATCAGATGGTAGATCAACCAGGCACGGCCCGAATGATTGATTTTCCAGCCAGCTATCACAATGGGGCTGCAGGACTATCCTTTGCCGATGGACATGCTGAAATCAAGCGGTGGCAGGATGAACGCACCCAACCACCGGTCCAAAACAATAACAACCTGCAGCTCAATATCGCTTCACCCAACAATCTAGATGTGATCTGGCTGGCCGAGCGAACCACAGTTCAACGTTAGTGACCAACCAGATAGGGCCTCCTAAACAGAGCTTGGTTGCCCAAGCAGCCACTCGATCACACGCTGACACATGATCTGGGTGGCCTCTCCATCGAAAACATGATCCGCCCCCGGCAAAGTAGCCAGGGTCACCTTTTCACCGGCAACCGCCTGAGCACGCTGGGAATCCTCAAGGGGCACCACATCGTCCGCGGTGCCATGCAAAAGGAGCCAGGGGATGGACAAGGTCTCAGCCTGGGGAAGGACAGTCCCAATCCCCGCAAGGTCATTCATGTAAGTGCTGGATAGTGGGCACTCAGGTTTGTCCCACATCAGGCCCTCATCAGGAGTCACATCCCCAAATTCTCTCAACGCAAAAGCAGCCGTGTCCACCATGCCAGCAAGGGAAATCAACTGATCAATACGCCGATCGGTGGCTGCACGAAGAACCCCAACCGCGGCTCCCATGCTATGGCCGATATAGGTTACTGAGGTCGCCCCCAGCGCATCCAGCACGCAGCCCAGATCCTCTACCTCCTTACTAATGCAGGAGTCGACAAAGCGTCCTTCGGAATCCCCATTCCCGGAAAAGGAAAAGCCAAGCACACTCAATCCTGCCGCATTCAGAGATTGGGTCAGGGCCAGCAGCAGGGGGCGGTCCTTGTTGCCGGTGACCCCATGGCCCAGGACAACGATCCTGGATGATGGATGATCTCCAGCGTGAAAGGCATAGTCCAGTCTCTCACCTTGAGCGTTACGGATTTCTTCTTTCAGCATAACCATGGGCCCATGGTAAAAAAAAACGGGCGCCAAGCAAGTGGCACCCGTCTTTGAATGACAAATTTCTTTTCTTCCTGCCTATTCGACTACGTGAATGGTGATTTTTTCCGAAATCACAGGTTTATCGTGGGGGAGATGCAGGTAATCACCCAGAACCAACTGCAAGGTATGCTTGCCAGGCTTGAGCTTGAGCACTGTCTCAGTCTGCCCTTTGCCGTAGTGCAGCACATGCTCAGTCGCAGGCAACGGCACATTGAGATCAGGCATCTTGTCCACGTCCAAAAGCAGGTGGTGGTGTCCGGTGTTATCTAACTTGACCCCAGCTGGGGCAATCCCCATACCTGAGAGCCCGAACTGGACCTTAAGGGTTGTTCCCACGACCTCACCATTGGCTGGGGCGATGATGTAGGCACGTGCCCCATCAGGCGACTTGGATTTAGGCAGGACTCCCTGTGCCTGAGAGGCAAGGGACACGAGGCACACGCATAAAGTAAGGATGAACTTTTTCATGGTTGTTTGATCGGTTCTCTAAGGTTTATGATAAGTTGTCTGCTTGGTGGTGCTGTGTGATCACTAGGCACTGGCAAAACTGTCCCGACCTGGTTTACAGACACGCCAAGCTTACGGGTGAAGGTGACGCACCTCCCAGGTTACAGCAAGCCAAAATATGGAATCAGCATGGCCGATCCAAACATCGTCTACTTTGATCTTGAAACTCAACGTTCAGCCGCCGAGGTAGGCGGTTGGGACCGCATCCGAGATATGGGCATGAGTGTGGGGGTCACCTACAGCACCGCACGTGAGGGCTACGAAATTTACGGGGAAGATCGAGTCAATGACCTGATTGATGAATTACTCCGAGCTGATTTAGTGGTTGGCTTCAACCATGTTCGCTTCGACTACGAGGTGCTGCACGGTTACACCGTCCTGGACCTAGGCCAAGCGCCTTCTCTGGACCTCATGCTAGATCTGCAGAAAACACTCAATCACCGTATCTCATTGGATGCTGTGGCCACGGCCACTCTGGGAAGCGAAAAAACCGCCGAAGGCCTGCAGGCTATCGAATGGTTCAAGCAGGGAGAAATGCTCAAAATAGCCGAATATTGCTGCTTCGATGTCAAGATCACCAAACTTGTCCATGAGTATGGACGGGCGGTTGGAGAGGTGTTTTATCATAACAAGTTTGGCGATCGCTGCTCAGCCAGTGTCGCTTGGTAGCCCCTGGCATGAGCATGCAACTCCTGAACCACCTTCACGCGATTGCGCAACAGCATCAGGAAGTCCTGAATTCTCGGGTTGAGGAATTTTCACTGGGAAGTTGCCGATTATCTTTCAATCAGACCTCGGCAATCATGGGGGTGATCAATCTCTCGGCCGATTCTTGGTATCGAGAAAGTGTGGTATTACGTCCTGAAAAGGCCATAGACCGCGCGATGATCCTGGCCGCACAAGGGGCCCAAATCATTGATGTCGGAGCCGAATCCACCCTCCCTCATGCAGATCTCATCGAAGTAGAGAAACAGTGGCAAAGATTGGAACCCGTCATCCGTACAGGATCCGAAAAGGGACTGGCACTCTCGGTGGAGACCTATCATCCGGCCATGGCCCAACGAGCCCTCGAGGCTGGCGCTCAATGTATTAATTTGACCGGACAGGCCGAGGCATCGGCCATTTATCGAGCCTGTGCCGCTCACGATGCAGCCGTCATCATCTGTTATGTCCAAGGTGCCAATGTGCGCTCAGTCAAGGATCTGAGTTTTGACCAAGATCCCATCGAGGTCATGCTGCCTTGGTTTGAGCAGCGAATCCAGGAGGCAACTTCCATGGGCGTTCAAAAGATATGCATCGATCCAGGCCTGGGATTTTACTACCAGAATCTCAAGGACAGTCGAAAGCGTATTGGCTACCAGATGGAAACCTTTCTCAACACTTTCCGTTTGAGAAAACTGGGCTGGCCAGTCTGTCATGCGCTCCCTCATGCCTTTGAATTTTTTGGAGAGGAGGTGCGCACGGCCGAGTCCTTTTTTGCTGTGCTGGCATTGCTGGGGAAGACCGATCTGCTGCGCACCCATGAAGTCCCAAAGGTCAGGGCGATCCTTGAGACACTCTCAAGCCTTCCCCTGGACTGAAGTAAGATTGCATGGAATCGGTCCTTACTAGGACTCCGATGAACTTGTTCGGCTTAGCTTGGGATAAAAAAAAAGGGGGGGGGTGCCAGGGCGACCACGGCATGTGCGGAGCAAACTACCGTTGCTGCATTCCTGCCCTGGCGGGGTTCGTAAGTCCACAATCCATGGGCCCTGACGGACCTATTAAGGCCCTGCTGAGCGGCGGATACAAGCTTTATTCCCGGAACTCAAGCCAACCAAATCGCTCAGGGCGATGGAACGAGCCATGCCGAGTCGGATTCCAGGCCATGAATCCCTTTCTTGACGTATCCATGCGGTAAAAATTAACCGGCCAGCGTATCCCTGGACCGGGCCTTGGGGCACCGGGGGCGTCGGCAACAGCTGTGATAGGTATTTTCATTTCAGTAGTCCATTGACCTTTGGTCTCATCCACATGCACCGCAGTGAGCCATCCACTATACCAGCTAAAATCGCGATGTGGCAGCTCAAGGGCCAGGTCAAGTCGCTCGCCAGTTGGGGCGACTTGAAACTCCTTGTAGCGGTGAGCTTGTTCAGGCTCGGTGCCAAGGAACATTTCCACCACATCCCGTTCCCACAAACCAATGCGTTCCCCCTCCATATTGGGAGGGTCATAGACATGGAGCGTTTCAAAGGGAGCACGGAACCCCACATAGAGGTAGTGCTCGCTCCAAAGCGCCTTGACTTGCGTTGCGGCTTCAGCCCTGACTTCACCACTCAAGGACTGTTGATCTAACCATGTCACGGGTGTCCGTTCCCAGGCCGGGTGATCCAGTCTGCCACTGAGATCGAAGTCCTCGCTCAGGTGATGAGCTTGCAGTAGGCGCGGGGGCAAGGAAGCACTGAGCAATTCTCGAGCGTTATCGAAGTAGATTTTGCGGAGCACATTTTCGGGCAGATCAATGCCCGAAATGGTCCAATCGCCCTGGATTGGCGTCATGTGATCAAAATCTCGATCCTGGGTTTCCATCCACTGCCAGTGCTTCATGAAAAAATCCTGTGCCTGGTCATTGGTTGGGGGTGGACCGCTGCCACCTGACCCGAGGGTCAGGCGATCATAAACCTGAAAGTCGGTCGCAAAAAGAAGCCGATCCTGATGTTTAAGGAATAACTCGCGTACTCTCTCTGGATTTTTCCGCCCTATTTCAGGGATGCGAGCGGCCAGATCGGCCATCATGTTGGGGTGCCTGTCCAGTTGATCCTCCACCCAATCCAGATCCTCTGGATTGTTGGCAAAATGAACACACACAAAGGTGGTTCCTGGATGCCGCACAATCACCCGCTCCAAGGCTGCCAGGAGTTCTTCATGGGGTGGGAACACTTTAGGATCACCGAACCACCATTTGGGATGATCCTTGAGCTCAGTCCACCGCTCATTACGCTGATTATAAGGAAGCCAAAAAGCAACCGGGTCAGCCACGTGGATGGAAACTGGCATGGAGAGTTCACCACAACGCTGCCAAACAGGATCAAGCCTGGCATCATCGATAGCGATGAGTTCCCCTGACTGGTCTCTGAGGTAAAGGCCAAGTCGCTTGAATTCCTTGAGTCCTGCTGCCCCAAGACGGTGTCCCTCTTCGATCTGTGCCACCGCCTGATCCGCAAAGTCAGGGTGATCCCAAGCTCCATAGTCCAAGTTCATGTAATGGAGGAAGCGCCCAGGAAAAAGGCGATCGGCCAACTCCTTGCGTTGTTGGAATACCGAGGGTTTACCTGAGTCCGAGGTCACTGTGCCGCCGCTGAGATTGACCCCCACACCAATACCAGCCAGATCTAGGATGGCAACAGCCCGCGCCAGATGTTCGGGGGTGCTATCGATATGCTGGTGCAGATCGATCAAACGGTGTTCCGCACGCCAGGCCGAGGCCCTAGGATGGAGGCGCTCCAATAAATTTGAAGATTCAAAGCGATCGGCACCCTGCAACATCAGCGCACCGAACAGAGGCCAAACTAACCAGGAAGCATGCATCCTTTGAGGTATATCTAGCTCAGGCCCGTTGGCAAGCTGACAGATCACTCAGACAAATGACTCCAACTAGACTGCTGCCAGTCGTTCCAAACATATCATGCAACCTGAAGTCACATTTTGAGCAAGCCACAGGGATGCCTTCAGCTTGCAGGCATCTGACCAATCTGGTTCAACTTGCGCGTGACCACTTCCTGAACATAGGCGTTTCCGGTGGATGCAGCCTGATTAAATAGTTGCCGGGTGATATCCTGCTCAACCGGAACGCGCTGTATCAGACGCTCAGCACGCTGACGGATCGCAGGGTCATCATCATTGAGTAAGGACAAGAGAGACGGCACCGAAGGCTCCGCGTAGGCCGATCGGGTATCCATCAACTCCAGAGCTTTCAAGCGAACCGCCCGATCCTCATCCTCCAGTAGAGGAAAAATCGCTGCGTAGGCCTCTTTGTCTATCCAGCCCGACGCAAAAAAGGCCTGCGCTGCCAGTGATCTCATGGCTGGCAATTCGTCTTGCATACCCTGCAGAAACCATCGCTGATAGGCTACGGTACGGGCTCCGAGAGGGATCATCGCGCGAAGCAGACGCAAGCGCATGGGCCGCGAAGCCTGATGGAGGCGATCCCCAAGGGAAGGGACCGCTTGGGAACCCAACTGTGCAAACACCTCGTAGAGCAGAGGGTCAGGTTCCAACTGCTGATCATCAAGCAAGCAAGCCACCAACAGATCCACCGCACCGATGGCATGGACTCCCATTTTGTAGGCTGCATAAAAACCCACATGCCTGACGGAGGGATCCGCATCCTGCAGCAGGGTCTTGAGCAACGGCAACCCCTCTTCGCCCTGGTTGGCCAGGCACTTGGCGCTTTCCATGCGGATCTGATGATTCGGATCCCTGATGCCGATCGCCAAGAGAGGTTGAATCTGCGAGAATGAGGGATCCAGAAGCGTCATACACTCAAAGGCCATCAGTCGGGTCTGCTGCTCCCAGTAGGGGGGAGCCACTTTCACCCAGCGACCCACAGAGCTTGTGGCAAGGGCTCCTCGCAGACGCGCCAGCCAGCGCTCTACTTGAGTAGGCTGACTCTCAATAAGCTTCAGGCAGTGATCCATGAACCTTTGAGGGTGCCGCAGGATAAGTTCTCTGGCAGCGGCTCGCTGATCAGGCAAGGGAGCTCCAAGATTCAGCAGGTGCGTGTTCGGGGACTTTCCCTCAATATGGATCGCTTTCTGGCTGATCAAACCTGAGGCCAGCCATAGGACGAGCAAGCCTCCCAGCAGGATGCTTAACCAGAACGGTAGCTTGAGGGGGCGCTTGCTCATGAGCCATCCAATCCTTATTTGATCCCTTCAAGCCGTTCACTCCAGATGGCAAACAGTTCCCGCGTGGCATCCACATCTCGCACGCAGTAGGCGGCAATATCGCGGTAACGGCCCTGCTCCATCAGAGAGCCCACATCCATCCCTGTCACCCCCTGACTCTTGGGTGAGGGAATACCAAATACCTTGCAGTAGAAATCAAGATTAAACCGCCTTGCAGCCCCCTCCCTACCACTCACATTGTAGAAGGATAGTTGCTCAGCCAGATCACAGTGGGGGCTTGTTTGAAAACGATAACCCAGCCAGTCCTTCCGACTGATCGGTACATTCAGGATGGCCGATCGAAGGTAGATAAAGGGAACATCGAAACCGCGGCCATTGAAGGTCACGATACGATTGAAGCTTTTAGCAACTCGCCAGAATTCTCCGAGCAACTCCTGCTCATCAGGAAAGGGAATGAAAGCCACCCGCGGATCGGAGTCCTCCTCGGCTTCAAAATCATCTGCCAGATAGAGCACCTGGCCCTTCCTGGTATCGGCATTGATCATGGCAATGCAGACACACTGAGAAGTCAGGGGCCAGAGACTCATCATCCTGGTCAGGTGCTCGCGGCGCTTTTCCTTCGCCTCAGGATCTTCCAAGGAATCCAGCTCTCGGAACAGGTAGGCCTGCTGATCCTCATCCAGCACATCGGGTGAAAGAGCTGAGGTTTCAATATCGAAAACGAGGGTCGCCATGGCTTGTGAGCGACTCTCTGCTGAGCCGCTGGAGATGAGTATGCCTTCAGCTTACGGCATGCCAACAGGAAAAAGCCCACATCCTTGGATGTGGGCCTGCATACCGAATCAGATTCTATAAAGAAAAGAATCAGGAAAGTATCATGTCGGCAACGGTATGACCCGCCGGAATGAAGGGCAACACATGTTCGGTGTATGGTACCACCACATCCAGCAAGTAGGGTTGATCCGAATCGAGCATGCGCTGAATGGCTGCTCTTAGATCACGTCGATGCATCACGCGTTCGCAGGGGACACCGAAGCCCTTGGCCATGGCGACATAATCAGGATAAATGGTTTTCATATCCTCGGGATCACCCAGATAGGTGTTCCCTCGGTTCCCCTTGTAGAAGCGATCTTCCCATTGAACCACCATGCCAAGATGCTGATTATTGAGGATGATAGCCTTGGCAGCGATCTTCTCGATACGGGCGGTTGCCAGCTCCTGAATATTCATCAGAAAAGAGCCATCCCCATCAATATCAACCACCTGCTTATTCGGGCAGGCAACCTTGGCTCCAAGAGCTGCCGGATACCCAAAGCCCATGGCTCCGAGCCCAGCGCTGGTCAGGAAGTGACGGGGTTTATCATAAGCATAGTATTGCCCTGCCCACATTTGATGCTGGCCTACACCTGTGGTGATGATGGCATCGCCTCCGGTCAGTTCGTAAAGCATTTCAATGGCCATTTGCGGCAGAATGACTTCATCCTCCATGCCTTCAAGATGCTCTCGCATGTGAATGGATTGAGTCACTTCTTCGGTCAGGCTGTATTGGAAGGCACCCCGTTTTTTCCAATCAGCAATGCGCCGGTGCCAAGCATCAAAGCGGTTCTTAATGGGTCGGGAACGCACCATCTCCAGCAGTCGGTCAAGCACGTACTTGACATCACTGACGATCGGAAGCTGAACCTTTCGGTTCTTGTTGTGTTCCGACTCATCAATATCCACATGAACAATGGTTCCCTTCTCACAGAATTTTTCCACTTTACCGGTCACCCGATCATCAAACCGGACTCCCATGGCCAGTAGCAAATCAGCCCCTGGATGGATCTCGGTGGTCACCACCTCACCATTGGCCTGTGTTTCCTTCTTGAATTCACCGCTGACTGCCCAGTTGGCAAAGGCTGCTCCATGCATGCCCAACCAGCGCAAGGAAAGCGGATCGGTTTCAGGAAACGCACCACAACCCATGATCGTTGAGGTCACAGGAATACCGGTGAGTCTGGCGAATTCCTGCAAGGCGTCGTGAGCTTCGGCGCTGATGATTCCCCCACCGACATAAAGCACGGGGCGTTCACATTTTTCAATGAGGCCGATGATTTCATTCAAGACCAGGTCACTGGCCTTCTTGATCGGATCATAGCCCCGGATTTGAACCGCCTTGGGGAAAACGGGTTGGGCCTTGGCCTGCTGGATGTTCTTAGGCAGATCAATCACCACAGGCCCCGGACGCCCAGTGGTGGCAATATGGAAAGCCTCTTTGACCACTCGAGGGATGTCCGCGATGTCGGTGATCAGGAAGCTGTGCTTGACGATGGGGAGGGTCATCCCGAAAAAGTCAGTTTCCTGAAAAGCTCCCTTCCCAATCATGGCCTGAGGCACCTGCCCGGTGATGGCAATCAGCGGAATCGAGTCCATGAAAGCATCGGCGATACCGGTAACCAGATTCGTTGCCCCTGGACCACTGGTTGCCATGCAGACCCCTGGCTTGCCTGAGGCCCTGGCATAACCCTCAGCAGCAAAGGAACCTCCCTGTTCATGTCGAGGGAGGATCACCCGAATTTTGTTCGAGCGTGTGAGGGCTTGGTGGAGTTCCATGCTGGCTCCACCAGGATAGGCAAAAATAGTGTCCACCATCTCGCGCTCAAGCGCTGCAACCAGGATATCGCTGCCGCTCATGGTGGGACCGATGTCAGGCTTGCCATCTTTAGAATGACTGCCAGCATCCACTGCTTCTTGGGTCTTTACTTGCTTCATGGCTTGTTAGCCGGTTATGGCTTGATGGTCTGGAGCTCAAACTCCTTTGCCAGGCGACACTACCTTAAAAAAAAAGCCCACGACCATTTTGGCCGTGGGCGATTTGTCAAAATATTGATTCAACAAACGCAGCCCAAGGCCTGTTCAGCGACTACGACGAGCACAGCAAGCACTGAACCATCGAGTGAGTCGAACGGGCGGGCATCCATTGGTTGATTGCCCTGGAGTTTTAACTCGCACATAACCGATTTATAAAAGTAATGGATACCAGAGGGCAGGTCAACGTGGAATTCCAGCAGCCCCAGTCATGGCTTATCTGGAGTGAGTTATTAAGATATCCTGAAAGAGGGTGAGCCTGAACTCCAGCCCTCATTTTGGGTTCGTTTCTGATTGGATTTGCCCTGGAGTAGCTTCGAAGGTGCCATCGGCCAACTGTGTGGTGATTCGCCCAATGGACGGGATTTCCTGAACACTTCGCAAGACCTTCCCTGTCCGGCTGTCGGTGGTGATCGAGTAGCCTCGGGCAAGCGTCTGAATAGGGCCGAGCAAATGGAGTGTGGCCCCGAGATGACGCCATTGATCCAGCGTTTGCTGCCATTGCTGTTTGAGGCCATGTTGCCAGCGAGATGCCAGGTGACACATTTGCTGGTGATTCCTCTGGATCTGCCGGGCCGGGTGCAGCGTACGCATGACATGCCCCAAAGCCTGCATACGATGCCTTCGCTTTTCTAGGGCAAGCTCCATCGCATCATGCAATGCCTGCTGGCACTGATCCAGATGCTGAGCATGCCCTTCCAAAACGCGTTTGGGATGGCGCTGATCCAGTCGCCTCCCCAACTGGTTCAAATACTGCCTGGAACGATCCATCTTCGCATTGAGGAGAAGGCCCATGCGCTGAGCTAGTTCGTGCAAGCGCTGTGAGGCACGCACGGCTCCTTCTGAAATGAGTTCAGCCGCTGCACTGGGGGTGGCGGCACGTATGTCGGCGACAAAGTCACTGATGGTAAAATCAATCTCGTGGCCCACGGCCGAAATGACGGGAAGTTGGCTGGCTGCAATCGCTCTGGCCACCTGCTCTTCGTTGAATGCCCAGAGATCTTCCAGGCTACCTCCCCCACGTGTCATCAGGATGAGATCCAACCCCTTTCCGGGAGGACAGGATGCATGCCATTGATTCAGCATGCCCAAAGCCCGGGCAATCTCTGCTGCCGCTCCCTGTCCCTGGACTCGGCAAGGCGCCAGAATGAGCTTGAGTCCAGGATGGCGTCGCCCAAAAACATGCAAGACGTCCTTGAGCGCAGCACCGCTGGCCGAGGTGACCAAACCAACAGTCTCGGGATAAGGGCATGGTCTGCGTTTGCGTGCAGCGTCAAAAAGCCCTTCGGCCTTCAGCTTGGCCTTCATGGCTTCAAAGGCCAATTGAAGGGATCCCACGCCATCCAGCTCCACCGCTCGCACAATCAGCTGATATTGACCTCTTGGTGCATAGAGCGAAACATCGCCCGTCAGGATGAGCCGAACCCCCTGGGCCAGCTGATCCCGAAAAGAGACTCTTTCACCTCGGAAGAGGACACAGGAGAGTTGGGCATGCTGGTCTTTGAGGGTGAAGTAACAATGACCCGATCCCTGAAGCCGAAAATTGCTGATCTCGCCGCTGACTCGAACCGACTGAAACCGATCCTCCAACAGGCTGGCTATCTGCCGAGTAAGACCCTGGACAGTCCAGGTACGAGGGGGTTTGGCCGGCGCAGGCGAGCGCGGAGAAACCGCTTCGTCGATGGGCTTGTTAGCCGATTCGACTGGATTGGCTGGGGTGATCTGGCCCCCAAATAGTCCCTCAAATTCCCACTGGGAGGTCTGTCGCGATGCCATATTAATGGGCTCCTGAGTTCATCATGCTCCGAGTGCACCAATCGCTGATTATTTCCAAGATACCCATGCCTCATGGAGCCAACTCCCAGCGCCGCTCAGAACCCCTGCGGTCCTTACTCAACAGAAAGGGGTTGAAGTTCAATGCGACGAAACTCAACCGGATGGCTCTCAGACTGAATGGAAATGCTTCCACCCGAGAGTCGAGCTTCGCCCCCATTGGCATCAATCAACTTGCTAGAGTGCGGATCAGAGGGATCAAGCACTGGGTGAGTCAGGGTGAAGATGGTCACCCCTTCCATCACACACTTGAGGGATTCATGCCCCCGCACCTCAACTTCGATCTGAACCCACTGGTCACCATGGTAAGTTTCTGAACTGGAATTGACACAATGCTGCTTGGTCAGTTTGCCTTCTATGACCATGTGCGTCCCTGGGGTGCAGATGTTTCCCGTCGAACGCTTGTTCTCACCATCTCCTCCCAGCAATTGCACCTCAATGGAAGCAGGGAAATCCTGATCCACCTCCATCGTCTCAGGGGACTCACCATGAAGCATCAATCCGCTATTACGAAAAGCCCAGCCGGGACCTCCCTTGACCTGATCACCCACAAATCGGTATTCGGCCCTGAGTCGATAGTGGGTGTAGGGTTTTTCAAAAAAGAGATGCCCAAATGTTTCCTTAAACTCAGGATAGGCCTGCGGGTCATAGCCCACCTTCAGCAGCCCATCTTCGACTCGGAAAGTGTTGCCGAAGTTTTCACCAATGGGGTGGTAACGTATTTTGGGTATCCACCCATCCAGGTTCTGGCCATTGAAAAGGGCTATCCATTTCCCCTCGCCCGGATCCTGTTGAGCCCTGAGACCAGGTTGCAGGCCCAAGAGCAAACCAAGAAGGAGAGTCATCGGGCATCGCTTGGCATTCTTTGTGATCATGAGGGTTATTGAATCAGGAAGCCCCTCAAGGTTCAAGCTTCCACCCGAAGCCAAACCCAGCTCGGTGAACCTCATTGGCAAAGGCTCAGCGCATCTGCCCCATGACATCGCCCATTGGCGCGTAGAGCTCGATACCCTGGGCGGTATGATTCAGAAGGTCGTGAGCTAGGACAACTCTACCCGGTTCAAAAAAGGTCATGGTGGCCGAGCCACCAAAGCGAAAGTAGCCCTTTTCATCGCCCTTGCTGACCTCCTGATTGGGTTGATGGGTCTGAATGATCGAGCCGACATTGGTGGCTCCGATTTCCAGAATCAACACCTCTCCTAAACGTTCGCTACGCAATCGAGTCAGCATGCGCTTGTTCTGCCAGAGGTAGGCAAGCTGCTGCCTGAGTGCCATGGGGTTGACCGAGAACAGGGGGCCATTGATCAGTCGCGGCGCTTCAGGGCAGCCCGATGTCGCAAAGTGAAACCGGTGATAATCCACCGGACAGAGCCTGGAAAAGACGGCAGCCCCCTGATGGAAACGATCGGCCAAGGACTCATCCTGAAAAAGCGTCTTCAGATCAAACGACTGCCCCTTGGCAAAAACCCGGTCCACCTTTGAGAGATCCTGAAAACCCAGGTGTCTGCCATCTGCAGGAAAAACCACCGA
>Ga0181569_10000572_pt1 | contig 28413 bp, 22 predicted proteins | sample 101ome_19_FD_132452 | JGI IMG/M metagenome (GOLD analysis project Ga0181569, IMG submission 132452) | Coastal salt marsh microbial communities from the Groves Creek Marsh, Skidaway Island, Georgia - 101405AT metaG (megahit assembly) | ecosystem: Environmental > Aquatic > Marine > Intertidal...
CCGCGCGATTGGCAATCAGCTGACCCGTTTCAACCGCTTTGGGTTCGGTGCTGCTCACGACGACGTCGGGCCGCGGCCAGAGCGCGCCCGCTAGCTCCCGTGCTTGACGCTGACCCTCCGCCCCGAGCGTCCACTCTTTGGCGGGCACGGCCGGGTCGATATCGGGCAGCGCGTGTTTTATTAAAAAGAGTGTGGGCATAGCTGATGATCAGGCGAGTGATCAGCGCGGGGTGCGATTCTTTTCAATGGTTTCTACGTCCCATAGGTTGGAAAATTTCAGCGCGCGCGGGCAGTGCCCATAGGCCTCGTCGACCTCTACTAGCAGTCCCTGTACAAGCTTGGTGTTATCGTCGTGCCAGTAGACCGATAGTTCGGCCTGCAGGGTTTCGACTTCTGCCTGATCAACGGGACGTGCGCGCCCGTTGACGCGCACGGTGTGGTCTCTACCCGGAATAAAAAAGAGTAGACCAACGTGACCGTTATCGTCGACGTTGCCATAGCTCTGAAAGAGGCGGTTGCCCGCCACGTCGGGCAGCAGCAGGCGCCGCTCGTCTAGCACGCGCACAAAGCCGGGCGTGCCGCCGCGCGGCGAGGCGTCGCAGTGGCCCTGTCCGTCGCTGGTAGCCAGCACGGCAAAGGGCGAATGGCGAATAAAGTCTACTACGTGTTCCTCCATATGGTCGCGCACCTTGGTGCGCGCACCGGACACCGGTAGACCAAATGCCTCCTGAAAACGGTTGGCCGGCTTTAGTTCGTTCATATTGCCTCCTCTCTGCGTGCGCTACAGCTGCGACTGGTAAATCGCGTCGATCAGCTCCATGGTCTTGAGCGTGTCGTCAAAGCAGGTTTCGGGCTGCTTTCCCTTGACTATGCAGTCGACAAAGTGTCGGTTCATATCGTAGGCGCCAAAGGCGCGGTAGTCTTCCTGGCTGTTGGCCATGGCAAAGGGGTCCATTTCCTCTACGGGATCGAGCTTGTTGTCGGCATACAGCGTGCCCCCCTCTTCTGGATCACCAAAGAACGAAATGCCGGGTGCGTGAATTTCTACAGAGAAAATGCGCCGGCCCGCCATAAAGTTGTTGAGCAATAGGCCGGTGGCTCCAGAGCTGAACTTGATGAGTGCCAAGTGCATGTTCCAATGCCCAGCGTCTAGTCGACGCGAATCGGCGGCGACGCTTTCGACTTCTCCGCCACACAGGTAGCGCAGGGTATCGACGGCGTGTATGCCATCGGCGGTTAGCATATCCATACCGCCTTTGTAGTAGGCGTCGGCACCAACCCAGTTTTTGTAAAAGCTGGCGTGTGCCGTATGCACATCGCCGCGCTTTTCGCACCGTTCTTTGCCGCGCCGAATCAGGGGGGAGAAGCGCCGTTGAAAGGTTACGCCGGTGAGCACGTTGTGCTTTTGGGCCAAGAGCGCTAGCTGGCGCGTCTGTTCCGTCGTGACGGCCGGTGGTTTTTCGACGATAAGGTGGCAGCCGCGCTCGATAATGTCGGCCGATACGTCATACAGGTGATGCGGAGGCATGATGGCGTATACTACATCGGGCTTTTCGCGCTCGATCATCTGGCGATAGTCGCCGTAACGACCTTGAATGCCAAAGCGATCACAGGCGGTTTGTAAGCGATCCTCGTCTAGGTCACATGCGGCTACTACGTCGGCTTCGGGAAGGTCGCTCAATGCGGGGTAGTGCGTGCTGACAGAGCGGCTTCCCGCCCCTATCAGGGCGATGCGAACGCTTTTTTTAGATTTCCTGCGCGCGGCGGCAGGCTTCTTTTTTGTCGCGGTCTTTTTAGCCATGTTTTGGTCTCCGTTGTCAAAGAGGAGTAGGTGGCGGGAAAATAGCGCACGGCGTGCTCGGCGACAAGCAGCGGTTGAGCCAGTTGATTGGAACGGTGAAGTTCGCTCTATAGGCTGGGGCGGAACTGAGATATCGCACCGGGGTCTACCTTACTACAGCCCGTCCAAAACCTTTTTAGGGAGAGCTTCTACGTGTTTACAGAGAGACTATTAGTCCTATGCGTGCCGTTTATGGTCGCCTGCAGTGATAGCGATAATGCGACCGGCCTAGAACCGCTTTCAGAGCCGCAAGCGCGGGAAGCACTGGCGTCCTTGCGCGCTGAGATCGAAACAATAGTCGGCTTAAGCGGTCCCCTGTCGACCTGTCGCTCTATTGCCCTAGGAGCCAAGCCGTGCGGCGGGCCTCGGCAGTATTTGGTGTATTCGACGGCCCAAACTGATGAGGTGCTCTTGGTTGAAAAAGTGGCCGAGTACAACGCTAGAGATGCGGACACCAATGCGCGCTATGGGGGTGTCTCCGACTGTATGTTGGTCGTCAAACCCCCTCTTGGACTGCGCGACGGCCAGTGCGCTGTAGCTGATTTGGGCTCTGGGATTACGCGGAACGATACGCTTTTGTTGGTCGACGGAGTCGGAGTCGATGCGAAGAGTGACCCGTTTGACGTTGGATCCGTGCGCATAGTGGGCGATGTATTGATGATAGAAGTGCGCTATGGTGGAGGCTGCGCCGAGCACAGCTTTACGCTCTTAGATACGGGGATTGCTACGAAGTCCATCCCGCCGCAGCACCGCCTGCGGCTAGTGCACGATGGACGGGGCGACACCTGTGAGGCCTACCTGACGCGCGAATTATTTTTTGACATCAGTCCACTGCGAAAACTATATTCTTCTCTGGATCGAGTTGTGATCCTGATCGAAGGCATAGAAGGTTCCACTCTCTACACCTTCTAAGCATTCGCTCGAAAACACTAATAGGCGAAGGGGCCCGCTTACCTCGTGTGGAGCGGGCCTCTTTGTGTCTATGCCTTTCGCTCTACAAAGTGGCCAGACTGGCGTAGGGCGTCTATGCCCGACGTCTTTAGGTCTGCCGGGAAGTGCACGGGGCGATTTCCGGCCAACTGAGATTGGTAGACGGCCTGAACCATTTCTAACGAACGGCGCCCCACGTGTCCGTCGCTGCGCAGCGAGGCGTTGCCTTCGAGCGCGTTGATCAGCTCTTCGAGCGCTTCTACGTAGGTAGACGCAGCGGGGGGGTGGTCGACGGGACTTTCCTGTAGTCGACTCCACTCAAAGCCGCTATCGGGTTCGGAAAGCGCCAGCTGTGATTGGAGCAGTTGGACCTGCTCGCCTTGGATGCGGAGTATACCTTTCTCGCCTCGCAGTTCAAAGGCGTGGTCGGTATACTTCGTCAGTTCAGTCGAGTGCAAGAGCGCGCTGACGCCGCTTTTGAACTTCATAAAGGCGAAGGCAAAGTCTTCGACGGCCCAGGGGCGCCGTCGCTGCTCGGCCAGGCCGCAGAGCCAGTCTACTGGACCGGCAAAGTAGTCAAGCAAGTCCATATAGTGCGTGGCGTCGTGCAGCAGCGGTCCTTCATACTCGCTAGTCCACCAGGGCGCCGGTTTGACCCCGTCCATGTAGCAATAGATGTGGTTGAGCCGACCGATCGCGCCCTCGTCGAGCAGATGCTTGGCTAGGTTCCATTCGGGGTGCCAGCGCCGGTTGTGATTTATCTGTAGCAGCACGTCTGCGCGCTGGCAGGCGTCGATCATCGCATCGCATTCTTCCGTGCTCAGGGCCATGGGCTTTTCGCAGATAATGGCTCGGGTCGTTGGTTCGGCTGCGCAGGCGGTTACCATCTCGGCGTGGTGCTGCGGATGCGTGGTGATAATGCAGATGTCGGGGGCCACTTCGCGCAGCATCTGTCGGTAGTCGTGATAGAGCGCGCTGACGTTAAAGCGCTGACCAAAATTGACTAGCTTATCACGACCTCGATTCACGCCTGCTACGATTTCACAGCGTGGATGAGCGCATAGGGCTTCGGCGTGGTTGTCGGGCAGGTCGCTAAAATTGAACTGATAGCCGACGCGCCCCGTTCCAATGAGTGCTACGCGATAGGTTTTCATATCAGAATAGAGAGAGCTGCTGTATGCGTTCGGGTACGGGCACGCCTTCGTGCGTGAGCAGGAATTCTTTAGTGGATAGTCCGCCGCTATAGCCCGTCATTGAACCATCGCTGCCGATTACGCGGTGACAGGGAACGACGATGGGTAGCGGATTCTTACCGTTGGCCAAGCCGACGGCGCGCACGGCATCTGCGTTGCCGACGCGTCGGGCCAGCTCCATATAGGATATCGTCTCTCCAAAGGGAATCTCTTCCAAAGCGGCCCACACTTCGAGTTGGAACGTAGTGCCCTCTGGGCTGAGTGGTAAATCAAACTCGGTCCGCGTGCCGGCAAAGTAGGCGCTTAGCTGTTCGGCTGCGGGGTAGGGTAATGAGTCGACGGGCTGCCAGCTTGGCGCTGGTTGGGGCGCGTGCGCCTGAAAGAAAATATGCCGCAGATAGCGCGCATCGCCGACTAGCTGCAGGGTTCCGACGGGCGAGCTCATATGGACATATTGCAAAAGGCCGGTGGGCGTTTCAGTCATTGTGCGAACGCGTTAGCGCCCTAAAGTCAGCCCCCGTGGGCTCTTGAAAAATGCGCAGGTCAAACTCTGGCACAATGGCCAATATGTGGTCGAATATATCGGCCTGGATCGCTTCGTAGTTTGCCCAGACGATATCTTTGCAGAACACGTAGATCTCGATGGGAAGTCCCTTTTCGGAAGGTGCGAGTTGGCGCACGAGAAAAGTCATGTCCCGGTTGATCTGGGGGTGATTTTTCAGGTAGGCCTCCACGTAGGCGCGGAACGTGCCCACGTTGGTCATGCGGCGTCCGTTGACTAGGTGTGAGAGGTCGACCTGCTGTTTGCTCAGCTGCTCGTTGTGACGGGCTATCTCTTCTTTTCTGCGCTCTATGTGGCCGGTGATATGCTGAATGCGCGCAAAGCGCTGGAGCATTTCTTCGTCGCAAAATCGAACGGTGCTCAGGTCGATGTGCACCGCGCGCTTGATGCGGCGCCCGCCCGACTCCTGCATGCCACGCCAGTTTTTAAAGGACTCGCTGATGAGTGCATAGGTGGGAATCGTGGTGATGGTCTTATCCCAGTTTTGCACCTTAACCGTGGTGAGCGAGACGTCGATCACGTCCCCATCGGCCCCGTACTTGGGCATTTCGATCCAGTTGCCGCGCGCGACCATACGGTTGACCGTCAGCTGTATGCCGGCCACTAGTCCTAGGATTGCGTCGCGAAAAATCAGCAAGAGTATGGCGGTAATGGCCGTCAACCCACCCAAGAGAACGGTGGGTGATTTGCCGAGCAATACGGAAAGGGCAAAAAGGCCAACTACAAAGTAGAGAATGACCTTGATAAACTGGACTAGGCTCTTGATCGATATTTCACGCGAAGTGTCGGTGCGGCGATAGATGGAAAGCAGCACGCTGAGCAGCGCGTCGATAACCAGTGCACCGACCAAGAGCAGATAGATCGTTGCGCCCGTATGGGCTATAGATGTTAGGCGCGCACTGTCGCCGAGCAGTACGGGTGCGATACGGTATATTACCATACCCGGAACCAGATGGACGAGTCTGTGTAATACGCGCTCTTCTACCAGAGCGTCATCCCACGATGTATCCGTTCGACGGATAATGGCAAAAATGGCTTTGAGGACGGGACCGCGCGCCAGCGCATGTGCGATAAATGCTATGAGTGCAACGAGTGCGATGGCCAGCAGGCGCACTAGGAGGTGAGCCCATTCGGGGGCGACGCCCCAAGTCGTCAGTTCGCTGCGAACGACGTTGATTAAATCAATCATAGTCAGAGCCGGTTACGTAGCCTACGTTGCATTGTTAGAGGCAGCGCGTGCAAGTGGGCATCGCACGGTCGACCTCTCCATTTCTCGAAGGTCCGATAAATTGTTTTCTACTTCGGTTCTTCGCTTACTAAGCGGATAAGCCCTTCGCCGACGAGCGCTCTTCGCCAGCCGCGCAGCACGCGAAATGCTTCGTCGCTGCTTTGCCCTCCCTCGCTCACTAGGGCGCGCACTTCGGCGCGTGGAGCAACAAAGGGCGCGTCTAGGGCGTTTTCCTCGCTTGTTTTGCGCAGATATTCCATGGCGCGTCCCAGCATTTCTTCCAGCGCATCATCGTCCATGCGCCGCCGTCGCCGTGGCCGCCTTGGGCACTGGCTGTCGGGCACGCTCAATCCGTTCTGGACGAGCCCCAACACGCGTTCGGTATCGCGTCGCGGCAGCCCACGCACGTCTTTTAGGTCCTTTAGACTATGTGGCTTACGACGCGCTAGCAGCGTAATGGCCTCATCGCTGATTACATGACTACGCGGCCGATCGCGACGACGTGCTTCCGTTTCGCGCCAGGCTGCCAATTCGCGAATAATGGCCCGTTCGCGCGGCGTGGCACGCCCTGCACCTTTAACGCGTTCATACTGCTCGCGTTCGTCGCGCTCGTCGTATAACGTGGGATCTTCGTAGGTGGCTAATTCCTCGCGCAGCCACTCCTGGCGTCCCATTTGTGCAATGCGTTCGATGAGCTTTTCGCGCGTCTCATGTAAGTAGCATACGTCTTCGATGGCATAGGATACCTGTTCGTCTGATAGCGGACGCTGAAGCCAGTCCGTGCGCGTCTCGCTCTTTTCGAGGGAGACGCCAACGACGTTTTCCAGCAGCTCGGCCAGAGACGAAGTGGAGCTCATACCGGCTAAGCCGGCGGCACATCGCGTATCAAATACGTTGTGTGGATGGGCACCCGTAGCCCGTTTCAAGATGGTGAGATCTTGCTGGGCGTCGTGTAAAATCTTGACAATTTCGGGGTTGGAAATGATTTGACCGAGCGGCGTGAGGTCTTCTATGGCCGGCGCGTCAATTAGATGACAGTCCTCGGCTGACAGGCCCACCTGTATTACGCCTAGTTTGGGATAGTAGGTTCGATTCCAAACAAATTCGGTGTCTAGTGCTAAACACTCGGCTTCTTGAGCGCGCTGGCAAAATGCCACCAACGCCTGTTGCGTATCTATCATACGGGCGAGATCTGTGGGTTGTGAATGCGTCGAGAAGAAGTGAAAGCTAAGCTAAGCCCATCGCCACGGCAAGCGGACACTGCCGTGCGCGGGCGGCTCAGTGAGGTTTACTAAACGATCTATTGCCCAAGCGCAGCAGGCGTCGTGCGGGCGTTTGTTCCCCATAGCCGGCCAGCCGTGTGCGCAATAGCCACGGAAGGATCAGCGCCGCCTGAGCCGCGGCTAGGTAGTAGCGCTCCCAGCCGGGTCCCTGCATCCATTCAAAGAGGGCGCCCCCCAGCACACCGCCGGCTATGCCACCCAGAGCGGATGCGTAAATGGCCAGTGCGAAGCCTTCACCCTGAAACGAGCGGTCGACCGTATCTAGCATGACGCGGGACTGACCCATTTGCTGGCCTCCCTCTAGTGCGCCCCAAAGCAAGTAGACCGCCGCAGCCCACAGGGCGATAGACCATTCCGTAGCTGGTAGAAAAAACCACGCTAGTGCCATAGTCGGTTGCAGCGTTAGCGTGATACTCAGGAGCGCACGCGGACCGTGTGCATCTACCAGCCGACCCCAGGCGCGCAGGCCTGCCATGTAGCCCAGTGCCGTGATGGGCGTCATCCACACAAAATAGCTGACGGGCAAACCGACGTCTGTCAGTGCGACGACCCACAGCGGCTGCGTTGCCGAAAGAATGCCCATCCGGGCGATGGCGAAGAGGCAGTAGCTGCGCATGGGGCGCGTTTGTGCCACTTGCCGCAGTCGTTTGGCCAAGCCCTCTTTGGGTGTATCCTGTGCGTTTTCGCCGATGCCACGCACAAATGCGGCGCCCAGCAATGTAGAGAAGAAGGCGAGTAAGAAGGGAAGCGCAAAATCGCTGCTAGCGGGATGAGCGCCTAGATACCATCCGACGCCAATGGGCAGCACGAGTTCGAGCAGTCGCTGACGCAGGCGCATGTGCGCTAAGTAAGAGCCAATAGACCCGCCTTCGGTGTGGTCTTGAACCAGGGGCCACCAGGCCGTATTACCCACCTGTTGCAGCGTGCCGCGCACGCTGAATAAGAGCAGCGCTAAGACGGCTGCCCATCCGATATGTCCGCTTGCGTAGGCCAGGGCGGCTAGGCCCAGACCAAAAGGTGCCGAACCCATTCGACCCCAGAGAAAAAGGCCGGTTTTCCCGATCCGATGCATGTAGTGGAGCCCGGCGACGCGCCCGATTTTTTGCACGTGCGTGCTGGTCGCTACCAGACCAATCATAAAGGGCGATGCGCCCAGGGAAAGCATAAAGAGGGGAATAATCGAGGTGAGCAATGCGCCGTTGGTCGAACCGCTAACGGCAATCCACACTAGGCGAGCACGGCTTTTGTGACGATGGTCCTCCGAAGGGTTTATATCAGAAGGTGCGGCGTTCTTTTCTGAGGGCATGGTGTAAAAGATGGCATGCGGCTCTAACGAGCGCAAAGATGCATCCGATGAAAGGCGTAACGAACCTGGTGTGAGCCTTTGAAAATGGGTGGAACAGCGCGTATATTGCTACGCTCACAACCGCGCGGTGCTCAGGCGCCGCAAGAGGAGTTCGATATGGAATCTGACGACGTTGTCTACGCGGACGGCGGCGCGTCGCGCCACGCGCGAATGGGACTGTACGATCAGCTGGTGCAGGACGGCTACTGTCGGTTGGGTGGCGTATTGGAAAGCGATATGCTCGATCGTTTGCGCACCGTAACCGATCGCCTGCTCGACGAACAGAGCGACGATCAGCACGCTGCTCAGCGCTCGACGGGTAGCATGATAAGCGTTACCGACGACGCGCTGTTTGCCGAATTGGTTACCTATCCGCGCGCGCTGGATGCGCTAGCTCAACTGGGTTCTGTCCATCCCCGATGGTCCTCGGGCTTTGTCATATCCAAACCGCCAGACAGCCCCGCTCTTTTTTGGCATCAGGATTGGTGGGGGTGGAATGATGCCAGCAGCTACACGCCCATGCCACAGCAGCTTTTTCTCATGTACTATCTGGTCGATACGTCGCCGCACAACGGCTGTCTTCGCCTGCTGCGCGGATCGCATCTCAAGCGCCACCAGATGCACGACACCGTGCCCGATGCCCATACGGACGAGCTGCGTCGCATGGTCGATCCCGACCATCCAGCCTATCAGTCCATTGCAGAGGAAGTGGACGTACCGGTGCGCGCCGGCGACTTAGTCATTGGAGATTCTCGTATCTTGCACTCGGCGCATGCGAACAAATCGGATGCGCGCCGCACGGTGATTACGCTCTGGTATCATCCGTTCTACGATCTATTGCCCGAGGGACTGCGTGCGGCGATCGGTCGTCCGCGCGTGCCTGGAAACTGGTCTGAAAGCGCCTGGCAGCGCGTTGAGGACGCCGGGCTTACCGCTCACTATGAGGGTAATTGTGAGCCGACCGAGTGGAATCGCATACCGGGTTCACAGCTGGTCTAAACGATCAGGGGTGCGTGCGAAATGCCGGTTGCTCGCCCGGCGTCGGAGAGTGGTCAAATGCGCCCTTGGCTCGCACGGCGTCTTCTCCTCCACAGCGCTCTACCATGGCTCGTTGGTCGGCCCGCGCCCGCGCGTCTATCGCTTCTGGGTCTAGCGTGGAGCGCAGCTCGCGTTCAAAATCAGCCACGAGTGTGCGATGCGCCGCCGACGCGGACAGATCATTGAGTTCGTCGGGGTCCTCACGCAGGTCAAAAAGCTGCGGTGGGGCACCCACGTAGTAGATGTACTTGTAGCGGCGTCGGCGCAGCATAAAGCAGGCGTGTTCAGTTCCCAATGCGTGATATTCGCTCAGCACCGTGCGTTCGGCATCATCCTCATTGGCCGTCAGCCACAGGGAACGTCCGGGCAGTTCCGCTTCAGGGGCGTCGGCGCCTACGCATTCGAGCGCGGTGGGAAATATGTCGACGAGGGAAACAGGGGTTTCGACCACGTGACCCTCGGGCACGTCGGGGCCGGCCGCAATCAGCGGCACTGCGGCGGCTTCGTCGTACATCGTAAATTTGCCGAACAGACCGCGTGCGCCGAGGCATTCGCCGTGGTCGGATGAGTAGATTACCCGCGTGCTGTCGCTGAGGCCCAGCCCGTCCAGTGCGTCGAGCACGGCGCCGATCTGCTGGTCCAAATACGTCGTCGTGCCCATATAGGCGGCCGCCACGCGGCGCAGGGTTTCCTCGTCGTGCCCATCTTCCATGCTAAAGAAGCGCCGAAAGTAGTCTAGAACGGGATGCTGTGGCCAAGTATCCTTTGTGGACTGCGGCGGCAGCGCTACGTCGGCTGTCTCGTAGCGCTCGTAGAGATCTGGCGGTGCGATGTAGGGTGGATGTGGACAGACAAAGTTGAGAAAGACGGCCCACGGCTTGTCATCGTTTTGGTGGTCGGCCAGCCAGCGCTGCGCGTGCTCGGCGCAGCGCGCGTCGTACTGCAAGTAGGTCGAGTCGCCGCCGCCGGCTCTGCTCAGTTCGCCGATTTTGTCGCGAAAGGGCGGATTGTCGCGTATGCAGCCCAGCACGTCTCCGGTACCGTCGAATACGTGCAGGGGCTCGACTTCTCGACAGAAGCCGTGATCGCTCTCCCGTCCCTTAAAGTGCAGTTTCCCAATAGAATCGCAGGTGTAGCCCTGTCCGCGCAGATGGTGATGCCACGAGGGCACGGAGCCGTCATACGGATGTCCGTTGTCCCAGAAGCCTATTTGATGCACGTAGCGGCCCGTGGCCAGGGACGCGCGTTCGGGAACGCAGATCGGACAGTTGGTATAGGCATTTTGAAAACGCGTGCCGCGCGCGGCCAGTGCGTCTAAGTGAGGCGTTTGTACGGTGGGATGGCCGTAGGCCCCGCTAAAGAGCCGGTGGTGTTGATCGGATAGAATAAAAAGAAAGTTTTTGGCTTGCATCGTCGCCTCTCCCGCCCTCTTTGGCAGGGCATACTCGTTTTATCAGCGAAGACTCGGGTTTGGGGCCGTCGCTCCACCCGTCCGGTCTTCTTTGCTCTCCGGGCTGTCGCTACGTCTTTGTATTATCTGCCGACTAGGGGATTCCCACGACCTGACCGGAGTCGTCCAGCGGCGGCGAGGGAAAGTGCAGACCGCGCACGCCGGAGAGCCCTTTGTTGGATCCAGGCGTGTAGGTGCGATCGGGCAGGCCCACCAATTGACCGTTGTCCAGCCACTCCAGGTCGCTTCCATATAGCTGAGAAATTAGCTGCTCTTTCAGGTTGGCGCATGCGCTGGCATGGGCTTCTGACAAGGATAGATCGACGCGTTCATCGGGATCTTCTTGCAAATCAAATAGCTGGCTCCGGTTGCCAACGGGATAGTAGATGAGCTTGTAGCGCTCGTCTCTCAGCATGCGACTGGCGCTCGCATCTTCTCCGCACTCTCCGTAAAGCGCAGAGCGGCGTGCACCGCCGACCATCGACAGGCCCTCCACGCTGTCGGGTATTTCGACTCCGGCCAGGTCGAGCAGCGTCGGCATGACGTCCTGCCAGCCGACCAGTCGGTCGTCAACGGCGTGGTGCGGCACGCGCCCGTCGCTTCCGCCCACGAGAATCATGGGCACGTTGGCAGAGCGCTCGTAGTAGAGGCGCTTGGCCCACAACCCGTGGTTGCCAAGCATGTCTCCGTGGTCCGAAGTAAAGAGAATGATGGTGTCGTCGAGCAGGCCCTCTTCGCGCAGGGTGCCAATTACCACGCGGAGCTGGTGGTCTATATGCGTGCACAGCGCGTAAAAAGCGCGGCGAATACGGCGAATTTCAGCATCCTTTAGATGCGCGTGCTTGCCATGAATTTGCTTGAGTGCGAAGGGGAGGTTCGCCACGTCACGCGACCACTCGCCGTCGTAGGGACGGTCTATATCGACATCCATATAGAGGTCTAGGTAGCTCTGTAGCGGCACCAGCGGCGGGTGGGGGTGGCAAAACGAGAGATACCAGAAGCCCGGTCGCTGCGGATCGCGGCGTTTTATAAGACGACACATCTCGCGTGCGGCCCAGTTGGTCACGTGCGCGTGTTCGGGCAGATGCCAGGGACGGTACGAGTACTCGTTGTTGCTCATCCCGTGTGCAAAACCCTGTCCGGCGAAGCCGTGATCAGACAGATAGAGGTCGTGGTCGTCGATGGCGCCCAAATGCGGGCGACCCTCTTCAGCCAAGATGACGTCGTTGAAACCGATGCGGTTGCGCTGCGGATAGACGTGCAGTTTTCCGACGGCATAGGCCTGATAGCCGCTGCTGCGAAACGTCTGCGCCAGAGTGGGTAGCGCGGGCATGGGCTCAAGCGTTTTAAACACGCGGTCGCCGTGCGTCTTGGGCGGTGTGCCCGTCATGAGCGTGCGGCGGGCGGGGATACACACCGGACATTCGCTGTAGGCATTGCTGAAGCGCGTGCCGCTGCGTGCTAGCTCGTCCAGCGTGGGAGTGATAATGGCCGAATGGCCCGCCTCGCCGAGCAGGGCTGCAGGCCAATGGTCGGTGGAAATCAACAGGACGTGCGGTTTTTCAGAGGGCATGGCAACGATTTCGTCTTGGGTGTGATAGTACGGTGTACTCTAGTGGAGAAGCCAATCAGATTTAAGGAAGGGAAGGTCGAGCGTCAACTCGCCGTCGGCGTCTATGCCCCGTTGTGAACGGGTGAGGACCGGGCTACCTTAAACGCGTGGGTCAGCTCGCCCACTTTCCACAGCTATTGGTGCGTGCTCTGCTAGTTCGCATGGTCACCGATCTGCTTGCCGGTTCAATCTGTCTGAAAGGTCACGCACCCGGCGTGGTGCTTGCTGTGTGCCTGCACGCGTAAGAACTCTTTACAATGATCCCTCTCCATTAGTTTTTAAGTGGGATAATTCTTCTCTCTTTCAGAGGCCTTTTTATTGCGCTATACACATCGTCCCTTTGCGGTGCTACTCTTTGCTCTATGCGCTACGTCTATCGGCGCACAGAGCACGGACTGGCCCTATTACGCCGGCGATGCCTTCAGCAGTCGCTATACTTCGCTGCGCCAGATTGACTCGACAAACGTCGGCGCACTGTCCGTGGTCTGGCGGTATACGCCGCCCGACAAGGCGATTGCCGAATCCAATCGCCGCGGTTACGACACCAATCGCGGTACGCCTATTAAAGTGGGCAACGTGCTCTACTACGGATCGCCCTACAACATTCTGTGCGCCGTCGATGCGCAGAGTGGCCGGGAACTGTGGACGTTTGATCCGGGCGTGTGGCGAGAGGGCGTCGGCTTTGTGGGCAACTTGCGCGGGATCGCCTATTGGAGCGATGGGGAGGTTGAACGCATCTTTTTTGGCACCGCCTCCGACAAGCTCTTCAGCGTCGATGCGCGCACGGGGCAACCCGATCCGGACTTTGGCGAGGGAGGCTACGTCGAGTTGCTGCAGGGATCCGACCGGCCGGTCAATCCGGATATGACCGGCGTCACGTCTCCGCCCATTGTTTGTGACGGTGTCGTGGTTGTCGGTTCGGCAATGAACGACTGGCGTTTCCGTTCGCCTCCTGCGTATACGCCACCGGGTGACGTGCGCGGCTTTGATGCGCGCACGGGAAAAATGCGCTGGATCTTTCACACGATACCGCGCGCGGGCGAGTACGGTGCCGAGACGTGGACGGACGGAGCCAACGAGCATTTTGGGGCTGCCAACGTATGGGCTGCGATGAGTGCGGACGATGAACTGGGCTACGTATACCTGCCCGTTAGCACGCCCAGTCACGATTTTTACGGCGGCGAGCGGCTTGGGGATAATCTATTTGGTGACAGCCTAGTTTGCCTGAAGGCGTCGACGGGTGAACGCGTCTGGCACTACCAGCTGATCCATCACGGATTGTGGGACTACGATCCGCCAGCGGCTCCGGTACTGATGGATGTGGAGATCGACAGTCGGCAGCGCAAGATTGTCGCCCTCGTCACAAAACAGGCTTTTTGCTACGTATTTGATCGCGTTACGGGCGAGCCTATTTGGCCCATGGTAGAGCGCCCCGTGCCGGCTTCCAGCGCGGTGGGAGAACGGGCCTCTCCCACGCAGCCTTTTCCGAGCAAGCCGGCCGCTTTTGACGTGCAGGGCCTGTCCGAAGAGGATGTGATTGATTTCACGCCAGCGCTCAAGGCAGAGGCGCTGGAGATCCTGTCGAACTACACCTACGGACCCCTGTATACGCCTCCAAGCGAGCGCGGAACGCTCATGGTGCCCGGCCTGATTGGTGGCGCCGACTGGGCGGGGGCGGCGGCCGATCCCGAACGGAGTGTGCTATATGTGCCTTCGCATACGCTGCCCTCTCTCGCCCGGCTGGGACCGCCGCGCGGTCGCCATTCGCGCTATGCGGCCTATACCGACGAGCGCATCCGCGGACCGCAGGGCCTGCCGTTGACCAAGCCACCCTACGGCCGGATTACGGCCATCGACATGCGCACGGGCGACCATTTGTGGATGCGTGCGCTGGGCAGTGGCCCGGTAAATCATCCGGCTCTGCAAGGGCTCGACCTGCCCGACTTGGGGTGGGGCGTGCGCTCTTTTGTGCTGGCGACTCCCACGCTGCTGCTGGCGGCCTCACAGGACCCGCGCGAAGACGGTGGGCGCTACGGTCGAAAGCGGCGAGACAACGCGTGGATTGAAGCCGAACCTCTGCTGCGCGCCTTCAGCCCGCGTACGGGAGAGCCAGTAGGTCAGGTGCTGCTACCCGACAATCCGCACGGCAACCTGATGAGCTATATGGTCGACGGCCGCCAGTATATCGTAGTGCCCATAGGCCAGGGGAGGCGTCCACCCGAGCTTATTGGTCTGGCGCTGACGGACTAGCGCGTCCTATTTTAGACCGCGCCCCATCTGAAGCATATATTCGACCGTTGGACACGGTCCTTTGTCTGTAGCGGCCCTGCCTGCCGCCCAACACTGCCACTGGAGAACGAGCGATGAGCACACAAAACGGAGTACCTACCTACGCCAATCTCGGCGTTCGTCCCTTTATCAACTGCGTTGGCACGATCACGACGCTCAGCGGGTCGCTGGCGCTGCCCGAAGTTCGCCAGGCCATGAGCCAAGCGTCCACCGGCTACGTCAAGATCGCCGAGTTGATGGACGCCGTCGGTCGGCGCATTGCCGAACTGATGGGATGCGAATACGCCTTGGTGACGGCCGGATGCGCCGCAGCGCTGAGCCAGGTGACGGCCGCCTGCGTGGCGGGCACCGATCCCGGCAAGGTGGCGCGCCTGCCCGATACGGAGGGTATGAAGAACGAGGTCATCGTGCAGAAGGCCCACCGCGTTGGATACGACCGCGCCGTAACAGCCGTTGGGACGCGCTTTATCGAAGTGGAAACCATGGAGGAGCTGGAGGCGGCCTACAGCGAGCGCACGGCGATGATTTTCATTTTTGGAGATGCGGCCGACCGCGGTCTGATTTCGGTTAAAGACATGGCCGCTAGCGGCCACGCGCACGGCGTGCCCTCCTTTGTCGATGCGGCTGCCGAGCGCCCCGACGCACCCAATTGGTACCTCGAACAAGGGGTCGATGCCGTCGCCTATTCGGGCGGTAAATGCCTGCGCGGTCCGCAGGCCTCCGGCTTGATTCTGGGCCGCGAAGACCTGTTGAAGGCGGCTTTCCTCAATGGCTGTCCACACGGGTCTATCGGGCGTCCAATGAAAGTGGGAAAAGAAGAAATCATGGGCCTGCTGGCCGCAGTCGAGCAGTGGGTAGTGCGCGACCACCAAGCCGAGTGGAAAGAATGGGAGCGCCGCCTGAGCGTTATCACCGAGGCGATGAGCGCCTTTGACACGGTGGAGGCCAGCACGCGTCAACCCGGGCGCTCCAACGTCGCTCCGCACCTGTCCATTACGTGGGACGCCGAGCAGCTCGGCGTGAACGGGACCCAGCTGCGCCAGCAGCTAGAAGAGGGGGAGCCCCGCATTGAGATGCCCGTCGGCGACGGCAGTCTGACGGTCAATCCCTATATGATGGAAGAAGGCGAAGCAGAGTTGGTTGCCAAGCGACTGGGCGAAATCTTCGCCCGCTAGACAGAGCGCTTCGTGCGTTCAGTAGGCTATACCGAGTAGGCCGGCTCGTGTCTGCGTGTCCGTGTCGCCGTCTACGCGGAGCTGGTACAGGTAAAGTCCGGGCGGCAGCAGCAGCCCTCGTTCATCGCGGCCATCCCACTCTACCTGCACGGGACCGGCGCGCTGGACTGAGGGGACAATGCGGCGCACGCGCTGTCCAGATAGCGCATATATATCGAACGCAATACCCACGCTGTCTGTGACCAAGAGCAGGTCAAAGTCGATTTGAGCGGTGTCGTTTAGGCCGTCGCCGTTGGGCGTAAAGGTCGGATGCGTGACGCGTAGATTGCCGAGCATGTGGGAGAAATTGGTCGCCACTACCTGAACGGAATTGGTGGCAATGTCTGCGCTGGCGTCTCCGTCGATAACGGGTTGGGCTACGGAAAAAAGGCTGCTGTCGCGCAGGCGTGCAGTAAACTGCTGCGAGGCGCCAAACAGGCGCGTGCGAAAGCGAATAGTAACGGTTTCATCAAAGCGGAAATCCGCTTCTGTCAGCGGCGGTATTCTGATGGATAGGCGCGCCTGCCCGCTCGTTGAGTCGACGAAGGATGACTGCGTAAATTGGCCGTTCTCGAGCGCCTGCCCGGCCGTCGCGTCGCCGACATCTCGCCAAGACACGCCGTCGATAGAAAAGTCTTCCACGCGCGCTTGGGCGCTGGGCACGTCAATTTCTATACTGCTGAAATGGCTCGTGTCCTCACGCGAGAATATGGGCTTGAGCACGTAGGTAAAGAGCACGTCTTTGCCTATGGCCACTCGTTCGGGGTATATTTCGGCGACGGCGCCGTGGCGCATGAGCGGTTCATCGTAGTCGAATTCTATGTAATCCAGCGCTACGCCGCCGCTGGGTGCGCCGACAAAGGTGATGCGGAACTGCAGGTAGCGCGTGCCGCTGGGCAGGGGCAGCGCTACGCCGGTTTGCTGACGTTGCGCCGGCGACATTTCGTCCGTCACTAGTCCGTCCTCAAAGCGGAGAGGTGCCGACCAGAAGCTCCATCCAGCTTCGCCGTCCGAACCTAGGTCAGCGCCCAGTATGTTATACTGCAAACTCTCTTCCTCAATGCGCTTGTCGAGTAATTTTGCCCAGGTAAAGGCGTCCAGTGTCCGCCCGCGTTCGTCGCGCGTATCGACTAGGCCGGGCGCTAAACGCCGCGCATAGACGTGCGTGTCCAATGAGTTACCCGCGCGAAACTGAATGCGCACTTGGCCTCCTTCGCCCAGCTTCTGTCCGCGCCAACGCACCCGTCCCCAGTTGACTACTCCGCCCTCGACGTCGGGAAATTCCTCTACGGTCTGCTGACGATCCGCGTTGGAAAACAGGTCCCACTGACGGCTATAGCGGCGCACGCGTGGCGTGGGGGTACCGACGTCGATCATTTCAGACACATAGCTTCCGTCGCTGGCGAAACCACGGCCGAAGACGGACAGCTCAGCGGTTTCAGAGTAGCTGCCAGACGGGGTCAAGATACTCAGCAATACGGAGCCCATGAGCACGGGGGGATCAAAGCGAACGTCTTTTACCACGGGCTCATACTGTCCGAAGGTTTGGGGCACGAGCGGGTTGCTGCGCAGCCTAAGCACGTTGTCTCTGATACTGCTGGGATCGCCGTGCCGTATTAGGTAGTCCGCGACCGTGGCTTCCGGTAGAATGGGCCGCGGGCGAAAGAGCAGGCGATCGATGTAGTAGAATCCTTTCAGGCTGAGACCAAGCGAGCGCAAAATGCTGACGGTGCTCAGGTCTCCATCAATAATCTGCTCCTGATTGGTAGGCTTGGCCTGCTCGCGGCGCACGCCCCCTTCGCCGGGCACGTTCAGCGTGGGATTGTTGAGGTTGGTGCCGGGCACGCCGCCGTATGTGCCATACAGATAGCGCGCGTAAATGAGCGAGGACAGGTTGCGCGTGCTGTCCAGACGCACGGGTCGCAGCGCTGTCCCCGAAACGCCGGGTCCGTCCACAGGGGGAGGTGCATCCTCGTCGACCAACCCGTCTCCGTCGTCGTCGCGTCCGTTGATGGGATCTTCGTTGTAGAGCCCGTCTCCGTCATCGTCGTCAAACGTCATTAACCCATCTTCGTTTAATAACCCGTCTCCATCGTTGTCTACTTGCGGGTCGGGTCCGTCTTCGTCAATCAGGCCATCGAGGTCATCGTCGACCGACTCAGAGGCGTCTTCATCAATCAGTCCGTCTCCGTCGTCGTCGCGCCCGTTAACGGGGTCTTCGCCCAATAGCCCGTCTCCATCGTTGTCTATTTGTGGGTTGGGTCCATCTTCATTGACCAATCCGTCGCCGTCGTTGTCGACAAACTCGAATGGATCTTCATCAATCAGTCCATCTCCATCGTCGTCTGCCACAACTTCTACGGCCCATCCTTGGCCCCAAGTCGTCAGCCCGCTTACGGGGGCTATATTCCACGGATGGCCAACATCGCCAACGCGCCAAGTTTTCACTTCGGCAGCGAGTGAAGCGGTAAGCCTCAGGCTTGCTACAAGCAGCAGCGCATACGCCACTCGTACGCCTCCTGCGGAGCGTATAGTCATGTCTATTCCGAGTTTGGGTTAGATGGGATAAAAGCATTATACATACCGAGTTGAACTTGGCAAAATCGACGGGGTGAGGTGCGTCAGAAAAAAGGCCGCATGCCGTCTTGATACGGGGCAATTGACAGGCGTTGGGCCGGACGGTATCCTGACAGGTGCACCGATGAAAAGGAATGTACATGGACACTACACTACCCCCGCTTTCTGCCCTCCCTCCTTACGACGGGGATTGGCTCCTAGACGCTAGCGCGTACCGAGCCGACCTATTTGGCGGCGCGCGCCCCGACGAACTCGTGCTCTCCAATGGCCTGCTAAGCCGCACCTTTCGACTCGCGCCCAACGCGGCTACGGTAGGACTAGACAGCGGCATCACAGGCGCGTCTATGCTGCGCGGCGTCAAGCCGGAAGCGCGCATACAAATAGATGGAACGTCCTACGATATTGGCGGCCTAATTGGCCAGGAAGAGTATGCCTATCTGCGCCGCGAGTGGATCGATTCGCTGGTATGCGATCCGGCGGCCTTTCAGTATACGCACTACGAGCACGCTTCCACGCAGGCTCCTTTTGCCTGGAAGCGCGTTCGCCACGCGCCGGACCTGCCGTGGCCAGCTCCCGGGGTGCGCTTATCGCTGCACTTTGCCGCGCCGGCAGAATCGTCGCTGGCGGGTCTTGGGGTCGCCGTTCACTACGAGCTATACGACGGCATACCTCTGCTGTGTAAATGGTTGGAAGTGCACAACCACAGCGGTCGGAGCGTGCGTCTCAACACGTTCGTTGGCGAAATTCTGGCCGCGGTGGAAGGGGAGGTCTCCGTAGATTCACCGTCGCAGTGGACCTATCCAGATATCCACGTAGAGAGCGACTACGCCTTTCACGGCATGACGCCCAAAAGCGCCAATGCAACGACGTTTTGGTGCGAAGATCCGCAGTATCAGACGCAGGTCAATTACTTGTACAAAACGCCCTGCCTGTTGGAAAGCCGACCCCCTTTGGGGCCGGAGATCGATATAGAAGACGGCGCTCAGTTTGAGAGCTTTCGCACGTTTTTGCTGCTGCCCGACAGCCAAGAGCGCGAGCGACACGGCCTAGCGCTGCGTCGCATGTACCGGACGATCGCCCCGTGGAGCGCAGAGAATCCAATCTTGATGCACGTGCGCCACTCCGATCCCGAAGCGGTCAAGACGGCCATTGACCAGTGTGCCGAGGTGGGATTTGAGATGGTCATTATGACGTTTGGCAGCGGGTTTAACGCCGAGTCAGACGATCCTGAATATATAGCGGGTCTCAGAGAGTTGGCTGACTATGCGCACGCCAAGGGCGTTGAGCTAGGGGGGTATTCGCTCTTGGCGAGTCGGCGAATTAGCGATGGAGACGATGCGATCCATCCCGATACGGGCGAACCGGGCGGGGCTATTTTTGGCCATTCGCCGTGCTTGGGCAGCGCTTGGGGCCAGCAGTACTTTCAGCGCTTGGAGGCGCTGTACGCAGAAGCGGGTCTGGATATACTAGAGCACGACGGCTCCTATCCGGGCGACGTCTGTGCGTCTGAGGAGCACCCCGGCCATCGGGACTTGGGCGATTCGCAGTGGCAGCAGTGGCGGCGCATCGTGCGCTTTTACCGCTGGTGCCGCGAGCGGGGCATCTATCTCAACGTGCCGGATTGGTATTTTTTAAACGGCTCTAATAAAAATGGGATGGGCTACCGCGAGGTAAATTGGTCTCTGCCCCGCCAGCGGCAAATCCTGCTGGCGCGACAAAATATGTATGACGGCACGTGGGAAAAGACGCCTAGTATGGGCTGGATGTTTGTGCCGCTGGTAGAATACCACGGCGGGGGAGAAGCCGCTACGCTAGAGCCGCTGAGCGAGCACTTGGACGCCTACGGTGCGCATCTTGCACAGAACTTTGGCTGGGGTGTGCAGGCCTGCTATCGAGGTCCCCGACTGTACGATACGGAGGAGACCAAGGCCGTGGTGAGAACGTGGGTAGATTTTTATAAAGCGCATCGGGCGATACTAGAATCCGACGTGATACACCTCCGGCGCGCAGACGGGTGCGACGTAGATGGAATCGTGCACGTCAATCCGCAGCTGCCCACGCGCGCGCTGATTATGGTGTTCAATCCGCTCGAAGTGGAGGCGGTGCGCACGTGGAAGATACCTCTGTACTACGCGGGGATAGAAGCGCGTGCGCACGTGCGCGAGCGGGGTGGCTCAGAGAAAGCGTACGCGCTTAACCGGGCCTACGAGATTGAACTCGAGCTGCGCGTGCCGGCGCGCGGCGTAAATTGGTATACGGTCGAAAATGCTCAGTAGCGTGCCTACCTATCGGCTACGGTCGTCTGTGCTGGCCCTGCTGGGTGGACTCTTGTTGGCCTGTGCGGGGACGCCTGCGTCGGGGCCTGCTCCGTCACAGGTGCAGACGTCCACTCCCTCCGCATCCGTTACCGACGTACCTGCGCTCGCACATATGTGGCTGGCCGCTCCAGACACGGTGTATGAGGGAAGGACGTTTCTAGTGGAGATCGTGCTGGCTGACGGCCAGGGCCGTCCGCTCGCTGGCACTCAGTCCGTTCGGCTGCGACCCAGTGAAGAGCGCATGGATCTGGCCAACGAGCGCGTGCAGATCGAAAACGGCCGGGGCAGCACGCGCGTCCTCGGGGCTTCGGCCGGTGAGAGGGACCTGTATATTGCGGGCCGCTGTGCGCTAGAGGACGGCACGTATCTAACAGGCGTATCGAATACGATCGTCGTGATACCGGCGCGCCCATAGAAAAGCCCATCGACGGGTCGATTCACAGAGAAACGACGTATTTTGACTTTGTGCGGGTCGAACGATAAGTTAACGCCCTCACGGTTGTATGCCTGCACTCGACTGGGAAAGACCACACGCTAAGTCAGGAGGGATGGCCTTGAACTTTATATGGTTAGACTGGGCGATGATCGTCGCCTTTTTGCTGTTGACCACCGGCATCGCCTTTATGACGCGGCGTCTGATCAGCAACTACGATTCATTTTTGCTGGCCGGGCGCAGCCTCAAACTCTACTTGGGCATGGCGACAATGGGCGCAACGGAGTTGGGTCTGGTCACGTTGATGTATTTTTCTGAGCAGGGCTACAAGAGCGGTTTTTCCGCCTTTGCCATCGGCGTGATTTCCCTGTTAGGCTTCGTCTTTGTCGGAAAAACGGGCTTCATAATAAAAGGCCTGCGCGATCTGCGCATGCATACGATCGCCGAATTTTTCGGCCTGCGCTACAGTCGCAGCACGCAGATCGTCGCGGCGATCATTACGTTTGCGGCCGGCTTGATGAACATGGGCCTCTTCCTAGTGCTGGGCGCTAAGTTTTTGCTATACATGGTCGGTTTGCCGCCGGAGGCGCTGCCCTACTTGATGGTCGGTTTGCTACTGCTCGTGCTGCTTTACACCGTTGTGGGCGGTATGGTGTCGGTGGTGCTGACCGACTACGTGCAGTTTATCATCCTCTTCACCAGCGTCGTGTTGACGACCTACTTCGCCATAACGCACGTGGGATACGACGCGTTAATTGCCGCCGTGCAGATCGAACACGGTGCCGGCGGTTTCGATCCCTTTCTCAGCGATGATCTCGGCTGGCTCTTTATCGTTTGGCTCGTATTTGGTCTGCCGTTTACGGGTATGTGGCCGCCGGCCCTGTCGCGTGCGCTGTCCACGGTCGACGGCGAAACGTCGCGCAAACTATACGGCTTTATCGGCCTGTCTTTTCTCGGCCGAGCGCTCATGCCGATGATGTGGGGCATTTGTGCGTTTGCCTACTTTGCCGGCGCCCATGCGGTGCCTCTGCCCATGGTGGACGGCGCGCCAGATACGGCTGCGGCCATGCCCGTATACCTTTCGCAAATATTGCCCAACGGTCTGCGCGGTTTGGTGGTAGCGGCGGCGCTGGCCGCGCTCATGTCGACGTTTGACAGCTATTTACTGTGCTGGTCTTCTATCTTGGTAAACGATATTGTTTTGCCGCTGAGACCCGAGCTCAAAGATCGTCAGAAAATTTTGTTGACCCGCCTTTCGGTTGTCGGTTGCGGCCTATTTGTGCTGGGCTGGGGCTACCTGTATTCTCCGCCGGAGACCTTTTTTCGCTTCATGGCTATTACGGGGACCATGTACAGTGCCAGCGTGCTGCTGACTACGGCGATGGGGCTGTACTGGAAAAAAGCCAACACGCCCGGGACGCTGGCATCGCTGTGCGTTGCCGGCCTCTTGCCGCTCACTACAATCTTTCTGGATGGTTCGGGCATCGTACCCCCAGCGTATGAATGGATGATAGAAGACAAAGTCGTTGGCATCGCCACGTTTGTCGCCAGCGTGGTCTTTATAGTGGTGGCTTCACTTCTGACGCAGAAATCACATCCGCCCAAGGTGCTGCAGCCCGTGGGCACGGGAGGTAATTGAGATGACGGGTTGGCAAACGGCGTGGACCTGGATCTTCGGTATAGCGGTTTTTCTGTTCTTCTTGGTAGAAGTCGTAGTCGTTGTAGGAGGTGCGCGCGACATCGGCGATATGATGCGCTCGCTGATGGGGCAGGCCGACGAGAATCGCGAGGAGAGCTAGACGATGCGCGTGCTGTTAACGGGTGCGGCGGGCTTTGTCGGGCGCGTTGCGCTGGATCTCCTGCGCGTGCGTCACCAGGTGACGCCTTTTGACGTTCGCCCGGTTGAAGGATGTGACGATGCAGTTGTTGGGGATGTGCTCGACTACGCCGCGGTCAGCGCAGCGATGGAAGGGTGTGACGCAGTCGTTAACACCATCATGGCACCCAATGCATCATATGGCGATAACGGCCCTGGTTTTACCATCAACGTCAGCGGCATGTACAACCTGCTCGAAGCGGCGCGCACGCACGGGATTAAACGCTTTGTCCACACCTCGAGCGGTGCGGTCCACACGGGTTATCCCTCGCCGCCGGCAACTCGTCTGACCCACGACCTCTATCCGCTCAAAGCGGCCGGTCCCTATGCGCTGTCCAAGGTGCTGCAGGAGGAGCTAGCGCGCAATATGCACGAGCAGCATGGCCTGTCGGTTGCCGCAATCCGTCCCTGGGGCATCATCGACTCAGAGCGCATGGTGACGACAGATGGCGCGTCCGTCACCGGCTTCTATTTTGGCAGCATTGACCGACGCGACGTCGCTTCGGCGCTAGTGTGCGCGCTGGAGGCAGACGATATCGGCTACGAGTGTTTCTACGTCATGGCCACCCCCGGAGGCTACGAGGCGACGGACACGGCGCGCACCGAAGAGCGCCTGGGCTGGAAGCCTCAGTTCCCGTTTGACGCTGACTTATAGACGCACCCAACAAGAAGAGCGGCGATAGTGTGGAGAGATCCTCAGCCGTCTGACCTCCGCTGTATTAGATAGGTCTGCCTCTCGGTTTTTTACCGCGTACTACAAGGAGATAGCGCATGGCTACGGCGCGTAGAGACTTTTCGATACCGTTGGTTGATTTGGCCGCTGAAACCCATCGCCAGACGGTGGTCGATCGCGAGGCGGGTCAGTATTTAGGTCACCCAACAACGGCGCTGCTCGACGACGGCCAGACGATGATTATCGTCTATCCCAAAGGCCACGGCCGCGGTGCGGTTGTGATGAAGAAGAGCTACGATGGTGGTAAGACGTGGAGCCAACGCTTAGACGTGCCGGACAATTGGTCCACCTCGCAGGAAGTGCCGACGCTCTACCGAACAGTGGATGCGCACGGCCAGAAGCGCATCCTGATGTTTTCCGGCCTCTACCCCATACGCATGGCCTACAGCGAAGACGAAGGGGAAACGTGGTCCCCGCTCGAGCCCATCGGCGACTACGGTGGTATTGTGGCGATGGCCGATGTGGCGCGTCTACGGGACGGGCGCTACATGGCCCTTTTTCACGACGACGGTCGGTTTTTGCGCAACGGCGGCCAGCAGACCAATGTGTTTGAAGTGTATGCGGCGTACTCGGACGATGGGGGGCTCAGCTGGAGCGAGCCAGAAGTCGTAACGGCGCACTCACAGGCGCATCTTTGTGAACCTGGAATCGTGCGTTCTCCGGACGGTCGTCAGCTATGCATGCTGCTACGCGAGAACAGTCGGCAGTTTAACGCCATGGTCATCTTCTCTGACGACGAGGGTAGGAGCTGGTCGGACCCGCGCGAGCTGCCCGGCGCGCTGACGGGTGATCGACATCAGGCCATCTACGCGCCCGACGGTCGGCTGGTTATCTCCTTTCGCGACATGGCGCACGATACGCCCACGTGGGGTGATTGGGTTGGTTGGGTGGGGTCCTACGACGACTTAGTCAACGGGAACGAAGGCCAGTACCGCGTGCGCTTTATGGACAATCTCAAGGACGCCGACTGCGCCTATCCGGCACTGGAGCTGCTGCCCGATGGCACGATTGTGACCACCACGTACGGGCACTGGACCGAGGGTGAGGCGCCCTACGTTGCAAGCGTGCATTTTACTATGCAAGAAATAGATACTAAGGCAAAGGAACGGTAAGAAATCGCCATGTCACTTATCACGGTTATTGGCCGCGGCCATTCGGGAACGCGCGCTATTTCGCATACGCTATACGCCAGCGGCGTCTATATGGGAAATGCCCTAAACCGCTCGGGCGATAAGATCCCACCGCAAAAGCTCTACGATGCCTGCCGAGTAATGGCGCAGTATGTCGAGTGGAAAGGGGGCTTAGAGTGGGACTTTGAGCCGCTGCATACGATGGATATCGATCCGGAGTTTATCGATCTGGTTAACGGGTATTTAAAAGATGTGTTAGAGGATCGATCCGAACACAGGGGATGGAAGCTGCCGGAAACGACGCTGATCTATCCGTGGATTTTGCGCATGTTTCCCGACGTCAAGTATATCCACTGGGTTCGCGACCCGCGCGACAGCATTATCCGCGGACATAAGACCGATGACCTGAGCGACTTCGGTATTGACTATCCGCGAACGGACAGTATCCGCGAGCGCCGCGCCATTTCTTGGAAGTATCAGTACGATCTTATGAAAGCCACGCCTAAGCCAGCAAACTGCATACACGTGCGCTTTGAGGACTTCGTGCTCAAGCAGGAAGAGACGCTGCAACGCCTCGAGGCCTTTCTCGGCTTTCCGCTGGGACGCATTATCGTGCGCACGGACTCGATTGGTCGCTGGAAAACGGATGGAGAGCAGCACACCTTCGACTTTTTCCGAGATGCCATGGACGAGAGCGGCTACACGGAATAATACCTGCCCAACGCTCAGCTCTCTTTGCGGGCATTTTTCTCGGCCCGATAGCGCAGTCCGTGGTGCAGCTCGCGTTTGCGGACGCGCAGCGATTCGGGCGTGACTTCTAAAAGCTCGTCATTGCTTAGGTACTCCATTGCATCGTCGAGCGAGAGAATGCGCGGCGGTGAAAGCGAATCTATAATCGACTTGGGCGTGGTGCGGTGGCCCGTCATATGCTTGGTGCGGCACACGTTGATGACCAAGTCTTCTGGTCGAATGGTTTGCCCAACGACCTGTCCGGCGTAGACCTCGTCACCGGGTGAAATAAAAAAGGTGCCGCGCTGCTGCAGGTGCTCCAACGCATAGGCACTGGTCGTGCCCGTTTCGTGCGAGATCAGCGAGGCAAACGGCTGAATCTCAATGGGGCCGGCCATTGGCTCGTGCCCTTCAAAGAGCGTGTTGAAGGTGCCCGTGCCGCGCGTGGCATTTAGATAGGGTTGGCGAAAGCCGAGAATTCCGCGCGTGGGCACCAAGAACTCGGCGTAGACCGTGCCATCCTCACCGTGGCGCAGGTCCTGTAGGCGCCCCCTTCGCTTGCCCAACATTTCGCTTACGGGCCCTAAGTACTCGTTTAGCACTTCGATAAAGACGCGCTCAATGGGCTCCTGCACGCCGTCCTTGTCCTGGCGAAAAATCACTTCTGGTTTGCTGACGGCCAGCTCGTATCCCTCTCGACGCATCGTCTCAATAAGAATGGCCAGATGCAGTTCACCGCGTCCAGAGACGACAAATTCACCCGAACGCTCGGTGTCTTCGACGCGCATTGCCACGTTGCTTTCTAACTCATCAAACAGCCTTTTGCGAATTTCTCTACTCGTTACAAAACGCCCTTCGCGCCCGGAAAAGGGGCTGTCGTTTACCTTGAAGACCATGCGTACGGTGGGCTCTTCTACTTTGATCGGCGGCAGTGCGATGGGCTGTTCGGAGCAGGCTAGCGTATCGCCGATCCCCACGTCTTCTACGCCCGAGATTGCGACGATGTTGCCGGCCTGCACGCTGTCTACCGATTCGCGCTTCAGGTTGCGGTACACGTACACCTGACCGACGCTGGCCGGCGTCATCTCACCCTCGGCGTTGATGTGGACAATGGCCTGTCCGGTGCGCAGCGATCCACTGCTCAGACGCCCGACGGCAATTTTTCCGACATATGCGCTGTGCTCTAAGGTGGTGACCAAGAGCTGTGTTGGACCGTTTACGGCGACCTGCGGCGGCGGCAGATGGTTGACAATCGCGTCAAAGAGCGGCTTCAGGTCGTCGGCCATCGCATCGGGATCCAACCCGGCGCGCCCTTCCAAAGCGCGCGCGTAGACGACGGGAAAGTCGGCCTGTTCGTCGTTGGCGCCCAGATCGACAAAGAGGTCAAAGGTTTCGTTTACGACTTCATCGGACCGGGCCGCGGGTCGGTCAATCTTGTTGACTACAACGACAACTTTATGACCGCGCTGCAGCGCCTGGCGCAGGACAAAGCGCGTTTGTGGCATGGGGCCCTCGACGGCATCGACTAGTAGCACGACGCCGTCAACCATATTCATAATGCGCTCCACCTCGCCGCCAAAATCGGCGTGCCCGGGCGTGTCGACAATATTGATGGTGATATCGCCGTATACTACGCCCGTGTTTTTTGCCAGAATGGTGATGCCGCGTTCGCGCTCGAGGTCGTTGGAGTCGAGCACGCGCTCGACGACTTCTTGGTGCGCTTGAAAGACGTTGCTCTGCTTTAGCATACCGTCGACTAGCGTAGTCTTGCCGTGATCTACGTGGGCAATAATAGCCACGTTGCGGATGTCGCTGCGCGACACTGTTTCTGTGTCGGTGTAGTCAGGTTGGGTCATTTTTTTTCCATTAAAAAAGGGATTGCACCGCGCCCGTGTGCGGTGCAACCCCTCTTATTGATCTGGTCGCCGCACGAGACAACTCTGCGCGGCGTTTTTCGCTGTGCGTTTCGTCTATCAGTGTGTAATGCGCTGCAAAAAAGGTAGGTGAGGACGCAGAAAACGGCAAGGTGTAGGCGGGGCGTATAGGAGCATTCTATAGCCAGCAAATCGGTATAGAGAGGAGTTGCCCAACGCAGCGGGAACCCTTTTTGAGTATGTTTGTGTGACGCAGATCACATAAAAAAGTGTGGAAATGTGATCGCGCTCACGCCCCGTGCGGTTTATACGCATTAGCTTTATATTGGATTTTAGACGAGTGGAATGCTCGTAAACGAGGGAAAACCCCGAATAGAAGGAGCCCGATATGTTTAAGTTACTCGTATTAGCCGGCAGCGTGCTGGCCTTTACCGCCAAGCCTGCTATGGCTGATGGTCATGCGGGCGGTCACATGGAAATGGAGCCGCCGCCTGGCATCTTTATCCCGATACCGCCCGACGTAGAACTGCCACCGCCGGAGGATGGTCCTGAAATGTTTGTCGAGTTTGCGATGTCGTTTCTCGACAAAGACGGCGACGGCGTGATCAGCCACGAAGAACTGATGGAAGCGCTGATGGCTGGCATGCACCACGACGGCGACGGCATGCATCACGACGGCGACGGCACGCATCACGACGGCGACGGCATGCATCACGACGGCGACGGCACGCATCACGACGGCGACGGCATGCATCACGA
>Ga0181569_10000573_pt1 | contig 28413 bp, 43 predicted proteins | sample 101ome_19_FD_132452 | JGI IMG/M metagenome (GOLD analysis project Ga0181569, IMG submission 132452) | Coastal salt marsh microbial communities from the Groves Creek Marsh, Skidaway Island, Georgia - 101405AT metaG (megahit assembly) | ecosystem: Environmental > Aquatic > Marine > Intertidal...
AGCCACGTATGTCTGTAAACATAATAGTAAGTTCACGAGTGTCTCCACCAAGTTTTAACAGTTCAGGATTCTTTTGTAATTTTTTAACCATAGCAGGTGCTAGGTAATGTTCAAACTGTTTCTTAATTTGTTGTTTAAGTTGAAACTCTTTTACAAATCTGTTAAAGGTAGCATGTAAGCCGACTAACACAAGTGCCACTATAGGCATTGTAACATCTAACAGATATAGATAGTTTTGCCACGCATATAAAGAACCATATGCTAATCCACCACCAAGTATTAGTATAGCGCCACCAACTAACCAGTATGGCGCAAAAGCAGCAATTAAAATAATAAGAATACTTACAACAGCAGTAGTGCTAAGTTCTGCTAAGTCAGCCCAAAACGGACGTTCTATTTGATCACCGTCAATCATTGTTTGTAGTGTAACGGCACTTGGTATGTAATTATATTGTGGTCCTGTAGGACTTGCTATAAGTCCACCCAGTCCTTCGGCTGTTACGCCTATAATTACTGTTTTGCCTTGAAGTGTAAAAAACTGATCTTGATCTGCGGCACTAACTTCTGTAAACCATTTGTTCCAACGTAGCCATATCTGTCCATTAGGATCAGTGCTAACGATAGGATAACCCGGCACACGAATTTTTTCTACTCCGCCTTCATTTGCTTTTACTTGATAACTTGGTGCGCCTGTTGCTAGACGTATAACTTCAACTGCTATGCTTGGATATGTTTCTTCGCCCACTCGCATAATAAGTGGTACACGACGAACAACACCATCTATTTCAGGAGCAGTGTTTAATACACCAACACCGTCAGCGTTGTCGCCTAATAAAGGAATAGGACCTAGCATACCCGGCCATTCAAACAAGTACGGCAGTGGGTCTCCTATTTTTGCTATTCCACGTGGCACAGCATTTTTGTTTGCCTGTAGGCTTCCTGTCTGTGCTATAATGACACCGTTTCCTGCTAGTGCTTCAGCCAGTGCCATATCACCACCAAGTCTATCGTCCTCGCTGAACAGTATAGGTAAAACTATAACTCCTGCTCCTTGTTCACGCAACTTCCAGATAAGTTCTGCCAGAACGTCACGCTTCCAGGGCCACTGTCCATATTTTTCTATGGCGGCTTCGTCGATTGTTACAATACCAATATCAGGACTAACTACCCCTTCATCAGTTTGTTGTAACAAATCGAAACTTTTCAATCTTGCTGTCTGTACAATATAACTGTCATTATAGTGAACAAACAACAGAACAAGAGCTGTTATTAATGCTGTTGCCCAATGTGTAATATATTTCATATTGATATTTATCAAAAAGCAATGGAGTGATAAATAGTTATATGCGTAGATTATTAATCCTTACAGGGCCGCAAGGTAGCGGAAATCACCTATTCAGCAAAATATTTGCTCTTCATGAAGATGTGTACGGATGGAAAACACTTCTTAATACATATTGGGAAGGACACCATCACGAGCCATTTGCTAAACACTGGCAAAACCCAGTATTGTTAAGAGATTTTGATTGGGACCAATCAGACTATTATGTAACAAGTGTAAGTTGTCCATACTTTAAAGATGGCTTACCACATATTCCAGATTACATGGAGTTTATTGAAACATGTTATGACTTGGTAGATTATGTTAGCGTAGCAGTTATAGGACGTGATAGTAATATACTAGAGTACCAGCAAGAGAGAGTAAGAGGAGCTCACACCACTCCATTGTTTTTAGATAGACTGGATGACTTAATGAGTGCTGGTGTTGATGTAAACTTTGTTAGTCAGGAATTGTTATACTTGTACCGCAGTGTATATTTGGAAAAATTGTCAATGGAGATAGATTTTCCTATAGCACATTGGGATCCTGATGTTGACGAAATTTTAAAAGATGATGCCAATAGAAAATATGTTAAGCCAACACATGAATACTGGTTGGATCACGAAGTACATAAGGCAGTTAAAGAAAGTTAACTCTTTTTAGCACACTTTTCCTTACATACACTGATGTTTTCAAAGTTGTCCGTAATTTTGCGATAACCAGGTCCAGCAAGTATCTCTTCAACACTGTGGTTATATATACTCATACTTTCTAAATCTTCCGGTGTTAGTCCAGCACCTTCAATCATGCGGTTATCCTCACTTCTCATATAACAGCAAGGATAGTAGATACCGTTACTGCCTATAAACTGAGCCCAGTTTTTAACATTAATACATTGTGGATATACACTTTCAGTTTCGTATTTTTCTTCTTTCTGTTGTTGTGATTGTATTACATTATCATATTTTGCTGTATTAGTAGTTTTTAGATTCTTTTCCTCAGTAACTTTTCTAACTCTTGGATGAATTTGTATTCTTAATCTAGGAGGCTTAAGATGTTTAATGGATTCATAATATTCTTCTAGTAGATCAAGGTTTTCACTAAACTCTTCAATAGGAATAGTTTGTCCTGGTTGGGCTCGTTTAGTATGTACTAGCATAAACTGTCGCATACCCAACTCCCATGCTTTGTCATACGCAGCTTTAATATCTTTAAAACTACTGTTGTATCTAAAAACAATATACTTCCAACGTGTAAATTTACCCGCCTCATTCAGTATACGAATACCACGCTCAATACTTGGCCAGTGACCATTAACACGATACGTTGTAAAATTATCTGGCGGTCCATCAATACTAAAGACCATACCATGTAGTTTTCCTTGTACTGGATCAGGCATCGCTTGGGCTATTTTGTGCCATGTTTCTTCTTTTACATAACTGCCGTTCGTATCAAAATTAAACTCAATATCACGTTGTTTAAGTATCTCAATAATCTTATAAGCATCAGGATTATAGATGCCGTCGCCAAAACTACCACCAAAATATACTTTGGTTACAGTATCGTCAATAGCATCTATTAACTTGTCAACATCGAGATGTCCATTGTCCCATCTCTCTCTGTCTTTGACTTGTCTAACTCGTGGGCAAACAGGACAACTAAGTGTACATTTACTTGTTAGTTCTATTTCAAGTGTATTACTTCTTGGGAATTGTACCATAAGGAATTCCAGTCATTTCTTTATATTCATCTAACCACATTTGTTCATATTGTTGTCCCCATACATCGTTCCAGGGACCACCATTGGTAAAATGTAGTGCTTTAGGCGTTGCCTCTGCTACGCCATATTCTCCAACCAGCCAGTTCCAACTATAACTAATATCACCTATTTCTCGATCATGACACCAATGAAAGCGGTGTAGCCATTCAGCACTTCGGTTTGACACGGTCAGTGGTGTTAGTTTACGACAACTTGGATGATTGTTATTGAATATCATAAAACTACTCCAGTTTTTTCTAGGAAGAGCAACTTGCTCGTGTCCCCAAAATTTAACTGGTTGTTTGGGATCATAAGGTAAGTGCCTTACACAAAACACAGCATAATCATCAGCATATGGTTCGCGATTAATTCTATCAAATAAACTTGTAATATCATGTGTAAATAAAAAATCGCTATCACAAAACATACTCCAACCTTTATAGTCGTTCAAAAACGGTACTAAAAAACGAGTGTATGTAAATTCTGTGCTAGCAGGAGAAAGAGGATCTCGATAATAGGCACCACTTTCTCTTAGTTCATGCTGTTTTAAATGCTGAACGTTCAGCGTATACCTAGCATGTTTGTAAATACTGTATTCACAAACGTCACTGGCATCTTGTTGTTTACTATCCCAACCTATATAAATCTTCATTGATTCCTTCTGTGCGAGCTAATACAAGGTCTTGTATTTTCAAAGAAAAGAGCTCTGCTTTCAATATACTTCCAGTGTGTATCGTTCAAACTTTTTGGGAAGTGAAAGTATCTACTTGGATACCAAACACCATTATGGTGTACAAACTTATATTTACCCAGATAAAAATCACCGTTTTCAAATCGTATTTGTCTAAACAATTTTTTATCAGCAAACATTCCCATACGATGTACACCGTCACGATAACTTAAATGCGGTAAAGTTAAACTATAATCGCCACCGGTGATTGTTCCATACTTTTGTAACCCTTTGTGTACGCCACTGGCAAATGGTTTAAAATGATTATTGCCTCCGGTATCATATCCTTCCTGAGTAAATGTTACATCACAATATTCTAATTCAAATGTATTGTGTAGTATTTGTGGAAACATAGCACAAAACTCTTCTGGAGTTTCCACTTCTTCGTATCCCTGAGTCCATATCCAGGGTGTGTTATCCAGTTCAGGATACCAGATATAAAAGCATTTGACGTCTTCCAGTGGATTGAGAAACGTGATTACAAACTTTTTATCACTGCCTGGATGACTTGCTACATTTCTACCTGTTTGTATTAGTTGTACTGGTGCTTCTTGACCATTACGTTCTATATCCTGATCTAACCAGAAAAGTTTGTAAAATTGATAGCATAAATACAACTGTTCGTTTTCACTATTCCATTCGTTTGGCATACTCTTTTCAACAAAGTAGTCCTTTACACTGTCTGGAACTTCAGCAAAACGATCTATCATACGGCTGAGTAAACCAACCATATGTCCACAAGTGCTACTCTTGGTGTCACAATCATAGGCACTCCGTAAATGCTCACCCTGTACAGTGCAACGTAATATTTTTGCTCTGCCAGTAGTGTTCATCCAGGAATAAAATTTATTGAGGGCTTCTAGATTACTAGAAGAAATGCTTGACAAATACATTGGTTGTCCGTATAATAAATACTAATATAACTTATTTATCGTAAGGAATCTAATGCTAGACGTATTCATGCTCACATTCGGTGAGCCCGAAGCGGATGCTAATTTTGAAAAACTATTAGAAAAAGCACCGCATGCCAAACGCATTGATGGGATAGTTGGACTATTGAACGCACACAAAGCATGTGCCGAGGAAAGCAGAACCACATACTTTTATGTTTGTGATGCTGATGCCCAGATCAAAGACAATTTTCAATTTAATTTTACCCCAAGTAGACGAAAAGAAGCCTATCCTGGTGTCCCAGAAACAGAATGCGTTTTTACATATCGAAGTCATAATCCTATCAATGATCTATTGTATGGATATGGCGCAGTAAAGTTATTCCCCAAAAAGCAATTACTGGCCTGTGAGGAATTCAAAGTAGACATGACCACAAGTATTGGAGCAAAATTTGTTCCTAAATTTGAGATCAGTAATACAACAGCGTTTAACACTGATCCGTTTAACACTTGGAGAAGTGCGTTCCGTGAATGTACTAAACTAGCAAGTGGTATTATTGACAACAAAAAACAAGTTGATGATATGTACCGTTTAGAAGTATGGTGTACACGAGGGGAAAATAGACGCTATGGCGAGTACGCCATTATGGGTGCTGAACAAGGTAAAGACTTTGGCACACACTATAAGTATAATAAAGAAGCACTCCGTAAGATAAATGACTGGGCATGGTTAAAGGAACAATTTAATGAAGCACTCTGAATTTGTAGAAAAGTATCATTGGTTAAATGGACTAGATGAATACTTTAAACGTGAAACACAGGTAATAGATGGTGTAGCACAAAATGAACGTTGGGAAGTAATATTCAAAGCACTGTTTCACAACAATTGGTATAGGAAACGAGATTTAATCCTGGAACTAGTTCAGCGAGATAAAAGTGATGATGTACATGTAAAAAGTTGGTTAAATGTACTGCTCATGGATCATATTGAAGTAGATTATGATAAGCCACAACTTATTATCAGTCTACTCCGTAAGTACATGAAGGAGGACATACTACTAAGCAACATGGTAAACTTTATGAACTACTGGGTAGATGATAACGGCGAGTTTGGTGATGCTCCTGATCTAGGAGACTTCCTCAGCAGAGGACAGATAATGAGTAAACTCTGGCTTGCTGATGAACTTGAGAAAGTAATACCACGTAGTGAAAGACTGGGTAATGTAGTTTTTTATGGTGGTTGGTATAACTTTTTTGCCTACATGTTATATCACAGATGGGACGTAGACAGTATTTACAGTCTTGATATGGATAGTAAAACAATTGAACCTTGTAAAAGATTATACCCTGGTGAAGTTGAAGAACATAGATTTTTTCCTATACATACAGATGTAAATAATCTGAAATGGGAAGACAACGAGTTATTTTATCCAAAGATGAATCTCAAGAACCGTAAAACAGATCATTATCAGAGTATGGTTGATTCATGGATTGAAAAACAAGAAAAAAAGTATACAGAAAGACTACAAGAAAAAGAAGCAGAAATACGACAAGGATATACCACGCCTGAAGAAATCAGAGAAGGATTGTATGCTGATAAAGAAGATGTTTTTGCCCGGTTTAAAAAAGCGGCAGAATTAAGTAATTTTAATAAAATTGGCAAAGTAGATTTGGTTGTTAATACTAGTTGTGAACACATGAATAACCAGTGGTTTGAAGATTTACCTGACGGACAACTAGTAGTATTACATCAAAACGATTACTTTGACAACGAGCAACATGTAAACTGTTGTAGAGATCTTAACGACGTTAAGAAAAAGTATCCCATGAGCGAACTATACTATGAAGGCGAACTTGATACTTATTTGTACAATCGCTTTATGCTTATTGGTAGAAAATAATGGATCCAGAAATTATAGTCTATAATACTATGGACTTTACTAGGATTATGGAAGGATCTTTCGCTACCTATGACGCTATTGCTAATATAAGCAGTCAAATAACAGCAATGGGTGTATACTATGGTGTTGATTGGGATCTGGGCGAAGTATTTTATGATACTGATGGACAACAATGTATACAACTAGAATTCAAAGACAGCGCCACGGCAATGATGGTAAAACTTAAAGGTATAAAAAATCAGTTAGGAAATACAGTATGAGTGATGAAGAAGTAGTTATGACAATGACTGAGTTTGATATGTTTTTGGACGAACTCAGTACAAGAGAATTACAGAGAGAAGCGGCTAGAGCAATTACTACACAGCCTGCTGACAATAACAGTATTTTTAGGTTTAACAATGTTGCTAGACATAATAGTTTGCTATGGTATAAAGCAGTGATAAAAGATTATGTCATGGAACATGGTGGTATGCCCAGTGAAATTGGTCCTGGGGTTGACGTGACGTTTGTATTAGATGATTGAATTATTACTTGTTAACGCAACCTATGTAGCATATAGGTTGGTAGTAACGGCACATATTGTAAAGTTCTTTAACCGTTACATGAACTATTACTTGGCTGTACTAATTGCCGCACAGGTAAGTTTTGCTTATGACAACGGATTATTTGCTTTTTTGTTTGATGCGTCAAACATACCCAACATAAAAGACTTGTTGTGGGCAGATGTACAATATACTTTAAGAGTTATAGCCGCTTGGTGGCTTATTAAACAGCTCTGGGATTGGTTAAAAAATTACTACCTAGCAGTGTTTATTGGCGCAGAGATTACCTTTGTTGTTGATTACTTTATTTTTGATGGGATTTACTAATGTATAAAGTAGAAGATATTAAAACAGTTCACTTGGAAGTTACGCAAAGATGTAATGCCGCCTGTCCAATGTGTGATCGTAATGAGAATGGCGGTGCTGTTAATCAGCATATCAGAGGCAATCTTAAAGAGCTCAGTTTAGAAGATTGTAAACGTATATTTCCACCAGAATTTATTGGTCAACTTAACACAATGTATATGTGTGGTAACCTGGGTGATCCTATCGTTGCTGAAGATACACTGGAGATTTTTCGATACTTCAGGGAACATAACCCTAAAATGTGGTTAAGCATGAACACAAATGCTGGCGCCAGAACTACAGAATGGTGGCAAGAACTTGCCAGTATCTTTGGACGTATGGGTGCTGTTATTTTTAGTGTAGATGGACTAGAAAATACAAACCATTTGTACAGACAAGGCGTTGTGTGGGAACATGTAGAGCGTAGTATGAAGGCATTTATTGGTGCTGGTGGTAGAGCTCGTTGGGATTATATTATCTTTGAACATAGTGAAGATGATGTAGAACGTGCTGAACAACTTGCTAATGAATGGGGTTTTGAGAAGTTTATGAAAAAGAAGACTGGGCGTTTCTTTAGCAGTGCTAAAAACAAAGGCAAGGAAACGCATCAAGCACAGAACCGCAAAGGGCAAGAAACAGTAACACTTGCGAAACCCAAAAAAGCAGAGTATCAAAACTTAGCACTGCTTAAAGAAAAAGAGATTGAAAAGACTTATGGTAGTATGATGGATTACTACAATAAGGCAAAGATTGATTGTAAAATACTAAAAGACATGAGTATCTTTGTAACCGCAGAAGGGCTGGTTATGCCTTGCTGTTGGACCGCTGGACGCATGTACAAGTGGTGGCACAGCGACTATCGTGCCGAACAAGTGTGGGATTTTATTGACCGTGCTGGCGGCAAGGATGGTATCAATGCCATTGAAAAAGGACTTGACAAAGTCTTTGAAAGTGGTATAATGGAAGATATTAAGAGAAGTTGGACTCTCGAAAGTATCAAGGCGGGCAAACTTGGTGTGTGTTCACAAAAGTGTGGCACTGAATTTGACCCATTCGCAGAACAGTTCAAGTAAGAATGGCCGTTTTAAACGCATTATGATCAAAAAAGGCTTGACATTTTCTAAATAATATCATATAGTTATAGTATTAAATCTAACAAAGGAGAACTCTAAATGAGTGTAACTAAAGACGTAGTACAAGACGTTGTAAAAATGACAGCAGGTCTTGGTTTTATTAGTGCCGTTAAAATTACAGGCACAGATGCTGAAACAACTCTTGACGCAATGGATGCAGAACGCACTGTTATTCTTAAAGCAAAACTTCACAATCCTGTGACAGAGTTTAACGGTGAGTTTGGACTAGGCAACCTTGGTTTCCTAAGTGGTGTAACTAATCTAGCAAACTACAAAGAAGATGACGCAACTGTAGAAGTTGTTAATCGCGAACGCAATGGTGTAAGTACGCCGGATCACTTGTTGTTTAAAGACAAAGACGGAAACACTGACCAATATCGTTTTATGAGCAAAGAGATTATTGAACAGACACTACAAACTGTCAAGTTCAAAGGTACAGATTGGGACGTCACATTTGAGCCTACAAAAGCAAAAGTAGGTGAACTACAGGCTATTGCTGGCATTTATGGTGGCATTGAGCCTAACTTTACTGTTAAGACAGACAACGGTAATCTTATTGTTACAGTAGGTGCCGCTGACGGATCATTTACAGGTAAGCGAACATTTGCTACAAATGTAGAAGGTGAACTTAACGAAGGCTATGCTTGGCCATTGGGACAAGTATTGGCAATTCTTAAACTTGGTATGTCAGGACAGTGTGTGATGCAGATTTCAAAGCGAGGTGCTTTGCAGATCAGTATTGATACTGGACTTGGTAAATATGATTATATCCTCCCAGCAATGACGGTGTAAACCTTGGCTAATAAAATTAACTTAACAGAACGTAATAGAGACTATGCGGTATTTTTACCAAGCATCAGCAGTTTTTACGATCGTACAATCAGCAAATACAGAGAACAGGGCGATGCCTTTTTTCCTCCTGAACGTATTCCTGCTGGATTTGAAGATGGTCTAGACGGCTGTGACTTCCTAAAACCAGACGCATACTACAATTACAAATGGAGTTTGTATAGTGCTGGCCATGCTCAGTTAGATACAAACAAAGCTCTTGTACATGATAACATGGTACAAGGCAGAGACCGAAACACCAGTTTTGTGCTTGGTGATAGTGGTGGTTTTCAGATTATTAAAGGTGTTATCCAGTGTGACTGGAAAAACTTTAAAACTGATGACAGTTTGAGACATACAATTCTCAACTGGTTAGAACACACCGCTGATTACAGTATGATACTTGATATTCCTACACTGGCGGCAGAACCTACATTCAGAGAACGAACTGGTATCAGTAACTTTAATGAGTGTTTGGATTATACCGACTTTAATGTACGGTGGTTTATTAAAAATCGTAAGCATCAGACAAAGTATCTAAATGTTATGCAAGGGCGTAACTGGAACGAGGCTGAGTACTGGTACGAGAATATGAAGCAACATGACCTAGATGGATTTGCTTTTGGTGGTAGCACTAAAAACGACATTAACATTGTGTTGCGTACACTAATCAAGATGCGTGATGATAAGCAACTTGAACAAGGTAAACGAGACTTGCTACACTACTTGGGTATTAGTAGACTTGAGTGGAGTGTAGCCTATACTGCTATCAAACGTGCGTTGCGTGAGCATGTAAATCCAAATATGGAAGTAACGTTTGACTGTGCTAGTCCGTTTATTGCGACAGCCAAAGGACAGATGTACACACAACATGTACACCGAAACGATCGTTTTGGTTATGTGATGGACAGTGCTGTTGATAGTAAAAAACTTTCACAAACTAATTTGCCATTCCCCTGGAGTAGTCCTATTGCTGATAGGCTTACAATGGGAGATATTTGTTGGTATGCTCCTGGTATGGTCAACAAGATTGGCAAAGAAGGTAAAACAAGTTGGGATAGTTTATCCTACTTCTTGTTAATGGCGCACAATGTCTACCAACATATTGAAAGTGTACAACGTGCTAACGCACTAACAGATAGTGCCACTAAACTTTATCAACCTGACTATCGTCAGTGGCGTAGAGTTAAAAATGGTAGTAAAGAGGATCAGTTCGACGCATGGGTTCCAAGAAACGTATTGTATCTAGTAAACTTTATTGATGAACTGTTTAAAAGCGAGACTCCATACACAATGTTAGATGACGCAGAACAAATGTTGGCTAACTTTAATGGATCAAAGAGTATTAAATCAAGCAATGCGTCGTTTAACAACTTATTTGAAGTAGAGGAGCCAGAGAATGATTTTGATGGTGAATTTACAGATGATCAAGCCGAGGAGGCAGAAGCGTTTCTCGAAGCACTTAATTAAGGAGGTATTTAATGGCAAGTGTTAAAAAACTGGAAGCACACAAAACACAACTGGAAAATAAGCACAAAGAACTTGACAGTCAGATAAAAATAATGTATAAAGCATATGAAGATGATTTAGACATTAATCAACTGAAAAAGGAAAAGTTGGCCATTAAACGAGAAATTGAAACCATTTCTGAAGAAATAACAAAACTTACTAAGGAGTAATACAATGGTAAAAAAGGTAAGACTAATTGATGACGAGGTAACAACTGTGGCAGAGGATACTGAATCATCAGTCGAAGCACCAGCAACCACCGGAAGCGGAACTTTTTCAGCAGAAGAAAAAGAGCAACTGATGAAATATGCTGAAGCAATTGACTGGAAACTTTGGGAAATTCTTAAACTTTTAAGAACACAAACTGAGGACAAATAATGCTTGAAGTAGCACAACGCCAAATCTGGGTAACATTCCAGAAAGAAGGCATTCACTTGTACCCAGCCGCGAAGGATGATCCTGCGCTGGCTACTGGTGATGAATATGATGTGTCCTTTTTAGGCGTAGCACACAGACACATTTTTCACTTTCGTGTAGCAATTGATGTGTTCCATGATGATAGAGACATTGAATTTATTCAGTTCAAACGTTGGCTAGAAAAACTATATGCTGAAAAGACTCTGGAACTTAACCATAGATCATGTGAAATGATTGCTGAAGAACTAGCACAAGTCATTCACGCAAAGTATCCTAACCGTTCAATTACAATTACAGTGGCAGAGGATAACGAGAACGGTGCCACATTAACTTTTAATCCAATAGAGGAATAAAATTATGTCAGTTTTTATTGGCGGCATTTACACACTTCAGGATATCAAGTACGATCTCCTAAAAATTATCGAGCCATATGATGGCTATATGTATAACCAAAACAGTACGAACGAAGTAGTTCGACTATTCAATGCTTTCCTTGGTGATCTCAGGAACGCCCATAGGATTCGCGAGTATGAAATTACTGCTACTGATAAGGATAACGCAGTAACTTTTGATATTGTTATTCGTATTCAAAAGGATCGTAGTCCTAAGAAACTAAAGATCCATGTTGGACGGTTAGTTCATTTTCGTGACAGAGCGGAAGCCGCCTAATGGATCGCACTATAGTTTTAGTTACAGGCGGATTTGATCCGCTACACAGTGGACATGTTGCTTATTTCAAAGCGGCAAAGTTACTGGGTGACGAACTATGGGTTGGATTGAACAGTGATGATTGGCTGACTCGTAAAAAGGGTCAGCCTTTCATGCCTTTTCAAGAACGCATTAGTATCATTGACGAACTCAGTTGTGTTGACAAAGTTATCAGTTTTGACGATACTGACGATAGTGCTTGCGGTGCTATTTTTAAAACAATGTCAACAACATCTCCTAACGACAAAATCATCTTTGCCAATGGTGGCGATAGAACAAACACAACCACTCCTGAAATGGAAGTATACGATGGCAACCCCAAAGTAAAATTTGTGTTTGGAGTCGGTGGGGAAGACAAAAAGAATAGCAGTAGTTGGATACTCAAGCAGTGGGATAAACCCACAACTGAACGTGCTTGGGGAAGATATACAGTACTGGACAAAAACGGGCGTTGGCAAGTTAAAGAGTTAGAGTTTGATGCTGGTAAAGCATTGAGCGATCAACGACATTTTGAGCGTAGTGAACACTGGCATGTTGTTCATGGTAGTATCAGAATGGATTTAGAATATCCAAACGGTGACAAAGAAAGCAAAACATATCACAGTGGTGATAGTATTGACATTCCTGTGTTTACCTGGCATAAAGCATATAATGTAGGCGATACAGCCGCCAATGTTATTGAGGTTTGGATGGGAGAACAATTAACTGAAGACGATATTGAGAGACGAGATTAATGAATACAATTTATATTATCCCTATCGAACCTATTGATCAAAGATACACCAAGCAATGGTATGAAAATATTCCAGTCATGCTGGAACGTAAAATTGCTGAACACAATCTTGATTACACAGTAGTTACAATCGACGGAGAAGATTTTGCTCCAGAACAGAGAACTGAAGGTGCCTTTCTAGACTTTGGTGCTACTAATGTTTACAAAGCAAGCCAGGCAGTGGAAGTAAGTAAACTGTTCAGCAATGGTAAAATTAAATCAGGCGATAAGTTTTTAGTAACTGATGCCTGGAACTTTATTATTACTCCCATCAAATACATGAGTGACTTGCTGGGTATTCCTGTGGAAATACACAGTATTTGGCATGCCGGCGCATATGATCCAAGTGACATTCTTGGATACAAAATGAGTAAACCCTGGCCTTGGGCGGCAGAAAAAAGTTGGTACTATGCTAGTGACTATAACTACTATGCTAGCAATAACCATATCAAAATTTTCCAGAGCAATCTCAAAATGGATCATAATTTTGATTACAAGGCAATCCGTAGCGGGCAACCACATGAACTTATTGTTGATCAACTAACACAATATCAGAATACTACTAAAGATCGTAGTGTTATGTGGCCACATCGTTACAACGCAGACAAGCAACCTGAAATTGCTGAAGACCTAAACAATGACTTTGACATGATTATTACACAAAAAATGAATCTTGACAAAAGCAGTTATTATGCTACAATGGGTCAAAGTAAGGCAATTTTTAGTTGTGCTTTACACGAAAACTTGGGTATTAGTGTAATGGAGGCAGTGCTTACTGGCGCCATTCCTATCGTACCTGACAGGTGTAGTTACAGTGAAATGTATCTGCCAGAGTTCAAATATCCAAGTGAGTGGACAACTTCCTATAAGGCTTATGAAGCGAACAAGGAAAAGGTAAAAGCATTCATAACTGATAAGTTAGATAACTTTGATAGTTATGCTGATGCTGTTAAACAGCAACAAGAGATTCTTATTAGAGATTATCTTAATGCTGATATTATGTATAACAAACTATTAGGGATAGGTGACTGACACATGAAAACCAGTGATAAAATTAGACAGCGCATTGTAGACGCAGGCGCAAAATTTAATTGTAACGATAACATCAGTGAATTTATTGAGCCAAGAGAACTTCCAAAACTTCAGGCTGAAGTTGAGAAAGAAATGGAACGTGTACTTCGTGCTCTAGTTATTGACACAGAAAATGATCATAACACACAGGAGACGGCAAAACGTGTAGCCAAGATGTTTGTAAACGAAACATTTGGCGGGCGTTATGTACCAACTCCCAAGGTAACAAGTTTCCCAAATATGGGATATAAGAGCCTGTATGCTACAGGCCCTATCAGTATCCGTAGTACTTGTGCTCACCACTTTCAAAACATTGTGGGTAAAGCATGGGTAGGGATATTTCCTGAAGATGAAGTTATTGGATTAAGTAAATTTAATCGTATAATTCATCACATTGCCGAAAGGCCACAAATTCAGGAAGAGATGACTACACAGATTGCGGAAGAGTTAGTAAAGTATGCTAAAACTCCAAACGTAGCGGTTGTAGTTAAAGCAGAGCATCACTGTATGACACATCGTGGTGTTAAAGAACATGAAAGCGATATGACTACCGCAATTATGCGTGGTGCTTTTGAAACAGACCCTCATCTCAAACAAGAGTTTTATAACATTTGTATGAGTATGAAGGGACATGAATAAGGAGGAGACAATGTTCTCAAAACTACTAGAAGGTGTAGATAGAGCTCTAGTTACTAAACTAGTAATCCTACACACCCTTGTAATTGCAGTAAGTAATTACTTGGTAACAATCCGGTTTAATTTATTTCCGGGTGCCGACTTGCCATTGTTTGGCGAGTTTCCACTTGCGGCGGCTGCATTTACGTTTCCGATCGTAGTGGTAGCAACTGACCTTACAGTTCGTATGGTTGGTAAAGAGGCAGGTAGAGCCGTTGTGGCAATGGCTGTTATTCCTGCTATTATCGCATCAGTACTTGTGCTACTAGCACTAGGTGATGAACATGCCTATAGAGTAGGTTTTGCCAGTGGTACTGCTTATGCTGTTGGTACAATGCTTGATGTATATGTATTCCAGCATATCAGAGAGCGTTACACACAAGCATGGTGGGCGGCTCCAGCAATTTCAACTATTGCGGCCAACATTATTGACACATATACTTTCTTCTATGTGGCATTTGCCGGCGCAACTGACGCAGAAGGCAAACTAACTTGGATTGGTGCTAATTGGGATATTGTTGCTCAAAATAATACACTTACTAAGATTGTGGTAGGACTTATTGTGTTCCTTCCTGCTTATGGTATTCTTTTGAAATACATCCAAAACCAATTGGACTCTACTGTAGGAGATGACACTCCAACAGATCCTAATACAACATCACCTGTTGTAATTAAACCGGCGCCTAAAAAGGCTCCTGCTAAAAAGCGGGCACCTAAGAAAAAGGCCTAATGTTAAAAGGGGAGGTGTAATGCCTCCCCCAATAACTGGAGAAGAAAATGAAAGATCCAAATGTTGAAGAACTAGTAGATACCTTTTATGAGCAAGTTGCGGCCCTAAATGTTACATGGTCAAGACTTAATAAAGAAGGTGTTTACATTAGTACTAAAGTAGAAAATGCCCATACACTAGATGAAAAGGTATTGGTCATTGATCAAGTAAGGCAAACTGTAGATTATAAAAGACAATCAGCAACCCCTAAAATTGTTAAACCTAGGAAAAAATAATGGTTAAGAAAGTACATTATACTTGGAAAGATATTGAACACATGATTGTTGTTATTAACAATCTTATGTACGCAGATGGCTGGCGCCCTGATTACATTGTGGGTATGACTCGCGGTGGATTAGTGCCAGCAGTTATTATGTCAAACATGACTGGTATTCTAATGCATGCCTTGGATGTTAGATTCCGAGATGTTGGTGAAGGATACACAGGTCCAGAAAGTAATTGTTGGATGGCAGAAGACGCTTTTGGTTATCCACATGCTGACAGTGGTGGCAAGGGCAAAAACATTCTTATCTTTGATGATATTAATGATACTGGCAAAACATTTGAATGGATTAAACAAGACTGGATATCAGGTTGCCTGCCCAATGATCCACATTGGGATACAGTTTGGCATAACAATGTTCGTTTTGCTAGTCTAATTGATAACGCAGGAAGTAACTTCCAGGAATGTGATTATACGGCATTAGAAATCGACAAACGAGAAGATGATGCTTGGATTGTTTTTCCATGGGAAGGCGAACGTGACTACGGGAACTTTTAATTATGTGGAATAATAAAGGTGCTAAAATGCTATCAGAACATTTTTATGATGACACTGATAGCGAACTAATTGTACGAAACAACGGCAAAGAATATCGTGTTACAGAAATGTATGAGGATATTAGTTTGCGTTTAGAAGTAATCAGTGAGATTATTGATGAGATTCTGGAAATGTATCCAGAGCAAAGAGAAAAACTAGACGTTGAGAAACGTATACAACAGAAACTCATGCTTAGGAAATTAGCAGGAGAATAACAATATGGCAATATTTACTATTGATATTAGTGGTTACGGTGCTGAAGTAGCACTAGGAAAAGTAACAGACGAAATATACAACTTCTGGGTTGATAAAGAAGATGAACTAGAAAGTCATGCGTTTTACGATCCATATGAAGATAATGGTGGTGCTAATCCAGTCACTGATGAAGATGACAATCGTTGGCTTGGATATTGGCATGAAGTAGGTAATGTAGCATACACAAGCGGTGCTTATATTGATAACTTATATGTAGAAGTTACAGATGAAGATGGTAATATAGTATGGAGTACGGAAGATATTAGTGTTGTAGATGCTAATAAAGAAGTGTTTACAGAAGATACATTGGATCCTGGATACTATGTACATGCTTACAGTAGTGAAAAAGGCGGATTCTTCAGTGGTGAATTTGAAACAGATGAATTTGATCCAGATAAACTAACATTTAACGGCACACAAATTATGGGAGACACCCTAGTAGATATGGTTCATTATAATGATGAATATATTGAAAACGAGGGTGGGTCTACAAATGGAAAGTCTCAAGGAATTGAACTTTTAGAAGTTTTCTAAAATGGCAGGATATCCAAGAGGCAAATTGGAAGTAATTGCTGGTCCTATGTTTGCTGGTAAAAGTAGCGAACTGCTCAAGCGATTATTGTTTCTAGAACACAGTGGTAAAAATGTACTTGCTCTTAAACCTGTGTTAGATGATCGTTACGATAGCAAAAGCATCGTGACGCATAATCATCTTAGTCATGACGCTCTTGCTGTAATAGATTTAGAACTTGTAAAGGATAACTACAATATAGCACCCTACAATTTTCACACGGTGTTCATTGATGAAGTACAATTTTTTGATGCTAATGAAACATCGTGGTTTGTAGAAGAAGGTTTACGCAGTGGTGTAAACTTTGTGTGCGCCGGACTAGATCAAGACAGTCGAGGCGTACCATTTGAAACAACAGCAAGGCTACTAGCACTTGCTGACCAAATTCATAAAATTAGAGCGTTTTGTAATGTCTGCGGTAAAGAGGCGAGCAAAACACACCGACTTACTAAACGTGGCGGCAGGGTTGCTATCGGGGGCGCAGAAGCGTACGAACCTCGCTGTCATGAACATTGGGAGAGCAGATAATGTCTGATAAAATCTATACAGTAGCAGTACAGGAAGACGAGAACGGAGACCTGATTTTACCATTTCCAGATGCGCTATTAGCACAAATGGGTTGGGTAGAAGGTGATATCTTACTATGGAAAGATAACGGTGACGGAAGTTACAGTATCGAAAAAGATGACTTAGTAGGTGGAGACGTAGTATATGGGGATGGTTGTTGAAAACTCCATTAACTAAAACACAGTTACAACTGATGAGTATCACCGCAGAAGAATGCGGTGAGCTCACTCAAGTTTGTATGAAGGCAGTCCGTTTTGGACTTGATGAAAAACAAAGACAACGGTTACTTGAAGAACTAGGAGATGTACAGTGTATGATTAATTTAATGATAGATCATGATATTGTTACTGAAGGTGAACTAGCAGATAGTGCCATTGTTAAGCATAACAAATTAAAAAAATGGTCAGACTTGATAAAAGAATAACAATAATAGGATGTGGGTTTGTAGGCGGCACTGTCGCAGATTATTTAGAAAGCAAAGGCGTACAAATATTTAAAGTGGATACCAAATTGTATCCAGAAACAGATCTAGAAACAGCGATAAATAGAAGTGATGGTGTTATAATATGTGTGCCAACACCTATGAATAAAGATGGCACATGTGATGATAGTATAGTAACTAGTGTACTAGAACAGACGGGTAGCGATAAAAAGGTACTACTGAAAAGTACAGTAACACCAGACTTGATACGAAACTACGGTAGAAATGTAGTTTATAATCCTGAATTTTTGCGTGAAGCAACAGCAAAACAAGATTTTGAAAACAGTGTATTTCAAATTTTTGGACATTATCATAACTCACAAGATTGTTTGTGGTGGAGTGAATTGTTCAATAGTGTATTTGATCATCATGTAACCAGTATTGTTACTAACCGAGAAACAGCAAGCATGATCAAATATGTTCACAATGCCTGGTTAGGAACCAAAGTGGCATTCTTCCACGAAATATATAGTAACCTTCTTCCAGGTGTAGACTATAATACAATGACTGAGTCATTGGGCTTGTTTGAAAATATTGGTCGTAGTCATATGAAGGCGCCTAACAGCGAAGGTAAGTTAGGTTACAGTGGAAATTGTTTTCCTAAGGACTTGAAAGCCTTGACAAAAGTTATTGATCATAGTATACTAGAACAAGTAATAAAAACTAATAGTAAATTAGCGGAGAAATAATGCCACATTACAGTACAAAACACTACGGTCATAACATTGGCCTATCGGCAGTCTTTAGACAGCCAAACGCAGATCATTCACACTGTCATTTGCTTCATGGTTATTCATTAGCATTTAAATTTGTATTTGGATGTTCAGATCTAGACAATAAAAACTGGGCAGTTGACTTCGGCGGACTAAAACCTCTAAAGGCTTGGCTAGAAGATAACTTCGATCACAAAGTTGTAGTTGATTCAGCAGATCCTGAGATGAGAACTATGCGTGAACTCGAAAGAAAAGGACTAGCAGAGATTAGAGTATTTGATGGTGTTGGTGCGGAGAAATTTGCTGAACATGCCTGGCAGTTTGCTGATCAACTTGTTAGAGAAATGAGTGACGGACGTTGTTGGTGTGAAAGTGTAGAGTGTAGTGAACATGGTGCTAACAGTGCCATTTATACACCCTGGACTATTCGTAAAGAAAGGTTCATTGATTAATGAAATTACGTTATAGCGAAGCATTTTATTCAGTACAAGGTGAAGGTAAATATGTAGGAGTACCCAGTGTATTCCTACGCACATTTGGTTGTAACTTCCGTTGTATGAACTTTGGACTTCCCAAAGACAAAGATCGTTGGGAGCAACATGCTGAAGGCAATCGTTACAATCCAGAAGTAAAAGCACTTATTGATGCTGGCGTACATAAGACTACGGAAAAATTCGAGGACCTACCAATCATCCACACAGGATGTGATACTTATGCCAGCATCTATCCAGAGTTCAAAGACTTTAACAAACTAGCAGAAGTTGATGAAGTTGTTGAGCATCTAATCAGTCTACTACCACAGGGCAAGTGGACACAGGATAATGGACAAGACATCCACTTGATTATTACAGGTGGAGAACCTTTATTGGCATGGCAGAAACTCTATGTCGAAATATTTGAACACCCTAAAATGAAGGATTTAAAAAATGTTACATTTGAAACAAACACTACGCAACTTCTACATGAAGATTTTAAGCGATACCTCAACAGTAATGACCTCATTAACGTCACTTGGAGTTGTTCCCCAAAACTTAGTGTTAGCGGAGAACCTTGGGAAACTGCTATTAAGCCTGATGTGGCTAGGGATTATAATACTGTTAACGGCAGTGACATTTATCTCAAGTTTGTTGTCGCTGATCGTGACGACATTGATGAAGTTACAAGAGCTGTTCAAGAGTATCGTGGCGCCGGGGTCGAGTGTCCGGTATATCTTATGCCTCTTGGCGGACGTTCCGAAGAATACAATCTCAATGTTAAAGAAGTCGCAGAAGCATGTATGGAGCGAGGTTGGAGGTTCAGCCCCCGACTTCACATCAGCCTCTTCGGCAATGCCTGGGGGACCTGATATTGATTACAACGAACATGAACCAATTGTAATTGATGGTATTAAGCCTAGGATGCCAGCAGACTATTACAAAAACGAATCACACAAGAAAGCGATGACAGCACCTATTGATGTTGATAGAATTAGAAAGAGCGGATTTTAAATGACAAATACAGACGATTATATTTTTACTAGCGAGAGTGTTAGTGACGGCCATCCAGACAAAGTAGCGGATCAGATTAGTGACGCACTTGTAGATGCTGGATTGAAAGCGGGTGACGAAACAACCCGTGTGGCAGTAGAGACACTTGTAACTACCAACTATGTTGTGTTGGCGGGCGAAGTTAAAAACTTTAACGTTAGCAGTGAAGAAGTAGAACAAATTGTTAGAGACAAGGTAAAAGAAATTGGCTATGAACAGGATGGTTTCCACTGGGAGAGGCTCAGTATTGATAACCAGACTATTGTAAACAACTTACACAGCCAAAGCGGAGACATTGGACTTGGCACAGATGACTTTGGCGCAGGCGATCAGGGCATGATGTTTGGTTATGCGTGTAACGATAACCCAGCAATGATGCCAGCACCAATTTATTACAGCCATGAGATTCTCAAAAAACTAAAAGAGATTAGAGAGAGTGGTTACAAATACATGTTGCCTGATGCTAAAGCACAGGTAAGTGTACAGTATCGTGGTAATCGTGTAGAGCGTGTTGATCAAGTTGTTGTAAGTCATCAACATACAGATGGCTTTGAACACAGTATTAAGATGCCTATTAAAGATGCTGTAAATGATGTATTAAGGGAGTTGGTGGATGAAAAAACTATTTGGCATATTAATCCTACTGGCAAGTTTGTCATTGGCGGTCCTGATGGTGACACCGGAGTTACTGGAAGGAAAATTATCGTGGATACCTATGGTGGTTTTGCTCCTCATGGTGGTGGGGCATTTAGTGGGAAAGATCCTACAAAGGTAGACCGTAGCGCCGCATACATGGCTCGTTGGCTTGCTAAGAATGTAGTAGCAGACGACATGGCAGATTGGTGTACAATACAATTAAGTTATGCTATTGGTGTTAAAGAGCCAACTAGCATTTATGTAGATAGTAATGGACACAATCGTAGTATTGAAAAGTTTATCAGAGACAATATTGACCTAACACCATTGGGTATTATTAATCGCTTTGATATGTTTAACTTTTATGAATATAGTAAAAACTGTACATATGGACACTTTGGTGACAAAGATGTACCATGGGAAAAGGTAGGATGGTAAATTATGGGATGGTGGAATAAACTCGTAGGAGACAAAAAGTCTACTAACGAAAAAACAAAAGAAAGTAAACCTAAATTAACTGACAAGGAAAAAGCAACAGCAAAAGGAGAGCCTTATGTTAAGGTTATCAGTGTTGAACTTAATCCTGAAAATCCTGGTGAAGGATACTTTGAACTAGATTGGAATGAACCGTTTGTACAAAAACTTCGCGATAGCGGGTATACAGGTGCTAATGACGAAGAAGTAGTCGATTTATGGTTTACTGCTTTATGTCGCGGCATTGGAGAAACTGACGATTTTGCTTGACAAGTAAAACACTTTACCATATAATAGATGTATAACAGTAAAGTATATGGAGAAAGATATGTCCAATCAACAAGTTTCAGAACAAATCGCATCTCACATTGTAGCAAAAGCAGGTTTGTATCCTGCTAGTTTCTCAGACTTAGTAAAAGTAGAAGAAGGAGATGATCCTCGCTATAAGTCTATTGCAATACAAACACAGTATATTATGCAAAATGGAAAAGCAATGTCTCGTGCACAAGTTAAAAAACTACGCAAACAATTAGGACTGTCATAATGCAAACTTACATTCTAGTAGATACGGCTAATATGTTTATGCGGGCAAGACACGTTGTCCGTGGTGATGATATGGATACTAAAATTGGTATGGCATATCATATTATGTTTAACAGTATTAACAAAGTATGGCGCGACCAACAAGGTAGTCATGTTGTGATTTGTTTGGAAGGACGTAGTTGGCGTAAAGACTATTATGAGCCCTACAAACGTAATAGAACAGCAGCATTTCAGGCAAAAACAGAACGAGAGCAAATTGAAGATCAACAGTTCTGGGACGCCTTCTCAGAACTACAAGAGTTTTTCCTTAACAAAACTAACTGTACGGTATTACAACATGAAGAATGTGAAGCAGATGATTTTATCGCCCGCTGGATTCATAACCATCCTGGCGACAATCATATTGTTGTTAGTAGCGATAGCGATTACTATCAGTTACTTACGAACAATGTAAAACAATATAATGGTATTACTGGAGAGCTTATTACAGTTGAAGGTGTATTTAACGACAAAGGCAATCCTGTAATTGACAAGAAAACAAAAGAGCCCAAGCAGATTGGTGACCCTAAATGGTTACTGTTTGAAAAGTGTATCCGTGGTGATACAAGTGATAATATCTTTAGTGCTTTTCCTGGTGCTCGTAAAAAAGGCACTAAAAACAAAGTTGGCATGCTAGAAGCATTTGATGATCGCAACAGCAAAGGTTATAATTGGAATAATTTTATGCTACAACGTTGGGTAGACCATGAGAATGTAGAACATCGTGTGCTAGAAGACTATGAGCGTAACATGGCACTAATTGATCTTACGGCACAGCCTGAAGACATCAAGCAAAAGTTAGACGCTAGTATTGTTGAGCAAGTACAAAAAGATAAAGTAGCACAAGTTGGTATTCACTTTATGAAGTTTTGTGGTAAGCATAGACTTGATAATGTTAGCAATAATGCTACAGATCATGCTCAATACTTAAATGCGGCCTACAACTAATGTACACAGCACAAGAAGTTATATCTGACAAGTTTTGGATAGTACTAAACAATAACAATAAAATAGGTACTGTCCGTTTTATCAACGACGGCAAGTACGAATTTTTTGATCAAAGGAGTGAAACAAAAACACTTTTAGAAAACTTTGATGAATTATTCAAAGTACAAGATGCTAGGAGAGATCATAATCTGCTCAACGAGGATACCAATGTAAACGGATATCCTACAGGATTTAACAAACCGATACCAGCAGATCATCCTAGCATACCAGCATTTAAAAAGACAGCGAACGCTAATACATTGTTCGCGGCAGGATATTATATTATTCAATTTAAACGTTGGTTGCCCAGTTTTGCTCCCAAAGTGGCTACATTAGAGAAGTATCCTTATCGTGGTCCATATATGACTGAATGGGAAATGAATCTCGAACTTAAAAAGAGTTTAAGAGACTAAATACTCATTGAGGCATATAAAGTGAGCCTCTACTGAGGGCTCGATTATGTCTATCGTAAAAAGACTCTTTCCTTGGGTTATTAATACATTGTTGGTAGTATTACTAACAATAACTAGTTTTTTAGTTTATGATAACTGGATAGAAGAAAAAAATATTACACAAAAAACTATCGAAGATGCGGTACTTAGTACTGTCATGATTCATGTTGATGTCATTAACGAAGCCGATAGATCACAAGCAAATGCAGCCGGACTACTAGTAACTGGGTCTGGCTTTTTTACTAAAGTAACTGATGACAAAGGTTATATTGTTACCAATCATCACGTTATTGAAAATTACGAAAAACTTCCAACAAAATTAAAGATTAAAATCATGGTTCCCAAACGTCCTTGGGAATACAATGGAACTATCTTGGGTGTTGATCCTATCACTGACATTGCGGTGATTGAAATAGAAAAACAAGATCAAGAAGAATGGACTGCTCTTAACTGGGGAAATAGTTGGGACATTGAAGATGGCACTACAATATTCAGTGTTGGTCACGGACTTAATTTTTACTGGAGTGTTACTAGTGGTATTATAAGTTCTAAAGATAGAATTAATCTAAGACCCCTTAACTTTATGTTACAACATGATAGTGTTATTAACAGTGGAAACAGTGGTGGTCCAGTATTAAACAGTCGTGGTGAAGTGGTTGGCGTCAATGATTTGCTGGTTAGTCCAAGTATTTCTTCTAGCAATAGAAATCCTGGATGGGATGGTATTAGTATGGCTATACCAAGTTGGCAAGCAAAAATCAGTGTAGATCAAATATTTGAACAAGGACATGTTGTATACCCTGATTTTAATTTTACATTTAAATTTTTAGATACTCCTGCTGAAGCACAAAAAGTATCACAGTTATTAAACGGAAAACGCTCGTATGTTCAGGTTACCTGGGAAGATGACGGTGTTGAAGACGCTAAAAAAGAAATTGAAAAATGGGGCGAACAAGCACTTCAGGAAGGAGATATCATATATAAAATTGATGGAGAAGAAGTCAGAAGTCCGTTAATGATTATTAAAACTATCCTAACCAAAAAAGCAAACACTACTATTGAGTTTGACATTATCAGAGGTGATAAATTACTCAAAGCAAAATACGCTCTTGGTGTATTCAAGCAACCAGGACAAAGTGTTATTGTAATGCCACCCAAATAATTAAAATAGCATTTAATTCTCGAATCGGTATAAATACGGTTGGAGAATTAAACATGGCAAGACCGAAACCCACTATTTTATTAGAGATTAGCGACAAGAGTTATAACACAGAACAGGTACTAGATGCTGGTGCCATTTGGGCAGTCTTTTATGAAGGCAAACCTATTAACTTAAGAACACTCAACAGTTTAGTAAATTATCCAGGACCCAAATATAAAAAAGTAAGTTTTAGTAATAGTGGACACGCATTTAATCTTGCTGATAGACTTAACAAGAAATTTCAAACTAACAAGTTTACTGTGGTAAAACTAACTCAGGGTGAGATAGTAACCAAGAACGATGTATAATGAAATACAAAATCAAATAAAAGACAGTTTAAATAATCAAGCAAGAGCAGAACACACTATCAAGGATCTGTTTTTAAATACTCGTACATTACGTCTTACTAAACGTGGAAGATCAATGATGTGTAAATATTACGAACACTGGAACTTTGAAAGTCCAGGACTCAAAGCAGGAAACACATTACAACTGTTACGAAAAATGACATACCCTTATTACATAGACGCTAAACAACTTATATTGTTTACAGAGCAAGATGCTTTTATGGCAAAACTTGCTGGCGCACAAGGATGGCTAGATGGAAAAGAATAAACTGCCTGATAGTTTTTGCTGGGCACCTTATGTTAACGTAGATTTAGATCAAGACGGTAGTTTTTACCCTTGCTATCGTAGTAAAGAACGACAGGGTAAATGGAAAACTGGTGATTTGGTTTCTGAATACAATAATACCAGTATGCAAGCTCTACGAGACGATTTGTGGAATGGCAGAGAGAACGCTAATTGTGTACAATGTCACAGACGAGAAAGTGAAGGTGTAGAAAGCACCAGACAGCAGTATAACAGATACTTTACAGAAGATATAGTAGAAAACTTAGATCTAGTAGAAACTATATTAGAGAATCATTTGACTGCCGATGTTAGTAAAATACACACAATGGAAATCCGCCCACATGGCATGTGTACCAATGCTTGCGCTCACTGTGATGAAAATAGTTCGAGCCGTTGGATTAAAATACAAGGACTTACAGACCAATTTAACAACAATTTTATAGACGACCCTGATTTACTCACAGAGTTTTTTGATCAAAACGATCATTTAAAAACAGTTCACTTTACTGGTGGTGAACCTTTACTTTATGAAAAAACACATCTACAATACTTAAACAAACTTCCTAAAAACATAGAATTAAGATATCATACCAGTTTGAAAACACTGCCAGGCGAAGAGATACTAGAAGCATGGGCACAATTTGATCACGTCAAAGTGTTTGTTAGTTTAGACACCAGCGAAAAGTTTTTTGCTTATTTCCGTTGGGGAAGTAACTGGCCTACTGTAACAGAAAATATTGCCGTTATTAAAGACATTGTTGAAGTACGAGCGGCAATCACAGTAAATGTGCTTACCATGTTAGACTTTATTCCGTTAATTTCTTATCTAGTAGATAATCAGATTCCAATTAACGTAGCATTTGTTGATCCACCACATCAGTTAAGTTGCGTATTTTTACCAACACATTTAAAATTATTTGGTGCTAGAAGTATTGATCAAGCACTAGTAAAAGTAAGAGAATATAAAGAAGACTGGATGGTAAAACAAGCACAAGAAAGAATTGAGAGTATTAGGACGTTTATGTTTTCCCACTATAATGGTGGAGTATGGCACCCTGAAACTATTAGACTTTTTGAAGCTCTGGATCAGGTATATGGATTACAGATAAGAAACTTAACACCTGAGTTAAGCAAAGTAAGGGCAAGAAATGATTTATCCGCGCTTTAAAATTGGACATTTTGTAAATAAAAAAGTGGAATTTAGTGGAATAGATCATCCAGATAGAGTGGCCAGACATAGTCTTGAAAACGCCCATAACATTGATAGATTAGATCATTTTAACAACTATCCATACGAAGTAGATTATACTTTTAATAGTAGAGGATTTAGAGACGCTGAGTGGCCAGAAGATTTAATCAATACTCCAGTTATTTTTGGAGATAGTTTTATTGTTGGACTAGGGCAACCAGTGGAACACAGATTAAGCAACTTACTCGGAGCCGTAAATATCTCCATGGACGGCGCCAGCAACGACTGGATAGCAAGATGGGCGTGTGATTATTTTAACGAAGTACAGCCTAAAAGAGCAGTGGTTCAGTGGAGTTATATTCAAAGACGAGAGGCAGACGATGTCAAAAACCTGGGAGATATAAAAGCAAGAATACCCAATCAGGAAGTACAAGACATTCAAGAACATGTTGACAATTTAATAAAAAATGTCATAATGGTAGAACAAGCAAGTGCCAAACATTCAGTTAATCTTGTACAAACAGTTATTCCTGGATATAGTGGAAAGATAGTTGTTGGTGATTATGAAACACTAGAGCAGTTAAAACCACATGCTAGTAAACTTGTAGAGTTTCAGAGTATATTAGACTATTCTAGAGATGCTCATCATTATGATATTCTTACTGCCACTAAGTATAAGCAAGAGATTGAAAAGAGATGGCAAAACTAGATTTACATGGATACACAGTACATGAAGCCTGGAGAGAATATACTAATTGGATACAAGGTGTCTGGTGGCAGGGCAAAAAAACAGCCATAGTAGTAACAGGACACGGAAAAATCTCACAAGAGTTCCCCAAATGGTGTAGTGTTAGCCCTTATGTTAGAACTTGCGAACTAAACTTGCCCAATACAGGCGCATATAAATTAACCCTATGGAAAAGAAAACCCAATGAAAGATAAATTTAAACAAGCATATATGGATGTAGCAAAGAGATTTGCTCAGTTAAGTACAGCAGAACGCCTAAATGTGGGTGCTATTGTTGTAAAGGATGATCGCATCATTAGTATCGGATATAACGGTACACCTAGTGGTTGGGATAATGTTTGCGAAGATGAAGTTGTGGAGAACAACATTACACGACTTGTAACCAAAACCGAAGTGCTACATGCTGAAACCAATGCCATTAGCAAACTTGCTAGAAGTGTAGAAAGCGGCGAGGGAGCAAGTATCTTTATTACTCACAGTCCTTGTATGGATTGCGCTAAAATGATTTACCAAGCAGGAATTCAGGAAGTATACTATGGTGAAGAGTATCGCAGTGCTGGCGGTGTAGAATTCCTAAAAAAATGTGGATTAAAAGTAGAAAAACTTTAAAAAAGTGTTGACTTATCCTGATATGGTGCTATACTAATAATAAGAGTTGAGAAAAGTTAAACAACAAGAGGACCTAAATTATGTCTGCACCTTTTGAATCCCGTACTGTACGGATTAGTGAAGCAAAAACGTTAATTACCAAGGCGTTTAAAAAGAAGCGTCCTGTGTTCCTGTGGGGACCTCCAGGCATTGGTAAATCAGAATTAGTTGAAGGAATCGCGGAATCGGGTACACTCGGGCGAACTAAAGTTATTGACATGCGTCTTGCTTTGTTTGAGCCTACCGATCTTCGTGGGTATCCTGTTCCAGATGTAGCAACTGGCGTAATGAAATGGCTCCCCCCTGCCGATTTACCTACTGCTGATGTCGCTAAGGAATATGATACCGTAATCGTCTTCTTGGACGAACTCAACTCGGCGGCTCCGAGTGTTCAGGCTGCCGCCTACCAATTGATCCTTAACCGCAGGATTGGGCAATATGTTCTGCCTGAGAATGTGGTTATTATTGCGGCAGGTAACCGTGAGACTGACAAAGGCGTAGCATATCGCATGCCTAAGCCACTTGAGAATCGTTTCGTACACTTTGAGTTGCGTGTAGAT
>Ga0181569_10000584_pt1 | contig 28181 bp, 27 predicted proteins | sample 101ome_19_FD_132452 | JGI IMG/M metagenome (GOLD analysis project Ga0181569, IMG submission 132452) | Coastal salt marsh microbial communities from the Groves Creek Marsh, Skidaway Island, Georgia - 101405AT metaG (megahit assembly) | ecosystem: Environmental > Aquatic > Marine > Intertidal...
GCACGGTCGATAGCGTTACGGCGACCATTGGCAACGCCTCGGGTATCTACAGTGCGGTCGACGATCACGGCATCGCCCTTTTCCGCTTCGCAAACGGCGTTCTGGGCACGGTCGAAGCCTCTTGGGTTCAAACCGGGGGCATTGGCGGCCTAGAGGTGACGGGAAGCGAAGGCACTCTGTTTAATCATCCCCAGCTGGGATACGTCGTCGCCGCTCCAGGTAAAGACGCCCAGCCGGTTGAAGAAGCACCGGCGCTGCCCACGCGCGTAGAGCGTCTGCTTGCGGCGGTACGGGGGGAGATAAGTCGCGAAGAGCTGAATGAGGACCTGCAGTGCTCTGCCGATGCCGTCGCGATTATTGATGCGTGCTACGCCTCCAGTAGTTCGGGCTCTTGGGTGAATGTGGAGAAACTGGGCTGAGCGGATAGACTGCTTTAGCGTGCAAAAATACCTCGGGTCAACCCGAGGTATTTTTGTGTACGAGGCCCTGTGTAATGTGGTTCGGTCCAGCCTTGAAGATACGGGCTGTATGCATATCTTATGAAGGGTTGTAACGAAAGGGAAAATACCGTGTCAGAAGGTATTGCGTGTAAAGTTATTGTATTAATGGGTGTTACGGGTTCGGGGAAGTCGACGGTTGGAGCGCTGCTTGCCGACCGTATTGGTTGGTCATATTACGACGCGGATGATTTTCATCCCCAGGCGAACGTAGACAAAATGGCCCAGGGGGTTCCGCTTGAAGATGCGGATCGCTGGCCGTGGCTTCGCGCGCTCTCAGAGCACATTGGCACGTGGTTGGATGCCAGGCAGGGTGCAATACTAGCATGCTCTGCTCTAAAGGAGACCTACCGAGCGATCTTGGTGGATGATCGGGCAGAGGTGCGGGTGGTTCATTTGAAGGGGAGCCGCCAGCTTATTGCCGATCGGCTCGCCAAGCGCGTGCATCGCTATATGCCTGCATCGCTCTTAGAGAGTCAATTTCAAACGCTGGAGGAGCCGCACTCTGCAATCTCGGTCGATATCGATGCCGAGCCCGAAGAGATAGCGGCAGACATACAAGACAAACTAGGCCTCTAATAGAATGGCAAGTCCTCATACACTCGTCCAAGAAGTGCGCCGGTTGACCAACGATCTGTACAGGGTGCTGCAAGACCAGGTCGGTGTGCGCAGAACAGAACTCGTCGAGCACGTCATTGAGCTGGCGCGCGCACGGCGCCGCGGAGATGAGCGCGCTCAGAGAGAACTGAGTGAACTCATCGCAGGCTTTGACGACGAAGATATAAGTGTCGTCCTGCGCGCAATTGGAATCCTCTTTGATCTGATAAATATGGTTGAAGATCGACACCGGGTGCGCGTGCTGCGAGACCGCGAGTGGCGCAGTGGGTTAGATTCTCGTCCCGAATCCATTGGCGATGCGCTTAAGAAACTCAGCGATGATGGATGTGATGCTACTCAGATCCAGCTGTTTTTAGACCAGCTTGATATCGAACCTGTGTTCACCGCTCATCCGACTGAAGCCAAGCGCCGCACGCTGCGTCAGAGCATGCGCAATTTACAGCAATCGCTAGTCGATCTCTCTGCGGTGGATTTGCTGCCGCGCGAAGAGGCCGAAATTGAAGAACGAGTTTTGGGCGAGCTCACTTCTCTTTGGCAAACGGACTCGCATCGCCCGGAACGGCCGACCGTGTTGGAAGAAGTTGAACGTTCGCTCTTTGTTATGCAGACCCTGTGGAACGTCGTGCCGCGTCTATACCGTGAACTGGAGATCGGACTTGAGCGATATTATCCCGGAACGGAGTTTAATCAGCCGCGCTTTCTCCATTTTGGCAGCTGGATCGGCGGTGATCGCGACGGTAATCCATTCGTCACAAGTGATATAACAGAACAGACACTCGGCACGCTGCGCCGCGCAGCGTTAGAGGCTCATTTAGCGGAGTGTCAGGCCGCTATACGCCTGCTGAGTATGTCGACCCATTGGGTTGAGATTAGCGATGAGATCAGAGAGGCTTTGGAGCGGGCCCTATCGCTGTGGCCCAGCCTTATCTCTAGGCTAGAGCGGGTTTCACCCTTTGAGGTCTACCGGCGTTTTTTACGCGTTGTTCGGTGGAGACTGCAGCAGACCGTTGCCTCTATTGACGATGTCGAGCAAGAGGGTGCCTATCATCGCGCCGAGGAGTTGGAGCGCGATATTCAGCGCGTTTACCAGAGCTTGATTGATCACGGCGCGGGGGTAGTTGCTTCTACTGCCGTTAAAGACTGGCTGTGCCGTATCCGTATCTTCGGCTTCCATATGGCTCGTCTCGATGTGCGGCAAGATTCCAGCGTATACGAACAGGTCGTTGCCGAATTAATGAGCGCTCTTCGAGATGACGTCGATTATCTCCGTCTTTCAGAGGACGAGCGACAGGCGATCTTAGTCGATACGCTCGGCGCGTATATCGCCCCGGACGAAGCGGCTCTCTCTGAGCAAACGGCCGAAGCGCTCGCGCTTTTTCGCCTATTGACGCGGACGGTTCAACTGCATGGGCATGAGGTTTTGGGTGGGCATGTCATCAGTATGACCCACCATCCCAGCGATGTATTGGAGGTCCTCTGGCTGCTGCACTGGACGGCGCGGGAAGCGGGGACTGAAGCGCTGGGCGTAGGCAGTGTGGGCATTGTGCCGCTCTTTGAGACCATTGACGACCTGCAGCGGGGTGGCGATGTCCTCAAGCAGCTTTTGGCCTGCGATAAATATGCCGAGCGCGTGCGAGAATCAGGCGCCGTGCAGACCGTTATGATTGGGTATTCCGATAGCACTAAAGACGGCGGATATTTGGCCGCCTGTTGGGGACAGTATCAGGCCCAGGTAGCTCTACACGCCATTGGAGAAGCTTCCGGGGTGCAGGTCGTGTTTTTCCACGGCCGTGGGGGCTCTCTTGGTCGCGGTGGCGGCCCGGCGGCCCGCAGTATTCTTTCCCTTCCTCCGCACACCGTGGGGGGCGCTATTCGAATGACGGAGCAGGGAGAAGTATTGGCAGCGCGCTACGACGACGCTCAGATCGCCTTCCGTCACTTGGAACAGATTACCTCCGCGACTTTTCTCGTTGAGGCTCAGCTCGAGAGAGAGCCCGATGGGGGGTGGGTCGAGATGACGCATCAGCTGGGAGATCGGGCCTATAAATCGTACCGGGATCTGGTTGAAATGGCGGGATTTGTCGAATACTTTCGCTCGGCTACGCCTATCGCCGTGATCGAAGACCTGCCCATAGGTTCGAGACCGTCTAGGCGTCGTTCCGGACCGGCTACCCTTGAAGGGCTACGAGCGATTCCCTGGGTTTTTGCCTGGACGCAAAGCCGGGCGCTTATTCCGGCGTGGTATGGAATGGGGAGCGCGCTGACGGCGTGTGCGGAAAATCATCAAAACGGTTGGGCGGAACTCCAGCGCATGTATAACGAATGGAGCTTCTTTCGCGGAACGGTCGACAATGCCGAACTTGCCCTAGCTAAAGCCGACATGCATATGGCCTACGAATATGGCAAGCTGATGCAGAGACGTCAGGAGGGAGAGGCCATATGGAAAAAGCTAGACGAAGAATATCGCCGGACCTGTTTTGCACTCGGAAAAATGACGGGGCGAAAAGACTTGCTTGACGGCGTGCCCTGGCTGCAGCGTTCGATTTCTGAAAGAGATCCATACGTCGACCCGCTCAACCTTATTCAAATTGACCTGCTGCGCCGGTTGCAGGGCGGCGATGAAGAGGCGGAGGGAACCCTACGAGACTTGCTGCGCCAAAGCATACAAAGCGTTGCGGCGGGCATGAGGACAACGGGTTAATATGGTCGAACGCTGGGAGAAAATAGCGAGCCGAGAGCGCGCTGACTTTCGTTTTTTCTCGGTGCGAGAAGATCGTTCGATATCGCCGCGCACGGGAAAGGCACACGATTTTATCGTGATGGAGATGAACCACTGGGTCAACGTAGTGGCTATTAGTCCTCAGGGTCGCGTCGTGATGGTCCGCCAGTTTCGTCATGGCACGGAGGAAACGGGTCTGGAGATACCCGGAGGAGTTGTCGAATCCGGAGAAGATCCAGCGAAGGCGGCTGCTCGGGAATTGCTCGAGGAAACCGGCTATACGGCAGTAGAGATCGTGCCTTTGGGCAAAGTCGCGCCGAATCCGGCTCTGCAGGATAATTGGTGCTTTAGTTTCTTGGCGCGCGATGCGCGCAAGACGGATGAGCAGATGTTGGATGCGGGTGAGGATATCGATGTCTTGGAGATCGACCCCGCCGAAATTCGCGCGCTGGTGGAAAGCGGCGAAATAAACCACGGCGTCGTCGTTGTTGCGCTGGCCTTTGCAGGCTTTCTATAGAGGCGCCCGCCTCGCTGCGCTAGGCGTAGTAGACGAAATATAATCCGAGAAATAGCAGCGCTAATAGGACGCTTCCGCTGGTAGTCCAGGTTCGGGAGAAGAGTCCGTCGTATCTGTGAGGGTGACTCAGCGCCGCAAGGAGCTGCCCGACAGCCGCTTTACCCGCTGTGATAAAGCCGTCGCGCACGGTGAGCACTGCATGCCCGAGAGGGTGTAAGACCGCAGGCAGCGCCTTCCGGTACATCCAATCGGTGTCTAGGATGGTCGACGGGACTTCCGGGGGCTCTAGGTGGTTGCGCGCCAGGATCGCGAAGGAAAGCAGCGCGAAAAACAGGAGCTGTAGCTGGGTCAGCACGTGGTCTATCGTATAGGGCTGGTAGTCAACGGCATAGGGCAAGATCGAGTAGAGCGCTTCTGGATATACACCCACGGCAACGCAGGCAAAAGCCGTAATGCCCATGGCTATCAGCATGTTGAGAGGCGCTTCTTTGCAGCGCAGGCCGCGGTCGTGACCAAAGAAACCGTAGTAGGGGATCTTGATACCCGAGTGATGGAGCACGCCGGCTGATGCAAATAGCATGATAAACCACACGACGGTATAATGATCTTTGGCAACGGCCGACATCGTGAGCGATTTGGTGACAAATCCGCTGAAGAGCGGAAAGGCAGAAATGGCAGCTGCGCCAATAATGCAGAAGAAAGTCGTGTAGGGCATCGACTTATAGAGAGCCCCTAAATCAGATGCTTTGGACGATCCGACGCGCGTTATAACGGCGCCCATTGCCATAAAGAGTAGCGCCTTGTACAAAATGTGTGCAAAGGCGTGGGAGGCCGTCCCGTTGAGGGCCAGTTCGCTCCCCACTCCGACGCCGACGACCATAAAGCCCAGCTGATTGTTGAGGCTGTAGGCCAGCACGCGTCTCAGATCGTTCTCTATGACGGCGAAAAAGACGGGGAAAGCGGTCATGGCCGCGCCAATGTAGACGAGCTCTTCGGTGCCGGCAAAGCCGCGGGCCAAAGCGTAGACCGCAAGCTTAGTGGTGAAGGCGCTCAGGAAAACCGTACCCGTGGGAGTCGCCTGTGGATAGGCATCCTGAAGCCAGTTGTGCATAAAGGGAAATGCACACTTAATGCCAAAGGCCAATAGGATCAGCAGCGTTGCCGTTGAGCCCATGCCGAGATGGTTGAAATCGATTGATCCGGTGTCGCGGAAGTGGAGTAGCACGCCGGAGAGCAGGATGACCCCCGAGCCGACCTGGATAAGCAGATAGCGCATGCCCGAGCGATAGCTCGCTTCTGTGCGGCTAGCCCACACCAAGAAGACGGAAGAAATAGCCGTCAATTCCCAGTAGACAAACAGAGTGATCAGGTCGCCCGCGAAAACTGCGCCAATGGCCGTGCCTGCATATATCGCCCCGCTGACGTGCTGTAGAGCATCCTTGACGTGCAGGGCGTAGAGGGCGCTGAGGAAAGCCGCCAAGTGAAATATATAGCCCCACACAAGGGCCAGACGATCAATCCGAATGGGCGTTAGTTCGTAGGAAAACAGGCCGAGCGTAATAGATGTGCCCACCTCAAACTGAAGTAAGTGCAAAAAGCTGAGGACGGGCAGGAGCAGGGAGATTGCTCCCTGTATGCGACCTTTGGTAAAGGCCAGCAGCAGTGCGCCGACGGCTAGTAGGGTGCCGGGGGGCAGCTCATACATCGTAATAATCCTCTCGGCGTAAGACCACGCGTCGCCATAGCCAACCGGCACCAACAATGAGAGCGTATGCGGCAAATCCGAATACGGGATAGAAGCCGTAAGTGCTTTCTACCTCAAAATAGACGTGCCTGTGAATCGCGAAGTCTGCGGCGAAAAGCAGTGCACATACCGCGCCCAGGGCGTGGAAAAGTTTGGTTTGGTTGCGATTCTGGTCGAGCCATCGCTCGTCGCGTTTTTTGTCGGACATACCTACCTCAGGGTTGGACAATGGGAGCCAGAAGCTGGTATATGGGATCTGTGAAAAAGAAGAGCAGCACGCATCCCAGAGCGGTTAGGCAAAGGGGAATCAGGCAAAACAAGGGAGCCTCGTGAAGGCCTTCCCCATGGTGTCCGTCGTCGCCCGTAGCCTTGCTGAAAAAGGCGCGAGCGGGAATGGGGAGGAGGTAGGCAATGTTGAGCAGCGAAGATAGCATGAGCACGCCAACTAGAAGCAGGTGGCTCGTATCGGCCGCTCCCAGTGCTAAATACCACTTGCTCCACGAGCCGCCCAGTGGAGGAACCCCAATAATACTCAGCGATCCGATAATGAATGCAGCCATGGTGAAGGGCATCTGTCGACCTATCCCGCGCATATCGCTGATTTCCGTCTTATGGAGGGCCACCATAATGGCGCCCGCGCAGAAAAATAGGGTGATCTTACCAAAGGCGTGCATTGCAATGTGTAAACCCGCGCCTAAAATGCCGTGTGCATTGGCCAGCGCTGCGCCGAGTACGATATAGGAGAGTTGGCTAATCGTCGAGTAGGCCAATCTCGCTTTGAGGTTGTCCTGCTGCATGGCAACGAGCGAAGAGAGGAGGATGGTTCCCCCTGCGATATAAGCCAGGTAAATGTGGAAACCCGTGCTGCTTAGATGGTCGATGCCAAAGATATACACCACTACCTTCACAATAGTGAAAACGCCCGTTTTTACTACGGCGACTGCGTGCAGTAGGGCACTGACTGGCGTGGGAGCGACCATTGCGTTGGGCAGCCAGCGATGTATGGGCATCAGAGCTGCTTTACCCGTCCCATATGCGTAGAGAAAGAGCAGGATGCCGGTCATAAGCGGCGTTGCGTGTCCAGCTAAAATACCCCCCTGGATAAAACTCAGGGTGCCTGCTACGTGATAGGTCAATAAGACTCCCAATAGAAGGAGGCCGATAGAGGTCGACAGCAGAATACCCATGTAAATACGGCCAGCACGGAGGGCCTCTGGTGTGCGATGATGCGTAACCAGTGGATAGGTAGAAAGCGTCAGTACTTCGTAGGAGAAAAACAGGGTGAGCATATTGCCGGAGAATGCGGCAGCGAGGGCTGCAGAAATTGCGACGGCAAAAAAGGCGAAGAAACGCGTTTGGTTTTCCTCGTGGTGGCCGCGCATATAGCCGATGGCGTAGAGTGAAGTCAGAATCCACAGACCTGATGCGACCAGAGAGAACAGCATGCCCAAGGGCTCGATTTGGAAGGCTAGGTCGAGTCCCGGCAAAACTTCTAATAGGTGAAGCGTGGGACGTCCGCCCGAAGCGACCTCGGGATAGAGCGTGCACACGACGATAAAGGTCGCCGTTGCCACCATGAGCATGGCGCCGTCGCGAAGGTTGGGCGATTGCCCTAATAGGGCTACGAGCAGCGCACCTAACGCAGGCAGTAGGATGGCGATAGCAATGGCCATTTCAGCGCTCATTGTCCACCTCCCAATAGCCACAGTGCGGCTCGCTGCGCCAATCCCGCCGTCACGTCGGTTTGCAACCCGAAATAGAGCGTTGTTGCCAGCAGCATCCAGAGTGGGATCTGCATGGAGAGCGGCGCTTCATCAGAGGAAGCCTCTGCGGGTGGCGGCTGAAAATAGGCGACTTCGACAAAGCGCCAAACGTAGGCTACAGCCAGCAGAGAAGATATGAGTAGGAGCACGGTTACGGGCCACCAGCCCAGTTCCAGCGTTCCCAAGAGCAAGTACCATTTGCTGATAAAACCGGCCGTGAGCGGAACGCCTATAAGCCCCAGGCCCCCCAAAACAAAGGCGAAGCTGGTAATGGGCATGCGCTTGCCCAAGCCGGCCATGTCTTCAAGGCGAGAAGAATGGAGGCGCAGGACGATACACCCAACGGCCAGAAAGAGAGCCCCCTTCATCAGGGCGTGGTTGAACATATGCGCTAGCCCTGCCGTCAGGCCCGTCACAGTGCCCATGCTGATGCCTAAGACGATGTATCCGATTTGGGCAACGCTCGAATAGGCGAGCAGGCGCTTGAGATCGGTTTGATAGATCGCCACGGCCGATGCGACCACAATCCCCAGGAGGGCCAATGGCAGCAAGACGTCGTTAAAACGCAGCGTGTCAAAGGCGTATTCCGCACCAAATATTGTGAATACGAAGCGAAGAAAAACGTACAGCGAAACCTTGGTGGACGTTGCTGCGATAAAAGCGGTTACGAGCGAAGGAGCATAGGAATACGCGTTGGGCAGCCAGGCGTGCATCGGAAAGAGCGCGATTTTGAGCATGATGCCGATGCTTAAGAAGGCGAAGGCCATCAGGATAGTGCGCGTATCCTCGACCATTTTTACCCGCTGTGCCAGATCAGCCATATTCAGGGTGCCGGTCATCATGTACATCAAGCCCACTGCAATCAAGATAAAGGTGGCGCCAATCGTGCCCATGATCAGGTATTTATAGGCGGCTTTAAGCGCGCGAGGATCGCGGCTTACGCTGATAAGCGCGTAGGAAGCCAGCGAAGATATCTCGAGAAAGACGTAAACATTAAAGGCATCGCCAGTGATCGTGATACCGAGCAGGCCGGTCAGGCATAGGAGAAAGGCAGCGCAGAAAAGATGATGTCGATCCTGAGGCAATTCGCTTGCGGCGCTCTGCGGCGCATAGAGAAGAACCACCGCGGCTATGCCGCTCACCAAGACGAGGATGTATGCGTTGAGTAAATCTATGCGGTACTCAATGCCAATAGGTGCATCCCAATTGGCCATGGTATAAACGATGGGCCCGGATTCTACCACCTGCATTAGGAGTGCAGCACAGGCGGCAAAAACCAGCCAACCGACGCCTGTGGTCAGGGGCCAAATAAGGGCCGGGCGACGCAGCAGCGAGCACAGAGGGGCTGCTATCATTGGCAATACAATGGGTACAATCGGCAGGTGGCTACTCACGGGCTGTCCTCCTGCGCAATGAGTTCGTCTTCTTCAATCGTCCCAAAGTGTTCTTGGATTCGAACAACCAGCGCCAGTCCCACCGCGGTCGTAGCTATGCCTACGACAATGGCGGTCAGAATAAGCACGTGGGGGAGGGGATTGGAAAAAGTGTCGTATCCGTCTCCCAAAATTGGCGCCGTTCCGTCCTTGACCTTGCCCATTGTTATGTAGAGCAGGAATACCGATGTCTGAAAAATGCTCAAGCCAATGAGTTTCTTAACGAGGTTGCCGCTGGCGATTACGTTGTAAAAACCCACCATCATCAGGAAGATCGCGATCCAGTAATTGTATAGGCCGAGTGCGTCGCTCATGAACGCCTCCTGCCGGAAAAACTAAAAAACATCGAGGTCATTACCGTTGCTACCGTGACGCCAACGCCTAACTCTATGAGAAGTATGCCGATGTGTTCACCGTGCGTTGCTTCCTCGGCTAGCGCTCGATACTGCAAAAAGTTGCCGTCCATAAAGAGCGATGCCAAGCCAGTTCCAGCATAGAGCAAGAGGCCAAATGCAACCAGTCCGTGCAATACGTTTGGTGGAATAATCTGGCGGGCCTTATCCAATCCGTTAACCAGTGAGTATAGAATAATACCGGCGGCAAAGATTACGCCTGCTTGGAAACCTCCACCCGGACCAAAATCGCCGTGGAACTGCACGTAAAGGCCAAAAAGGAGTATGAGCGGTATAAAAAACTTGCTCTGAACGCGCAGAATCATGGCGTGCTCCATGGCCTCTTTGTCGGGCTTTTCCTCGACGGCCGACTGTTCGTCGCGCCGTTTCTCATGCTGTAAGAGAAGCAGCACGGCCATACAGGCGGTGAAGATGACCGCAGTTTCTCCCAGCGTATCGTAGCCTCTGTAGCTGGCCAATACAGAGGTGACCATATTGGGCACGCCTATTTGAGTGGGTGATACGCCAATGTAGTGCGGCCCTACGTGTTGATGGACTGGGGCCTGCGGGTCGCCAAAGTGGGGCATGTCGAAGGTGCCATAGACGAGCGCACCGCCCGTTAAGAGGGCGACGCAAAGCGCTTTCCAATTAGGCGACCGCTGTGGTTTCTCGCGCTGCGTAGTTAGAGACAGCGTTGCGAGAAAGAGCACGGTAGAAATACCTGCTCCAACCGCAGCTTCAGTAAAGGCCACATCAACTGCGTCTAAGACGGTGAAGATACAGGCCATTAATAGGCTGTACACGCCGGTTAGCACGGAAGTTGCAAAGAGGTTCGTCATGCGCGTGATGGCAATAGCGACTAGGGCTAGAAACGCCAAGAGCGTCATATCGACAACGTGGATCACGCCTCATCCTCCTCTGCTACGACTTTGGGCTCCAGCCCGCTTTGTCTGGCCGCTTGCGCGATGGCATGCGTCGCCACCGGGCTGGTTAGGATGAGAAATATCAAAATCATCACCAGCTTGGCAGCGTTGAGAGAAAAGCCGCTCTGCAACATGAGGCCTATGAGCACGAAGGCAGAGCCCAGTGTATCCGTGATGCCCGCTGCGTGTTGGCGGCTATAAAAATCGGGTAGGCGCAAAATGCCCAATCCACCTACTGCGCACAGGAAGGCACCGCATGAGAGTAGGGCCCAGCTCGCGTAATAGACGATTAGATCCATTAGGCGGTCTCCACTTTGCCAAAGCGCACAAATTTCAGGATGGCGATTGTGCCTATGAAATTGATTAGGACATATACCAACGCGAGGTCGAGAAATTCGGGACGGCCGCTTAGGAAGCCCAGCACGGCGATAAAGAGCACGGTTTTGGTGCCAAACATGTTGACGGCGAGAATGCGGTCGAATACCGTGGGACCCGACAGGGCGCGCACGAGGGCCATCAGCATGGTGATCAGCACGCCGATCATAGCTGCGATAAACATCAGTCCTCGTTTTCTAAGCGGGTGACGCGGCGGTCCATTTCGCCGTCTATGAGCTCTTGCGCTGCTTCTGCAGTCAGGGCGTGTACTTCGATCATTCCGTCTTCGATGTCGACGGAGACCGTGCCCGGCGTAAGCGTTATAGAATTAGCGTAAATAACTTGCCCCAAGTGGGTTTTTTGGCTTGCTTTGACGCGGATCATGCGCGGCGCAATGGGCATGCTCGGCGAAAGCACCCGTTTGGCCAAATCGACATTAGATTGTATCAGAGCCCACGTCAGCCAGAGGCCGTAAGATAGGCTGCCCCGGACGAGGTGGATTGGATGTCCTTCGGGGTCAATAATCCGCATGCGGTGGCTGACGAGTAGAACCAAGGCACAGGAAAGCACGCCAAAGGCGAGTAGAAGCGGCGTATAATGCCCTGACCAGATCAGCCATATGGCAAAAAGTAACGTGCTCAAACTCAGTGCGCGGGACACGATATCTCCTCAAAGAATAGGGGCACTGCCGCGCAACAATCTGTGCAATTTGTCGAAAAATGGCAAGGTAAATCGGCCTGAGGAGTGGAGGCGTTTAAACTGCATAGAGCAGAAAATGGTTCACGCCTTTCACGCGCTTTGTATTTCGAGAAACCGAAAATTCTTCTCACCGTGCCGTTGGTAGGAGCGCACGAAATTACTGAGACTTCTCTATCTCTTTTTGAGGCATAATGGAAAGTAATCCTCGCGTCTTTATGCTCGATGTAGAAAATTTACTACGCGTTCGTTCTCTGATTTTTGAGGGCGATGAAGGCTTTGTTGCCGCGGACGAACGGCTGCTTGAAGCGGCTAATAAGGCCTTGGCAACGCGGCCGTTTTCCGTGGTGGAGAAGGAGGAAGTGCCTCCCAGTAACAACCGGTGCGACTATATGAGTCTGGCTCCTAACTGGTGGCCCGATCCAGATGTAGAAGGGGGAAAGCCCTATCTGAACAGAGAAGGAGAAGTCAACGGGGAATGCGAAGCATATGACCATCCGCGTCTAGTCGGTCTATGCTCGGCGGTTGGCACGCTGAGCACGGCTTACTTCTTTAGTGACTTTGAGGATTTTGCCGAGCGGGCAGCGCTGCTGCTGCGCATTTTCTTTCTCGACGAGCAGACGGCTATGAGTCCTCATCTCGAATATGCGCAGGCGATCAGGGGGCGCTGTCTAGGACGGGCAGAGGGTATTATGGATGCTCACGGTTTCAGTTGGCTGGTCGATCACGTGGGGCTGCTGGTGAATTCATCCTCATGGAACGCGGACGATCAGGCGGATATAGAAGCCTGGTTTAGTCGGTACCTTGAATGGCTATCAGAGAGCGAGTTCGGCGTAGAAGCACGGGGAAGAGAAGATAGTTACGGCATATGCTGTGATGTTCAGGTCACTGCTCTCGCTCTTTTCTGCCGTAAGAAAGGGATCGCGCAGCAGGCGTTTGAGCGCGCGCAGGCGCGTCTCTTCACGCTCGTAGATCCCGATGGCAGTCAGCCAGGACAAGTGGAGAGCGCGGATTCGCTCAATCGCTGTATGACGAATGTCAGCGCCTTTTTTGATCTGGCCGATTTGGGAAGATCGCTGGGCTACGACCTCTGGTCTGGAAAAGAGGGGGACAGGCTGCAAAGCGCCACCTTATGGTTGATCAACCACGGCTTTGATGCCGAGTGGCCCTGGCAAAGGGGGACGTCGACGGAGGCCCTGGAGTGGATCCCTCTACTACTTAGGGCTGCACAGCGCTTGCCAGGCAGAGACGTGGATAAACGACTGCGGCAGATTGGTGATGAAGCGGTAGTCAGCGATTGGTCGTATCTACTCTATTCCTCACCGGAGCGATGATCGATTTGGATAGATCGATTGCATTGCAGTTGGAGCGGGCTGCCGCGCTCGATCTCGAAATAGAGGCGCTGGTAGGAGAAGAAAATCAACTAAAGCGACTCCAAGGTGAAGCCGACGCGCTAGAGGGACGCGTCTCGAGGGCAAAGGCAACCCTGGCCCTTCGGGGATGTCTTGTAGGTATAAAGGATATTTTTCACGTTGATGGACTGCCCACGCGGGCCGGATCGCTGCTGCCGCCCGAAGCGTTGGAGGGCGAGGAAGCAGCCTGCGTTCGTTTGCTCAAAGAGGCCGGGGCGCTGGTCTTGGGGAAGACGACCACCACGGAGTTTGCTTTCTTTGAACCCGGACCAACGCGGAACCCGAATAATACGGCCCATACGCCCGGTGGATCGAGTAGCGGTTCAGCTGCCGCCGTTGCCGCTGGTTATTGTCCTTTAGCCATCGGTAGCCAAACGGTGGGTTCCGTCATACGTCCGGCCGCTTTTTGCGGCGTTCTGGGGTTTAAGCCGTCCTGGGGACGCATTCCAAGTGAAGGGATGCTTTACTACTCTCCTTCGGTTGATACGGTGGGCGTCTTTGCCCGCTCATGCGCATGGATGGAGGTTGCCGCCAGCGTGCTCTGCGCTAACTGGAAGTCCGTCGGAGAGCCGAGACTGCCGACCGTCGGTATTCCCGAAGGGCCCTATCTCGCGCAGGCCTCGGGCGAGGCCTTGACTCTCTTTGAAGGGCAGGTGGACCGGCTTCAAAGAGCAGGGTGGACCGTACGGCGCGTGCCGCTCCTGAGCGATATTGGTGAAATAAATGCTCGACATACGCGCTTAATCAGCGGGGAAATGGCGCGCGTACACGCCGAGCTTTTTGCCCAGTATGAAGCGTTATATCGTCCTAAGACTGCCCAATTGGTGCGGGATGGACGCGCGGTAACTGAGCGCGAAATTGGTCGAGCGCGAGCCGGGTGTGTACGACTGCGCGAGGAAGTTGAAGCGGCAATGGATGCCTCCGATGTAGACATGTGGCTCAGTCCGGCGGCCACGGGGCCGGCGCCGCGCGGATTGGCTTCTACGGGAGATCCGGCGATGAATTTGCCCTGGACACACGCCGGCCTGCCGAGCTGTGCCGTGCCCTGTCAGCGGGTTGCGGGGAATCTGCCGATGGGCCTGCAGTGCGTAGCTCGCTCAGGTCAGGATGAGCTCTTGCTGCAGTGGGTCCGAGCGTTGGAAGGAATCTTAGACTATGAATAATGCCCGTGCTGTGCTAGCCCGTGAGCTGGCCATCGATGCGATTGATGACCGTCTTTATGGCTCGTTTATCGAGCATTTGGGAAGGGCTATTTACGGAGGTCTATACGAACCGGGGCACCCCACGGCGGATGGGCAGGGGTTTCGCGGCGACGTCTTGGACCACGTGCGTGCGCTGAATACGCCTATCGTGCGCTATCCCGGGGGCAACTTTGTCTCTGGCTATCGCTGGGAGGACGGCGTGGGGCCGCTCGAAGCGCGTCCGCGCCGCTTAGATCTAGCCTGGAAGTCGCTCGAGCCGAATGCGTTTGGAACGGATGAATTTGTACGTTGGTGTCGCAGGGCTGGAACCGAGCCCATGATGGCGATTAATCTGGGTACTCGGGGGGTAGATGCGGCGCGCAGCCTAGTTGAGTACTGCAATCATCCGTCCGGGACGCAGTATAGCGACTGGCGCGTCGAAAACGGCTGCGTCGAGCCGCATGACATCAAGGTTTGGTGTTTGGGCAATGAAATGGACGGCGATTGGCAAATTGGGCACAAGACCGCCCTAGAATACGGTCGGCTTGCCGAAGAAGCGGCCAAAGTAATGCGTTGGGTTGACCCGACAATCGAACTTGTAGCCTGTGGTTCGTCTTCGCGCACGATGTCGACGTTTCCCCAATGGGAAGCGACCGTCTTAGAGCACACCTATGCGCACGTAGACTACATCTCACTGCATACCTACTACGGGAATCGAGACGGGAATACGGCGCATTTTCTTGCCCAGTCCATAGGAATGGACGCGTTTATCGAAGAAGTAGTAGCGACCTGTGACTTTATTCGCGCCAAAAAGCGTCAGAAAAAGCGTATGATGCTCTCCTTTGATGAGTGGAATGTGTGGTTCCACTCCAACCAGGCGGATCGCCAACAGCAGCCTTGGCAGGAGGCGCCCCCGCTCTTGGAAGATCTTTACACAGTGGAAGATGCCCTCGTCGTGGGCTGTATGCTTATTTCGCTTATCAAGCACTGCGACCGAGTGCGGATAGGCTGCTTAGCCCAGTTGGTCAACGTAATTGCTCCAATTTTTACGGCGACAGGTGGGGGTATTGTCAAACAGACAACCTACTTTCCCTTTATGCACGCTTCGCGCTATGGACGCGGGACTGCGTTAGATATGAAAGTGGATAGTTCGAGCTATGAGGACCCGGTATTTGACGCGGTGCCCTATATCGAAGCAGTGGGCGTGCTGTCAGAAGATCGCGGTGAGCTAACGGTTTTCGCCGTTAATCGCAACCTGGAAGAGGTGGTGGGTCTGGATGTAGACCTGCGCGACTTTTCAACGGCGCGCGTGGTCCAACATATTGCACTCACCCATTCCGATCTCAAAGCGGTAAACACGCTGGAGCAGCCCGACAGAGTGGCACCTTCGGCACTGGATGATTCCGTTGAGGAGCATGAGGGTAAAACGCGCATCGCGCTGCCCTCAGCTTCTTGGAACGTAGTGCGTTTCTCTCTTGAGGCATAGCGAATGGATGCAGAGCAGAAATATCTTTTTGATCTACAGGGGTATCTCGTATTGAAGGACGTAGTCCCACCGCCCTATGTTGAGGCCTGTAACAGGGCGCTCGATCGCTATGAAACAATGGATTCAGATGCGTATCCGTCCCCCCTCTGCCTGGGGCAAGAGCGCACGTCGGATAATTTGTATATATCTAATATTCTTGAGGGTGATCCCGCCTTCGAATCGCTCGTGGACCTGCCGTCGGTGCTCGATGTTATTGCCGAAGTGACCGGGGGACCGTACCGGCTGAATCACACCTATGCCATCTATCGTTGGCTTGGCGGCTATACTCGGCTGCATATGCATGGGACCCCCATCATTCCCCAATGCCAGTATCACTGTCGAAATGGACAGATGGTTTCTACTCTGACTAAAGTGGTTTTTCCGATGCTCGACTGTGCGGCAGAAGACGGCTGCTTTGCCGTAATTCCAGGTGCACACAAGAGTAACTTCTCCAAGCCGTGGGGCAATGAGCCCATGGATAACCCTCCTCTTAGGGCGGTGCCCGCCCAGGCTGGAGACGCCATTATATTTACCGAGGCCCTAACCCACGGATCGATGGTCTGCACTTCGGGCAAGCCCCGACGGACGCTCTACTATTGTTATAGCACGGGTTACATGCCCGATTGGGGTGGGCAGGGGCTGCATTTTAGCGAAGCGATTTATGAAGAACTAAATGCCTCGAGGAGTGAAGTACTCCGTCTCAAGTAAGGGAGATTTGGCGATGTTAAACGACACACAGATAGAGCAGTATCGCGAAAAGGGCTATGTCGGCGTTGAAGGCGTGCTCAGCGCAGATGAAGTCGCGTCATTGCGTCGAGTAACGGACGAGTTTGTCGAGCGCTCGCGCGGCATCAGCGAGAGCGATGACGTATTCGATCTGGAACCCGGTCACAGCGCTGACGACCCGCGTCTGCGGCGCCTCAAGAGCCCGATCAATGCGCATGAAGTCTATGCTCAGACCATCCGGCACGATAAAATTCTCGATATAGTTGCCCAGCTTATTGGTCCAGCCATACGGACCAACGGCAACAAGCTGAATATGAAATCAGGTGGGTTTGGCAGTCCCGTTGAATGGCATCAGGACTGGGCATTCTACCCGCATACCAATGATGACCTGCTGGCCGTAGGCGTTTGCATAGATGATATGAGCGAAGAGAATGGGTGCTTGTTGGTTGTGCCCGGTTCGCATATGGGACCCATACTAAATCACCATCAGGATGGCTGTTTTGCCGGGGCAGTGACGGAAGAGGACTTTGACGATGGAAAGGCCGAGAAAGTGGAACTAAAGGCCGGAGGGATTTCAATCCATCACGTGCGCGCGCTGCACGGTTCGTTGCCCAATGCCTCACCCAATCCACGAAGGTTGCTGCTTTTTCAGTACTGTTCGGGTGACTCATGGCCTCTGACGAGGATGGAGTGGGAAGGCTACTGCGCGTCCTTTCTTCGCGGCGAACCGACGAATCAGCCCCGTGTGAGAGAAGTCCCGGTCCGCATACCGATGCCGGCTGCTAAAGTGGGTGGCTCAATTTATGCCACGCAGACGGTACTCAAAAAGTCAACCTTTGGAGGGGCCTAAGCCGTTGGGGGTTAATATGACCGAGTGTACATGGAACTTTCCCTATGCGTCTCAGCGCATGCCCGTATTGGCGTCTAATGCGGTCGCTACCTCGCAGCCGCTGGCGGCTCAGGCCGGATTGGAGATGCTTAGGCTAGGAGGCAATGCGGCCGACGCGGCGCTGGCGACGGCCATTGCGCTTACGGTCGTCGAACCCGCGATGAACGGCATCGGCTCAGACGCATTTTGCATTCTGTGGGATGGTAAAGAGCTGCACGGCCTCAACGCGTCGGGGCGCGCTCCTGCGGCGTGGTCTCCAGCCTATTTTGCCGGGCGCGAATCGATGCCGAAAAGCGGCTGGGATACCGTCACCGTGCCCGGCTGTGTTTCAGCGTGGGCAGAGGTTTCTAACCGCTTTGGAAAATTGCCCTTTGCTCGACTTTTCGAACCGGCTATTCGCTACGCAGAATCGGGCTTCCTGGTAGGGCCCATTACCGCGGAAGCGTGGGCGGGCGCCGCTAAGGTGTTGGGTTCCTATGAGGGATTCGCACAGACTTTCTTGCCAATGGGACGGGCACCGCGCGTTGGAGAACGCTTTCTCTGCGCGGCTCAGGCCCGGACTCTAGAGCGCATCGCTGAAACGGGTGGGGAGGACTTTTACCGAGGCGCGCTAGCTGAGAAAATAGCGGCCGATGCGGCGCGTTTGGGAGGTCAGCTGACGGAGGACGACCTGGCCGCTCATCGCCCCGATTGGGTGGGGACCATCGAACAGGACTATCGCGGCTACCAGCTGCACGAAATTCCACCCAACGGTCAAGGTCTAGGCGCTCTGCTATGTCTGGGGATTTTACGCCACGTGGACGTGGGCAACCTGCCCGTTGATTCGGTTGACAGCCTACACGTGCAGATTGAGGCCATGAAGCTGGCGCTGGCCGATGCCTATCGCTACGTAGCAGATCCGGCGTATATGGACGTATCCGTCGAAGACCTGTTGGACGAATCCTACTTAGAGCATCGCGCCGAATGCATCGATATGCGGCGGGCGCAGGACCCAGGCCACGGGGTGCCCGATCAGAGCGGCACGGTCTATTTGACGGCCGCCGACGAGCAGGGTATGATGGTCTCCTTTATTCAGTCGAACTACATGGGCTTCGGATCGGGTATCGTCGTACCGGACACCGGTATCAGCCTGCAAAACCGCGGTACGGGTTTTTCAATGGAAGAGGGTCATCCCAACAGGGTGGATGGGGGAAAGCGCCCATTCCACACGATTATTCCCGCTTTTTTAATGCAGGGAGACCGGCCTCTAATGAGCTTTGGCGTGATGGGCGGTCCCATGCAGGCGCAGGGACACGTGCAGATGGTTCTGCGCCTAGTCGACTACGGGCAGAACCCACAGGCGGCGGTGGATGCGCCGCGTTGGCAGGTCCTCAAGGGGCGATCTGTTGCTATCGAGAAGGATTTTTCCCCAGCGGTCCTTGACGAATTGGCCGGTCGAGGACATGAGCTAGAGCGCCTGCCGCGCCAGCCGATGTTTGGCGGGGCGCAGCTGATTTATCGACTTGTAGACGGCTACTGTGCGGCGTCTGAACCGCGAAAGGAGGGTCAAGCTGTTGGTTTCTAAGCCTATGCACCGCAATGTTATACTGGTTGGATGTAAAGATGAGAAGGGCCTGGTTCACCGAATCACGGGAGTGCTGTTTGAAGCGGGTCTCAATATCGTTCGCAACGGTGAGTTTGTCGACGGAGAGAGCAACCGCTTCTACATGCGGACGGACGTAGAAGGAGCGGTTGATAGCGCTGGGCTCTGTCGGGCGCTTGCCGAAGTCTTGCCCGCCGATGCTTGGATTGAAATGCGGTCTCCCAAGCCCAAAAAGATTGCTGTGCTGGCCACTAAGGAATACCACTGCTTGGGCGACTTGCTGCTGCGGCATGCCAACGGAGACCTGAATGCGCAGATATGCGCCGTGTTGAGTAATCACGAAGTCCTGGGGGATCTCGTGCGCACGTTTGACCTACCCTTCCACTGCATATCTCACGTCGATATGGCGCGTGATGAACACGAACGCCTGCTCATTGAGCAGCTTGGTGAGTATGAATTGGACTATGTCGTACTCGCTAAGTATATGCGTATTCTCAGCCCCGACTTTGTGCGTGCATTTGCCCATCGCATCATCAATATTCACCACTCGTTTCTGCCTGCTTTTATTGGGGCAAATCCCTATCGACAGGCGTTTGAGCGCGGCGTTAAAATTATCGGGGCGACGGCGCATTTTGTAACGGACGATCTCGACGAGGGACCGATAGTAGCGCAAAGCGTCCTACCCGTCGACCACCGGCAGACGGCACGAGATATGGCACGAGCCGGTCGCGAAGTCGAAAAAATAGCGCTCTCTCGGGCGCTGGACTTGGTCTTTGCCGACCGCGTTGTCGTCGTGGGTAATAGAACGATTATTTTTGATTAGACGTAGGTGCTAAATCGCTGTGCGGCTTGCCCATAACCTTTTTATATAAGGCCGTTGGCGAGGTAATAAAGAAGCCCTGCTGGATGCGAGAAGCTCCCAGCAGGGCTTGCCCCAAGGATGTGGACCGAAGTCCATATGCTTATTTAATCGGCAGCGGCATGGGATACTTGAATTAAATTTCCCCAAAAAGGTCGCTCTCCTTTTTCAGCAGGGGGGCAAGCGCAGCATAGTGTGAGAACACCTGCTCTGCACCTGCTGCTATCAGCTGTTCCCTGTTGAGGCTCGAGCAAAACCCGATCGCGCACATGCCTGCGGCTTTAGCCGCCTGTATACCGGCCGTTGAATCCTCTATGACGATGCACTGATGGGGAGGAATGGAAAGCTTTTGCGCCGCGTGAATAAACAGGTCTGGAGCGGGCTTGCCGCGCTCTACCTCGCTCGCGCTGCAGACTATGTCAAAGCGGTCGAGTAGGCCGACCTGCTCTAGAGAAAAGCGAATCTTATGGGGGCGGCCAGACGAGGCCACGGCCATGGGAACGTTCTGCTCGGCAAGTCGGTCAAGTAGATCGATTAGGCCGGGGAAGGTCTCCAGCGCGCCTCGGGCTAGATCAAAGTAAACGGATTCCTTTTCCCCTATTAGGTCGTCGGAAAGCGATCGGCCCGTTTGTCGCGCGTAGTGTGCTAATACGGAAGCGTCGGAGCGACCCAAAAACACTTGTATATCGGCAAGTTCGACGTCAATACCGTGCTTCTTAAGCACGGGAACCCACGCACCGCAGCTCCACTGCTCGCTGTCGACCAACACGCCGTCGCAGTCAAATAGGATACCAGACATGAGGGTAAATATAGCGGTGTGAGACCCAGCAACAAAACACAATTGGATCGGAGTACTTCCTAGATGAACTTGCAGCATCTACGCTACTTTATGGCCGTCGCACGAACGGGTGGATTTACTCCGGCTGCGCCCGAGATGAACGTGACCCAGCCGACAGTCAGCAGCGGGATTAGTGAATTGGAACGGGTGCTCAATACCCAGCTCTTTAATCGCGATAGCCGCCACGTCGAACTCACGGGCGAGGGGCGGCTGTTGATGAACTACGCTTTGCAAATAGAAGACCTACTGGATGAGATGGGGGAAAAGCTAGAGCGGGGAGATATGGGGCCGGGGGGAGGATTTCGCTTCGGGGCGATAGATGCGGCCATTATTTACCTCTTGCCCGAAATCCTCAAGCGCTATATGCGTGAAAATCCAGGTGTGGAGCTGAGTGCTCAGGTCGCGCCTTCGCGTTACTTGGTGGATGACTTACTGACGAATCGCTCTGAGTTTGCTGTAATCTCTCTGCCCTACAGTCATCCAAAAATTGCCACTATGCCTCTCTGTGCCGATCGGATGCCTCTGGTTGTAGGAGGTGATCACCGCTTTGCTCGTCAGAGCAGAGTAAATCTGGAGGATGTGGTCAAAGAGCCGCTCCTGCTATTTCACGCCGATTCTGTTTCGCGAAAGATTGTCGACGAAAGGCTTGCTGAGGCCGGTTTGCAGCCCGGCAGAGTCATGGAGATGCGCAGTCCGGAAGCGATGCGTAAGCTTGTTGAAGCAGGGGTCGGTATTTCCTTTCTCCCAGAGAGGGTCGTAGCGGAGTCCGTTGCGCGCGGCGACCTGTGTAAGGTTGAGGTGCGGGGGGTTTCGTTTACAAGAGACATCGGCATTGCCTGGCGGCGCGGTCGCTACTTTGGTCCAGCGATACGACTGCTCCTCGAACAGATCGTATCGACCTATGGAAGCAGGCGCTTTTGGCTGGAGGAAGGCGAGGCCCCTTGAAAGGTTGACTCGTTGGCGCTATGGATCTGGGCACTGTGCGTTCTCGGCTCAAGGAGCCAGCTGCCGGATCTGCCATCCCTGCGGAGAGCGTCTGTACTCAAAGCGATCGTGTAAACGACTGGCGCGATCGACCCAAAACTCAAGGGTGTCGGGGCATACGCGATAGCCGTTCCAATGGGGAGGGCGGGGCACGTCTCGCTCGGCATAGTGCGCTTCCAATTGATCAGTCTCGCGCTCTAGTGCGGTGCGATCGGGTATCGATTCACTCTGTGGAGAGGCCCAAGCCCCCAGCTGAGAGCCGCGCGGTCGCGTTGCAAAATAGGCATCGGCCTCTTCCGACGTAACCCGTTCAACGGTTCCTTCGACGCGCACCTGCTTGCGCAAAGGCTCCCAGTGGAATACTAGGGCAGCGCGTGGGTTTTGTGATAGGTCTCGACCCTTATGAGAGTTGCTATTGGTATAGAAGACAAATCCGCGCTGATCGCATTCCTTGAGCAAGACCATGCGAGCAGAAGGACGTCCTTGCGCGTCGGCAGTAGCTAACACCATAGCGTGTGGGAGTGCGACGGTGCTCTGCTGCGCTTCTTCGTACCAAAGGGCAAACTGCGCCAAAGGATCGGGAAGTAAATTGCGTCTGTCCAAGTATGTTTCTTGCATTTTGAGCTCCTCTAAAAGGCAAAATATAGGCTTAATAAACCCATAGCGTAGGGACGCTTAGGTCTGTACATAGAGCGTTGAATCATCCTGTAATGAGCTCGAAGAAGGCTCTGGCACAGGGGCCTGTAGTGAGAATATATACCAGAGTCGAGGCCGGTGTTCTTATTGCGAGAATACGGGTTTTCTGCGTTTTTTAAACTCGTATTGTTAATGAGAGGGTGAATGGAATGATTGATGCCAAAAAAGCGCGTGCACAGATCGACACGCTGCGCGAAGCCATCCGGCTGCGCAAAGTCGATCCGAAGTTGGCCGACGTCGATCGCTGGCTGGTCTTGGACGGTATGCGCAGAGACCTGCAGGGCAAAATTGATGCGCTAAACAGCGAAAAGAAAGAATTGGCTAAACTGGGACGAGAGAACCCAGATGCAGCTCGGGCCAAGGGGGTGGAGCTGCGCGACGCATCGCGCGCGCTGGAGTCGGAAATGGCCTCGGTGAACGACGAGTGGCAGCAGATACTCGATTGGTTTCCCAACTGGCCTCATCCCGATATGCCACACGGTGCAGGGGAGGAGGATAATGTTGAGGAGAAGGCGTGGATCCCCGGAGTGGGCTATCTCGAGCGCGATCAGCTTGGGACGGGCGAAGACAGTGCCCGCCACATGCCTCAATTTCCCCTTCATGCCGAAGGCGAATTTACCGCAGCTCATCACTCTGAGCTCGGCGTTGATTTAGGGGGTATAGACACGCTCCAAGCCTCGCAGGTCTCCGGTTCGCGCTTTGCCTACCTGCGCGGCGATATCTCCCGCATGCAGTATGCGCTCAGCCGCCTCCTCATAGACGAACTATTGCGCAGGGGGTACGAGATGTTCGTGCCGCCTCTGCTCGTACGCGAACGCGCCCTGTACGGCACCTCTCACTTTCCCGAGGGACGCGATCAAGTCTACGCGATTAGCAGTGATAACGTCGAGGATGGAACCCAGCTCTTTCTGGTGGGCTCTTCGGAGCCAACAAACTTTAGCTATTTTGCGGATCGGGTTATGGACGCTAAAGAGCTGCCCGTTAAAATCTTTGCCTATACGGCATGCTTCCGCTCTGAGGCGGGCTCGTGGGGAAAGGATGTGAAAGGGATCAAACGCGTTCATCAATTCGACAAGATCGAGATGAATTCAGTGTGTTTGCCCGAACAGTCCGAAGCCGTTTATGCCGAATTTGCCGAGATCAATGAATGGCTCTTACAGCAGCTGAAGTTGCCCTATCGCATGGTCGATAAGTGCACAGGAGATGCAGGTTATTTAGCCAGCTATCGGCAGCGAGATCTGGAAGTTTGGATGTCGGGCTCACGCGAGTACATGGAGGTGATGACCGATACCAACACGACCGATTATCAGGCCCGCCGATTGGGCATACGCTATAAAGGTGAAGAGGGACGCGGCATTTGCCACACCGTAAACGATACCGGAGCGGCTATGGGACGGTTGATTATTGCGGTCTTGGACAACTATCAACAGCCGGATGGATCCGTTGTCGTTCCGGAAGCCCTGCGCCCAGTGGTGGGTAAAGAGCGGCTGCATCCCGAAGGTAAATAGGAGACCGGTCTTGTCGGCGATTCGATTAGATGGAAGAGAGATTGCGGCGCAGATGCGCGAGGAGATGGGGAGGGAAGTAGCTCATCTCGCCCAAGAGCACATGCTCAGGCCGGGGCTGGCCGTCGTGCTCGTGGGCGAGAATCCGGCTTCCCAATCCTACGTGCGTTCAAAAACGCAGGCCTGCCAGGAGTTGGGCATGCATTCGGTGCAGCTCGATTTCCCCGCTTCGCTAAGCACGGAGGCCCTGTTAGGGACAATTGCTGAGCTCAACGCCGACGAGAGTATCCACGGTATTTTGGTGCAGCTTCCCTTGCCAGATCAGGACGAAGAGCGCGTGCTAAACGCGGTCTCACCCGAGAAGGACGTGGATGGACTGCATCCGGTTAATCTCGGTCGCTTGCTCCGGGGAGAAGAAGGGTTCTGGCCCTGCACGCCGCACGGGGTCCTGCAAATACTGCAGCGCAGTGGCGTAGAAGTGGCAGGAAAGCACGCCGTTGTGGTGGGTCGTAGTCCGCTGGTCGGGCGCCCCGTTGCGAATTTACTAGCGCAAAAGATGGAGGGAGGAAATGCCACGGTGACCCTGTGTCATACAGGGACACACGATCTGGGCTATTTTACGCGTCAGGCTGATATTCTCGTCGTGGCAGCCGGACAGCCAAGGGCGATTACCGATGAGATGGTGAAAGAGGGCGCGGTGGTCATAGATGTCGGTGTCAACCGCATTGAGGACGCTACGCGAGAACGCGGGTGGCGTTTGGTGGGCGACGTCGACTATGCCGCCGTGCGTAAAAAGGCACGTGCCATTACGCCAGTGCCCAACGGTGTAGGTCCTATGACGATTACCATGCTCCTGTACAATACAATCGAAGCCGCCAAGCGATTGGGCGGTGTGCAGTAGGCAATCGGCGCTGGTTCAAGAGACGAGCCGGACGAGCTGAGAGGTACCGACATGGATGATTGGATGCTGGTTGCACTCGCAGCGGGCGCTTTGTCTACGGCTGCGTGGGTCGGTTGTGGACTGGTTGCAGCGCGCGCGGCGCATCGGCGAGGGGCGAGCTTGCATAGCTGGATTGCAATAGGCATGCTCTTGGGTCCGGTTGGGTTGTTTTTAATCTACAGAGTGTTAAACCACACGTGTCCCCACTGTGGAGCACCCGTTCTGCGTGCGGTGCGCATATGTCCCCATTGTAACGAGTCTATTCCCCGCCTTAAGCACAATCCAGTAGGTCCGTTTTGGACCTATCGCCGCGACTGGTAAAAAGCAGATTTCGGATAGAATATGAAAAAAATAATGGGTAGTGAAGCAGACTTAATCGATCAAATGTGCACGCCTAGCGATGCCGTGTGTGACGCCGTTGCGGCGCTTGATGGAGATATCATGGTTCTCGGCGCCGCCGGTAAAATGGGGCCGACGCTTTGCGAACTCCTCGTGCGAGCAGGAGCGCGCCGAGTCATTGCGGTATCTCGGTTTTCAAACGCCGAGCAGCGCGCCTATTTACGGCGTTTAGGCGTAGAAACCATCGCCGCGGATCTACTGGAAAAAGGTGCGCTGGATTCCCTGCCCGATGCGCCTTATGTGTATCAGATGGCAGGATTTAAATTCGGAGCCACGGGTAATGAAGATACGACGTGGGCGATGAATTCGTGGCTGCCGGGAGAAGTTGTGCGCCGGTATAGAGAAGCGCGCATTGTCTACGTCAGTTCGGGCAACGTATATGCGTACACTTCGGCCAAGGGCACAGGTGCAGACGAAGATGCGGCCGTCGAACCGATCGGTGAGTATGCACAATCTCGATTGGGAGGGGAGCGGCTCGCACAGTACTGGGCGCGCGTTCAGGGCACGCCGCTGGCCGTTGTTCGTCTTTTTTACGCTACGGAACTGCGCTATGGCATAATCCACGACCTAGCTTGGAAAGTGTGGAATGGAGATCCGATTGATCTGACCATGGGGTATGTAAACCAGATTTGGCAGGGAGATGCCAACGCCTATTTGTGCCGCCTATTTCCCCTGTGTGCCCACCCACCGGCCATCGTCAATATGACGGGCTTAGCGGTGCTGTCGACGCGGACGCTGGCCGAGGAGTTGGGGGTGCTGCTCGGCCAGGAGCCGAACTTTGTCAACTGCGAAGCGGAAGACGCTCTGCTCGGAGACACGCGTAGTCTGGTGAGTGCATTGGGTCCGCCTGAAGTGGGCGTCGAGCAGATGCTCGAGTGGACTGCGGACTGGGTGAAGGCCGGAGGCAAGAGCTTGGGGAAACCGACAAAGTACGAGTCGCGCAGCGGGCGGTTTTGAGCGAGTCGTCAATTTGGCATACGCACTATCAGGCCGAACTGGAGTCGCTAGAAACCGGTCTTTCAGATCTAAGCTTGGCAGAAGAAGTTGAATGGATTGTATGTCAGTCGGCCAGCTGTATGGTGAGTCAGCGGGATGAAAAGGGATACGGCGAAGTCGTCAAACGCGTTGAGCGCATGCACGATCGGTTGGCAGGTTGGATGGAAAGCGAAGGTGTTACGCGGCCAGCGCTGAGCGTGGCGCGGGCTCTGTGCGCGTGGGGACTTGCCGTGGAAGATGATCGATCCTACGGGGCAGGAACGGATCTGATTAAGCGGCTGTATGAGCGACTAGGTGGGCCCTCAAAAGAATGCAAAGAGATTGGCTGGTGGATTGAAGTGCTGCGCTTGAGCAGTGCAGCGGCTGCTGGCCAGAGAACTGGGGATGCGCATCTGTTGGCCTCACGCTGCGTGGCCGTATTGATGAATGATTTCTTTGAAGTGGAAACCGAGCGTTTCTTAGGTGAGACCGTGCCGGGGATATGGGATGAAAAGCGGAGTGTCCACGCAGACTGCTCAGCTGCATTAGAAGCCGCTGATGCCCTATCCGCAGAAGGTGTACGCTGCGGGGACGAGCGTCTGTTTGACTGGTCGGTTCGGCGAGCTCTCGCGCTGGTTGCCGAGGGAGAGCTCGATCTCATCGAAGTCGAAATTACGCGAAGAATCGGTATGCGAGCGTGGCTCTACCGAGGCGATACGTGGGGAAGAGACTGGTTGGAACGGCCCTGGGAGGGGAGAGCGGTCGGATCAGTTGAACAGCGTCTGGCATCGCTGGCCGTTGTGCTTGGATTGGTTGGCACGGTACAGACGTAAAAAGACGGAGAAGGTGCTTCATTGGCAAAGAGTAAACGGACAGACAAAGCCCTGCGCGTTCAACACGGCGTTATAGCCTCCTTCCCGAGCGATTTTTTTGGATACTTCGGCTGGCCGACCGTGACTCTGATGCCGTCTGGGAGGCTCGTTGTTGTAGCTTCTGGTTTTCGCAATGATTCCTCCTGCCCCTTTGGGCGCACGGTGCTTTGTCATAGCGATGACGGCGGCCAGAAGTGGACCAGTCCGCGCGTGGTTAACGACAGTCCGCTAGACGATCGCGAAGCGGGCATCGCGTCTTTGGGGGAAGGCCAATTACTGCTCTCGTGGTTTAGCTCCGATCCTAGAGACTCCACCGACGGGGTCCAGTGGCCGCTGGCAGACGCAGAGCAAAGAGAGCGCTGGAATGCGGGCTATGCGCGGATGGACTCCGTTCCTGCGGCTGATTACGCCGGGGCTTGGATGTGCCTGAGCGAAGATGGTGGAGCGCGTTGGGGACAGCCGCAGCGGCTTATACTCACCGCGCCCCATGGTCCGATATCTCTACAAACCAATAGTTTGCTCCTTTTGGGTAAATACGTGTCCTCTGTGGAGAGCTTTGCGCGCGGAGATGGGGCCGTGGCTTCCATGCGCTCGACAGATGGAGGGCGCAGCTTGGAGCTGGGTGGCACTGTTCCGCTTATTCCGAATACGGTTGAGGCGCAGTATAGCGATCCGCACTGCGTGGAGTTGCCAGACGGAACGCTCCTCGGGTTAATCTGTTTTCAAGGTAGTCCAGATGGTTCCTCTTCAGGAGGACGGGTAACCGACTATTCGCTGGTGCAAACCCGATCTGAAAATCGCGGTCGGGAGTGGTCTATGCCAAAACCCTTGGGCTTTCACGGGACACCGCCACATCTGATACACCATTCTTCAGGCGCTATCATCTGCACCTACGGCCATCGCCAGGAACCCTACGGTCAGCGGGCTATGGTTAGCTATGATGCCGGCAACAGCTGGGAATACGACCTTGTCTTACGGGACGATGGATTCGACCCCGATCTGGGGTATCCAGCCAGCGTAGAGCTACCCGATCGCAGTATTTTAACGGTGTACTACCAAAGAGTAGACGGCGTGCGAGATCCCTGTAGTTTGCTGTGGACTCGATGGATCCTTCCCGAGAA
>Ga0181569_10000590_pt1 | contig 27987 bp, 27 predicted proteins | sample 101ome_19_FD_132452 | JGI IMG/M metagenome (GOLD analysis project Ga0181569, IMG submission 132452) | Coastal salt marsh microbial communities from the Groves Creek Marsh, Skidaway Island, Georgia - 101405AT metaG (megahit assembly) | ecosystem: Environmental > Aquatic > Marine > Intertidal...
CGAGTGTGGCCCGGACCGCCTGTTCTGGGCCAGTGACTGCCCGTTCGTGGGCCATGAGGGTGAGCTGGAATACAGGGACACCATCGACTGGCTGGCCAGGCTGCTGACCCGTGACAGTGATGCTCGCAAGATCTTTGGTGAAAACGCCAGGGACTTCTACTTTCCGGAAATGCTAGCCTGACCAATGCCCCGCGCTTAATGGGTCAGGGCATAAACCGCGAAATTCACCCCGAGTTGGATGGACAGGTTGGCCTCGAACTGAGGGTAGCCGGGATCATCGGCACGCTGCCAGCCATCGGCAATATCGTTGTTGAAGGTGATCATCACCATGATGCGGCCATTGTCGTCCAGGATGGCCCGCCATTTCGGCTCACGGCCGCCTTCCCGGTAACCGCGCGGCAGGTATTGCCAGGTCGGCACCTGCCGCTTATCGGTAAGATCGAACACCATGTGGAACACCGGATGATCATCCGGCAGATCGACGATGGGACGGTCCGGAAACACCCGCTGGATGGTTTTTAAGAAACCGCTCCACTCGTAATCCCCATAAAAGGAATCGCATAGCAGAAAGCCGCCCTTGAGCAGGTGCTCGCGCAGTTTCAGTGCCTGGTAGTCCGTCAGGTTCCAGCTCCCCACCAGGCCGGAAATGAGAAACGGCCAGTAGAACGCGTCATCGCCATCATCCAGGTTGACCGGCTGTTCCACCGAACGCACATGCATGGTGGTCATGCGTTCCAGCAGCATGGCGAACACCCGGTCGCCTTCGGGGTAATCCACGGACCAGGCTGTGCCCCCGCGGCGCCAGTCGCCCGGGCCACTGCCAAAGGGGCCGCGCTCATATTGCGGGTACATGAGGCGGCCTATAACAAACTCGGCGGGATCCTCAAAATCCGGCGGCAGCTTGAGGCTGTTCCAGCCCATCTCCATGCTCGGGTACTCACGCCATGCGCTTTGCGCAAACAGCAGGGTGGGTATCACGCCCAGCAGCGAAAAAATGAGCAGCCACTGTCCAGCATATTTCGTCATGACTAAAGCATACCTGCGGCCAGTGGCAATTGCACAGTTATGCCCGTAGCATGCATACCACTTGCCCAACGGAGCAGGTATCATGAAACCCGTAAAAAAAATCCAGAAAAAATTGCGGGGGATCCATGTCGACAGTTTCAACTTCACGACTTGCTAGGGGCTTGTCCCTGTTTGCCACGATCATGCTTGCCGGTTGCGGCACGACCGGAACGACCAGCACCGTAAGCACACAGGCCAGATCACTGGCGCCACCACCGGCCGCCACCGTCTTCGGCGAACCGGTGCCGGTCACGGCCCATGCTGACCATACCTTCCTGCTCGACAGTGCCAATCCCCAGCTGCGCGTCAACAAGCGCCTGGTGTACGACATGTGGCGCACCATTCTCAATGCCGGCCAGGTCGAGGCCGCTGACCGCTACCTGGCGCCGGATTATATTCAGCACAATCCCACCGCGCCTACAGGCCGGGATGCTTTCAAACAGGTTTTTGGCCGCTTTATGCCGCGCCAGGACACAATTCCCGAGACGGTGCAGAATCCGGTGGTCAGTATTGTGGCCGAAGGCGACCTCGTCGTGATGGCGTTTGTGAACGAATACGAGGAGCCGGATGGCTCAGGCACCTATACATCCACCCACTTCGACATGTTCCGGGTCGAAAACGGCCAGGTGGCTGAACACTGGGATTCGATTCAGATTCGCCGCGGGCAGAACACGCCGGCCTTTGGCGGCACGGGACCACAACCGGTGGTGGGCACCCGGGGCCTGGCTCAGCTGGACATGCTCACCAGTGATGACCCACAGCTGTTCGCCAACAAGCGCCTGGTCTTTGATCTCTGGCGGCATATCCCGGAAGCCGGTCGCGAGGAGCTGGCCGATATTTACATGGATCCGATCTACATCCAGCACAACCCGAATGCCGCCACCGGCCGTGCCGGGGCCAAGGCCTACTTTGCCATGCGCCCGGACACCAGTATCGACAGCACCCTGGAAGATCCTCTGGTGGCGCTGGTCGCGGAAGGCGATCTCGTCGTCCAGGTCCTGCAGGAGGAACGGCCCCACCCGAACAGGCCTGGTGAAATCTACTACGTGGCCTGGTTTGATATGTTCCGGATCGAAAACGGCCGGGTGATCGAGCACTGGGATACCGCCTCGAAGGGCGAGCTTCCCGCCATCATGCAGCAATAACCGGCTCATCGGGACAGATCGCCGATGAGTGTCGCTGTCATTTCGCTGGCTGCCCTGCTGGTGGCGCTGGTGTTGTCCATGGGGTCGCGCATCAATGTCGGCCTGATTGCCATCGCCTTTGCCTGGCTGATCGGGGTGTACCTGGCTGACCTGTCCGCCGCCACCGTGATTGGCGGCTTTCCGACATCCCTCTTTCTGACCCTAGCCGGGGTCACACTGCTGTTTGCCGTCGCCGAGTGCAACGGCACACTGGCGTGTCTGGCCGGCTACGCCATGCACCTGATCCGGGGTAACCGGCTGCTGATGCCCCTGCTGTTTTTTGTCATCACCTGCCTGCTTTCCGCCGCCGGTCCCGGGGCCATCTCCGCCAGCGCCCTCATCATTCCCATGGCCATGTCCATCGGCATGAAGCTGCGTCTGCCGCCATTGCTGGTGGCCCTGATGGTGGCCAACGGCGGCAATGCCGGCAACCTGTCACCAGTCAGCACGGTGGGCATTATTGCCAACTCGCGCATGGCATTGGCCGGCATCACCGATGAGGCCTTTAAGGTATTCTTCGCCAATTTCGCCGCCCATCTGCTGGTATCGGTGGCTGCCTACGCCTGGTTCCTGGTGCGGGACAGGCCGCAGCAACAGGACGCGGTCCAACTCGACACCCGCCAGCAGCCCATGGACAAGGCCCAGCGCCTGACCACTGCCGTGCTGGTCTGCTGGATCATTGGCGTGATTGGCCTGAGGCTGAATGTTGGGCTCAGTGCCTTTACGGTCGCCTGTGTCCTGCTGGTGTGCCGGGCGGCAGCAGAGCGGGAGGTCATCGCCAGCATGCCCTGGCCGGTCATGCTGATGGTGGGCGGGGTGGCGACCCTGGTGGCGCTGCTCGATCAAACCGGCGGCATGGACCTGTTCACGGCGTTACTGTCTTCCCTGTCTACCCCGAACACCATTAACGGGGTCATCGCCTTCATCACGGGGGCCATCTCTGCCTACAGCAGCACCTCCGGCGTGGTCATGCCGGCCTTCCTGCCCACTATTCCGGATCTGGTCGAGAACCTCGGTGGTGGCAATCCGCTCGCGATCGCGCTGTCGATCAATGTTGGCTCATCCCTGGTGGACGTCTCGCCCATTTCCACCATCGGTGCCATCTGCCTAGCCACGGTGGCCGATCCCGAGCAGTCGCGCCGCGTTTTTGTGCAGATGCTGGCCTGGGGTCTGAGCATGACCGTAGTCGGCGCCCTGCTCTGCCAGTTTCTGGCCACCGCGCTGGCCATCCAGTGAAAACAATGTGGGCAAATTACTGGAATTTTCATGAATAACCGACAGATTTATAAGCAGTAATATCATCAATTTCTGATATCAATGCCCAACCTGCATCACTGTGCGTTGTGGTTTCAATTACAGGATTTCTCAGGCAGGCAGCACACAATGATTGATATTCTTATTCAGCTGGCACCGATCTTCCTCTATTTCGGTCTTGGCATACTGCTCAGGGCGACCGGTCTGGCCAACAAGACCAATGGCGAGTTCGTGCTCAGGCTGGTCCTCATGGTGACCCTGCCCCTGCTCATCCTGGCGACCCTGCCGATGACCACCATGACGCCGAACAAGGCGATCCTGCCCCTGGCCAATATCGTCATCAGTTTTGCCTGCATGCTGATCACCCTGCTGGCCGTGAAAGTCATGAATGTCGAGCGCCAGCAGGCCGGCACCATGCTCGTCAGCACCATGATCCTGAACAACACCTACATGTTTCCGTTCATCCTGGTGGTGTATGGCAGTGAGGCTTTTGCCGATGCGGTCCTGTTCGATGTCGGGAATGCCCTGCTCATGTCGACCTATGTCTACATGCTGGCCTATCGCTACGGAGGCGAGGAAAACGACAGCACCGGCATGCTGGTAAAACTGGCCAAGGCGCCGATCCTCTGGGCAATTCTGGTGTCCCTTATGCTGTCTGTCCTGGGCTATCCGCTGCCCGCACCGGTGGTTGCCACCATCAACCCGGTGGCGCAAATGACAGCCCCACTGATCCTGATCACGCTGGGCATCTTCTTTTCCATCGACCTGAACCAGCTCAAGCTGGTCGGGGTGACGGTATTCATCCGCATGGGCATGGGCTTCCTGTTTGGCATCGCGATTGCCAACTACCTCGAGCTCGGGGAAACCTCGTTCATCGTGGTCGCGCTGTGCGGCGCCGCCCCGGTCGGATACACGGCGCTGACTTTCTCGTCAGTCGCCAAGCTGGACACCTCACTCTGCTCCAGTGCCGTGTCCATCTCCATCTTGGGTGGACTCATCTACATCCCGCTGCTGATGCTCTATTTCGGCGTGCCCTAAGCCTCCTGTCGCCCGCCAGACCTGGCCTGTTCCTGACCATACCACCGGCTACGCTTGGGATCGGTTTTCCGGTTAGTGACTGCTATGGGCTAATGCAATACAGCATGCTCTTGCTGTTCGGGGTCAATGGGCTGCTGACCTATTTTTTCGAAACCCAGAAGAAGCAAAAGCTGCTGGATATCTTTGGCCCGTATGTGCCTCAAGAACTTGTGGCTGAATTGAATCCCCATACCGAACCGTTCAAGCTTGATGGGGAATCGAAACACATGACGATCCAGTTTTGCGATCTACAGAATGTCTCCGGTATTTCCAAGCAAATGACACCCAGAGAACTGGTGAAAAGGCAGGACGATTATTTCAACGCATTGACGGCCATTCTTTACCAGTACGGCACGACCGTCGACAAGTAGATCAGCGACCCCATCATGACGTTCTCGAGCGCGCCGGTAACCCAGCCGGACCATGCCAGACGAGCAGTGCTCGCCAGTTTTGAAATGCAGCGCGCGGTCGCCAAACTGTCAGCATCCTACAGCAACGCGGCTGGCCTACGCAGACCATGGGCATCGGCATCAATACCGTCATGATGAGTGTCGGCAACATGGGCTCAGTTTACCCGCTGGCCTATACGGTGATCGGCGATGCCGTCAATCTGTCGCCACGCCTGCATACCATGACCCGGGATCTACAAGGTTCCCACCATCTGGGGTGAGGAAACAGCCAAGAGCGTGAATGAAGTGGCCTTCATGGAGCTGGATACCGCACATGTCCAAGGCAAGAAAATCATATCCCGAATCTACCACCCAATCGGGCTGAAATCGGATGTCTCCGAAACTGTTCAGGCCAACAAAGCGCTGCAGCACAGGGCCTTGCACTGCTACTACAATCGTAATTTTGATGAGGCCGATGACCTGTTCTGCCGCCTGATCCAGCAGAACAGCGGCTTTGAGGATTACTACCGCTACATGCTGCAGCAGGTGGCAGCCAAGCAGAATTCCACCACCGTAAAGCCAGGCGAAATCAGTTTAGGAAGACGGTTTCGTTGATTCTCCAATACGCTATGCTTAGGCTGGCATAAGGCGCAGCCCGTTTGCCGACACGGCACTAATTCTGCGGCGACTTATCGACATGTCGGCAAAAGTTACGCTATGCCGACCTACATTCTCATCACTTGTGACTGGACGCTTTAAGAGAGCGTAGTCCCGTGTCCGTAAAAGTCGGCAATCGCCAGCCCGGCCGCGACGCTGGTGAAGGGATCATGTTCAACGACCTTGTCAGGAAAATGCGCCTCGAGAATACGGGTGACCGCCGGTATCAGGCAGGATCCCCCTGTCCGGAGCACCAAATCGATATCTGAAGGCTGCATGTTTGCCTTGGCAAGCGTGTCATTCACGGCCTGCTCGAAACGCGTCAGCAGGTCGCCAATCATACGCTCGAAATCAGCCCGGGTGATTTCCACCTCGACATCAATCTCTGGGATGTCCAGCACGGCCCTTTCTTGGACTGACAACGCCGCCTTGCAATCCTTGATGGCCTGGAACACCTGGTAGGAATAGTTCTGGGTGATGAGCTCGTAAAGGCGTTCAAACTTCACCGCACACTCCCCGCCCTGGCGAATCTTGTCGAGTACCGGGGTCGTGTATTCATTCTGGTTAAGGATGTAGCTGATGGTCCAGTTCAGCAGCAGATCACCATAGGCATCAAAGGGAAACAGCGTGTCGATGTCCTTGCCATCGACTTCCCGGCGCCAGCGCTCGCCCTTGCCCAGCAGGGGGAACAGGATATGTCGGAACATGCTTTGGTCTATGTGATCCCCGCCAAGGCCAATACCGTGTATGGCAACGACATCAAAGTGGGTCTCGTTGCGCGCCAGGATACACAGGTCGAGTGTGCCGCCGCCAAAATCCACGGTGAGCAGGGTTTTGCTCGTTTCTATTGGATTGGCATGCAGGTAGCTGAGCGCCGCCGCCGTGGGTTCCGGGTAAAAATGCTGCTCGGTAATTCCGGCATACCGGTAGGCTTCACTCAGGCGCTCAAGCGCCACCTTATTATGGCCGGCATCGCGGCCTTCAAAATTCACCGGATGCCCGATGCAGGCCCGATTGCTGTAGGCATAGTGTCCGGGCAGTTCGGGGCAAGCCTTTTCAATGGCCTGACGTATGCGCAGCAGGATCGGGGTAATGAGGGCGACCAGGCGGAAGGGCCGGTCAAACACCATGACCCGCAAGGTGTCGACACTGCCCAGCAGGCGCTTGGTACCGCGAAACAGGCGACCGGGGAGACTGCCGTCATTGAAGGCCTGGCCATAAAACACCTGGGTGTCGGCAGTGGTCGGCAACTGTGACCCCATATCCATCTGCCCGGTACTAGTGCGGCCTTCACCCAGGATTTCCACACTCAGCTCCACCTTGCGGCCCTGGTTGCGGGAGATGTAGGTATCGATGGCTTCCTGCCCGGTGCAGGTCACAAAGTCGCGATCGATGTAGCTCGCCGAGGGCATGATGGCATTGTCTGTTTCCAGCTGGACGAGAGTGATGGTGTTACCGTCAAAGAGCGCGGCCGCGCTGTTTGAGGTCCCGAAATCGACGCCAACCCCGACATTGTCGGGCCTGTTTTGCGCAAAGCCCTTTGCGGAAGACTGGGCTGGTGAACCGGTTGCTTCTGCCATGGTACAAATCTAGCCTGGAGGCCATTGTTCGGCCTGCGTATTTTGACGAAAAAGAATGCGAAGATACCGAAGAAAAAACCCCGGAACAACTGCTTATTCCGGCCTGTTGCCGATGCCTGGCTCACGTTGAATTCACCCGGACTCCCTGCTAGTCTCATGGCTTCATTAGTCACCGTTTGCTGATGACTAGACCACCAGTCAACCTGTTTGCTGTGCCGGGGCAAGCCCAGAAAAAACAAGAAAACAAGCGCCATGGCTGGCGGCAACACCTAAAATCAATAATCAGTTCCGGCTACCGCCCAACTCAAGACAGGTTTCCGGGGGATACTTTAATACAGCCAATACAGCGTCCAATACCGCTGTAAAACTGAGGTAAGCCATGTCTCAACACTACACCACGCGCTTTGGCTCGATGCAGGACTATGACAAGGGCCGCGTCGAAATCATCAATGACGACGTCAAGCATTACGCCTTCTCCAACTGCTTCGATATCGCCAACAACAGCAAACCCTACGAGAAGGTCGTGTTCGGCCAGAATATGGAATATGTCCTGGAGGTCGTGCGGGCGGAAGGTGACTCGCCCTGGTACACCTGTGCCCATGACGAGTTCGCCCTGTGCATGGACGGTGAGGTGCAAATCCACCTGGTGAAGCTGGATGGCGCCCAGGCCGTTCAGGACGAAAACAAGGAAGGTTCCGTGCTGGTCGACGGTGAACCCCAGGGCGCCAAAATGGGCTGGATCAAGCTGGGCCGCGGCCATCAGGGCATGCTCCCGGCCGGCAGCGCCTACCAGTTCCGCAGCAGCAAACCCGGGGTCATCATTTTGCAGACCTGCAAGGGTGAGCTTTCCATTGAACGCTGGGCAGATATCTGCCAGACCGCATAACGAGGGAGAATCAAGATGGCAAATTCACACGGTTACAACGACTTTTCCCTGGGCAGTTTCAATTTTGCCCGCGACGAATACTTTGCGCATATCACCTGGAACACGCTCGATGGCAGGCCCATGAGCCATACCATGGATGTGGGCAACTTCCTGCGCGCCCTGATGCGGGATGTGGCCTGGGGCTTCTTTTACGGCTGGGTCAACTTTGACGATGTCATCGGCACGGTGAACCATTACGGCACCGTTGAGCTGTATGCCGGCTCCTTCAATGGCGCCATGAAAGATGCGGGCATCGACCGCATGGAGGAATTCTCCACGGACGATATCCGCCAGCTGTTTGAAAGCATGCTCGCAGACTGGACCAACGACGGTTTCGATCCGTTTGCGGCGCCCCAGGAAACCGGTACACCCTACGGACCCAAGAACGGTGATAACATGCCGGCCATCACGCGGGCCCGCGAACTGGCGCGTCGTTGTGTCGGCCTGGAAGGCGACCTAGCCCTGCGGACCGATGAACGTGGTGCGCCGGTCAACCGGGCTTTTGCCGATGTTCCCCAGGATGTCCCGGAAGTGCATGCCGAACCCGGTTTTGAGAACGAGGTCCATGCCTTCAACCTGTTTGCCTTCCTGTCCCGTTCCCAGGTGACGTGGAATCCCTCATTCACCTCCGTGGTCAAGAACAGCTTCATGTGTCCGACCACAGAAGAGCATATCCTGCCCATCATTCACGGCAACGACCGCGTGGAATGGTTCTTCCAGATGTGCGACGAAATCCACTGGAACGGTGACCACAAGGAAACCGGGGACCCCCTGGCCCGCGTGATCATGAAGGCCGGCGACATGGCCGCCATGCCGGCGTACTGCCGTCATCAGGGCTTCAGCCCGAAACGTTCCATGCTGCTGGTCTGGGAAAACGGTAACCCGAACCTGGTGGACGACATCAACAGTGGTGCCGCACCCCAGGTACCGGTGCAGTTCTGAACGACATCGTGAGCATCACCCACAATCACAGGACCCTGCTGCTGGCGACGCTGTGCGCCGGCAGCTTGCTGGTGGCAGGCTGTTCCGAGGAGCAGCCCGAGCCACGTAACAACGTTTCCGAAACCCTGTCAGTCAATCTGCCGGATACGCTGTTCCAGTTTGATGCTGAACCGGCCGCACCTGTGACAGACGGGACTGTGGCGGATTTCAGGATGCTCTCTGACAATGCCGGCCCGACCACCATCGCCATCGCACCGGATGGCAGCCTCTGGTACACCCTCAGCAGCGCCAATGCCATCGGCCGCATGAATCCGAATGGCACCGGCATGGTGGAATATCCGATACCCACGCCCGATTCCTCGCCCCGCATCATCTCGCTGGGTAGTGACGGCAACATGTGGTTCTCAGAGCACAACAGCGGCAAGATCGGCCGCATCACCCCTGACGGGGAAATCACCGAATTTGCCCTTTCCTCCACGGACAGCCAGCCGCGGGCCATCGCGCTGAACAGCGACGGCAATATCTGGATCGGTTTGTTTGCCGCCAGCCGCATTGCCCGCATCACCCCCGATGGCGATATCACGGAGTGGGACATCCCGACACCGGACAGCGGCCCGCGCGCCCTGGCAGCCGGTCCTGACGGCAACATCTGGTTCTCCGAGTTCAAGGGCGGCAAGATTGGCCGCATTACGCCGAGTGGCGAGATTACCGAGTTCGACCTGCCGCCACAGACCGGCCCGGGCGATATCACCGCCGGTGCCGACGGCAATATGTGGTTCCTCGAGCTCAACGGCCGCATGGATGACACGCCCGTGGTGGGCAATAAAGTCGCTCGCATTACCCTGAATGGGCAGGTTACCGAGTTCGATATACCCAGCGAAGGCTCAACGCCCATCAATATTGCTGTCGGCCCCGATCGCAATGTCTGGTACACCAAGAACAACACCCTCGGCCAGGTCACACCGAATGGCATCATTACTGAATTCCCGATTTCGGACGGCCCTGCCCGCGCCGTGGGCCTGAGCGCCGGCAGCGACCGCCAGCCGCCTGATCGCCTGACCGACCGCCTCTGGTTTACCGACCCGGTCAACAACCGCATCGGTTATCTGCAGTTCAGCCAGTGAGCGCCGAGCGCCACACCGGACTGCCCCTGAACCGGCAGTTTGCCCGTGCCCTGCACCAGCACCAGGCATTCAGCCCTGCTGATCTTGAAAAGGCCGCTTATTGCCTGCTGGATTTTCTCGCCTGTGCCTATGCCACCCGCCACTTCACCTGGGTAAAACAGGCCAAGGAAGTGGCCTGGCAGAATTCCGGCGCAGACTCGGGGGCCAGATTGCTGGGCACTCCCCGTTTTGTGTCTGCCCAGGATGCCGCTTTTGCCAATGCCGTTGCAGGCCACTCCCTGGTGCGGGACGATATGCACCTGGGCAGTGTTTCCCATCTAGGGGTGGTGGTCATTCCGGCTGCCCTTGCCATGGCCAGCATGACCCCCTGCTCCGGCACAACCTTACTGCACGCCGTGGTATGCGGTTACGAAGCCGGCGGCCGGCTGGGTGCCCTGCTCATGGACGTGGAGACCGCCCGCAAAGTGCGCCCCACCGGCCTGATCGGCGCCTACGCTGCAGCCGCCACCTGCGTCCGCCTTGCCGGTCTTGATGAAACGCAAACCGCCAATGCGCTGGGCTTTGCCAGCAACTACATTACCGGACTTAACGAGTGGGCCAGCTGGGGCAGTGAGGACATGTATTTCCATCCCGGCGTCGCTGCCCGCAACGGCATGACCGCCATGCAACTGGCCCGGGCCGGGGCCACGGCGGCGGCAGGTGCACTGGACGGCGCCGCCGGCCTGTTTGCTGCCCTGGACAAGGACATTCCGGCATCGCCTGCCTTGCCGTTTGCCGATACGGCAGAAATAGAGCGTGTTTTCTTCAAACAGGTGCCCGCCTGCAACTATGCCCAGACAGCCGCCCAGGTGGCTCGCCAGCGTCATGAGACACTGCATAAGGCACTAAAAGGCGCGAGCGATGCCATCGCTGCCATCGAGGTGCGTGTGCCGTATGCCGCGGCCCACTATCCCGGTTGTGATTATGCCGGCCCCTTCAGCAGCATCCTGCAGGCACGCATGAGTATCCATTTCAATGTCGCCAGCGCCCTGCTGCATGGCGATTTTCACGACAGCCATTACCAGGCTTATGCCGATGAGGCTGTTGCCGCCCTGGCAAAACGGGTCAAGGTGAGGGTTGATGATAAACTGACTGCGGCCTACCCCACTTGCCAGGGTGCCAGCATCAGTGTGCAACTGAAATCAGGTGAAAAGATCGAGGCGATACTGCCCGATGTGCTGGCTGCCTCGCAGGATGATGTGACAAGCCGTTTCCTGGAGGCTGCCGCAGAAGCCATCGGCCCTGATCAGGCCGAAACCCTGAAAACCATCGTGTTGAGTCTGGCCGATCAGGACACCCCAGAGGCGTTGCTCAACAGCCTCTGAGGCCTTACTGGCACTGGCTCAAGCCAACCACCAGGCTGTTATTGGTCTCGCGGTCATCGCAATTGGGATACAGCTCGCCCGGGTGGGCCATGCCCACCGGCCGGCAGTGCATTTCCCGGACCAGGCCAGGCTGGTTTATCCGGGCCAGTTCCTCGCCACCGGCCGGGCAGACCGCCTGTAGCCTGGCTTCGCAATCCACGCCCTCAAGCGGCGCACAGGCAATCAGGTTGACGGTCCTGTTGTCTTGCAGCCTGAAGCCCCAGAACACGGCTTCATTGCCGACCCGGCCATTGACACCGGTTGCTGTTGCGCCATCAAGCTGGGGAAAGATGTCGGCGACGGGGGTGGCAAAGACCAGCTCCGGTCCGCCGATCTGGACCACGGTGCGAACCGGAGGACGCGGTTCCGTAGCGCAGGCGGCAACCTGGCTCATGAACAGCAGAATGGCAGACACAAGGATTGGTATTTTCATGGTCTGGTCTCAATAAGCGAAAAAATGCTGTGGCATTTTTATCATGAGAACCCGAAACCGGTCATTGTCTTTCAGGCATTGACCGTCGGGCTTTTGCTTGCCGAAGTATCCGGTGTTCATTACTCTGCATGTTCAGCCGTCCTTATCAAATGAGTTATCTTCGGGGGAAAGTCGCATGACGCACCTACTGCCAAAAATGACCGCAACGATCTGCCTGGCTGCCAGCTTGGCCATCGCCAGTGCTTGCGCCGCTGCCCAGGAACCTGCTTACAAAGACGTGATTTACGCCCGTCCCGACAGCAAGACCCTTGGGCTGGATATCTACCTGCCGGAGAACAGCGATAACCCGCCGCTGATCGTGCAGATTCATGGTGGCGCCTGGCGCTTTGGCGATAAAAACAGTGCTGTCCCACTGCAGTTTGTCGACCATGGCTACGCGCTGGCCAGTCTGGACTTTCGCCAGTCCACCGATGCGCCCTATCCCGCCATGATCCATGACATTAAGGCCGCCATCCGCTTCCTGCGTGCCAATGCCGACCTTTACGGGTTTGATGCCTCGCGCATCGCGGTGACAGGAGCCTCCTCCGGGGCCCACCTGGCCCAGGTCATCGGGGTCAGTAACGGCCATCCTGAACTGGAAGGCACGCTTGGCGACCATACCGATACATCATCGGATGTGCAGGCCATCATCAGCTATTTCGGTGCCAGCGACCTGACGGTCATCCTGTCCCAGTCCACCCCGTTCGGCCTGGGTGTGCGCGAACCCTCCCTGGCCCAGCTGCTGGGTGCGCTCCCGGATAAGGCCCCTGAACTGGCACAACTGGCCAGCCCACTCTACCTTGTGGACGCCAATGATCCTCCGCTGTTACTGCTGCACGGGGACATGGATCCGCAGATGCCTGTGAACCAGAGCCTGAACATGCTCGGCGCTTACAAGAAAGCCGGACTGGATGTGACGTTTGACCCGGTACACGGCGCTGTCCATGGCGGCCCGGATTTCTTTGACGAGGAACATCTAGGCAATGCACTGGACTTTCTGGCACGCACGATCGGGCACTGACCTCGACAGATGAGTTTCCCCCTGCAACTGGGCGAGATCCGCATTGACCGGATCGTCGAAATGGAAGTGCCGTTCCTGGCGCCGGCAGACGCCTTTCCGGACATGCCGGCCGCGTGCCTGGATGCCCATCGGCACTGGCTCGAACCCCGGGCCCTGTGCCCGGAGACCGGCATGCTCATCATTGCCATCCAGACCTGGGTGATTCAAACACCGGAGCACCTGATCCTGGTCGACACCTGCATCGGCTGCGACAAGACCAATCATTACTTTTCGAACTGGCACCAGCGCCAGGATGATGTGTGGTACCGCAAACTGCTCGAACAGGGCATTGATCCGAATGCTGTCGACTTTGTCTTCTGCACCCACCTGCACGGCGACCACTGTGGCTGGAATACGCGGCTGGTGGACGGCCGCTGGGTTCCGACCTTCCGCAACGCCACCTACATCATTGCCAAGGACGAAGTGGCGCATTCTGCCGCCCAGAATGCCCCGGCCTACCAGGAAAGTGTGCTGCCCATTGTGGAAAGCGGCCAGGTGATGGCCGTGGACACTGACTTCAGGCTCAATGAACACGTCCGCCTGTCACCGACACTCGGGCACACACCGGGCCATGTTGCTGTCCACCTGAGCTCACAGGACCAGCATGCCGTGCTTTGCGGCGACCTCATCCACAGCCCGATCCAGTGCCTGTACCCCGACTGGCCGTACTGGATCGATCATGATCCAGTGCAGGCGGTCGATACGCGCAAGCGTTTCCTGGCAGAGCGCTGCGCAGATCAACACCTGGTATTGACCGCACATTTTCCTTCGCCCTCAGCCGGTCATGTGCTGGCAGACAAGGATCAATACGTCTTCAGATTCCTGGGCTGAAAAAACGGGTTTTTCTCATTTTTATCAGCAAGTTACCTGTATTCCACTGCTACTCTTTGTTGATACCGATCAAGCCTGCCAGATCTTCCCCAATTTCTCCCTCCTTCTCTGCCAGCTTTCGCTATAATGGCGGCCCTTTGATACACGAATACCTATAATTCAAACGTTCCGCAGGAGTCATTTATGGCCACGATCGTCGGCGGCATCGCCACTTCACACACTCCCACCATCGGCTTTGCCGTAGATTCCCACAAGGAAAACGATCCTGTCTGGGCGCCCATCTTCAAGGGCTATGAACCTGTCCAGCAGTGGCTGAAAGACCAGAAACCGGATGTGATCCTGTATATCTTCAACGATCACATGACCTCCTTCTTCCTCAATCATTATTCCCACTTCACCCTGGGTATCGGCGACGAGTACCCGGTGGCGGATGAAGGCGGCGGCGCCCGCAAGCTGCCCCCGCTGAAAGGCGACCCGGAACTGGCCGAGCACATTGCCAAGGGCCTGGTCGCTGATGAGTTCGACCTGTCCTTCTTCCAGGACAAGGGCCTGGACCACGGTTTCTTTTCACCGATGTCACTGCTGATGCCCCATGAACCGGACTGGCCGTGCAAGGTCATCCCGTTCCAGATCGGTGTCTTGTTAGCGCCGTCTCCCACGGCGGCGCGCTGCTACAAACTGGGCAAGGCGCTGCGCAAAGCCATCCTGAGCTATCCGAAAGACATCAAGGTCGCCATCGCCGGTACCGGCGGTCTGTCGCATCAGGTGCACGGTGAGCGTTGTGGTTTCAACAACACGCCCTGGGACATGGAATTCATGGAGCGCCTGGAAAAGGATCCGGAAGGCCTGACTAATATCACGCTGGCGGAATATTCCGAGCTTGGCGGTGCCGAAGGCGCCGAGGTGGTCATGTGGCTGATGATGCGGGGCGCCCTGTCCGAGAAAGTGGAAACCACCCATCAGACCTACTACCTGCCGTCCATGACGCCGATCGCCAGCATGATCCTGGAAGAACGTTCCGATGAGAAGCCCGAAGAAAGCCAGGAAGACTACATCAAGCGCATCAACCATCAGCTCGCCGGCATCGAAAAACTGGAAGGCACCTACCCGTTCACCATTGAGCGTGGTGTCAAGGCCTACCGCCTGAACAACTTCCTGCACGACCTGATCATTCCGGCAAAACGCGAACTGTTCCTGAACGACCCCGAAACCGCCTTTGCCGAGGCCGAACTGACCGAGGAAGAAAAGGACATGGTGCGCAACCTGGAATGGCGCAAGATGATCCATTACGGCGTGATTTTCTTTATGCTGGAAAAACTCGGCGCCGTGGTCGGTACTACCAACCTGCATATCTATGCCGCCATGCGCGGTGAGTCGCTGGAAGACTTTCAGAAGACCCGCAACGCCCAGGTGCTCTACTCGGTGGCTGGTGATACAGATACCGACTGGGACAAGGAACAAAGCAAGACGTCTTAAGCCACACCGGTTATTCGCGGCTGAAGCCGCTCCTACGGGATTCAGGGGTTCTGCAGAGAATCATGGCTTCCGGCAGGTGCGGCTTCAGCCGCCAAAACTGCTGCCCATTATCAGGCTGGATCACAGCCAGGCTTCTGTCATACTCTGTCCCCATTCATCTTTGGGGAAATCACATGTTGCTATTGATCGCCGGACTGGTGCTGTTTCTGGGCACGCACTCCACCCGTTTGTTTGCCAGTGACTGGCGTGCCTCATTTATACAGAACAAGGGTGAAAACGTCTGGAAGGGCCTCTACACGGTGGTCTCGCTGGCGGGGCTGGTCCTGATCGTCTTTGGCTACGGCGCTAGCCGGGCCGATCCGGTATTTCTGTGGGATCCACCGGTGTGGACCCGGCATGCTGCCGCCCTGCTGGTGCTGTTTGCCTTCATTCTGCTGGCCGCGCCGAATATTCCCCGCAACCACCTGAAAGCCCGGCTGGGCCATCCCATGTATGCGGGCGTCAAGCTCTGGGCCCTGGCCCACCTGATGACCAACGGTCGCCTTGGGGATGGACTGCTGTTTGGTGGTTTCCTGGTCTGGGCGATTGTGGGCTTTTCGATATCTCGCAAGCGCGACCGGCTCGCCGGGGTCAGCTATGGGGAAGGCAGTGCGAAAGGCACGGCGATCACGGTTGGCGCTGGTCTGGTGGGCTATGGCGTATTCGCCATGTTCCTGCACCGCCTGCTGATTGGGGTCTCCCCCTTCTGATTCAACCCACTCATTGAGATAGTCCGGATTTACACCAGACTGAAGAAACAGAGCTTGTTGCCTACGGGATCGCGCATGTAGGCAGCATAAAAGTGGTTACCCTCCGTTGGCCAAAGCGGCTGCCTAGGCGGCATCGACCATCGGTTTGCTGAGAACGCGAAAGGCCATCATGGTGCCATTGCCTGTGGAAGCGGCTTCCCCATTGAACGGCGGACAGATCAGAATCTCGACATTGGCATCCGGCCTATCCAGCAGGCCGTATCCTGCCCAGCCATTATCCTGGGCAAATTTCTTGACTTGTCCCAGCGCCGTCATCACCGAATCATAAAGCGCCTGTGATTTTTGCGGGTCGTTGGTGCCCAGGGTGATATATCCAATCATGACGGAATCCTGTCAGGAAAATTACGGGATTCTTCACGAAGCAATGCTACTCGGGTTAAGCCGCTTTTCACGACTACTGCAGGACTGAGAGTACATAAAGGTGTCTGGTAAGAGTGTAAACAGCGAGTGTCTGATAGAGGCGGTTTAATGTCATGTCAGGTTTTTTAAAGCATGGAAATTACCTGCTTAATCGCTGTAGAATAGCGACCCTTCGGGAGCAGCCCCTCCGGCTGAGCCCGTTTTGCTGAAGATGTCGGAGTGTAGCTCAGCCTGGTAGAGCACTACGTTCGGGACGTAGGGGTCGTGAGTTCAAATCTCGCCACTCCGACCATTTCAGCCGGACAAGAAGCAAACACACTTCACATCCATTCTCTTGTCCCTTGCCCCCTGTTCATTGCCACTTGCCTCAGCCTGCACGGCTCTTTATCTTACGGTTAGAAATAATAACAAGGGAAAAGCGTTGCCATGAAACCCGACCTGACCAATCAAACCATTCTCATTACCGGCGCCGGCCGCGGCCTGGGCCGTCATGCGGCCCTGCACCTGGCCGCTTGTGGTGCCATTATTGGCGTGGCCGACATTGATGGTGACAATGCGCGCGCGGTGGCCGGGGAAATCACTGGCAATGGTGGCAAGGCCAAGGCCTATTCCGGTGACATGGCCCAGCGTGACACCTTCCTGGCCGTCGCGACGGATTTCGCCAAACTCACCGGCCGCCTCGATGCCATCATCAACAACGCCATGCTCCTGCGGTACTGTCCGGTCCAGGATGTCGATGAGGACACGCTCAGCACGATGCTGGATATCGGTATCAAGGCCCTGTTCTGGTCAGCTCAGGCTATGCTGCAGCATTATGCCAAGGACAAAGGTGGCTGCATCATCAATCTGGCCTCACCGGTGGCCACGCGCGGCTTTTCCGGTACCTCTGTATACAGCACGGTCAAAGGCGCCGTCACGGTGTTTACCAAAACCATGGCGGCTGAACTTGGCCCGCAGAATATTCGCGTCAATGCCGTCTCTCCCGCGTCAGTCCCGACACCGGGGTCGCTGGGTCTGAACAGCAAGGAAGAATACGAAAAACGCGCCGGCTGGATTCCCCTGCGCCGCAACGGCACCGAGACCGACAACTCCAATGCCATTGCCTTCCTGCTGAGCGCAGAGGCCAGTTTCGTGCACGGGGAAATTTTCAACGTCGATGGCGGCGTGGCGGCGTGTAATTAAAAACAGCCAAGAGCTGGACGTAGGCCGGAAGAGGCACGAAGCGCCGTCAGCCGGCAATTCAATTCAAGGCATTACTGTAAAATATCTTTGCCATGCCGGATGACGCTTCGCTTTTTCGGCGTACAAATCTTTCGGAATGTAGTATTACCCTACCGTATACAAGGCATCGATGAGGCGCGCTGCCCGCGGGCCATTGGTGCCCACCGCATGCATCTTGTTGCAGCAGTAGGAAAAGCCGATTTTCGCATCGGGGTCGCCGAAGCCGATGGAGCCGCCGATACCATGGTGGCCGAAACTGCGCATGTTAGGTCCCATGTAGACCGCTTCCGGGGTATTGAGTAACACCCCCATGGCCTGGTGATAGGGCCGCTCCTGCAGGCCCTCGGTCTGGTTATGCTGTTCGGTGATCATGGTTTCCAGCCCGGCTTTGGAAAGCAGGCGCACCCCATCGAGCTCACCGTTGACCACACAACCGTAAATACGCGCCACGCCGCGGGCATTGCCATGCCCACTGCCGCTGGCCACTTCCACTTCCCGCCATATCCTGCTGTTCATGGTTTCCGCCCAGGGTTCGTCGGGATTCTGCTTGAAGGCCAGTGCCCGCAGCGAGGTTTGATCGGCGCCATCCTTGGCGGCGAACAGTTTCGCCTCCATATTGGGCATGACCTCGGCCACATGACGCTGCTCAGCCTCACTCATGCCGCCAATGTAGTACTCCGCCTTCAGGGGTTCGGTGACTTCCTGGCGCAGAAACGGGCCTACCGTCATACCGGTAATACGACGCATGACTTCACCCAGCAGGAAGCCCTGGTGATGGACGTGATAGGCGGCCTTTGTGCCGATCTCCCATAACGGTTCCTGTTCTTCCAATGCCTTGACGATGGCTTCACGGTCGAACATGGCACCCTGCCATAACGGATTGGTGGTCAGTACTGGTACCGCGGCAGTGTGGTCCAGAAAATGCCTGATGAGGGTACTTTCCTTGCCGTTGTTGCCGTACTCGGGCCAGTACTTGATGACCGGGTCATTCGGATGGACCAGGCCTCGATCCATGAGCATGTTGAAGCAAATAGCCGTAATGCCCTTGGCCACCGACATCATGCATACCGTGCTGGGGCCATCCCAGGCATCATCCATGGCACCGTTGCGCCAGCCACCCCAGAGATCGACAACCGTCCTGCCCTGACTGACGATGCTGCAGGCCGCGCCGATCTCATCTTCCACCCTGAAATTCTCGATAAAGGCATCCACGACAGGCTGGTATTCGGGTTCATAGAAACCGGCCAGGAAATAGTCATGGCCGCGGGCGTTGAGGGTGTGCGAGAGTTCCAAAATGGCTCCTTTTTATTCACTTTTTGTTATAGTCGCTGCTGTTGTTTTACCCGCAAGCGGGCGAGCCGCACCATAATAACAAAACCCGGTTTTGATGTGCCTATGCCAGACAAGTTAGAAAAATCAGACGACACCCTACAAACCTTTGATTACATCATTGTCGGTGCCGGCACTGCCGGTTGCGTGCTCGCCGCGCGTCTCAGCGAAGACCCGTCCATCGACGTCTGCCTCATCGAGGCCGGCGGCTCCGAGAAGCATCCTTATATCAGTATCCCGGCTGCGGTCGGCTGCGCCATCATGAACCCGGCCATGGGCTGGGGCCTGAAGACTGTACCCCAGGAAGCACTCGGCGGCCGGCAGGTGCCCCTGCCGCGAGGGCGGGTCATTGGCGGCTGCGGGTCCATCAATGGCATGGCCTACTACCGCGGTGATGCCCACGATTACGATGACTGGGCCAGTGAAGGCAACAGCGGCTGGGACTATGCCAGCCTGCTGCCCTACTTCCTGCGCTCGGAACACAACCCGGAATTCAGGGACTCGCCCTATCACAATACCGGCGGGCCCATGGGCGTAAGCTTCATACCGAAACCAAACCGCCTGTGTGAATCCTTCAACGACGCCATGAAGGATCTCGGATTCCCCTACTGTGACGATTTCAATGCCCCGCATCCGAACGGTTACGGTTATCGCCAGGGCACCATCTGGAAAGGCAAACGCGTGTCCACGGCCAGCACTTACCTGCGCCCGGCCATGAAGCGTCGCAACCTGACCGTGCTCAAGGACACCCACACGCGTCGCGTGCTGTTTGACGGCAAGCGTGCCGTTGGTGTGGAAGTACAGGCGGCCGATGGCATCAAGCGCTATGGCGCCGGCAAGGAAGTCATCATCAGTGGCGGTGCCTATCATTCACCGCATATCCTGATGCATTCCGGTGTGGGTGACAGCAGCCACCTGGAAGATGTCGGCATCGGCGTGGTGCATCACTTGCCCGGCGTCGGCAAGAACCTGCATGACCATCCCTCGACATATACCGCGCTCGACATGCGCGACAGCACGTCCTACGGCATTTCCTGGAAAGCCATGCCGCGTGATGTGCTGCAGTTTTTCCAGTATGCCCTCTTCCGGCGCGGCCCCATGGCCAGCAACCTGTTTGAAACCAACGCCTACATCAAGACCATGCCCTATTCCGACCGGCCTGATATGCAGCTGGTGTTTCAGCCCGCAAGACGCAACATCAAGCCGTTCCCCATTCCGCTCAACCATGGCTATGCCGTGGCAACCGTGTGCCTGTATCCCCTCAGTCGCGGCAGCGTGACGCTGGCCAGCAACGACCCGCTGGAGGCTCCGCTGATCGACCTGGCACTGGGCCAGCAAAAAGAGGACATCCAGACCCTGGTCCGAGGTCTCAAGCTGGCACGCCAGGTCAGCGGCCATGACAGCTTTGGCCAATACGCGGCAACCGAGCGTGTCCCCGGCGTCGATATCCAGAATGACGATGAGCTGGAAGCCTATGTGCGCGAAACGCTGACCACTGTGCATCATCCGGGTTCATCCTGCCGCATGGGCAGCGGCCCCAACGATGTGGTGGATGCCGAATTGAGGGTGCATGGCCTGGAGGGTCTGCGCGTGGCCGATGCCTCCATCTACCCGCATGTGCCCGGTGCCAACACCAACGCCAGCGTGGTCGCCATCGCCGAGAAAGCCGCTGACATGATCCTCAGTGTGCCGGCTCCGGAGCCGCTTAAAGTCTCAATGTAGATCGGGATAGGCCGCAGGCTGTTTGCCGACAAACCGTTCCATTCGACAAAACAACAACATCACAAGCAAAGGGGGAACACATGGCCCAAGAACATCTGAAAACCTGGCGGATCGGCGCAGTCGAGGTCACCCGCATCGTCGAGGTGAACGGCTGGGAAGATGACATCAGCATGTTGTGGCCGGATGCCTCACCGGAGGATGTGCAACGCTATCCCTGGCTGAAACCGCATTGGGCTACCCCTGAGGGCAAGATGATCATCAGCTTCCAGTGCTTCGTCATGCGCACGCCAAAGCACCAGATCATGCTCGACACCTGCATCGGGGCCGACCGCCAGCGCGAGTTCGATATTTTCACCAACATGCAGACATCGTTTCTGGAAGACCTGCAAGCTGCCGGCTTCAACCGGGAAGAGATCGACATCGTTCTGTGCACTCACCTGCATTTCGACCATGTCGGCTGGAACACCCACCTCCAGGACGGCAAATGGGTACCGACCTTTCCCAACGCCCGCTACCTGTTTGGCAAACAGGAATACGCGCACTGGCAGATGCTGCAGGAGACCGGCAACTACCACGACCTCAATCACATGACCGATGCGGTGCAGCCGGTGATCGACGCCGGCCTGGTGGACCTCATCGACATTGATCACAAACCCTGCCCGGAAATCTCGCTGATCCCCACCCCTGGACACACACCGGGTCATGTCAGCATCGTGATTGAATCGCAGGGCGAGAAGGCCGTGATTACGGGCGACATCATGCACTGCCCGATCCAGTTCGCCGAACCGACCCGCATCGTGCGTTTCGACATGGACCAGGCCCAGGGTGCCGACACGCGACAAGCCTTTGTTGAGCAGTTTGCCAACGAGGACGTACTGGTGCTGGGCTCACACTTTGCCGACCCGACCGCGGGTCATGTGGTCAGTGATGATGACGGGACGCGGTTTACCTCGGAATAAGCATTTCCCAAACTTCGGGGACAGGTTACTTAATTAGGCCTATTCCTCGGGCTGAGTATGCGCAACTGATAATTAAGTAAACTGTCCCCAATTTTTGCAGCCCCGCATATCCCGATGCCGTCTCTCAATCCTCGATAAACGAGATCGTGCGGATTTCCATGCTCTGCCTTGGCGGGGTGTTGTCATCCGTCCAGGGCAGGTCTATCGCGGTGTGGCCCGAGTATTGCGGGACCGACTCATCAGAGTCGTACAGCTTGAAGGCAAAGATCTCGTCAGGCTGCATTTCAAACGCGTAATACCATTTGTGATCCGGGTTGAAACTCAGGTTCCAGCCATACAGCGGCGGTCGGTTGGGGTCGTTAAGGCCACCCCGCACTTCGGCAAAATTCAGGTCATCCCTGGTCACGGTAGCCGCATCACAAATGGCCAGCGGTGTGCGATAGACCGTTTTCACCGGACGCCAGAAATTCATCAGCACCACGCGTTTTTTCAGCCAGTCAGCCGCCTCATCCCCCAGGATGTTGTAGGCATATTCCTCGATGGTCTTGCGCCCGTAATCAACGTGAGCGGCATGGGAAGGCTGGGCATGCTGGCGGGCATCCGGCTTGTCGCTGCGCGCCACATGACCAAAGGCAATGGCTTTCACCGCACCGTTGACCTTTTTCGCCAGTTCGCACATTTCCGGATAGAACACGCGCTGGACGGTGGCCTCGTCATAATAATCGTCCCCCTGCATGGCGGTGTCATGGTGCAGCAGGGCAAAGCCGTTTTTCGCCACCGTGGGCCGCTCTGCCTCGGGCAGAGAATGAATATCCTGGATGGCCATGTCATGGTATTCGCCAGGCCAGTAGGACTTCTCCCGCTCGCCCGGATAGAAAATGGTGTGCTCACCCTTGATCACGTACTTGATGGGTGTGGTGACATGCCGTGTGGCCGGCGGGTTTGGTGCAGACATGGAATCCCCCTTGCGTTGCTACGGCTGTTTTATAACACCGGCATTCAGGGCAAACAAGCAAGGCCCGTCGGCACATTGATACAGGTCATGCCGATTTTGCCGGTCAGGTCATCTCCGGTACACTCGTTGGCATTCACAAGGGAGATTTTACATGATCAAAACCGCCACAGACGGCCTGGACAGCGCCCGCCTGAACCACCTGAAAAGCGTCATCGAGGATGACATCAACAGGGACCGTTACTTTGGCGCCGTGGTCGCCGTGGCCCGCAATGGCGAACTGGGCTTTCTGGAAGCCATTGGCTGGGGCGATCAGGCACATACGTTGCCGCTGCAGACGGATTCGGTGTTTTCCCTGTTTTCCCTGACCAAGGCCTTCACCAATGCGCTGGTGTTTCGGGCCATCGAGCAGGGCCAGTTTGCCCTGACCACCCGCGTGGTGGAGGTGATTCCGGAATTTACCGGCGAGGGCCGGGAGATGATCAACTTCTACCATCTGCTTACACACTCTTCCGGACTGCCACCTGTCTGGATACCGCGCGAAGGCATGTATATCGACAAGCTCGATGACATTATTGAAGCCATTTGCGAGAACATTTTTCCGCTGCAGCCTCCCGGTGAACTGGTGCACTACTCTCCCCTGGTCCACCACGCCCTCATGGGGGAAGCGGTCAGGCGCTGTGATCCGCAGGGACGCTCCTACCGAGAACTGCTGCAGCAGGAAGTGCTCGACCCGCTGGGCATGCAGGATACGGCCATGGGCGTGCGCAAAGACCTCAAGGACCGACATATCTTTCCGGACTTTCGCGGCAAGCCGCCGCAGGAGCACCTGGGCAGCAGCGACCTGGGCCCGCAGGGCGCCTTTGCCGAGGAGCACGCGGAAATGCCCTGGGTTGGCGGCATCTCCACGGTGCCCGACCTGTTTCGCTTTGCCGAGATGTTTCGCCAGGGGGGCACTCTGGACGGCAAGCGGGTGCTGTCTCCAGCCATGATCGAGCTGGCCACCACTAACTGGACCGGCGACAAACCCAACGAACTCTACAAGCAGATCGCGATCAAACACGGTTGGGAACCCTACCCCGCCTACATCGGCCTGGGCTTTGGCCTGCGCGGCGACCAGGTCTGCCCCTCCATCTACGGCGGCACCCTGGCCAGCCCCGGCACCTTCGGCAACTACGGCGCCGGCAGCACCTTGTTCTGGGTAGATCCGGAGTGGGACATTACCTTCGTAGCGCTCACCGCCGGTGTCATGCACCCGGCCCTGAACATCGAACGCTTCCAGCGCCTGAATGACATTGTCATGTCAGCGGCTGTTTAACGCCGCCTGCAAACCCGTAGGTCGGCATCGTTATAGGTCGGCATAGGCCGCAGGCCGTTTGCCGACAAGACACGTCATCATTCAATATCGGCAAACGCTACGCTATGCCGACCTACAACTGAATTTGAAACCTGCGTAGGTCGGTATAAGGCGCTTGCGCCGCCATCCGACATGGCGACCAACGGTCGCCCAACAAAGCCAAAATTTTGGTAGCGTCGCGAGCGCCGGCATATCAAGGCATTTTCTTTTTTGAGAACCGGGGACAGTGCTGTAGCACGCCCCCGCGTTTCAAAAAAGAAAATAACGCCGAGCTGCCGAGCGCAGCAGCTACTGCGATCTTTGTGTGCACCCAAAAAAAAACGGGCCAGAGGCCCGTTTTTTATTCTGCAAACTATTCACCCAGATTGGCGTTTACAAAATCCCAGTTAACCAAAGCCCAGAAGGCATCCATGTACTTGGGACGCAGGTTGCGGTAATCAATGTAGTAGGCATGCTCCCACAGGTCGACAGTCAGCAGCGGTGTCGCATCGGCATCGGTGAGTGGTGTGGCAGCATTGGAGGTGTTGACGATCTCCAGGCTGTCGCCTTTTTTCACCAGCCAGGTCCAGCTGGAACCGAAGTTGTTGACGGCGCTGTCGGTGAACTTGGCCTTGAAGTCTTCCAAGGAACCAAACGCGGCATTGATGGCATCCGCGATCGCACCGGTAGGCTCGCCACCGCCATTCGGGCTCAGGCAGTTCCAGTAGAAAGTGTGGTTCCAGACCTGGGCGGAGTTGTTGAACACGCCACCGGAAGAAGATTTCACGATTTCTTCCAGGGACTTGTCTGCATCCGGCGTACCTTCAATCAGGCCGTTCAGTTTCACCACGTAGGTATTGTGGTGCTTGCCGTAATGGTATTCGAGGGTCTCTTTGGAAATATGGGGCTCCAGGGCATCCTGGGCATACGGTAAAGGAGGCAGTTCGATCGCCATGCAAATTTCTCCATCACTGCCCTCAACGGGCAGCAGTCAATGAATTTAGCGGACTTCTGAGAAGCTCAGAGGGGGCATAGTGTACCGCAATTCGGCGGTCATGAAAGGGTTGGCGCCGTTCTCCGACGATCATAACCCTTTGTTCAGAGCGGTCTTTTGCCGAAACGATGCCTCAGGACGGATGCATCAGGGTGTGTATGGCACGCCCCAGCACTCCTTCAGGACTGCCCAGGGTTTCGATGATCTCAAAGTGGTTGTATGCCTCGCCGTCTACCAGGGTAACCGGCTGGCCGGCGGCCTGCAGCACAGCCGCAAACTCCCGGGCCTGACGCTGGAATTCGGGACTCTCGGCAGTGCCATAAGCCACGATGGTCGGCATGGTGAAGCTCTGCGGTTGCGTCACCGGGCTTAGCCCCGGCATGGTGTCAGGATTCAGGTTCAGGTACTGCCGGCGCCAGGAGAGCGCCACCGGCTCCAGATCGTACATACCGCTGCACAACAAGGCGCCCTTGAAAACATCGGCTGGCAACGCCAGCGCAGTCCAGTCCGTGGTCAGCAGGACCCCGGCAAGGTGGGCACCGGAGGAAAAACCGGCCAGGTACAGGTTGTGCGGATCCCCGCCAAAATCAGCCGCGTGCGCATACACCCACTGCACAGCGCGTCGGAGTTGATCGACCAGGCCCGCCAGATCACCGTTGAAGTCATCAACCGAGGAAAAATCCGGCACCACCAGATGCACGCCGGTTTGCACCAGGTGTTCAGCCGCAAAGGCATTGTCTGCTGCCACGCCCAGGCGCCAGGTGCCGCCATGAACAAAGATCAGCACGGGTTTACCCGCACCTGCTGCTCGATACACATCGAGGCCTTCAATGCCGGCAGGGCCATAGGCAAAGTGCAACGGATCCCCCAGAACCTCACGGGCCTGGCGCGAACTGGTCGCCAGACGCGCCAGCACCTGCGCCATGTTGGGTGCGTACACAGCCTGGTCATAGGCAGCATCCAGGGCTGCCTGGGTCATGTCGCGGTAGACAAGGGGTTGGTCCGGGTTCATGTCGGGCTCCAGAAGCCAAGGGCATTCAGGAGACGCATGATGCGATAAAAGCGGGCACAAGTGAACGGAACAAGAGGCAAGAGGCTGGAGGCAGGAGACAAGAAGGCAAGAAGGCAAGAAGGCAAGAAGGCAAGAAGGCAAGGATAGGATGGTTATTGGCGGTTTCCTGTCAATGTTATGGTCGGTGATTATCCCGATTCTGAAGTTTGGCGTAGGTCGGTATAAGGCGCTTGCGCCGCCATCCAACATGGCGACCAAAGGTCGCCTGATATATTCAATGTCACTGATGCCCTGGAAAAACGTCGGATGGCGGCCTGCGGTCTATGCCGACCTACCTGTTTTGTCCCGCTTTACACGCCGAGATTTGGCCCCAGCCCATTGGCCCACAAGCCCATGGTCAGGCCTAGCATCCTGACGAAAGCGACCAGGAGCCAGCCCACCAGTGATGAGGACATGAGCAGGCCACGTTCGGGCGGTATGCCAATCACGACAGGTAAACCGCGGTAAAGCAGATTCATGAACCAGATAATGGACGGGATCAGCACCAGCACATTGAAAAATACGCTCGGGTACAGAAGGGCCAGGCTAGCAATTGACAGAGGCGCCGCCACCACGGCAAAGAGGGCAAACAGCGATTCGGTCGGCACCCCGGCCACGCCATAGGTCCTGGCCATCCAGCGCGCAATGAACACGGTGGAGACATACCCGAAGATGAGGGCATTGCAATACAGGAAACTGATCAATACCCGGGTGGTGTTATCAAAGCGCAGGGGTTCGGCAACCCCCCAGGCACCAGCCAAGGTGTGGCCCCTGCCCAGGCACAAAGGGGCGCAGTGAGGATCAGGATAAAGGTCAGCTTCTAGACGCCGCCGATGACCCGGGTGTCGCCCCTGGCGATATCCTGAAAAACCTAACCGGATGAATGCAGCACTCAGAGCAGCAAGGGAATACCTCAACTGGTTACGTGAATCACTTGCCGTGAAAAGATGGTGACAACTCTAGGAGACATTGTGAAAGCTGATCTTTGTCAATATCAACTTCCAAGGGGCAATAAAACAGCTTTTGGTATTGATCATCCCGATAAAAACTCTGCTCAAAATTCGGGAACAGTTTACTTAATTAGTATCAAAACCCTGCTCGCCTGCCACGGATGACGCAGCTTTCATTAAGTAAACTGTCCCCAAACTCAGTCCGGTATGGGCAGACCGGCCCAGCCATACACCTCGGCCATGACTGCCGCTGCCGTTTCCGGGCGATCCTCGCCGGGCAGGTCATTGTTCACGGCATACCCCGTTCGGGCCAGGCTCCAGGACAAATGCCGGTAGGATGCCCGGTACCCTGCCAGCTCAGCCGGGTCGATTTCAGGATACTGGCCAGGGGTGGCCGGTACCAGTTCGTCGCGGCGATAGATGGCACTGAAACTCATCAAGCCCCACTCCCCTGCGCGCTTTTCAGCCGTGTAGATCATCAGGCAATGGGATGACAAGGTCACCTCGATGCCATCCACGTCCTGGGGTATGTCGATGATGCCAGACAGGGTGGCAACCGCGCGCTCGCCGTTGAGGGACACTAGGATCGGGCCCAGCCGATGCTTGGCGCGCATACCGCGTTCATACATGCCTTTCGAACCCGCCACAAACTCGGCCCCGTTACCGCTGAACCAGCTGATGTTGATACGGGAATCGGCATGAAAACAGGACGCCATCCGGCGCCACAGGCACAGGTCTCGGCTTTCCCGCTCCCGGCAGATGAGTTGCTGGATGGCCAGGATGTCTGTGGCTTCGTCGGGGGTCATGCTGGGATGTTCTCCATTCAGTATCAAAGGCATATCGATAAAAGGATAAAGGGATATAA
>Ga0181569_10000591_pt1 | contig 27978 bp, 32 predicted proteins | sample 101ome_19_FD_132452 | JGI IMG/M metagenome (GOLD analysis project Ga0181569, IMG submission 132452) | Coastal salt marsh microbial communities from the Groves Creek Marsh, Skidaway Island, Georgia - 101405AT metaG (megahit assembly) | ecosystem: Environmental > Aquatic > Marine > Intertidal...
CAATCAATGAGAATTCGGTTGTTGTTGTCGCAACGCAGGGGCATGGCGACGAAGATGTGCTGCTCGCTGCAGCGTCAGTCGAACCTGCGTATCTCGGTGTTGTTGCCTCGGCAAAGAGAGGTGAGGCCCTCCGAGGCTTCCTCTCAGATCATGGTGTCGCCGAATCGTCACTTGATCGAATGCACATTCCTGCTGGGGCTGACCTTGGCCACACCACCCATCGTGAGATGGCAGTGGCGATCATTGCCGATTTGGTTCGTCGACGTGCGGCCGGGGAGTTGCCGAGCGGTGGCGCAGTTGTCGAACGTACTCCTCAAGTGGTTGACCCTGTCTGCAACATGACGGTCGCTGCTGATTCATCATCGAAGTCATACGAACACGAAGGTGTTACGTATTACTTCTGTTGTCCCGGTTGCCGGCACTCATTCAAAGAGGATCCGGCCTCGTACCTCGTTCAGGAGGCCTCATGCTGATAACGCAACAAGTAGAGGTGTCTCAACCGATTGATTCGGTTTGGACATTCTTCGGAGACATCCCGCAGGTGGCGGCGTGCCTTCCCGGAACAAACCTCACCGATCAAACGGGTGATGATCGCTTTGAAGGCGATGTCATCATTAAAGCGGGACCAGTAAAGCTCGAATTTGCTGGCTCGGCTGAGATTCGCGACCGTGATGAAGCCAACCGAACGATCACGGTAGATGCGTCCGGCGCCGACCGCAAAGGTCGTGGCCAAGCTGAACTTGCGCTGACCGCTGCGCTAGTTCCACTCGGCGGGGGAACCCGAGTCGATGTGTCACTTGATCTCACCATCTCGGGTGCTGCCGCTCAATATGGGCGAGGACTAGTCGCAGATGTGACCGCAGTGCTCCTACAGGAATTTGGCGTCAACATGCAGGGTCGACTTGATGCAATTGCACAGGGCCTTGATCCCAACAGCGTGACTGGAGCGAAAGCAGCGAGTGGCCTCGCGATTACTGCCCGAGCTGCCCGCATGGCACTCCTACGTGTGTTCCGCCGGTTCTTCATGCCGTACCAACCACAACCAACAGGTCGATAAAAGGGGGACTCATGACACTTTGGGGACTTGGAAACATCATTCTTATCGTTGTAGTTATTCCGGTTCTGCTCGCATTACTGAGCCGTGTGCTCGGTGCACTGGAGCGCATTCGCGGAGCCGCTGACGACGCCCTTGCCGGTGGCGTCGCGTTGATTGGTGAAATCGACGGCGCGCCGGAACTGCTTGCGACGACCGATCAAACCATTGAAGAAGTTGCTGATGGAGCCGTTCGTTATGCCGGCTCTGTCGGAAAGTTGCTTGGCTAAGGGGGAGAAATGGCAGTAGCAGCAATCGTCACACTTATCGTTGCCGGCCTCATAGTCGCGGCCGCAGCACTCGGGCTCATCAGAGTCATCCTTCACCTCGTGGCAGTTCGTCGGTCACTCGACGCTCTCGAAGGTGGTGTCAGAGTGATCGCCGAGCGAACATCAACTGTTCCAACGGTGCTCCCTTCAGTGAATGCCTCACTGAAGCCGGTCCGTGATTTCACTGAGTCGATCTGAGGAGGATGCAATGACGTCTCTTATCGCAGCAACCGATGCTGGGTTCACTATCGGGTACATCATTGGCATCGCCATCGTGCTCGTTGTCGTCGCCCTCGTTGTCCCGATCCTCCTTCTTGCTCGTTCAATTGGAGGGCAGGCACAGCGCATCAATAGTGGTCTTGAAGATGCCGTGACGCATACGGCCGCACTTACGGAACTCAACACGACGATCGATTCAGCGACCATCATTGTCGACGGACTACGACGCGGTCGCCAGAAGTTGGGAGGCTGACATGTTGGCGCTAACCGATTCGCAAGAAACGTTGTGGTGGTGGGCAATCGTTCTCGGCTTTGTGGTCGTGCTCGCTGTAGCAGCACTTCTCACCATCCTTGTCGTCTTGGTGCGCACGATTGATACCAGGGTGTCAATGATTAAAGCGACCCTTGATCAGGCCAAAGCAAATACTGATGACACTGCCCTCATTGGTGAAACTGCGGAACGTGTTGACGCAGTACTTGCTGAAGGTCTCGAACATCACTTATTCCTCGGCCGAGTACTGGAGAAGGTGCGCTCATGACCACCCTTGTTGTTCTTACTGTGATCGACATCGCACTGCTTATCGCGGGTCTCGCGATGTATCTCTACATCGTTGGCGGTCAGCTCACTCGTGTTGCGGACAAGCTTGAAGAATGTGCTGACGTTGTCTGGGATATCAAGAAGAATGCCGAAGTGATTGCCCCAGGCGTTGAGCGAATCAATCGTACGGGTGGAGTGATTGCGGGGGCGCTACCTCTGCTCTACGGGATGGCTGAAGGCATTGTTACTGGGGCTACGTATGAGCCCGAGCCAGAAGGAGCTGAGCGTCCTCCTGCAAAACCAGCGGCAGGCACGCGCCGGACACGTCAGCTAGATGGCGTGGGTTTTCGCCGCTAGTTACTCAGTTTTCTTGCGCGTCAACATCAGTTGACGTCGTCAGAGGTGCCGTTGTCGGCGCCGAGTATGAGCCGATCCATTCTGCGCGCCATTGACGGTCGTACTGATCGGGGTTGCACGAGGGTTTGTAGACGGCGATGAGTTCTTGCGCAATCTGATCGCGGTGAGAACGCATACCACCGGGAACCTCGTAGGTGCAGATGTGTAGATTCCATTTTGATCCCGCTCGTTTAGTCCACGCAGATGCGTGGCGATGTCTGAGCGGGAAGCGTTCCTGGGATAGATCATCGGAATGTCCGACATAGATGACCGAGTAATCGTTTGGTTTACCTTCAGGATCGTTACGGCAGAGAATGGCATAGACCGCGGCCTTTTCGGGAGCGGTCCACCCAGCTAAAACGCGGGGCCCTTCAAATGGATAGCCAGCCAGAGAACCGAGCCGAATCACGGGTCAAGTTCCTCAAGCTCGTCGATTTCACTGATCGTTTCTGCTCGGGTGACCGGCCACTCGGGAAGTCCGGCACGACGCGCAGCATCAATAAAGAGAGGAATCGCAAGATCGACAGCCTCATCAGAGTTCGGAGCATCGACCACGATCTGAGCGCCGTACGAGAATGAACCTGCCCCACTCGCAACTCCGCCAAGAGTCGCGACTGCGTCGGCGAGTTCGACGACCTCGTCGAGGGTGACTTCACGGTCACCCTCGGCAACAATTGAAACGCTGTAGTTCATTTTGATCTCCTAACCGAGTTCGGGCAAGACGCGGGCGAACTCTTCCAAGCTTCTCAAGTTGTGGCCCGAGAGCAGTTTGTCGATGTACGGTTCAGCGACGAGCATTCCAACGCTGTTTGGAACAATTTCGGTGTTATCGCCGACATGTGGGTTCATCCATACGATGCGATGGCACAGCCGTTCGAGGCGCTCTAACGCATCGTCGAGCGCTTCGGGGTCGCCGCGGTCAAGGCCATCAGAGCAGATGACGACAATGCCGCCGCGGGCCATTCCGCGGCGTCCCCATTGTTGGACGAATGTCGCAACGCTGTCACCGATACGTGTGCCGCCGTCCCAATCGAAGACGGCTTGCGCTGCTTCGGCCATCGCTTCGTCGGGACGTCGTCGGTCAAGTTGACGAGTAATTCGTGTGAGGCGAGTGCCAAAGCAGAACACTTCTACTCGTCCGGATGCACGTCGAGTTGAATAGGCAAATTGAAGAAGGTTCCTCGAATAGTCAGCCATCGAACCTGAGACATCAAGCAACAAGATGAGTGGTCGAACACGTTGGCGCCGTCGTGAGTGAATGAACGAATTTGGCTCGCCATGTCGCCGCATCGTTTCGAGCACCATCTTTCGGAGGTGTAGCGACCTACCGCGAGTGGCGGGTTCTCGGCGGCGTGTCTGCCGTCGGGGCGGAGTGACGCGGATTGTCGACATGATTCGTCGAAGTGCGGCCAACTCTTCTGGAGTGCACTCGGAAAAGTGCTTGTTACGGCGAACATCTGCAGGTGACGCCATATAACCCAAGGTAATTTCCTCGTCGTTTGATTCATCTCCTGACGATTCTGTATCGGGAACCTCAAGAACCCCCTGCGAGTTTGTCGCTGCTCGCATCGTTAACCGCGGGTCATCAGGCGCAGACAGTTCTTCGTCGAGAAAGAAGTGGCGAAACACGTTGTCATAGACCGGAATGTGTTCGCGTCGGGTGACCAAGGTCGTTCGGCCTGCCCAGTAGGTATCCATGATGTCAGTCGGGTTGAGTTCGGTGACGGCTTGGCACAACGCCATGACGTCATCGGTTCCGATCGGAAGACCAGCTTCGCGAAGAGCTCCAGAAAAGTCGACGAAGAGTTGCGTGAACCCGCCGTCAGCGACCGTCAATGACATGGCTGATCGCCTCTCCAACGAGCTCGAGGTCGTCGCGATCTTTGAGGACGGCACCAAGCGTGTCGGCAGCGTGTTCCTCAGAGAGATCTTCTGCACCCACAGCATCGAGGGCAGTCGCCCAGTCGAGAGTTTCCGCTACGCCCGGCGGTTTTGTGAGATCCATATCCCGGAGACGATTGACTGCTGCGACGATTCGAGTCGACATTGCTTCGCTAATTCCCGGCAATCGGGCGGCGACAATTTGGAGCTCGCGCTCAGGCGCCGGAAAGCCAATCCAGTGGTAGAGGCAGCGTCGTTTTAATGCGTCGTGCAATTCGCGGGTTCGATTGGACGTCAAAATGACAATTGGTTTCGATGTCGCTGACATCGTTCCGAGTTCGGGGATCGTTACCTGGAAATCTGAGAGTAACTCGAGGAGGAATGCCTCGAACTCATCATCAGCACGATCGATCTCATCAATGAGAAGCACAGCGCTGTCACCGGCCTTGACCGCGCTAAGAAGCGGCCGCTCGACGAGATATGACTCACTGAAGAGGTCGTCGACAGCAGCAACATCAGTACCTTGGACACCACTGAGGGCACGGACCGCGAGCATTTGGCGGGCATAGTCCCATTCATAAAGCGCCTGGCCTGCATCAATTCCTTCGAAACATTGCAGCCTGATGAGATCCCGGTTGAACATGGCCGCAAACGTCTTTGCGAGTTCTGTTTTACCGACGCCAACTTCACCCTCAAGGAGAAGTGGCCGTCCTAGTTGCAGTGCAAGGAATGCTGCAGTGGCGAGACCTCGATCGGGGATATACCCGGTGGCGGTTAGGTCGTTGGTGAGTCCAGCGACATCAGAGGGCGGGAACGCCGCTGGCATCTCGAATCATTCCTCGCGCTGCGAATTTCCCAAGACAAGGTCACGGATTGATTCACCGTCGTTTGCCATCTTCCCTTCGCGGCGCAATAAGGCTCGCCATGCTTCACCAATTTCTGTGCCCTCGGGTGCGTAACCATCGAAGGTCATATCTTTTGTATTGCGGCACTGCTTTGTGGGGCTGCAGTTTTCATCAGGGTCGAGTTCACCGGCCGCGTCCAACGACCAAATCGATGTCAGCACCTGTTTTGGATCTTGTTGATCATCCATCTCGTTTCCCCTTTGGCGAATTCTCTTATTGTAAGAACGTTCTGTAAACAGATCTATTCCGTCTCTCCACTCTTGTTGTGGTAGCGGACGGCCTCTGCAATGACTGAAAGAGCGATTTCAGCAGGGTTCTTGGCGGCAATGTCGAGACCCGCAGGCCCGTGCACCCTGGAGAGGTCGGTCACGCCTCGGTACGCAAGCCAGTCTGCTCGCTGGTCTTGCATTCGTGGCGCACCAATTGATCCGATGTAACCCGCTTCACTTTCAAGAGCGGCCTCAAGTACGCGGCTGGCCGATTCAACGTCATGGCCCATGATGACCGCAGAGTCGATGTGCGAAAGGGTGTTCATGAGACCGATACCGCGCTCTGGTTCACCGGCAGCTGCAACCTGCCATCCGAGTGCAGAGGCATAGGTTGTGAGTGCGTCGACAATCGGGCCGTTACCAAATACGGCGAGGCGCTGAACAGGAACAAAACAGGAGCGAAGCCTCTCATTGGCGAGATCTGACCGCGTTCCTGAGCCATTGACGTCCTCGTCGACATCGGCAAGTGTGAAATCGTCCAGCATCCCGTTTTCAAGGTTGGCCGTCAGCATTATCGGCTTTCTCTCAAGAAGTGTTGCCCAAAGAGCGTCCGGCAACACTGTGGCAGGTGCGATTGCTATTGTTGCCGTTCCTCCATCAGGAATTCCTGCGATCAAGGCATCGGTTCCCGATAGTTCGATGTTGACAAGCCTTCCGCGGGTCGCACCCGGGATGAATTCGACGTGCTGGTTCAAAATGCCGTTGCACAACGAGCCGATGTAGCCGCCTCCGGCCGTGAGAGTGACAACCTCGGTCGGATCGTGGGCGGGCAACCCCTTCGATGAGACGATCCAAGCAATGTGAGCTTCGGTGTTTGCCCGAAGGCATGACACCGCGGTGATTGCTGCTCCGTACATAAACGAAGACTAAATCGTTGTCTTCTCAACCGGCGTGTGGAGAGCATTATTGGTGACGTTGCTTGGCGGCCGACGAAATGACTGGTTCTTGGAAATGAAAGACTGGAAGTATGAATTTGCGGGCTGATTATGAACAACACGGAGCTGTAGTCGTCCGTCAAGTTCTGAGCCGTGAAGAAGTCAGCATGGTGACTGCTGCGATTGAGGCGAACCTCAACGATCTTTCTCCTCGCGCAAAGCGAGCAAGCACAGATGACGACGGATCATTCATCGAAGATTTCTGTTCCTGGCAACGCGTGCCCGAAGTCGAACAGGTTGTTCGCCTACCCGTACTCTCTCAACTCGCAGCAGAGTTGATGGGCTCGCAGCAGGTTCGGTTCTTCCACGACCACATGCTGGTCAAAGAACCGGGCACCTCACAGCGAACCCCATGGCATCACGACATCCCGTATTACAACGTCGAAGGTCGCCAAAACGTCAGCATGTGGATTCCGGTCGACCCTGTGCCGCAGGCGGTATCTCTCGAGTTTCTCGCCGGATCACATCACGGCCCGTGGTACATGCCTCGGACATTTCTTGATGAGCAGGCCAAGTGGTTTCCTGAGGGAAGCTTGAGTGAACTACCCGTCATCGAAGGTGACGACCCTCGAGTGATCGGTTGGGAACTCGACCCTGGCGATGTTGTCTGCTTTCACATGCAGACTCTTCACACCGCTGCAGGTAACCCAGGCCCACACCGGCGCAGGGTGTTATCGCTGCGCTTTCTCGGCGATGACATGGTGCACGCTCCACGGCAGTGGGCTACATCACCTGAATTTCTTGGGCTCGCATCCCGGCTACCTGCAGGCTCAGAGATGAACGACCCGTTGTTTCCTCTGTTGTAATCAGTCGATGAAGGCGGCGCCGCGTTCAACGGCTTCCAACACCTCAGATTCATCAGTGGCAGGCAACCAGAAGACCACCCGATGAGCCCCCGCGGCGCGGTAACGCTCGATCACCTCGGCATCCATCGGGCACCCATAAATCGTCAACTCGATCGACGCCGGGTCTCGGCCCGCCTCTTCGGTCATCTGGTGGAGCAGATCAATCTTTTCCAGTGGGTCAGCTCGGCCGTGAATCGGCATCCATCCATCGCAATACTCGACGACGTGTTTGAACGTCACCGGCCCACCTGAACCTCCCATGATGACAGGCGGGTTACTCACTGGCTTTGGATAACTCAGGCTTGGCGAGAAGTCGACATAGTCACCATGGAATTCAGCCTCTTCTTGAGACCACAATTCCTTGACTGCGAGGATCCGCTCGCGAGCAGTCGAGCGCCGCTTGGAAGGGTCGACGCCGTGATGCTCCATCTCGTCTTCATTCCAACCAACGCCAACCCCGAAGAGAAACCGGCCGTCTGAGACAAGATCAACTGACGCGCACTGCTTCGCAAGGTTGATTGCGTGGTGCTGATTTACCAGACAGATTCCGGTACCGAGTTTGAGTGTCGATGTCACTGTTGCAGCCACCGAAAGCGCAACGAACGGGTCCATCGTTCGCTTATAGAAATCGGGCAGTTCGCCTCCAGCTGGATATGGCGTCTTGCGTGTCAACGGAATGTGGGTATGTTCCGCAACCCACAGCGAGTCGTACCCGCGCTCTTCAAGAGCGGTTCCAAGCCGATCAGGTCGGATCGTCTTGTCGGTCGGGAAAATGAGTGCGCCGATGTCCATGACGTCATCGTAGATGGTGAACGCGTATTGATTGGGTGGCGTAAGCACGACCCCTACCGAGGTCGTCCCGACGCGAAGGTGTTGCCGAGCACGACCGGTATCTCATCGGTTGTTCGCTGATGACGCTAGGTGGGCGAGGCTGGGCCCAGTCAGGAGAGAACGAATGCTGACAAGTCCGGTGCATTCATTTCGTCAACAAAACGGTCGTAACTGAACGTCCACGATGCAGGCACGCCTGTTGCGTCGAGATACCAACTGTTGCAGCCTGACATCCAAATGGTGTTCTGCGCAGCGGCACGCCGCTCATCTTCAAATGCCTCCGTCGCTTCAGCGGTTGGTGCGACAGCTGTTGCACCCGATCGGCCGAGCTCAGAGATGAGTTGCATGCAATACGACATCTGCCGCTCAGCGATTTCAATCAGAGAGAAATTGCCGATGGGGCCGTTAGGGCCGTTCAACATGAAGAGGTTAGGAAAGCCCGGAACCATGACCGACAGGTAGGCCAGCGGCGCTGGCGACCACACATCGTCAAGGTCGACGTGATCAGCACCGATGACACGAGTGGGGCGGATAAATCGGTCTGACCGGAAACCAGTGGAGAGCACAATGACATCAAACTCGTGTTCCGTGCCATCTTTTGTTCGAATACCAGTCGGCGTGAACCGATCGATTCCTGAGGTCACCAATTGCACATGTGGTCGCTGGATCTTTTCGTAAAAATCAGGCGACACGATGAGACGCTTGCACATCGGTTCGTAATCGGGAGTCAAACGCTCTCTGAGGTCATCGTCGACCACCGTGCTGAGATTTCGTCGACACAGCGCAGCGATCTTTTGGTGCTCAATTGAATTGAGTTCGGTGACAGCAGACGATGTTCGCTGAAACATCGTGATGGCGAGTTCGCGCACGTACTCCTCGTGCGCCTCAGGGTCACTTCGAAATTCGGCGCGCTCCTCATCGGAGAACTCGGGGTTTGGTGCCGGCAACACCCACTGGGCACTGCGTTGAAAGAGCGCGAACTCGCTCACACTGTCGACGAGCGCGGAGGTGATCTGTACTGCGGTTGAACCGGTGCCGATAACCGCAATCTTCTTGCCTTCGAGCGGAACGGAATGGTCCCATCGGGCCGAGTGGAAGACGGCTCCGCCAAACTCTTCGATGCCATCGAACTCTGGAACATTCGGGTGGTGCAGCACCCCGGTCGCAGCGAACACGTAGGGAAACTCGCTAAGGAATCCGTCGTTCGTTTCAAGTTTCCAGCGTGTGTCCTCCCACACGAGTGAAACAACTTCGCTGTTGAAACGAATGCAGGAGGTGATTTCAAACTCGTCAGCAACGCGTTCGAAGTACTCACGAATTTCTGGCCCGGGCGCATAGTGCTGTGACCAGTCAGGGTTGCGTGCAAACGAAAACGTGTACGAGTGGGCAGGAACGTCACACGACAGCCCTGGGTACGAGTTGTCTCGCCATGTTCCGCCAAGGCGGGAGGCTTTTTCGAAGACGACAACGTCGATGCCAGCCTTCTTCAGTTCAATTGCGGCAAGAATGCCGGCCATTCCTGACCCGATGACCGCAGCCTTCACCGCTCGCTCCAAATGTGCCGCAAACCCACGTCGACGAACGTAGCAAAGTGACTCTGAATGTGAAGATTGCTGCCAGGTCTCGCCATCGCCGAAGGTAGGCGAGGGTTCCTAGGCGCTCAATAATTTGCGATACACCGACGACGCAGTAACGAGTTCGTCGATCTCGACCCATTCAACCGCTTGGTGAGCTTGATCGATCGAACCCGGACCGAAGAGCACTTTTGACGCAGTGATTTCGTCGTACGCAAGGCAGTTAGAGCCATACGTCACGGTCTCGGGTGCCCGCTCTGAGAGTCCGGCAACGAGTTGCACCAAGTCATCGTTAGGGTCGGTGTAGAAGGCAGGAAACGCAGTGCCGTTCGCCATTTCGACATCGACCTGCAGCGGCTCGCCAGCCGAGATGACGAGAGCTTTCAATGCTTCATACACCGCAAGGGGATCTTCCCCTGGGGCGATACGTCGACCGGCATAGAGGGTGCAGAGGTCGGGAATGATGTTGCGAGCGACACCACCGCCAATCTCCGTGACAGAAACGGTGCCTCGACCAACAGCGGTTGCGGCGTCAAGTGTGTCGAGTCGCGATTGCTCACCGTCGAGCGCAGCGATGATGCGTGCAGCTGCTGTGATCGCGTTGGCGCCAAGCTCCGGGCGCGACGAGTGTGCTGCGTGCCCGTGAACGCAGATTTCGAGTCCCACGCCACCTTTATGGCCGTGCACCGGAGCGCACATCGTTGGTTCAGCAATGATCATGCGGTCGATGTGATGGCCGTCATGTTGAAGGCGTGACGCAAGGTGGCGGGCCCCGAGCAATCCGCCCATCTCTTCTGAGACAGTTCCGACAAGGTGAACGGTGGGGCCTGGACGCCGACCATCGTTGCGGAGTTGAGACAACACATCGAGCACGATGGCGAACGTCGCCTTGGTGTCGACCGAACCTCGCCCGTAGACGCGGCCATTTTCGACGCGCCCGTCGAACGGGTCATCGGTCATATGGCCAACCGCGACAGTGTCGAGGTGAACGTCAATCACGATCGTGTCGGGACGTTCGCCTTCAAATTTTGCAATGAGATTCGGCCGATCGTCGACCACATTGTCGAGTTCGACATCGGCACCGAGATCTTCTGCACGGTTGGCGAGATGTTCGGCAAGGCGTCGTTCACCAGCAAGAGCTGGATCATGCGACTGCAACGGGTTCACACTCGGTATCTGAACCAGTTCAGAGACTCCGTTCACAAGTGAAGCGACATCTGCCATAGATGAACCGTAGTCGGCGTTAACGCCCGTATGTTCCGTCAGAGCGACAGGTCGTTAGCCGACATGACGATCTCGTCCGACCCAGTGCGGTTCGCGGAGATCGCGTTTCAAAATTTTTCCTGCACCAGATTTAGGCAGTGGGTCATCTGCGGCTCTGAAGGTCACCGATCGAGGCAACTTGTAACCCGCAATGTGAGCGCGACAGTGCTCGATGAGTTCTTCTTCAGTGATGGTTGCGCCAGGTTTGGGCACGACCTCGGCGTGCACGGTTTCACCGAATTTGTCATGAGGGATACCGAAGACGGCGGCCTCGGCTACGCCTTGGTGAAGGTAGACGGCGTTCTCAACTTCGGAGGTGTAGATGTTCTCTCCACCTGAGATGATCATGTCTTTCGCACGATCGACGACATAGAGATAGCCATCGGCGTCTTGCCAGGCGACGTCTCCAGAGCGATACCAACCATCGACGAGTGCGTGAGCGGTTTCTTCAGGCCTGTTCCAGTATCCGGCCATGATGTTCGGGCCTTGGATATAAATTTCGCCCGGTTCGCCAACGTCGGCGAGTGACCCATCTTCGCGGCGAACCTCACAGCGAACCCCGGGCACAGGAGCACCCGCTGACCGGAGGCGGCTGGCGTATGGTTCTTCTCCTGCCATTCCGCGACGGTGATCTTCCCCATCCATCGAGGTTGCAATTGGGGACGCCTCAGTCATTCCGTACAGCTGGTACAACTCGCAGCCGAAGCCTTCAGCGACACGTCGTTGAACTTCTCCAGGCATCGGTGATGCGCCGTACATCAATGCCCGCAGCGCCGTAAGGTCAGCGCCGTCGAGGGCTCCACTCGCGAGCACCATGCCAAGCATGGTCGGCACGAGCAACGTGATCGTGCAGTGCTCATCGGCGAGCGCTGAGACGGTGGAAGCGGGTTCGAATGCCGGAATGAAGACATGCGCGCCACCAACCCATGACACTGCGTAGGTCATTGAACCGTCGGCGAGGTGAAATTGGGGACCTGCGTGGAGGTACGTATCGCGATGGGTGAGCCCCATCACTCCTACCCCGTGCATTGCATTTGCGGTGAGGTTGCGATGGGTGAGCATCGCCCCCTTTGGAAGCCCTGTTGTTCCTCCGGTGTAAAAGATTGCGGCGAGGCCGTCGTGTTGTTGTGGAGGAAGATCGACGAGAGGCGACGCAACAAGCGTCTCGTACGCAATGCAGCCTTCGGGGGCGGCATCGCCGGGGCCGGTCCACACCAGCGTGTGCAGTGAGTCGACACGTTGAAGGAGTGCTCGGCCGACGTCGAGGTAGTTGTCATCGACGAACAACACCTTGACGTCTGAATCACCACAGATAAAGGCGAGTTCTTCTTCGGCGAGGCGATAGTTGAGGTCGTTCATCACCATGCCGGCTCCTGGAATGGCAAACCACAATTCAAAATGCCGGCCACTGTTGAGCATGAGCGCTCCAACGCGGTCACCAATCTCAAGATCAAGACCGAGCAAACCCGATGACAGACCGTTCACGCGGTCAGCCACCTCTGACCAGATGCGACGTTCACCGGTGCCCCGGTCAATGGTTGCGACTTTGTTCGCGTACTGTGCGGCAGGCCGCTGCAGCGTCCATGCCAGTGTTGGTTCTGCACCCATCGTGATCTCCCAAAGACGAGCTAGCTGACAAGAATTACGTTCATCACGGTAGTGATCGCACCACCTGCGACATTTACCGGGGCCAGTGCATCCGATTGCTTCAGAAATCGGTCTCCTGCACTACGTTGTGGGCGAGGGAGGGGCTCAATATGTCTGACTCGTTGGTACAACAACGTCTTGATGCGTTTGCGCGAATAACTGCGGTGGGAGAGCCGTATGAATTGGTCGACCGGGAAGACATCCGCGGGCCGGTGCAAACCTTCGTGAACGCCCCGACATCGCTCCGTCAGGTGTATGAAGACGCAGTAAGTGATGTTGAGTTTGTTGTCGCTGAAGATCAGCGATGGACATTTGCTGAGTTCTGGAATGACGCCGCAACCATCGGCCACTTACTCGTTCATGACCTCGGAGTGCGCAAGGGCGATCGGGTGGCGATCTCGATGCGTAACTACCCCGAGTGGATGCTCGCGTTTACTGCGGCCACGTCGGTAGGCGCTATTGCGGTTGCGATGAACTCGCTGTGGAACGCCGACGAGATGGCATACGGGCTCACCGATTCTGGAGCGAAGGTTCTTTTTGCCGATGCCGAGCGTTTAGCGCTGCTCGAATCGATGGCTGAGCCGATTGAAGGTCTCCAGGTCGTTGCGGTGCGTCACACAGGATCACCGGCGGCAGATGTTGAGCTTGCCGGTCGCATGGCAGAAATTGGTTCTGTGCCGATGCCTGAGGTTGATATTGCGCCCACCGACTCGGCACTCATTTTGTATACCTCAGGTTCAACCGGACACCCCAAAGGGGTGTTGTCGAACCACCACAACGTCATCGTTGCGCTGATGGCATGGGAAGTTGAGTACGGGGCTTTAACCGAGCGGCCAGGAAATGTCGTCGCTCCTGAAGAAGGTTCGGGTTTGGTGCCCGCCTCATTGCTTGGAATTCCGTTGTTTCATGTGCTGGGGCTCCATGCAGTGTTCTTGGCGAGTTTCCGAGGTCAACGCAAACTTGTCGCGATGTATAAGTGGGATGCGTCGGTCGCAGCCGAGCTCATTGAACGAGAACGCATCGTCACATTTACGGGCCCTCCTGCGGTCAGCGGTGACCTTGTTCGAGTTGCTCAGTCAGAGGGCCGTGACCTTTCATCGCTGTTGAGCGTCGGCGGCGGCGGGGCGGCTCGGCCCCCCGAACAGGTTGGGCAGATCGACGACACATTTGAAAAGGCTCTGCCAAACACTGGGTGGGGAATGACGGAGACGAACGCGATCGGCACCATCATTTTTGGTGCCGAATACTCTGAGCGTCGTTTGAGTTCTGGCCCTGCGTTATGCGTGATCGACTTACGAGTGGTCGACGATGACGGGAACGAACTGCAGCCGGGCGAGCGCGGTGAACTGCAGGTTCGTGGACCGTCGATGTTCCGTGAGTACTGGAATAAACCGGAGGCAACTGCAGATTCGTTCGCTGAAGATGGCTGGTTTAAGACCGGCGATGTTGCGTATATCGATACCGACGGACACCTGTTCATTGTTGATCGAATAAAAGACCTCATCATTCGTGGTGGAGAGAACATTGGTTGCGGAGGTGTCGAGGCAGCTCTCTCGTCGCATCCGAACGTGATCGAAGCAGCTGTGTATTCAGTTCCTGATGATCGTCTTGGTGAAGAGGTAGGAACGACGATGTATGTCACTGAAGATTTTGATGAAACAGAATTGCGTGAGTATCTCGTTGACCACCTAGCGAAGTATGAGATTCCGCGTTACATCACCACGATGACAGAGCCGCTACCACGAACGGGCTCCGGCAAATTGTTGAAGCGCCAGCTGCGTGACGACACGATTACCGAACTCGGTCTCGGTTAACGCTGCCGCATCATCGAAGAAGTTGTAGGGCATCGAATTCGAGTTCTGCCATCCGGCGCGCACTCGCCGACATGACAATCGAGCGGAATGAGCCGTCGAGGTGTGCGCGCGACTGGCCGGCCATGCCGAGACCCCATCTGACGGTGAGCAGCACTCGCCACCAGCGAAACCGGTCGTCATCCCACTCGCCACCGTGGTCGACATACGCTGAACGAAGATCGTCGATGGTTCCGAATCCGCCGATGGGCAAATGATCTTCCCGAAACCGCCACATGCGTTGCGTTGTCCACGACAGATCTTCGATTCGATCACCGATTCGGCTGCCCTCCCAGTCGAGGATCGCTTGGAGGCCGTCAGCACCAACGATGATGTTGCCGTTGCGCACGTCGCTGTGCACGATGGTCTGCTCGATGGGCTCTGTCGGCGCATTGCGCTCAAGCCACCGGGCGCAGAACGAAAACGCTGGCGATGGTGTGAGCAGTTGTTGAAGGCCCTCGTCAACCTGACTAATGGCATGGGCGATCGGAGCGAGACCGGTGTCAGGAAGGAGTGAACGCGGGGCAAGAGATTCGGGAACAGAATGAAGTTGCGCGAGGGCAGTGCCGATTTGTTGTGTGATCTGCGAACCAAGCCGGTCATGTTGTGCGATGAGTCGCAAGACACGACGAGGGACGGTTTCGCCATCGACTGCGATCGAAATGAAGAAGGGTCCTCCGAGAACTGACTCATCGGTGCAGACGTGATGGATGTGGGGTACTGGCACACCGGCAGACTCGGCAAGCTGTCGAACGGCGGCCTCGTCAGCGATATCGAGTAACTGAATTGACGCTGTCGGAATCATCGTGAGAGCGAAGCGAGTTGATGATTGCGCAGTGGTCGCCGTAAACAGCGCGTTGAATCGACGAGCGCCTGCGGAAACGGCGTCGAGATCGGCAACGGTGACGTCGGATCCGGTCTCGGTCGTCAACCAACGCGATAAACGCGTCGAAACGTGATCGCGGTCACTTCCCGTCATTCGCCGTCCCAGCCGTCGTAACCCGGTTTCGATATCGAAAGGTCACCGCGAACAATCTCGGTGAGCAGCATCCTCACCCGTTCGTGTTCTTCATCGCTATCGGCAGATCCTTTACGAAGAGCGGCAGCAACAGCCGCAGCGAGGTCTGCTTCATCGCCGATCTCTTCTCCGCCGATCTCACGTAGGAGGTCGTGTTCACGAGACCGAACCTCTGGGCCCAACTCGAGTTCTCGGGCAACGATTGCCGCAATATTTGCCGCAACCCGAGCCTGATGCTGAGCAGGGCCACTCGTTGCCGGAACAATGTCGTCGGCCAACGTTTCCGCAACAGTTCGAAGCAGATCAGCAGCAGAGGGTGGCTGATGCATGTCAGCCCTTCACGCTGGCGACGCCCTTCGGGGCTTGCTGATTCATGTAGCCGAACATGTATCCGGCAACCCGCCGCATTTGGATTTCCTCTGCGCCTTCGGTGATGCGGTAGCGACGGTGGTGGCGATAGATGTGCTCGAACGGTTTATGGCGGCTATAGCCGATGCCACCATGTACCTGCATGGCACGATCGGCAGATTCACAACACAAACGGTTGGCCCAGTAGTTACACATCGAAACCTTGTCGGACTGGCTAAATGCGCCGTGTTCATCCATGAGCCACGCGGTTTTGTGGATGAGTGCTCGCAACATTTCACACTGGGTTTGGAGTTCGACAAGTGGAAACTGAATCGCCTGATTGGTCGACAAGGCTTTTCCAAACGGTTTGCGCTCACGGGCATATTTCACCGATTCGTCGATGCAGAATTGGGCGGCACCAAGACTTGATGCCGCTTGGCGAATCCGGTTTTCGTTGAAGAAGTGCTGCACGACCTGCAGACCTTTGCCTTCGCCTCCAAATATTGCGGAGTGAGGTACCCGAACATCGGTGAGTCTGATGTGGGCGTGGTCGGTGGGCATATTGAATGTCCAGAGATATTCGAGAATCTCAAAGCCAGGCGAGTTGGTTGGCACCAGAAATGCGGTGATGCCGTCGCCGTCGCCGGCGGCTCCGCTCGTTCTCGCGAAAATGAGATCGCAGTCAGCCTTGTGAATGCCAGTGTTCCACGTTTTCTCACCGTTGATGATCCATTCGTCGCCATCTTTCACCGCATGGGTGTCCATGTGGGTGGCATCTGAGCCGTGTTCGGGTTCGGTGATGCCAAATGCGAAACCTCGGCGGCCCTCGGCTAGGTCATCAACCCAGTCGGCTTTTTGCTCCTCAGTGCCGTAGTTGATCATGAGCAACAGCCCGACGTTGTTGCCGACAATCGAGTGTTCGTTTTGAAGGTCGTTGTGAAGGCCGAGTCCACGGCGCGCAAGATGCTCGCGAATGACCGCCATACCGTAAATGGTTCCGTCACTTCCGCCGTATTCAGCGGGGAAGGGGTAGCGGTAGAAGCCGGCCGCATCAGCCATGCGCTTTGTCTGGTGGAGAAGGTCTTCCCACTCGTCGTTTGGAAGGCCGCCGCGTTCCCAATCGGTACGGGCATCTTCTCTTCGATGATCAAAGAACCGGATGTTGTCATTCGACTCTTCTAGCGGTCGGACTTCTGACTCGATGAAGTCATCGAGTTGGCCGAGGAGTTGTTGTAACTCTTCGGGAATCTCATGTGGAATTGGTGAGTTCACTGCAATCGCCTCCTTGTGCTGAACGTACCCGAGCGCGGCGTACACGATCGGCTCGGGGCAACGCGCGAGTTAGTCGGTTATCGAGAGGTCGATGATGGCCTCATGCTCGATTGACGTGACGATGTCGTCGTTGTGCATGAAGTGCATATCGACGATTGCTCGTTCGCCGTGAGCAAAGAACCGTTCGACGACCCGGGGCACGATGGTGATTTCGCTTCCGACAGCGACTGCTCGGTGATGACGAATGATCGATCTCGTGTGCACCCAACTTCCGCGAGCGAGTTGCTTGTGCATGATGTCGTTCGCGAGGTCTGGCCACACCGCGGGATGCACAACCCCGGCCGAACGACAGATATCGAGGTCGTCACCTGCGGGAACCGCGTAGTCGGCTCCGTATGGGGTATCGGCGACGATGGTGACCTGATCGAGGTCGTCACCCGGGCGTAGTGCGGGCGCTGCGCCGGCGTTCAATGTCGGTCGCAAGACAGCGCGCGGTCGGGGTGAGTCGGTATACGCCTCAACGAGCGTTTCGTCATCTGACATGCGCGCCCTTACCGCAACATGATCGAGATCAAACACTGGTTGCTTGAAGCGAACCTCCCCGCCGCCATGCTGGACCCACGCCAGACCGTGAGTGACGAGAGGGAGATGGCAGAGATAGGCGTAGACGGTGACACCGGCGACTAACGCAGCCGGAAATCCAGCGGCGCGACCGCCTTCATCGGTGTGAATGGGGTTTCGCGCATGGACTGGAAGGTTGGTGGCTTCAATCGACCATGGAGCGTATGTCACTGAGCTCATGAGACAGTTTCGCGCACTGCAGTTCGTGGCATGCTGTCGTCGTGAACATCACAGGACTCGATGCGACAGAACTATCTGGTGCCATTCATGACCGGTCGGTGTCGTGTCGTGAGGTGATGTCGGCCTATCTCGATCGGATCGATGCTCGAAATGATGTGTTCAACGCCATCGTGTCGTTGAGAGATCGTGACGAATTGCTAGCTGAGTCTGCGGTCTGCGATGACGAACTCGATCGAGGAATCTCTCGTGGCTGGATGCACGGCTTTCCGCATGCGGTGAAAGACCTTGCGGAAACCAAAGGGCTCCTCACGACGAAGGGTTCTCCGCTGCTGAAAGAGTTTGTTCCCGATGTCGACGCCCTTCATGTTGAGCGCATCCGGTCAGCCGGTGCCATCATCATCGGTAAGACAAACGTTCCTGAGTTTGGCCTCGGTTCACACACGTTTAACCCGGTGTTCGGTGCAACGGTGAACCCCTATGACTCAACAAAAGTGGCGGGTGGCAGCAGTGGTGGAGCCGCAGTTGCGCTCGCAACGCGAATGCTGCCGGTTGCCGATGGCAGCGACTTCATGGGGTCACTTCGCAACCCGGCAGGCTGGTGCAACGTTGTCGGTTTTCGGCCGAGCTTCGGCCGGGTGCCATTGCATTACGGCGGTGACTCGTACTCAACACTTTGCGCAACCGATGGCCCGATGGGGCGTCGAGTGATCGACGTTGCGATGTTGCTCGGCACTCAAGCTGGGTGGGACGCTCGGGTTCCGACGGCGCTGCCAGGAACACTTGATGAGTTGACATCACCTGAGTCATGCCAGATGCATCTTCAAGGGAGTCTTTCAGGTGTTCGTATCGGTTGGTTGGGAGATCTTGGTGGTCACCTTGCGACCGAACCTGGAATTCTTGAAACCTCTGAGCGCGCGTTACAGCGGATGGAGGGCGATGGTGCGGTCGTGGTGCCCACCTCGTTGAATGTCGATCTCGACGCGCTGTGGACGTCGTGGTTACACAACCGCCACGCGTATAACGCAGCGAAGTACGGCGCATTGCTGAAGCGTGAAGCGACTGCCGCCCAAATCAAAGAAGAGGTTCGGTGGGAAGCTGAGTCGGGTCTGTCGTTGACCGCACTTGACCTGCAGCGTGCTGCGACTACACGAACCGCCTTCTACGAGCAGATCGTTTCGATGTTCGTGACCGCCGGCGGCGAGTTCGACCTGCTTGCGTTGCCCACCGCTCAAGTGTGGCCATTTGATGTTGAGCAACGGTGGCCCGCCGAGGTCGACGGTCGAGAAATGGATACCTATCACCGGTGGATGGAGTGCACGCTATATGCAACGTATGCGGGGCTCCCGGCGATCTCGATGCCCGCAGGGTTCTCCTCGGCTGGTTTGCCTGCGGGTATTCAACTGATCGGTGCGCCTTTGGCCGACGTCGACGTGTTGAGGTGCGCGACGGGTTATGAGCGATTGATCGACGACTTTTCAGTCGGGATGGCGTAACGCTTAGTTGCCACCGATGCGTGAGAACGAGGGTGGTCGCTTTTCGACGAATGACTGAACACCCTCTGCGAAGTCGGGGCGCCCAAAGCTTTCGACCATCAATTTGGCTGCTTCAGATTCGGCTGCCCCCATTCCTTGATGAAGGTGCTCGTACACCTGTTGTTTCATGATGGCCATCGACGTTGGTGAACACTTTTCTGCGAGCTCGGTGATGTAGTTCCGGCACCACGGCAAGAGGTCGTCGGGGTTGTCGACGATGTGGTTCAAGAGACCAAGTTCTTTGGCTTCAACTCCGGTCACCCGCCGAGAAGACATGAGAAGATCAAGAGCGACTGATGGCCCAACGAGTTTCGGGAGGAGCCAACCGAGGCCCCACTCAGCGATGAGGCCACGCTGCGCGAATGCGGTGAGGAACAGTGATTTTTCCGTACCAACACGAAGGTCACAGCACAGGCTGAACGGAAAAGCCATTCCTGCAACGGCGCCGTTGATGGCAGCGATGATCGGCTTTGGGGTTGTCATAAGAAACGGGAAACGGCCATCGAAGTCTCCGTTCGAGTCTGCTGCCGCTTCACCTTCGGCAACTGCCGACCCGGCATCGTTGCTCGATTCATCGCCTGATGAAATATTGGAGAGAAGCTTCATGTCGGCACCTGCGCAGAACGCTCGTCCGGCGCCGGTGATGATGATGCCTACGACCGCGGGGTCGGCGCTTGCTCGTGCCACCGCATCACGGATTTCACGATCCATGCGGTTGGTCCAGGCATTCATTGCCTCGGGTCGGTTCAACGTGATTGTTGCAACCGGATCGTCCGCTTCATAGATGATGGTGTCGTACATGTCGTGCTCCTCAATATGGGAACGAAAGAGCGCCCCCTTTCGACGCAAGTCTCGTCGAAAGGGGGCGCTACGAACGCATCGGGTGTGATCATTTGATCATCAGGCGACGGCGCACGGCGAGGAGCGTTCCCCCAATGCCGGCGAGTCCCAAGCCAAGGAATGCAAGGGAGAGTTCCATTCCAGTGGCTGGCAATGCGTTGTGATCGGTGTCGTCAGCAGTGACGTTGAGTGCAGGAGCAACTTCAGCGCTAGGAGCTGTTTCGACAACGGATGCGGATTTGACGACTTCGTCGTCCGAGTTGACCTCAATGTCGTTTGTATTCTCGTCGACGTTGCCCTTTTCGGGGTCATCCTCAACAGAGGGCTCGTTGTTGTCGGCGGATTCGTTAACTGTGATGACGTCTTCGGTGTCGGTGGTGGGGTTGTCGGTGATGGGGTCGTCTTGTTCGTTGTTGTCGTTGTTGGGGTTGTCGGTGTCGGGGTCTGGGGTGACGATGTCGGTGATCACCTCGTTGCTTGGTTCGTCTGTGGCAACATCCTCTTCGATGGTCTCTTCCTCAACAATCTCCTCGTCTGAGACTGGTTTCTCGTCCTCAACAGCGGGCTCTTCCTCGACCGCTATCTCATCTTCAATGACTTCCTCTTCAGCCACTGGTTCTTCCACGATCACTTCGTCACCCTCGCATACGTGAGAAAGAACGAACTTCACCTTCGGGCTGTACGGATCAACCATCGCACTTGAACCTGCTGCGCTGAGATCATCCAGACTTGCACCCTCAGGAACTGCAACGAACACATTGTCGGTCTGACCGCCGTTAGCAACGATGTCAGCGCCGCTGATGAGAGTTGTCGACCCGCCGATGTTGAGATTCATCGATGTAAATGCGTACTGACCGTTGTTGGGAGCAAGCACAAAGTGCCACCAGGAATCATCGCTTGGGCAGTCGTTCTTTGTTTCTGCCTCATCGTTATGAAGGTCGACAGGAGCGGGACCAATGCCGATTGACCCGATTTGTCCGTTGCCATTGCCGTTTCCTCCTGGGGCGGCGTGGGCGGCTTGAGCTCCGAAGAGCGAGAAGAAAGCAACCGATGCGATTGCTGCGGTGGTGAGTGACTTGTGTGCGTTCATGTCATCCAAGAGCACGACGCACGCCGTTTCTTGCAATTTTCTCGAGAATTTTTCGAAATCCTGAGAATCGTTACGGCGCAATGGTTTGGGCGGTCTTTCAACGACCGAATGGCCGTATGAATGAACATCGGTCGTCATGCAGTTGTGAGTGTTTGAGCCGAACGCATCGAACGCTTTCCGACTTTTCGAGAACTCGGTCTTGCAGTTCCTTTACGAGCGAATGGTCGGCTGAGAACGTCCATGCTCTCTTTGCTCCCGGCAAAATTGACCGGGCTACAGTCGTTCATGTGAGCCTTCCTGTCATTGACCTTGCACCATTTGCAACCGGTGAAGATCACCTGAGCGCTGCCGCACGCGAGCAGGCCGCAATCATTGATGCAACCTGCCAAGAGCTCGGGTTCTTGCTTGCTGTCGGACACGGAATTGCATCGGAGACGAAAGAAGATCTACTCGACGTCATGCGAGAGTTTTTCGCAGAACCCCAAGACGTCAAAGAACAAATCTCTATCGCAAACAGTTCGTGCCATCGGGGTTACGTCGGCATCGGAACCGAAGCACTCGAGGGTGCACTTGCCGACGATGATCAATTCGACGTTCCGCGACTTGGAGATTTGAAAGAAACCATCGATTCTGGAACCGAGCACGGACCGCAACACCCAGAGGTGCTCGCCGGCACGCCGCTTCACGGCCCAAACCAACTTCCAGAGTCACCACGGTTCCGCGCGGCATGGCAGCGCTATTTCGATGAGGCAACCGAAGCGAGCCTTCGAGCTCATCGAGGGCTCGCAGTAGCTCTCGGCTTAGCCTCAACGTGGTTTGAAGACCTCGGAGACCCGTCACGGGATGCGTTCATGTACCACTTGAGGATGCTGCATTACCCGCCGACGAGTCGGGTCACACCAGCCCCCGGCCAACCCGGTTGCGGCTCGCACACCGATTACGGGTCGGTGACCATCCTTACCGACGATGGGCAGGGTGGACTGCAAGTGAAGACACGAAGCGGCGAGTGGATCGACATTTCAGTTCCGCCAGGTCACGCCGTCGTAAATCTTGGTGATCTCATGGCGATTTGGTCGAACGATCGTTACGTATCAAACCCTCATCGAGTGGTGAGTCCACCAGATGTCGATCGGTACTCGATTCCATTCTTCGTGGAGCCAGGTTTTCATGCCCAAGTTGAATGCTTGCCCACCTGCCAAGATGCGTCGAACCCGCCACGTCACGAACCGCTTACGGCCGGCCCCTACCTGCTGTCGCGTTTTGACGGAACGCACTCGTATCGCAACGCGTTACTTGACTGACTCAACTTCGTTGATGTGAGTCCCACGCCATCGCAATAGCTACGGCGAGAACGAGAACGCATCCAACCGACGCACCGACCAGCAGATTGGTTGGTGACCCGGCTGTACCACCAGGGTTTCGATAGCCCGGAGCGAGCGACAGCACTCCCAACCCGAGCCACGTCGACATTGTTGCGATCACTACCGGGAACACGGCACCGAAGGCGAGGGCAAGACCGGTCGGTCTCACTGTGAGAAATCCGATGAGGCCTCCAACTGCGAGGGCTCCAAGCTGCACCAACCGTGCGATCATCAGTTCGTTCGGCCAACCCTCGTTACTATCGAGAAGCCAATTCGCTGACCAGGAAGAACCAACCACCGGTACGAGTGGAGCAATTGCGGTAACTACGACAATGAGCGCTCCAAGAGCATGCACGTACGGGTTAAGGATCGCTCGGCGGTCGATTAAGAGATCATTCATTGATGCGAAGAATGTGATGAGCCCAACACCTCCGGCAGCGAACAACGCCCAGTAACCAAGATCTCTCGTGATCTCGATGGTGAACTCGCCAGTCGCACTCGCAGCAAAATTTCGGGCGGCTCCAACCGGAAACTCGACAAGACCGATCGTGAGTGCAGCGGTGCCGAGAACTGAGAGTCCGCTTCCCCCGACAAGGCCTGGCCCCCAGGGGCGATTGAGGATCGACCCGACCGAACCGGCTACGAGCCCGATTGCCCCAAGAAGACCGACTGCGATGAGGTTGGAGCCAAGGTTGTCAACGTGCCAAACCCCGGTTTTTAACCCGACGGCTGATGCAACGTCGGCGAATTCTGCTCCCGCTGTTGTTGAGATCCTGAGAATGTCAGCCGTCAGTGCAATGACGGTGAGCACTGTGGCGACGATACCGATGAAGGAGGTGACCGTAAGTTGTGCGGCGAGGCTCTCAGTCGGCTCATGGTCGACGACTGCGGCGGCAAGAGTGGCAGAGCCAGAAGAAGGTGTGGGCGGCTCGTGGTCAAGTGGAATCACTTGGGTCGCTGCAGCAGTGTCGATAGGGATGCCACTCGCCGGCATGTCATCGATCGTGTCATCAAAGGGGCGTTCGTCATCTGCCCAGACGACCTGAGATGCGAAGGCTGGTTCATCCGCCGTAGTGATCTGGATGGTCTGTTTCAGTTCTTCGGTTTGGATCGAATCATGCAGTCGGGTGAGGGCGAGTTCGTCCAGTTCGTCAGTTGTTGAATCAATAGGTACCCGAAGTTCACCGGTCTGCTCATCATCGACGGGTTCGACAACAACAGGTGATTCTGTGGTGACGGCATGAGGAGTGCCATCAGGTTGAGCGCTGAGGCTTGCGCCGCACGAATTGCAGAACTTTGCGTCGTCGGGCGCAGCAGCGCCGCAGGCAGGGCAGATCATGTCGTTACGTTCGTCTCCTGCTCGCCCCGACGCGGCTTGAAAGCGCTGCGCATAGGCCGAGAATACGACATTCTTCGCCTGGGATTGCGAGTAATGAGATCGACGGTTACCGACGGCGAAGGCGTCGAAGTTGAGTGGCGACATATGGCCGAGCACGGCGCTGCCCGCCGCGGGTGGCGATGGCATCGGTTAAGCGCTCAAGAGATCGGATAATTCGAGCGACGTCTGGTTCGCGTGCAAGCCCCTCGCATTCATCGGCGAACTCCCCAAGCGTGCGATGGCCACGTTCGTTGTTGCATCGCTTGCAGGCAGCAACTTCATTTTCGACCCAACTCGGCCCCCCTTTAATTCGAGGCACGAGATGTTCCGTTGTCGGTACGACGAGGTGGTTGTCGAAGGTGCGACGACACCACACACAGTCGTTGCCGTCTCGTTCCAAAATCATCGACATCCGTTCGCGTCGGTTTGGTTGCCGACCTCGATGGCGATCTGTCGCTGATTGCGAACGGTCCATGTGACAAGAATGGTGCAATGGCGGGCCGTTTCGCACCTTCACCGACGGGCGATCTTCACATCGGCAACCTTCGGACGGCCCTCGTTGCGGCGCTGCTTGCCCACACCACCGGACGCGAGTTCATCATTCGTATGGAAGACCTCGACCTTGTGACTGCGTCTCCCGAATTTGAAGAGCGCCAGATTGCCGACCTTGCAGCCGTGGGTGTGGTGACCTCGGCAGAGATTGTCCGGCAGTCGGAGCGGTTTGAGTTGTATAGGAGTGCGATCGACCGTCTCACCGAGAGCGGCGATGCGTACCCGTGTTACTGCAGCCGAAGAGAAATTCGTGCCGAAATTGAGGCGGCGGCACAGGCGCCAAATGGCAACTTGCCTGACGGGGCCTACCCGGGCACCTGCCGGAACTTGACGACTGCGCAGAGGTCTGAGCGAGAAGCTGAGGGCCGGCGTCCTGCACTTCGCTTACGAACCTCGGGTGAGACCTATGTGGTTGAGGACATGATCGCCGGACGGTTCGAGGGTGGAATTGATGATGTCGTTCTTGCTCGCGCTGATGGTGTGCCGGCCTACAACTTGGCGGTCGTGGTCGACGATGCGGTGCAGGGCATCGACCAAGTGGTGCGTGGCGACGATTTGTTGTCATCGACCCCACGACAAATGCATTTGCAACGCCTTCTCGGTCTTCCGACACCTGAGTACGCGCATGTGCCACTCGTCCTTGGCGACCTGGGAAGCCGTCTCGCAAAACGAGACGGGGCGATCACACTTCGAGAACTTGTTGAACGTGGCGAGACCGTGAGTTCGGTACGAGACGCGATCGCCATGAGCATTGGATGTCAGCCTGCTGGCGGTCATCCAGATTCGTTCACAATGTGGGCTGCACAGTGGTCACTTGATTCACTTTCTCGCCGGCCGATTCATCTTGCGGCCTTCGACCTTGCAGTTGGTACTGATGATCGTCTGTCGTGAGGTGAGGTGCTCGGTACTGTTGAGATGAGTGGCACCTTTTCGATTACGAGCGATGATGCTGACGTTGTCGGCCATGGTGCTGCCGTTTGTGATTGGCTGCACGTCTACACCAGCGGTGTCGAGCAACTCAAGGGTTGTGACAACCACGTCGGTGACGACGACAACCGTCGCGCTCCCTCGAGATCTGCCAACGACAACTGCGGCGCGGGTTACGACAACAACGTCGTCGACTACCACCGTGCTGCCATCGTTTGAGCAGGAGTCTGTTGCGGTCGTGCCGTTGATTGAGCCGTTGATCGCAGTTGGTAGCGCTGACGGCGAAGAGACCGTCCGCCTTCAAGAACGGCTTGTCGAACTTGGGTTCTGGGTGCAATCGGTCGATGGTGATTTCGGGTTGACCACCCGTCAAGCGGTGATGGCTGCTCAGAAATATTTTGGACTGCCCGCTACGTCATCGGTTGATGACGACACCGCCTTGGCGCTCTCATCTGCGACGGCGAGGCCCCAAGCTCGCGCAGACCAAGGGACATTGGTCGAGATCGACAAATCGAAACAGCTGGCATTCTTCGTGATCGACGGTGTGACCGAGTGGGTGCTCAACGTGTCGACGGGCTCGGAGATTCCATATTCAGAACCGAACCAAAACGATCCGGAGACGATCGAGGAGGGTGACTCGATCACTGATCCTGGTTTGTTCAAGGTTGATCGCGAACGCGCCGAAGGATGGTGGGATGGCGATCTTGGTGAGATTTATCGCCCGAAATATTTCAACGGGGGGATTGCAGTGCATGGTTCGCAGTCCATTCCGAATTACCCGGCATCGCATGGTTGTGTGCGGGTGAGTACCCCAGCGATGGATTGGATCTGGGACGAGGAGTTGATGCCGATGGGCTCTCCAGTTTGGGTACACGGATCGATCCCAGGGTGATTGCTGGTGATCGCGTCGTGTGATTGGCTAGCGCGTCTGCGAGAGTGATGGGGTGAGTGTTGCCCGAGTATCCAATGTCGCACTTGCGACGGTGGTGCTTGTGGTTCTGGTGGGCCTGTTGGCCGCCTGCGGGTCTTCTGAGTCATTGTCGATTGCTGAAGAGTCGATGCCGACGACGAGCTTGGCGTCGGTAAGCGAGAATTCACCAACAACTCCAACAGTTACGCTGCCGGCCACGTCTGAACGCAACGAAGATGATGCCTCTCAGCGGGTCGCCGACCGCTCTCAGGCGGTGACGACGACAACGGTGCCAGTTCCTCCGGCCCCTGTTGCACGTGAGGATGCGCTCTATCTCAGTCGTTTCGGAGTAGGGAGCCAGCGATTCGGTGACGACATGAGCGACGTCATTTCATCGCTGATCAATGTCTTTGGGCTACCGCAGACCGATGTCATGCGTCGCTTTCGTGAAACCGAAGAAGGTGCGTTCATTGATCGAAATGCCGATTATGAGTTTGTTGATGTGTTCGGTCGTGAAACGTGCTTTTCCGTCGGTTTATGCATCGAAGGAGCCGGCGAAACTGACGACAGAGTTGTCTTTACCGGGTGGACACAACGTGAGAGCTCAGGGATGCTCGTCACCGAAAGTGGGCTTGGAGTCGGGTCACGCTGGTCAGCCTTTGCGACCGATATCGGTGTTGAGCCCCTCGGCTGCGGAATGTATTCGACAGGCTCGTACCGCAATTTGCGACTAGAGGTTCGATCGCTAGGTGAACCATTTGACGATGCTGATGAGATCGCAACCAGTGACGGTGACATTGTGGTCATCTCGGTCTCCGCCGGAGATGTCCGCTCTTCGTTGCACCCTGCGTGCTGAAGTGTCGCTGTGGTCGACCTGAGAGCGGGCCCAGTCGTAGAACATCTGAATGGGCGCAAGTTGAGCGGGTGTAGGGAAATCGGTGCCTGGCCTGTTGGTTTATGAACCGAGTATGAATGCTCAACCAATGGAGAATGAACCCTTCGCTGAGAACTTGCTCTCGCTCGTGAAGCGTCTGTAGGAAAGTGATTGGGTCGTCTCATCGACCTTCCCCGGCGTAAACCACCAGAAACCTTAAGGAGGTTCGAAATGTTGTTCATGCTTGAATACCAAATCAATCACAGCCAGAAAATGGAAGCGTTTGGAGCATTTGCTTCGATGTCGCCTGATGACGACGCCGCCATCGAAGCTGCCCATGGCTATCGTCAAATTGGCCGTTGGCACGACACAGTAAACGGTCGCGGCGTCGCAATTGTTGAGGCTGAGTCATCAGAGGCTCTGCACGGATCACTGATGATGTGGGCTGGAATGGCAGAGACTCTGAGCATCACACCGGTTCTCGACGATGCAGAAGCTCGTGCTGTCATTAGCGCAAATCTTGCATCTTGAGGCGAGCGTGCTCGGCCAGACGGCGGAGG